>Ga0209018_1000261_pt1 | contig 50522 bp, 35 predicted proteins | sample YNPBryBLVA2012_FD_185814 | JGI IMG/M metagenome (GOLD analysis project Ga0209018, IMG submission 185814) | Anoxygenic and chlorotrophic microbial mat microbial communities from Yellowstone National Park, USA - YNP Bryant BLVA 2012 (SPAdes)... ...
GCGGTGGCCAAGGCCGCCTTAGAGTGCTCCGTGCGCTACCTAGCCGCCGACCTCGGCCCGCAGCATATCCGCGTCAACGCCATTAGCGCCGGGCCGATCAAGACGCTGGCTGCCAGCGGCATTGCCGGCTTCCGCGTGATGCTCAAGTACAGCGAAGAGGCCGCGCCGCTGCGCTCGTTAGTCTCGCAAGAGGACGTGGGCAACGTGGCGTTGTGGCTGGCCTCCGACCTGAGCAGCAAAGTCACCGGCGAGACGATCTACGTGGACGCGGGCTACAACATCCTCGGCCTCACGACGACGGAAGAGCAGCGCCAGGCATTCAACCTGTAGCGTTCAGCCATCAGCTTTCAGCAGTCAGTTTGCGGCGGACGGCGTCCGTCGCTATGATCTTGTAGCGTTCAGGCCGTTTTTAGAGAAGGATCGGGATCAATGCGGCAAATGCGTTTGATCGGCCTTGTCCTGCTGATCGCCCTGGGGCTGGCCGCGCTGCCTGTGTTGCAGCCAGCAGCCCCGGCGGCACAGGCGCAGGGCAGCGCCACGTTTACCATCGAAGAGACCACGTTCGAGTCGCATTACCCGCGCGGGATGGTGTTTACCATCAAGGCCAGCAGCAGCGGTGGGGACATCGCCCGCGCCGTGCTCTTTTACCGTCTGCGTTCCGGCACGCGCAGCCGCGAGAACGCGGATTTCGACGCCGCCACCGGCGCGTGGGTGGCTGATCCCTATACCGAGGGCGGCGGCCTACCCCCCTGGGTCGATTTTGATTACTGGTGGATGTTGACCGACAGTGCGGGCAACATCTTCGAGACCGAACCGCAGCACGGCGTCTACGCCGACAACACCCGCGAGTGGTACAGCGTGGATACCGAGGACATCACGCTGTACTGGTACGGCTTCGACGAGAGCTTCGGCCAGATGGTCGCCGACACAATGGCGCGGATGCGCCCCATCTTTGAAGAAGGCTGGGGCCGCCTGATCAGCTACAAGCCGCTGGCAATCATCTTCCCGGAAGGCAACGCCTGGGATGAATACGTGTCCGGCGGCAACAACCCGGATGCGGCAGGCTTTACCAGCCCGGAAACCGGTTATACCCTGCAACGTCTGTCCGGCCTACGTACCCCCGAAGAGCTGATGGAACGACTGACCCGCTGTGGGCGCAGACCGGAGGTGATCACCTCGCACGACCCCGAAACCTGGCGGCTGCAAGACCTGGCAGCCACCATTGTCCACGAGACGACACACCTTTACCAGTCCGATTTCAACCGCAGTGGCCCGGCCTGGTGGCAAGAAGCACAACCGGAATACTTTGCGCGGCAATCCGGTTATATCACCCGCGACGCCTTCGGGCGCATCGCCGCCTACGCGCAGCAGTATGACCTGCCCACGATGCAGGGCGATGGCCCCCCTCTGGGAGTTTCGACCGTGTCGGCGGACGGTTGCAACGGCCTGGGATACAACATGGGTGAAGTGTTCCTCACCTGGATGCTGGACAACTACGGCGGCCTGGAAACGCACCGCCGCATCCTGGAAGCTATGCCCGGCCACAGCATGGGCGAGGCCATCGAAATCGCCACCGGCGTCCCGTTCCTGGACCTGGAAAACCAGTGGCGCGCCTCGCTGGGCCTGGCCCCGGTCGGCCCGCCCCCGACAGCCACGCCGTTCCAATTGCCGAATCTGCCGAACCTGCCTACACCGAGGCCAGCAAGTAGCGGATAAAAGGTTTCTCTGTAGTAGGGGCGTAGCCATGCTGCGCCCCTACACATTTCCTCACAACGCCTCCACGCGCGCCTCGACGAAACGCGGTGCAAAGCGCAGTTTGTCATGTTCGTCGTCGATGTGTTCTTCGTGCGCCTGCTCCACCAACGTGACCATCACGCCCAGGGTGGGCAGGCGGTAGCGTGTTTGAATCTCGCTCCCGACCCCCACACGCCACATCACCAGCTGGCTTTGCTGGTCCAGGCGGCGCACATGATTTTTGGCCTTGTCGAAGGGCATCTTGATCAGGCGCTCCGCAAGCTCCTGCATCTGCTGCCGGGTCATCCGGTGCGCAGTTTTGACCATGCAACATTGCTCCTGCCGTTGGAAAGAATTAGGTCATCTGTGGTAGGATTTTAGCACAGCGCCGCCCATTCGGGAATGTGAGTTGCATCCATGTCTGCTGCCGCTTACAGCGTGTCCGCCCTTACCCGCCACATCCGCGCCCTGCTGGACGCCGATCCATCCCTGCGCGACGTATGGGTCGAGGGCGAAGTGAGCAACCTCACCCGGCACGGTTCCGGCCACTGGTATTTCACTCTCAAAGACGACCGCGCCGCGCTCAAGTGCGTGATGTGGCGCAGCGAGGCCGCTCGCCAGACCTACATCCCCGATCACGGCGACGCGGTGCTGGCGCACGGGCGCATCGACGTGTACGAGACGGGCGGGCAATACCAGCTTTACACCGACCTGCTCCGGCCCGCCGGGCGCGGCGACCTGCACGCGCGCTTCGAGGCGCTCAAGGCCAAACTGGAAGCCGAGGGGCTGTTCGCCCCGGCAAGCAAGCGCCCCCTGCCCGCCTTCCCGCGCCGGATCGGGGTGGTCACGTCCCCCACTGCTGCCGCCTTCCAGGACATGCAAAATGTGCTGCGCCGCCGCTATCCCCTGGCAGAAGTGATCCTCAGCCCGACGGCGGTCCAGGGCGACGATGCCCCGCCGCGCATCGTCGCCGCGCTGGACGCGCTCAACCGCTACGGCGATGTGGACGTGATCCTGCTGATTCGCGGCGGCGGCAGCCTGGAAGACCTGTGGTGCTTCAACGACGAGCGCGTGGCCCGCGCCGTCGCCGCCAGCGCGATCCCGGTGGTATGCGGCGTGGGGCACGAGACGGACTTCACCATCGCCGACTTCGCCGCCGACGTGCGCGCCCCGACGCCCTCCGCCGCCGCCGAAATCGCCACGCCGGACGTTGCAGAACTGGCCTATACCGTTGAGGATTTGGGCGGGCGACTGGCCCTCGTCATGCGGGAACGGCTGGCAGAAGGCTACCGCCGCGTGGAAGCCGAAGTGCGCGCTTTGCGCCGTCTCTCGCCGCTGAACCGCGTGCGTAACTCCCGCCAGCGCGTGGATGATTTGCTGGTGCGCGCGGCGCGCAGCCTGAGCCATGTCGTCGAACTGCGCCGGGAACGCCTGGAAGCGCGCCGCCAGGCCCTGATCGCCGCCGACCCCCGTGCAATCCTGGCGCGCGGCTATGCCATCGTGGAGCGTGCGGGCGACGGCTTGCGCCTGACCAGCGCCGCAGATGCCGCGCCGGGCACGGCGCTCAACGTGCGGCTGCACAAGGGCCGCCTGCGGGTTTCTGTAAAGGAGAGGGATATTTCATGACCGCTTCTTTGCCCGACGACCTGACCTTTGAAGCCGCTCTCGCGGAACTGGAAAACATCGTGGGCCGCCTGGAAAACGGCGACCTGACGCTGGACGAGTCGGTGGCGCTGTTCGAGCAAGGGCAGCGGTTGGCTACGTTCTGCCAGAGCCGGCTCGACGCCGCTGAACTGCGCGTCCGGCAACTCGTGCCCGACTCCGGCGGCGGGATGCGCATCGAGCCGATGGAATAACCGTTGACCGATGTGCCCTAAACCTTTGCTTAACAACCGGCATACAATATCCCAACTTATCCCAAAAAGACATTTGGGATAAGTCTGGGAATAGCCGGGCCGCCCGGCGTGGAAGCCGTCATCGCCGGTCCAGCCGCCGCAGGACCGCTGCCGGGATCGCCCGCGCCTCTTGCAGGCCCAGCAACCATGCCGCCGCGAAGAACACGCCCGCCCCGGCAGCCGTCCCAACGACGACGGCCCCCCACGCCGTTACCGCCCCCGCGATCCCACACACCACCAGGCCCATCGCCGCCGACGCCGCCAGCACCCGCCAGGCCATCCCCCAGACGCGCACACCGTCCATCCCACCGACGCGCCGCGCCAGGATGATCCACAGCGCCGCCGTTTCGACCGCCGTCGCCAGAGTCATCGCCAGGGCCAGCCCGCCAAACGGCCCGCGCGCCAGGCTGCCCGGCTCGCCGATGACTGCGCTCAGGACGAAGTTCAGGCCGATGTTGAGCAGCATCGTCAGCACACCCACCTTGACCGGCGTCCAGGTATCGTGCAGCGCGTAGAAGGCGCGCGCCAGGATTTCCAGCACGGCGTGACCGGCCAGCCCGGCGGCGAAGAATTGCAAGGCCCAGGCGGTGCCCGCCGTTGCCTCTGAGGTCCACGCCCGCCGCTCGAACAGCGCCCCGACCAGCGGTTGCGCCAGCACGATCAGCCCTACACTGGCCGGGATCGCCAGGAACAGCACGCCGCGCAGAGCATTTCCCAGTGTGCGGCGGTAAGCAGACCAGTCTTCCTGCGCTGCCTGCGTCGCCAGCGACGGAAAAACGGTCGTGCCCACGCTGCGCCCGATCACGCCCAGTGCGGTGAACATCAGCATGAAGGCGGTGTTGATCGCCGTCTGTGCGCCCGTAACCATAAAGGAGGTAAAGGCAGCAATGACCACGAAGTTGATCTGCACCACGCTCTGCCCGACGATGCGCGGCCCCATCAGCGCCAGCACCTCGATCACACCCGGCGTGCGGAAGTTCAGCGATAGCCGCCAGTGCGCCCCGATGCGCCATAGTTCCGGCAGTTGAATGCCCAGGTGCAGCAGTGCGCCGATCACCGTACCCCACGCCAGCCCGTAGACGCCCATCGCAGGCGTGAGCACCAGCGCACCGAAGATGATCCCCAGGTTGTAGAGGCTCATCGCCGCTGCCGGACGCCAGAAGTGCTGGAAGGCGTTGAGGATGCTCATCAGCAGGCCGCTGGCGCCGAACACGATCACCGTCACGAGCATGATGCGCAGCAGTTCCACCGTGAGTGTCTGCTGGTCAGGCGGATCGCCGGGACGGAGCAGCGTCGAGACGACCCAGGGCGCAAAGACAAAGGCCAGCACCGCCAGCGCCGTCGTGATAGCCGTCAGCAGCGAAACCACCGCGCCCGCCAGCCGCCAGGCGCCTTCGTCGTCATCTTTCGCCAGGAAGGACGAAAACACCGGCAGAAAGGCCGATCCCAGCGCGCCGCCCGCCACCAGGTTAAACAGCAGTTCCGGGATGCGCCCTGCCGCCACATAGGCGTCGAATTCCACGCCCGCGCCGTAGGCCGCGCCGATCACCGCCTGCCGCACCAGGCCGAGCACGCCGCTGGCGACGTAGGCGAGCATGACGACGAGCGTCGCACCGAGCAAGTTCTGCGTTCTAGGCGTTGAGTTTTGCGTTGGGTCTGGCATCACACTCTACGGACACCCCGGCAGTGCAGGATAAGCGCAACCCGTGAATGATACCCCTCCACGCGGCGCGGGCAAGAAGGTTTGACGCACACCCGCGTTGGGCCTACACTGGGCAGTGTAGCATCCGACCTGGGCAGGAGCACGCCGGAGCGTCCTCCTGCGGGGGAGAGACTCACGAACTTGACCCAGCTTGCAGACCGCGCGGCGGAAATCGCGCGACTGTACGAGGACAGCGACCGGGCCGCGTTCGGTCGGCCCTGGACGCGCCGCGAAATGCTGCTCGGCTTCACCGTCGCGGTGGCCGATCTCGCCAAGCTCGTCCAGGCCGTCGAAGGCGTGCGGTGCATTCCCCGTGCCGACGAGCGCCTGGAACACGAACTGGCCGACTGCCTGTGGTCGCTGTTGGTGATTGCGGGACTGTACGGCGTGGACATCGAGCAGGCATTCCTGCTCAACATGGATCAACTCGAAGCGCAGTTGAAATCGCAAACAGGTTAGGCCCGCCGCGCGGGCATCACACAGAAAGGGCTTTCAGGTGAAGTGCCAACACAGCCTGCTCATCGTCGCCATCGTCGCCCTGATCTGCTCCGGCAGCCCCGTCGCAGCGCAAGGCGGCCTGCCGCCCGACGAATCCGATACCGCCGCGCGCATTGACGGGTGGTTCCGCCTGCAAGACACCTACAGCCGCGTGCTGTGCGTCTCGCAAGACGGTTCGTGCCCGCAAACGATCACCGCCGCCCCGCCCTGCCTGATCGCCGCCTGTACCCGCCCACCCGCCGAGGTCTCGGTCGCGCAGACCTTCGACACGATCCAGGCCGCCGCCGATGCCGCGCAGCCCGGCGACCTGATCGCCATCACGCCGGGGCGCTATCGCGGCGTGCAGTTCGAGGAACGCGGCGGCGCGGACGGCGCGTACATCCACTTTCTCGGCCTGGGCGAGCCGGGCAGCGTGATCGTCGACTCGCCCGCCGACCCGGACGTGGCGTATCTGCGCCACCACTTCTACTTCATCGCGGCGCACCACATCATCGTCCAGAACATCGCCTTCGAGGGCGCGGACGATGGCGCGGGGTTGTTCTTCTCCGGCTACTTCGAGGGCACGGGGCAGTTCTCGCATCACATCATCGTCACCGACGTGTACAGCCACGACAACGGCGAGTGGGGCCTGCACACCACATCCACCAGCTACGTGCTGGTGCAGGACTCGTTCTTCACCGGCAGCGGCGAGGAACACGGCGCGTACTTCTCCGGCTCCGGCGATCACATGGTCATCCGCCGCAACGTCTTTCAGGGCAACGCTGCCGCCGGTCTACAGGTCAATCCCGACCCGCAGACCGCGACGATGAACGTGTTTTACTGGCTGGTCGAATCGACCGGGAACACCTGCGGCTATTCCGAAGCCGACGTGGACTTCACCGGCCCGGCCACCTGGCATGACATCAACGCCTGCTACGATTCGCAAAGCCTGCCGGACCTGGGCGAATTCTTCGAGGACGGCATCAGCGCAGACCTGATCATCGAGCAGAACGTCATCACCGGCAACGGCGCAGCAGGCGGGGCGGGCATCAACCTGGCCGCACTGCGCGACTCCACCGTGCGCAACAACCTGATCTACAGCAACGCCGCCGCCGGGATCGCCTGCTGGGACAACGCCTACGCCGAGGAAAAGGGGCTGGAGTCGTCCGAGTTCGGCTGCCAGAACGTGCAGATCGCCAACAACACCATCGTGGACGTGACGGGCACGCGCGGCGCGCTGATCCTCAACCAGGACGCGCGCAGCCTGCAAGTGGTGAACAACATCATCGTGCGGGGCGACCGCGACGACGCCTACGAGATCACCGGGCGCTCCGGCGCGGGGCTGGTCTCCGGCGCGAACTACTATTCCGCGCAGCTCGTCGAAAACTCGCCCGGCGCGGTCCTGCTCGACTCCGACCCGGCCAGCGGCTCGATCACCGGCTTCAGCGTGGCAGAGGCCCTGGCGCACTTCGCCGCGCCCGGCTTCGCGCCCTGGATTCTAGAAGATGGCCCCTGGCCCACCCTCAACCCCGCCCGCCCGGACTTTCACCTGCGGCCCGGCTCGCCGCTGCTGACACTGGGCCGAGCGGCCTCGACGCTCGACCTGAAAGGCGCGCCGCGCACCGGGAGCGAGATCGGCGCGCTGGTCGCGGGCGGCCCGGCCTTCGCACAGGCGGCGGCAGAACCGGCCTCCCCGCCTGCTTCGGGCGGCGGCAGTGTAGCGGCGGGCGGCACAATCATCTACCGCCTGCCGGAGGGCCCGATCTACCGGGTCGAGGCGCGCGCAGGGGCGGTCCCGCAAGACTTGTCCGCCGCGCTGGATGCCCTCGCGCCGGGGACGGGCGACGAGTGGGCCAACGTCTCGCCGGGCGGCGAGTGGCTGCTGATCAGCACCGAGCGCTTCGACCCGGAATGCGCCGGGTGGCCGTGCCTCGTCCTGTTGAACGCGGACCTGTCGGCCTGGGAAGTCGTGCGAGCCAATGGTGCGCCGGTGCATTCCGGCGGGTTCGCCGCCGTCGGGCGCGTGCCGGGCGTGATCGCCTACCCGGTCGTCGTCATCGCGGCGGGCGGCGGGCCGCACGCGCAGGACCTGTGGGTCATCACGCGCGGCGAGTCCGGCTGGAGTACGCCCGCCCTGCTGAGCGCCGCTTCGCCTTACGCCTACAACCACCAACCCGCCCTCGCTGCCGACGGCAGCCGCGTCGTGTTCGACTGTGGGAGCGTACCCTACGGGCAAGAAGGCACGGCGATCTGCGAGGTCGGCGCGGACGGGACGGGTTTCCGCGTGGTGATCACGCCTGCCGACGGCCCCGGCGGGTCGGACATGCACGCCCTGCACCACCCCGACTACGCGCCGGACGGCAGCATCGTCTTCGAGGCCACCTGGCAGGGCGAGCAGCTCTGGCGGCTGCTGCCCGGCGCGGCAGAACCGGTCCTCGTCAACCCGGCCTTCACCAATGACAACTCGCCCTGCGTGTTGCCCGGCGGCGAGATCGTCTCGCTGTGGCTAAACCGCCCGGACGGGCCGAGCACGCACGAGATCAAGGTCATGTCGCCCGACGGCGCGCGTTTCTTCATGGCCGCGACCGGGATCGACGTGCTAGACGGGGGGATCGGCTGCGGGAGATAGCCGCCCGTTCAGCGTCCCGGCACGGCTTTTTGCAGCGCCGGGTTGAAACGCAGATCGAGGTCCAGGGTGCGGCGCAGGCCATCTACCAGGGAGACTTTCGGCGTGTAACCCAGTTTCTCGCGCGCCAGCGCCAGATCGGCGCACATCCGCGAGACACCGCCGGAGGTCTGCCGCGAATACAGCGGCTCGACCAGCTTACCGATCACGCGCCCGACCAGGCGCGCCAGCGCGTCGGTGCTGGTCTCTACGCCGCTGCCCACATTGATTACCAGCCGGTCCACGCCCGGCGCAGTTGCAGCGGCGACCAGGGCATCCACCACGTCGTCGATATAGACATAATCGCGCGTGTTGCTCCCATTGCCGTAGATCACCAGGCTGCCGCCGGTCAGCGCCTGCCGCAAAAAGGACGGAATCACCGGTGGAAAGGACGGCGGCAACGGCTGGCCCGGCCCATAGGCGTTGAAGATGCGCAGGCTGACCGTCTCCATCCCCCACAGGGCGCCGATGGTACGCACATAGAATTCGGAGGCCAGCTTGCTCACGGCGTAAGGCGAGCGCGGGTCGGGCGGCAGATTTTCAGATAGCGGCTGGGCGGCCTGCTCACCGTAGACCGCGCCCGACGAGGTAAAGACGACACGCTTCACCCCCACGTCGCGCATGGCCTCCAGCACGCTCACCGTGCCGCCCACGTTGACGGCATTGTATTCGCGGGGATACTCCAGGCTCTCCGGCACGCGCACCCGCGCCGCCAGGTGATAGACGCACTCGATGCCCTGAAGCAAACTCCACAGGCGGGGCTTGTCGTTCACGTCGCCCCGGACAAACATCACTTTGGGCGAAAGGTTGGCCTCGCTGCCCGCGCTCAGATCGTCGATGACGCGCACCTCGTGACCACCTTCCGCCAGACGATTCGCCAGCGCCGATCCCAAAAAGCCCGCCCCGCCGGTAATTAAACAACGCATCAGGTATTTTCCTCAATCTTGATTTTTGTATTTCGATTATAGCAGGCATCCGTTGTCGCGTAAGCTGCTATAATCTGACAGTCGTTTTACGTTCAGCCAACGCCCCCAATGCCCATGTCTGTCTTTGAACCCGTCACCCCAAACGCAGCCCCTCCTCGCCCCTATCGCCGCACGACGGTGTGGCTGATCCTAGCCCTAACTGCCCTGATCCTGGGCCTGTGGTGGCTGGGCACGCCAGACGGCATCTGGGGCAAAGCCAACGCTATCGGCTACGCCGTGTGCCATCGCATCGCGGATCGATCCTTTCTGCTGCACGGCACCCCCTTACCACTATGTGCCCGCTGCACAGGGATGTACATGGGTGTGATGATCGGTTTGGGAACGTTGATCGCGGGTAGACGGGGACGCGCGGCCCGTCTGCCGCCACTGCGCGTACTGGCCTTGTTAGGCGTGTTCGTCTTGCTCCTGGCCGCCGATGGGATCAACAGCTACCTGCACCTGTTTCCCGGCTTCACCGGGCTATACGAGCCGCAGAACTGGCTGCGTCTGATCACGGGGTCACTGACTGGCGTCGGAATGATCGGTTTACTGCTGCCTACCTTTAACTCCACCGTCTGGGCTACGCCGCAAGACGCCCCGCCGCTCAAGTCGCTGGCAGAACTGGGCGACCTGCTGATCGTGATCGGGCTGGCAGACACGCTGGTACTGCTGAACAGCCCGGCGGCGCTGCTGATCTTCGGTTTGCTCAGCGCGGCGGGGCCACTGGTGGTGTTGACGATGGTCGGCGCGGTCCTGTTCGTCAGCCTGACCGGGCGCGAAAACAGCCTGCGCTCCCGGTGCGACCTGCTGCTGCCCATCCTGGCCGGCCTGGCGTTTGCGTTTGCCGTCGTCGGTGGGATCGACGCGCTCCGCTTTGCCCTGACCGGCACCTGGGACGGCTTCGACTTCAGCGCCCTGCTCCACAGATAAGCGGGTTGTTCACCCCGACAATCCAATATCTTAACACTACATTGTCTTCCCAGTGATCCTTCAGGGATAATCGTACATGTCATACAATCTTACTTGACAAAGAATGGTGCATGATGCACAATTAAAGCAGGGTACAGGATTCGCTCACAAGGTAATGGGAACATGACCTATCGACAGATTGTTGTACCGCTTGATTGTTCCACCTGGGCCAAAGCCGCCATTCCCCAGGCCGCCCAGATCGCCCGCAAACACCACTCCGAACTGATCTTGCTGCATGTCTATCAATCCCCAGTTGTCGAGTACGCCGACCAGATCGCGCTGGCCGGCATGGGCCGCATCGCCGAGCAGTCCAGGGCATATATCGAAGGGTATCTGGTCAGTTTGCGCAACCAACTGCGTCAGGAAGGCGTTAACGCGCGCTATGTCATCCTCGAAGGGCGCTCGCCCGCCGACGCGATCTGCGATTTCGTGGACGCGGAGAACATCGATCTGGTGGTGATGTCCACGCATGGCCGGACGGGGCTTTCCCGGATGCTGTTCGGCAGCGTGGCGCAAAAAGTGATGCAGAACGTCCGCGCGCGGGTCATCCTGATCCGCCCGGACGAACAACTCGAAAACGTCCAGATGATCGACCGGGCGCAGGAGGCCATGCCCGGACGGTGAGCCGGTGATCGGGAGAGAGCAGCGGTGGGTCAACCCGCCGCTGCATTGTTTTCAAAAACTTCTTGGCGCGTCGAAAGGCGGCTCCCGCCGAGCAGCCATTTGCCGCAGCGCATACAGCGCCGTCAGCGCCGCCGCCTGCTCCGTTTCCCCCAGCGGAAGGGCGGCGAATTCGTCTTCGTCCAGCACAACCTGCCGCCCGTCCGGCCACACCAGCAGATCAAGTGCCAGGTCCTCTGCGCTGATCTCGCTATCGCCCAGCCAGGCCGGACGACACACGTTGCAGTACCAGCCTTTGAGTTGATCGCCGTCCCGGTCGTGAATCTCGAAGATGTTGTACCAGCGGTCAGTGTAAAACCATTCGACAAAGCGATCCCCCTGCCGAAAGATCATGCCCGCCACAGCGACTTCCGGCAGGTTGAAAGGCGCCTCCAACTGCACCCATGTCTCGCCGCGCGCCAGCACCCGACCACTGTAGCGCCACTTTTCCACGCCCGCATGATCCAGCTTGATCACCGTGATCGCGCTCATGGGATCGGCTTCCCTTTGCCGCGCGACAGGCCGTTCATCGACAGCACCTCCAGCAGACGCGCTTCCAGGGCAACGAACGCCGGGTCTACCGGGTGGCGCGGGCGGGGCAGCGTCACCGGCACTTCCAGGGTCACACGCGCCGGGCGCGCGCTGAGCACCAGCACGCGGTCCGCCAGCAACACCGCCTCCTGAATGTCGTGGGTGATGAACAGGATGGTCGGGCAGAACTCGGCCCACACGTCCAACAGCCAGGTCTGCAAACCGCCGCGCGTCAGGGCATCCAGCGCGCCGAACGGCTCATCCAGCAAAATCACGTCCCGCTCACAGAGGAAGGTGCGCAGCAACGCAGCCCGCTGGCGCATCCCGCCGGACAATGCCGCCGGATAGGCATCCCCGAACCCGTCCAGACCGAAGCGCGGCAACAATGCCCGCGCCCGCGCCCTGGCCTCCTGACGGGAACGCCCAGCCAGCTCCGGCCCCAGGATCACGTTATCCAGCACCGAGCGCCAGGGCAGCAGCAAGTCGCGCTGTGGCATATATCCCACCCGCCCCGTCCGCCCGACGATGGACTCGCCGTCCAGCCGGATGTCGCCTGTATCCGGGCGCAACAGGCCGGTGATCAGGTTGAAGATGGTGCTCTTGCCGGAGCCGCTCGGCCCGATGAGCACAACGAACTCCCCCCTGCCCGCCTGTAAGCTGAGCGAATCCAGCACGGGCAGGGGTTCGGCCCCATCGTAAAAGGTCTTGCTGACCTGATGAAGCTGCAAGCTCTCAGTCATCAGCACTCCACTTTTAGCGATTAGCCGTTAGCGGTTGGCTCTTGGTTGTTTTTTGTCTCAATCGTAAGGCCAACAGCTAACGACTAACCACCAATTCGCTATTCCGGCAAATAGGCGTTGCTGAAGGCCGCCACCGGGTCAAACTCGCCCTGCAACACGCCGCTATTCAGCAGGAAATCGGCGTAGCGCCGCCACACGTCGAGCGACTGCTCGCCCCAGCGCGGCGCGTCGTCCTGGAAGCGCGGCCCCAGCCATTCCAGACTGGCCCGCACCAGATCGGCTTCGGCTTCCAGTTCGGGCGCAGCAGCAACCAGGATGTCCGCCGCCGCCTGCGGATTTTCTGCCGCGAAGGTATATCCCCGTGACACCGCCGCCAGGAACGCCCGCGCCAGATCGGGATTTTCTTGCAGCAACGACTCCCCCGCGATCAGCACGGGCGTGTAGTAATCCGGCACACAATCGGCGTAATCGGCCAACATCAGGATGTCCAGATCGATGCCCTGCTGTTCGGCACGGAGGCCATCCCAGGCGTAGAAAATCCAGGCGAAGTCGATCTCATCGCGCTCCAGCAGCGGCATCAAATCGTAACCTACATTGATCATGTCGATGGTCGCAGCATCCGCGTCGAAACAGCTTAACAGCAACTCCAGTGTGGCATCCTCGATAGGCGAGCCGAACGCGCCGTAGCGCAGCCCGGCCAGGTCGGCGGGGGTTTCAATACCCTTCTCAGCCAAGGCCGCAAAGCCGGAGGTGTTGTGCTGAATGATGGCAGCTATCGACACGACCGGCACGCCCGCCGTCCGGCTGAACGTCACCTGCTCCTGATAGCTCACGCCGAAGCTCGCCGCCCCACCGGCGACTACCTGCTCCACCGGCGTATCGGCGGGCTGGATGATCTCGACATCGAGGCCTTGATCAGCAAAGTAACCGTTGGCCTCCGCCACGAACAAGCCAATGTGATTGGTGTTGGGCACCCAGTCCAGCATCACCGTGACCGGGATCAGGTCGCCGGGCGCGGCAGTTTCCGGCTCAGACGTTTCCGCCGCTTCCTCGGTCGGCGACTGGATCGCCGGCTGCCCACAGGCCGCCAGCAGCAGCGCCGCCAGGAACACGATCCATGCAAAACCTTTGCGTTTCATCCCGCTATTCTCCTCCGATGTTAACAACACTCTGCGGACTCAACCTGCCTCCCAGGGCAGATCATCGAACACGGCCATCGGCGCATAAGCCACACCGACCAGACTGGGGCCGGTGTGCGCCCCAAGTACCGGCGCAATCGGGCCGACCGGCAGCCAGGTACACCTGAACAGGCCATCCAGATATTCGCGCAGCGCTGCCGCGCCCGCCGGGTTGTGGGCATGCATCACCTGCATCCGCAACGCGCTGCCGGGCGGGTAACGTCGGGTGATCATATCGGCGATGGCTTTTAGCGCCTTGCTGAAGGTGCGCGCCTGTCCACGCTGGCCGTACTTGCCGTCGGGCTTCTCCACGCCGATCAGCGGCCTGATGTGCAACACCGAGGCCAACAGCCCTTTGAGGTGGCTGATGCGCCCACCATGAATCAGATATTTGAGGTCATCGAGCGTGAACACCGTATCGGTTGCGGCCTCGATGCGCCCCAGCAGTTCGAGGACGCGCCCTTTCGACCAGCCCGCCTTGATCGCATGAGCCGCCGCCTCCACCTGCCACCCCTGCGCTGCCGAGAGCGTCTTGGTATCGATGATGGTGACATTGGCTTCGGGGACCTGTCTTGCTCCTGCCCTGGCTGCGTTAATTGTGCCGCTCAAGCCAGATGAGATGTGAATCGAGAGGATATCAGGATCGCTCCCGGCCAGCCGGCGATAGACATCGGCGAAGTCACCCGCCGACGGCTGGGAGGTCGTCGGGAAACTGTCGGTCGCTTCGAGCAGGCGATAAAACTCCTCCGGCTGGATGTCCTCGCCGCTGCGGTACGTTTTGCCGTTCAGAGTCAGCAGCAACGGCACCAGATGGATGTTGTCCAGACCGATCATCTGCTGCGCCGACAGGTCCATACCACGATCACTGACAATATGCATTGCCGTTCTTCCTTGTTAGATGCTATGTTGGTTAGATGCTATGTTGTGCGATTTCAACATCACACGGTTAAGATCAATAAATCCCCGGCTCAGTCCAGACTTCTTCTCGTGCGGCAGAAAAATACCAGGGCAGAGCCAGCCGCTCGATCAACAGGATCGCGCCGAACAGGGCCATGCTTAGCGCGGCGATCACGACGATGGTGGCAAAGACCTGATCCGTGAGACTGGCGCTGAACGACCGTTGAAGGTAAATCCCCAGGCCGCTGCGCGCACCGACCCATTCTCCGAAGATCGCGCCGAGGACACTGTACGTCGCCGCGATGCGCAGGCCACCGAAGAAGGCGGGCAGCGCGCTCGGCAGGCGCACCTTGACCCAAATCTGCCGCCGGGACGCCCCCATCGCCTTGAGCAACGCCACCAGGTCCGGGTCGGCGCCAAACAGGCCGTCTGCCGTGTTGACGGCAATGGGGAAAAAGCACACCAGCGCCACCACCACGATTTTCGGCTCGACGCCAAAGCCCAGCCAGATCACCAGCAGCGGCGCAATGGCAAACGGCGGGATCGTCTGCGAGACGATCAGCAGCGGGTAGAGCGCGCGGCGCAACGGTCTCCAGAAATCCATCAGCGCCGCCAGCGTTACCCCCACCACCAGCGCCACGCCCAGGCCCAACACAGCTTCCCACAAGGTTTGTAGCGTGTGCTGCCACAGGATTGGCCAGGTGCGGGTCAGCGCCGCCGCGATCCGACTCGGCGCGGGCAGCAGCCAGGCAGGAGTTCGTGTCACGTGGACGCCGATCTCCCACGCGATCAACAGTCCCCCTGCCAGCACGGCAGACGGCGCAACATTCAGCGCCAGGCGGCGATGGCGGCGGCTGTCCTTCATGCGCGATATTTACCTACCTTGTCCGCGATGGTGCTGCCGCCGACGGCGTCCCCGATCTTGATCAGCGTGACGACGCGCGCCGCCCCGGCCTCGAAACAGGCCAGATGGGCCGCTTTGGCCACCGCCAGCGCGGAATCGATGTCGCCCTCGACCGTCGTCTCCAGCGGCCCAACCTCATATTTGATGCCCGTCGCGGCAATCGCGGCAATCGCGCGATCTACCACCGGGTAGGGGTCATCACACAAGGGGATGACCTGGACGGCAACAGTTACGGTACGTTTGTCGTTCACACTTGCTCCTTCAGGCAGCCGCTGCCCGGTCAGGCTGCCTATGCCCTTCCTAAGGTGTGCACAGCCAGCAAGAGGCCGGCGTCCAGGCGCACGCGGGCCGTCGAACCGGCGAACACGTTGCTCATGCCGCGTGCCGGGCCGAACAGCAGCGGCTCGGTCCGCAGCGGATAGACTAACCCATCCGTCTGCACGCCTTGCACATCTCCGCCGAGCGGGATCAGTGAGAGGGTGTCTCCGGCGCTCCCCTGCAAGAGATGTTCCCCCGGCGGCAGCAGCCAGGCTGCTTGTTGACCCGCCACCAGCCGCACGTCTCGCCCGGCCAGGGCCGGCAGCGTGAGCAGCAACACATTGCCCAGCGTTTGATCCAGCCTGCCGCCGGAGGCGCCGATCACGCGCAGCCAGGCCGCGCCTCGCTCCGTCGCGTAGAGGAGCGCCAGTTCCAGGTCGGTCTCGTCTTTGGCCGCCGGATAGCGCAGAATCGCCGCGCCCTGCGCCTGACAGCGCGTCAGGTCCGATTCGGCCAGCGAATCCATATCGCCGATGACGACGTGCGGTGACAAACCACACGCCTCGACATGCCGCAGGCCACCGTCCGCCGCCACGATCAGAGCTTCCGAAGCGAACGCCAGCGCCGCGTCCACCAGCGGGCCGGGATTGAGATCGCCGTTGGCGAAGATCAGTGCACGCAAGCCCTCTTCCCTATCCACGTAAAACGCCGCCCGGCAGGGGGCGGCGTCTCGACACACACCTGAGTTGACCTCGCTCCCTACGCCGGCATTACCCGGATCAGGTTCGTCCAGGGTCGGCGCCGCATCCAAGCGCCCTCTCAGCCCGGTTGACCCAAGCTCCCCTGCGAAAACTGCTGGATAAGCAAATTATATCTCGACGTTCCGAGATTGCCAAAAATAAAGGGCGCTTTGGAGAACGCCCCACGTGAACAATGCTTCAAATAAGCAGTCCGGCAGAACGATTAACGAACCTTGCGCACCCAACGCTCCTTAAGTTCGAGTTCGTCCACATCGGCGATTTCGAGAAAATCCATCACCAGCCGTTGGAAAGCCGCCGGTTCGCTCAACATGGGAAAGTGGTTGACCTCAGGCCAGACCACGCAACGGAAGTTATCTTTGCCGTAGCTCAGGTAATTGATCAAATTCTCGCTCGGCGGCGGCATAAAAGCATCCTTCTCGCCATGCACCAGCAGCGTGGGCGAGATCAGGCGGCGCACGTCTTCGGCCAGATCGACGCCGTCGAACGAGGCAGCGCTGACAGACAGTGCACGCGCCGAGGTCTTGGAGACTTCGGTCATCAGCTTGTCGAAGTCAGGCGTATCTTTGGGCAGGTGTTTCTCCAGCAGTTGGCGTGGCTCGACATTGGTCAGGCGCTCCAACAGCGGATTCGGCCTGGCGTCCGGGGCAGGTACGGAGGGCAGCGCCGCAGCAGATGGCAACCGCACTTCCGGCGCGGGAGATGGCCTGCCCGTCAGCGGGATGTCCAGAGGCGGGCGGCGCAGAATGGTCGGGCTGTCGTGCGACCACAGACTGCGCGTGACGGTCGTCTCCGGTGCTTCGGCAGCATCCTGAGCCGGTTTGGCGCTATCTCCCGGCGCCGTGCTGGCATCGCCCGCCTCAGGGCGTTTGAGGATCGTAGGGGCAGCGGCTTCGGCGGGCGTGGGCCTGGCCGGGGCGGGAGCGCTGCCGCCCTGATGCTCGAACAGCGGCGCGCTGATGGTCATCAGACGGGCTACCCGCTCCGGCTTCTGCAAGGCATAGCGGATGGCGACCGCTGCGCCCAGCGCATGCCCGACCATGGCAACTTTCTTGCCGATGCCCAACTTCTCGATGAAATCGTCCACCAATTTGACCTGCGCATCCAGGCCAAGCCGCTGGGTATCTTTGCTCGAATCGCCATATCCCCACAGGTCCAGGGCGTAGGTGCGGTACTTCATCGAAAGCTGCTGCATAGTGGTGATCCAGTAACGCCATGACGACAACCAGCCGTGCACCAGAATCACGGGGCGTCCTCTGCCCAGGACCTCGTAATGAACCAGATCATTTTCAATGGTGATGGCACTCATACCGGCTCTCTACGCGACTCGCGCCGCTAACCTATGCCCAATTGACGCAGAATTTCAGCCACACGACGGGTCAGTTCATCAGGCGCAAACGGTTTGAGAATATATTCAACCGCCCCGGCCTCCATGCCGGTTTGCATCTCCACATCCTGCCCTTTGGCCGAAAGGAACACGACCGGAATATGGCGGGTTTCATCCATTTCCTTCAGACGGCGGCAGGCCTCGTACCCGGTCATCTTGGGCATCCGCACATCCATCATGATCAGGTCCGGCTGGACGCCCGGCGCCAGTTCGACTGCCTCTGCGCCGTTCCCCGCCTTGTAAACCTCGTGCCCGGCATATTTGAGGGTAAACTCGATCAGGTCCCGGATGTCGCGCTCATCTTCCGCAATCAAGATTTTCGCCATAGCATCTCCCGTCCTCGACGGTCACGACTTGCCCTCTCTCGCCCAGGGAAACGGTGGGCAACGGGCTACTCAAGGCTGGCCTCTTCCAGCTGCGGTGGCTTGTCCTCCCGCAGCGGCAGGGAAATGTAAAAGGTCGTCCCCCGTCCTTCAGAACTCTCAAACCAGATGCGCCCGCCGTGCATCTCGACCAGCTCTTTGACAATCGCCAGGCCCAGGCCGGTGCCCGGTGTTTCCATCACCAACTGCTGCTCATCGACCCGGAAGAAGCGGTCGAACACACGGTGTTGCACCTTTTCAGGAATGCCAATGCCCGTATCTGCCACTTTGATCAGGAAAGTTGTTTCGCTATCCTGCTGAACGCCCACCGTAATCTTACCACCTGGCGGGGTGTACTGGAAAGCATTGTCCACCAGGTTGGTGATAATCTGGGTCAACTTGTCGAAGTCGGCATAAGTCTGCGGCAGGTCGTCTACGATCTCCGAGACAACCTCGATGGCTTTACCCTGGGTTTCGATGCGCCCGCGCAGGTTCGTCAAGACCATGCGCGCCACCTGTGGCAGCGACACCAACTGGTACTTGAGCTTCTCCCGCCCAGCGTCGAGGCGAGAGATATTCAGCAGGTCGTTAAGCAGGTTGGTCAGTCGGTCGGCGTTGGACTTGATGGTGTTCAAAAACTGGCGCTGCTGCTCCGTTATCTCGCCTGCTGCGCCCAACACCAACAGATCGGCGTACCCCTTGATGCTGGTCATGGGCGTGCGCAGTTCGTGCGACACATTGGAGATGAACTCCGTCTTCATGCGATCCACCTCGACATCTTTAGTGATGTCGCGGAAGACGGATACCGTCCCCAGGAACTGGTCGCCCATGTGCACCGGGGCCAGCGTCACATTGATCACCTTGCCGCCCAGGTCCAGGATTTCGGACACGTACTCGCCGCCGTAAATCTGCGTTGGGTCGGTGGTCCACTGCTCGATGGCTTCCATCCAGCGTCGCCCACCGCCGCCATACAGGCCGCTCAGGCTGGTAATCGAGCGACCCAGCAAGTTGCTGCGCTTGAGGTCGAGGATGCGCTCGGCGGCAGGGTTGAACAGGATGATCTCACCCAGCTCGTTTGCCACCATCACGCCGTCGGCCACACCTTCCAGAATGGCGGCGTTCTTAGACGCCTCGATCTGCTGCTCGTGCACCATGTCGCCCAGGCGCTCGGCCTGCTCGCGGATGTAGCGATACAGTTCGGCATTGTTGATCGAGGTTGCCAGCTGGCGGGCTGCCGCCGTCACCAACCGCAGATGTTCCTCGTTGAAAGCGCCCGGACGGCTGCTGAAGAGAGTCATCACACCCTGCACGTCGTCGCTGGTCTCCAGCAAGACCGCCAGCGCACCACGCGGAACGTCATCCAAAGGAGAAACGCGCAGCCAGCGGGGATCGCGCTGCACATCGTCGATCAAGACCGACTGGCGGTTCTGAATAACCCACCCGGCCAACCCTTCGTTCAGACGCAAACCGCTGACGGCCAGCTCCGAGCTGGCATCGCGGCCCAGTTGAGCACGGACGCGCAATAACTCCTCTTCCCGGTCGATCAGCAGGATAGCGCCTTCCTCAGCGCCGACCGCGTTCGCCAACAGGTCCAACGCGCGTTCCAGCACACGGTCCATGTCCAGCGTGGCCGACAGTTCGGCAGCCACCGTGTACAGGGTATCGAGGCGGTCACGCTCGGCGCGCACCTCTTCGGTGCGCTCACGGACACGCTGCTCCAGTTCCTCGGCAAAGCGACGCAGCTCATCGAACAGCCGGGCGTTCTGCACAGTAACGGCCAACTGCCCGGCGACCGTCGTCAGAATACGCTGCTCATTGAGGCCGAAAGCGCGTGGGTTGTCGTCGTCGCCTACTGCCAACACGCCAACGACTTCCTGCCCTACTGCCAGTGGCACGCCGATAAAGCTCTTGATGTCCGGCAAAATCGTCTCGATGCTCAGGTTACGGCGCACATCGGCCAGTTCTTCGCCGACCAGGAGCAAAGGACGTTTGAAGCGCATCACCCACGAGAACTCGTCGCCGCTCAACGGACGGGCCGGGATAGCAACTTCCTCGCCGCGCTGGATCACCACTGGGAATTGCAGCATTTCGGTGTCGGGGTCGTACAGCGCCAGGTAAAGCCAGTCGGCTTTGGTGAGCGACGGCACCTGTGTGCGGACAATCGGCAGCAACTGGTCCATATTGACCGCCGCCGACACCACCCGGCTCAGTTCGTTGATGATAAACAGTTCTTCAAGCTGGCGAGCCGTTTCGGTGTTCAGCCGGGCGTTCTCAATGGCGATGGCCGCTTGGCCGGCCAGCGTGCGGGCAATACGCTGTTCGCTGAGGCCAAAACTGCGGAACGAGGCGCGTAATTCTACCTTCGCCAGGCCGGTCGCCTGCTCGCGCACCACCAACGGGATGAGCATCCGCGAGAAGACGCCGCGCCGGGCCATATCTTCCCGCTCGTGGGGATCGGCCTGCTCGTCGTCCGAACAGATGACCACCGCCTGGCGCATCCGCAGGGCATACGCCCGCGCCGGGTATTCGTTCAGGGCATAGACTGTGCCGGGCGGATCGCCCTGCTGCGCATCGCCCTGACGGTTAAGGTCGGCATAGACGACCAGCCGGTTTTCAACATCGTCCCATAGCATGACCGCACAGGAGTCCGCTTCCAGGGCATGGATCATCTGCTGGCTGACGCCGCCCATCACCTCGTCTAACCGCAGGGTAAGCGACGTCGCCTGCGAGGCCTCGAAAAGCGTCTCCAGTTCGCGCGTGCGCACTACCGATTGCTCGAACAGGTTAGCGTTCTGCACAGCAATCGCTGCCTGAGTAGCGATGGTCTGGGCCAGCTCGACCTGTTCCGGGGCAAAGTCCCACGTTTGTCCCACAGATTCGAGCATCAACACACCGATGACCTGCCCGCTGACATTCAGCGGGACCATAGCCAGCGAAACGACATTCCGCTCTATCAGGGTACGGCGCAAGGGTTGAAGCAGCGGATCGCTCTGCGCGTCCTCAACCACCAGCGGCTGCAACGTGCGTCGCACATAGTCCACCGCCGGGTTGCCTTCCAGTTCGATCAGGTCGCTGGGCGGGGCGTCGCCACGAGGCAACTCGACCACCACCACGCCAACCTGCTGATCGGGGTTGAACAGGACGGCCCGCGCCGAACGGACGCCCAGCGCCTGGGCGCTCTCCTGCAAAGCCACTTCCAGCGTGTTTTCCACGTCCAACGACTGCGCCAGCATGATCGAGACGCGGTTGAGCAAGCCGAGGTTCTCGGTCTGATGGGCCAGTTCAGCGGCGCGGCGGCGCGTCTCGGCAAACAAGCGAGCGTTCTCCAGCGCCACCGCAGCCTGGTTGGCAAAGCCTTGCACCAACTGCTCGTGGCGCTCGTCGTAGTAGCCGGCCTCGACCTTGTCCAGCGCGAGCAGGCCGATGATCTCGTTCTCGCGGATCAGCGGCGCGCCCAGCCAGTTGCGCGTAGGCCGCTGCGCCCCGCCGGGGAAGCGGCTGTCCTGTGCCACGTCCGGCACGTTCAACGTGCGACGGCGTTCAGCCATCTCACGGAACAGCACGCTATCCTCAATCGCCACCCGCAACCCTACCAGTTCATCCGCGCCGCCATCGTAGCCGCGCGCGGCGGCGATACGCAGGTCGTCCCCATCGCGCAACCACAGCGCCACGCCGTCGTAAGGCACCACCCGCTCTAACTGATCCAGCACCAGCGTCAGCACCTCATCCGGTTCCAGGCTGGCCGTGAGGCGGTTAGAGACCTCGGTCAGGGCCGTCAGCTGAACCGCCCGCTCGCGCGTTTCCTGGTACAACCGCGCGTTTTGGATGGCAACAGCGGCCAGATTAGTCATGCGCTGGATGAGCGGCACATTTTCGCCGAAGCCAAAAGCGTGGGTCAACGGACTGCCGAGTCGCAACGCACCGATGATACTGCCGCCGGCGATCATCGGGACAATCAGCGTAGTCGCCTCGCCCTGCCGCTTCCAGGCTTGCAAATCGATGTCGGCTGGCTCATCGCCTTCGTCCAGGAAGTACGTCGCCGCCTTGCCTTCTCGATAAGCCCGGCCCATTGCCGTACCTTCGATAGCCAGTGGCGGCCCCGGCAACACTTCGACCTCTGAAGCACTCACAAAACGCACTTGCAAGGTGTCGAAGTTGTTGCGGTTGAGGTTATACAGCGCCACGCCCATGCGGGTGAACGGCATCAGGCGCTGGAGGCCATCGGCCACCGCCCGCACAATGGCATTGATGTCCAGGGTGCCAGCGACCGCCTCCATCACCTTGTTGAGGCGGATTTCTTGCTCGGTCGCGCTCACGCTGTCGATGTAGAGGCGCGTCATCTCGATGACGTTGGCGGCCTGGGTGGCAAACAATTCAATCGGCCTCAGGCTGGCCTCAGTCGGTGCGAGGTTGTCGACCGGGCGGTCCATCCCGATCAGGCCGATCAAGCGGTTGTTCGCGCCATAGATCGGCAGATAAAGCTGATCCTGCGGATGCCAGCGGTCTTTGGCAACCGGGACCGGCGCGGTATCCAGGTACGACTCCTCGCCCCACAGGTGCTTCATCACCCAGGGGGCGTCGTAGCGCAAATAGTATGCCGCTCCCAGACGCAGTTTATGGAATTCCGGATCGGCCAGGCGGCGACGCCACTCCTCGCCGGAGATCAGGTGTGCCTGCAAATCGTCGGCCTCGTCGCCTTCATAGCCGGCATAAATCAACGCCGTTGGCTGGAGGGCCTCGTCACGCAGGGTAATGTGCACCCGCCGCCAGCCGGCCTCCTGAATAGCCCTGGCAACCACCTGCAGACGGGTCGGCACATCCACAACCTGCTGAATCTCGCTCGACACCCGGTACAGCCGCTCCAACAGGTCGCGCTCGCGGCGGGCTGCCTCGGCCTCGCGCTGCATGGCATGCATCAGGTGGAAATTCTCTACACTGATGGCCGCCTGATGGGCGAAGATCTCCAGCGTTTCAATCGTCGTGCGCGTCGGACGCCGCCCGTCCACCGGCGCATCGACGGTCAGGACACCCAGCAGTTGCCCCTGCGAGTCGCGCAGCGGCACAAGCAGCACATCGTCCTCGCGCCAGACGTTGGCCTTGCCGGGCGGGGCGTACTCGCGGTGATAGTGGAAATATTCCTGCGGAAAGTCGCCCTGCCATTCGTCGGCCCGATCACCGGGCAGGAAATAGGACTCGCTGATGCGGAACTTTTCCACAAACAGCTTTTCGATCTGGCCGCGCGGGATCATCACGCGCTGCATTTCCTGGAACTGCACCAGCGGAATGCCTGCCTGCGCCATGCGGCGGAACCGCTTGCTGCGCTCATCGAGCAGGCTGATCAGCACAACGGCGAAACCGACCGACATTTGCACAGCGTGGGCCACTGCCTCCAGCACGCCTTCCAGCCGTGCCTCGCTGCGGAGCACCTGGCCGAGTTCAAAAATCTGATTCAGTTGCTCCACACGCTTGGTGAGCTGGATATTGCTGGTCACCTGCTCGCGGTAGCGCGTCGAGTTGGCGTAGGCCATCGCCGCTTTAAAGGCCAGCGCAGTGACGAACGCCTCCGTTTGGGCATTGAACGCATCCGGCGCGCCGCTGTACAGGTGAATAACCCCCACGACCTGCTCGTTATACAGGATCGGCGCGGCAAGGGCCGACACCGCTGTGGGCGGAACAGCCTGAAGATCGCTATCGGCATACTGCCCAATGCGGACAGGCTGCCTCTGCTGCATGGCCTGCTGTTCGATGGGTACATCGCCATTCAGCACACCCTGCCCGCCGTGACGCCGCATTACCTCCGGCTGATCGAAATCGGCCCACTCCTCGCGTGGCGACAGCAACAGAACCGAGCAGTCATCCGCGCCGGTGATGCGCATGGCTTCCTGCCGGATCACATCCATCACGCGCCCCAGATCGACGGTGAGTCCAAGCTCATCGCTGACACGGCCCAGGGCCTCCAACTCGGCCAGTCGGGCCTGCAAATCCTGATCGGCAACGGCACGCAGACGGGCGTGTTCCAGGGCGGCACTGAGCGGCGTGGCAACGGCAAACAGCAGGTCCAGGTCATGCTCATCATAGTCCCGATCACGCGGATTGGCGACGATCAACTCCCCCACCCCGCGCCCACCGGCATTCAGCGGCACAATAACGGCTTTACGCACCCGCAGTTGCTCCATCAGCGGGCGATAGGCAGGCAACAGGCGCACGTCGGTAGCAATGCTGTTGCTCAAGAAAGGCCGACCGGAAAAGAGCACGCTGTTCTCAAAACCGCCGCTGTACGTGTCAATCGTCAGGGGAGCCGCCAAGTCCACCCCGACCACGTGTAGAGGTTCCAGCCGGAGCAGACCGGAGTCGTCCAGCAGATCGACCAGGGCCAGGTCACTTTCAAAGAGGGCGGTCGCCTCCTCCAATACGCGTCGGATGATCTCGTCTAGCGGCAGAGACGAACCGGCCACACCGGAGATGCGGCGAAGCGCCTGCGCTTCCTCGATATGGGCGCGCATTTCCCGCTGTGTGTGGTAGCTGTCCAGCGCCGCCGCGACCTGCGCCGCACAAATGTTCAGCAGGCGTGCATCGTTGTCGGTGAAGACGCCCCCACCGCGCCGGTTGCTGACCTGGAGCGCCCCAATCCGTTTCCCCCCGACCATCAACGGCACCAGGAGAATTTGCGTGACTCCAACCCAGGTGGTCAGTTGGTCCAGGCCCATCTGGGCCGCCTGAACATCGTGGGCGAGATCGTTGCTGAACCAGGGTTCGCCCTCCTGCCACCAGACAGCCGCGCCACTCTGCGACACCGGAATCTGCATGTAGCCGAGCAACTGGTCGTCCACACCGAAGAACGGCGACTGACCGAGCAACACCTGCTGGTCGGGGTCATAAAACAGCACGCCGCTCATCTCCACGTCCAACATCACCGAGAGGCGCACCGTCGTCTGAAAAATCAGGTCCCTGAGCGTCGTTACGCGCGCCGCCGCCTGGCTGATCTCCTGTAAGGCCCGGAACTCGTCCAGGCGCTGCTGCTGGGCGTCCGCCAGGTGCACACTTTCCACCACCACAGCCGCCTGAGCGGCAAACAGCGATAGCAGCCGCACGTCTTCCGGCCCCAGGTCGGCGCCGTTGCGCTTGTTGCTGATCTGGATCGCGCCGATTCGCTTGCCGCCGACGCTCATGGGAACCAGGGCCAGCGTGCGCATCCCGATCACATCGATCAATGCCAGGCTGCGCGTCTCGGTGATGTCCACCATTTCCAGCAGACCCACCTCGCGCACCAGCGCCTCATCGCGCACGTGGTTCGAGTACCACCCCTCGCTCTCCCACACGCTGCGGGCGACTTTGCCCTCGCTAAGATCGAAGTGATAGTCCAGAGCCACCGAATCGGGGATGCCGTAGAACGGGAGCTGGCTGACCAGACGCTCATGCTCCGGCTGGTATAGCAGGATGCCGCACATCTCCACATTCATTGCACGCCCGATGTGCGCTGCCAGCTGTTCAAAAACCTGCCGTCGGTCGGCGGACAGCGCCATCGTCTGGGCAATGCGACGCACGCCGGCCAGCTCGCTGGCGCGGTCAGCCTGCTCGCGGGAGAGGCGATCCTTCTCAACGGCGATGGTGATCTGGTTGGCGACGGCTTCCAGCAGCGTCAGAGCTTCAAAATTGAAGGCGCGTGGGGCAGCACCCATCAACTCCACCGTGCCGACCAAGCGGTCGCCGCTGAGCAAGGGCGAGCCGAGATAGCTGCGGAACGGCACAACCACATCGCCCCAAATTTGCAGATCGGTACGCAGGTCCACGTCTTCGATCAGCAGCGATTGGCGGTAAGTCGCCACCCATCCGCTGTACCCTTCGCCTTCCCGATACATGCCGCCTACATTATCCAGGGCGCGCAGACAGGCCGGATCGCCGCGCCGGGCGCGCGGCTTGAGGGTCGGGGGCGTCCCTTCCATCAACCGGATTTCCCCCGCGTCATAGGGGATCGCCCGGCTGATGGTGTCGAGGATGGCGTCCAACAGATCGACCAGCGCATTGTCTGCGCCGGTCATCTGGGCGATTTCACTCAAGACGGCCATCGTCCGTCCGGGATCGAGTTCGTGTTCAGACCGCCGGGCGCTAAGGTCGCGCAGCACCACGACCATCTGCCGCTCGTCAGGCGAAGGCAGCCAGTGAGAAGTCGCTTCGATGCGCCGGTAGCCGATCTGAAAGGCAGCCCGCCCTTCTTCCGCGAACAACTCACGGAAGGCATCTGACGGATGCACCTGTTCGACCATCAATTCGAGGTTCGGATCACCGCCATCCAGCCCGAACCACTGACGGGCCAGGTCATTGGCAAAGACAATCCGCCCGTAGCCGGCAGCCAGCACCACCCCGTCCGAGGGTCCGGCCAGGTTGATCGGGGATACCGTCAGCGTAGAGGGCTGATCGCTCAGGTCGGCATGACCGCGCTGGCGGAGCAACAGATAGACCCCCACCAACAGGATCACGCCGACGCCGATCAGATAAAAAGCCAGGTCCATAGCAACAGCGGATTCTCACCCCCAAGCCGTCAGATCACCACTCGGTCTCGTACTCCTCAACGGCGCCAGCCCCGGTGCGGCGGTCTTCGGCAGCCAGCTCGGTAATCTCGCGGATGTCGGCAAACGTCCGGTTGCGTGCCGACACTGAGCCTGCCGACAGGGTCATCAAAGGCACTTGCCGTTCTACACCGTTGGCGTCCGGCACGATCATGTAGCCGCGCTCGCGGTCGATGAAGGAATAATGCTGTTTGACCTCCTCGGCGAACCGCTTGAGCAGGCGCTCCTTAAACTGGTCCACCTGGGGCGAATAGGTGATGATCACAAAGTTATCTCCGCCGGGATGACCGACGAAGTCATCCGGCGTGCCCAGTTCGTCCACCACCTCGCCCAGCAGCAGCGCGGCGAACCGCTGCACCTCGTTGCCCGCCACAAAGCCATAGACTTCCTTAAACGGCTCCAGGTTGTTGATCTTCAGATCGATGTAGGACCAGTTGTTGTTGTCGAGATTGCGCATCAGGTTACGCAACTGGTCCTCGATCAGCCGCCCACTGGGCAGGCCGGAATTGGCGTCGGTGAGGGAGATCATCTCCGAGCGCTGGATCGCATTCTGGACGCGCAGGCGTAGTTCCTCAATGTCAAAGGGTTTGGTAATGTAGTCATCTGCGCCCAGTTCCAGACCCTGGATTTTGTCGCTGCGCTCGTCTTTCTGAGTCAGGAAGATAATGGGAATGTGGCTGGTACGCGTGGTAGTGCGCAGTTCCTTGCAGACGGCGTAGCCGTCCATATCCGGCAGCATGATGTCCAGCACGATCAGATGTGGCAACTGTTTCCGCGTGAAGCTCAGCGCGTCGCCGCCACGGGGAGCGACCTGGATATCATATCCCTGGCCGCTGAAGTAAATCCGCAGCATGTTAGAGATATCGACATCGTCTTCGACTACAAGAATTTTGGCTTTGCCCATAGATCGTCACCCCGGCGTTATGGCCCCGCTTGAAGTTAAAAAGGCGCTACGCTATACTATACATGCGAACCAGAGGACATGCCACCTGAGACAGCTAACCTACCTCTAACGCACTCTAACGGGTGCAGCCGCCCGGCTCACCGGCTTTGATATGCGCTTTACTGAATTTTTGGCAATATTTTGAACCCAAGAAGCGCCCGGCAGTAACCCGGCAATATATCAGCACAGCATATTCAGGCGCAGACCGGTTAGAAGGGTTAAAAAAGTCTTACCGACCTGCCCGCCGCATCGCTGCACGTTCCCGCACATGCGCGATCTGCTCTGCCGTGACCGGCCCGCGCTCGTAGCTGCGGAAGTAGCCCAGGCGGAAGCCGTGTCGCCCGGCGATCTCGCTGATCTCGGCCACCTGCGCCCGTTGGATTTGCTTGCCGAGACTGTAATCTTCGTAACGGCCTTCCAGCGCCAGGGCCATCGTCTCGGCCATGCAGGCGAAGGCCATGCGCGGCGGGAACCCAAAGTCGAAGTGAAAGTCCACCGGCCCCGGCACTTCCACCATACCGCCCTCGATCACCAGCACATCGTCGCGCTGCGCCGCCACACGCGCCGACACATCGCGCGGGCGGGCCACATCGCAGATAACCGCGCCCGGCTTGAGATGTTCCGGCTCAATGATGGTATGAACGGCGCTAGAGACGGTGAGGATCAGGTCGGCGTTGTAGATGCTGGCGATGTCCGTGCTGGTATGAAGCTGCGCCCGCGCCCCTACCGCACAGCGCGCGCGCACCTCTTCCAGGGCATCAGGGCGGCGGCCTACCAGAGTCAGGTCGGCCACTTCTCCGGCCAGTATTTCGGCGCACACACTGCCGATAGCGCCCGTCGCGCCGACGACGGCGGCACTGGCCGTCTCCAGCGCAATCTCCATCTCCCGCGCAGCCGCCCGCACGGCCTGCACAGCCATGTCAATCGTATAGGAATCGCCCGTTGTCACGGGCACGTCCAGCGCCCTCGCAATCGTGATCCCGGCATCGCCCACGACAGACGTATACGCGCCCAGTCCCAGGATGCGCGCGCCTAACTTCTCGGCCATATGCCCGCAGGCGATGATCTTGTTGTACACCTCCTGCACCGGCAAAGACATCATCCGCTGCGGCGTGAACGGGCAGGCGATGAACCAGCCGCGCAGTTCCCGGCCCGTGCTGACCGAACGGATGCCCGTGATCTCAGAGATGTAGACCGGCGGGAAAAAGCGCGAGAAGAAGTCTACCTGGCGCTCGGTTAGCAGACGGCCCAGCCAGGGCCACTTGCGCTCGACGTCTTTCTTCGGCTCGATGGGGTGGATGATAAAGGCAAAGGTATCTTCAGGGAAGCCGGTAGCCATCCTGAATTCTCCCATGCGTGCAGCCCGCGCCGCAACGGATTAAACCACAAAGGCCACAAGAACACAAAATCGTCACCCTTTTCGTCGGCCTTGCCGGGGAATGCATTCCCCGGCGTCTCGACCGAGTTCATGACAGCCGCTAACCACCGCCCGGCGGGTTGAACACGGGCGTCGGCAGGCTGAAGATGGTCAACGTCGGCGTGGGCACCAACGTGGGAGCCGGCCCCGCGCCCAGCGAAGCCCGCCATTCGGCTTCCAGGTCTGCAAACGATCTGCCCGTGACCGTCTCGATAGCCTCGTAAATACCCCGGTTTTGGGCCACCAAGCGGGTGATCTCGCCGTGTGCCGCGTAACCGCCATAGTGGTCACGCAGGTAGCGCAAAAAAGCTGCGCCCACATCATAAGCCAGATGCGTACAGCCATCTGGACCGGGCGTGCCGGCGCCGGGGAGCGTATCGCCGTAAAGCAGCGAAGGCAATTCCCCCATCGCTGCCAGTCTCGCCACGCGCGCGTCGCCATCATACTCCTGATAGTCGTCCTCAAAGAACGTGGCCTGCCCCTCGATCCACCATGTCGGGCCTCGGTCCGAGTTCATGGCGTACTGGTGGAAATGAGTCAGCTCGTGGGTGACGGTAGCACGTGCCAGCGCCCGCACGACGTGGTCAAAGTCGGCAACGATGTCCAGGCCGCCGCAGGTGCGATCTAAGCGTAGCTGATCCGGGACACGCTGCACCGTGCCGTTCCAGCTTTCGCGCAGTGTGCCCACAAAGCGGATGCTGTCCTCCGAACCCTGCGGCAATTCCCCCTGCCATTCCATAAAGGAATCGCGGTCCGGGTAGATCACCACCAACGGGCGCGTGGTCAGTTCCACACCGGGGAAGCCCAGCCGCCAGCGTTCCTGGGCCTGATTCACGGCGTCGATGGCTTCCGGCCCAACCCACGCCGGCAGCCCGAACCAGTAGATGCGCACCAGGTCGCTTTCGGCATGTTGCCACTCACGGCTGTTATCCGCATAGACGGCGTGCTGCACCGGGGTTTCGATGGCGTTGCCCGCCGAATCGATCAGCCGCCAGTGATAATTCACTTCCAGCCAGGGGATCAGGCCGCCCGCATCGGCGCGGCGCACGACGGCGGTAATCGTGCCGCTCTGGTTGTCCATCGTCTCCGCCGGAACACGCCCGCTGGGCTGGATGCCAAAGTCGTAGAACAGCGACGCCCGCGCAATCGGCCCGGCGCTGCTGGTCGCCTGGACGGTAAACGTCATCCCTTCCGGGTAATTGGAGGTGAACGTCTGCTCACCAATGGTAAACACGCCGGGGTTGACATCTCCCCCACCCTCCTGGGCCGCAACGTCGCCGGAAAACGTTAACATCAGAAGCACGAACAGCAAAAGCACTCGAAACAGCCGCATTGCACCCCACTCCTCTCCACGATTTCAGACCAGGCGATTGTAGCGCATCTCCACCGCTCCGGGCGGAAATGGTTCGGCTTTTGCAAGCGCAGTCAGACAGCAGGGAACCATCGTTCACCCATGCCCGGTCGGTGTGCGGGTTTTCTCCTGGTTCAAAAAACTATATACTTAAAACATCATGGAATACGGCGAGGGAGCGCCATGCAAGTCGGCGATCAGATTGGTCACTATACCATTGTAGAGCACATCGGGCGCGGTGGCATGGCCGATGTGTGGTCCGCGCGCGACGAGCGGTTGCGCCGCACGGTCGCCATCAAGACGATTGCCGCCAACCTGACCGATCCGCGCGCCCGCGTCAGTTTCGAGCAGGAAGCCCAGACCATCGCCGCGCTGGAACATCCCAACATCCTGCCGGTGTACGACTTCGGCGAATTCGAGCGGCAGCTCTACATCGTGATGCGCTACATCGCGGGCGGATCGCTGCTGGACCGCCTGATCGAGGGGCCGCTGCCCGATTCCGAGGTAATCCGCATGGGCGAGGCCCTCGCCAACGCCCTGGCGCGCGCCCACGCCGAACAGGTGGTACACCGCGATCTCAAGCCCGCCAACGTGCTGATCGACCAGTTTGAAATTCCCTACCTGGCCGACTTCGGCCTGGCTTCGATGGCCGGCGCGAGTAGCGATGAGGGGATCAGTGCCGGGACGCTGCTCTACATGCCGCCGGAACAGCTGTATGGCCTGCCGGTCGATCACCGCGCGGATATTTACGCCTTTGCCATCATGCTGTTCCAGATGATAACAGGCGAATTCCCCTTCGAGGGCAAAGCGCCGCTATGCTTGCGCCAGGCCCAGGAGGGCGCAGAACTCCCCGACCCGCGCCAATATCGCCCGACGCTGCCGGAACACATCCACACGATTCTGCGCATCGCCACCGCCATCGAGGTGGAAGCCCGCTACGATAGCGCGCCGCTGCTGATGGCCGAGATTGCCTCGGCGCTGCAAGGGACGCCGACGGGCATGCCGGATACAACCCGGCCCATCATCGGGCCGGTCGAGGAGCCGCCGCCCTACCACGCCGAAACCGCCGCTCCGGAAGACCTGATCATGACCTTGCCCGGCATCGCCGACGAGGACCTGCTGCTGACGATCAAGACCGACTCGGAGCAGCTTGCCAGGGCGCAGGCAGGTCAGATGAAGCGCGCGGCAACAGCAGAACCGCCCGCGCTTCCCCCGTCCCCTCCGCCGGGCGGCGGTGAAGGCGGTGAGGAAGGCGAAGAAGAACCCGAAGGCGAGAGGATGGCCCTGCGCGAGGCGCGCGGCCTGTTCCAGCGCATGACCCGCGCCTGGGCGCACGGACAGGGACGTTTTCTCACCGGCGCGACACACTTCGCCGCCATCCACGCCTACTATAGCCAGGCGGAGCAACACCACCTGGAGATCGGCGACGATGGCCGTGAGGCCATGCTGCGCGGCGCGGTGGAGCACAACTACGAACTGGCTTTCTGGCAGAGCCAGCTTCCCGACCCGGCGGCGCAGCGCAAGGTCTACCTGCATGCCCTGCGCAGCGCCCTGGCCTCGGCGCGCGCTCTGGCCGTCCGGCTGCTGGGCGAGCTGCCCGAAGAGGAACGCGCGGGCGTGGCGATCACGGCGGGCCGCCTGCTGCACAGCGAGACCAGCCCCGACGTGCGGCGGGCTGTGGTAGACCTGCTCAGCCGGCAGGCCGAAAAACCGGAGGCGTGGCGCCCTTATGCTTATGCGGTAGACACCGACCTGCTGCTGGCCGAACAGGCCCTCCGTACCGACGCGCCGGATGTGGCAGAACGCGCAGCGCGAGCGATTGGCCGTCTGCGCTCGGCAGCGGCAGTCAAGCACATCGCCGCGCAGGAAGCCGATTCCCCTGCCCAGGTGCGGGCAGCCCTGGCCTGGGTGCGCGATGAGGCAGACAGCCTGCCGCCGGATGTGCCGCAGAGCCAACGGGCGCGCGCCTTCCGTCGCCTGACCGCCCATTACCTGTCCACCGACATCGGGCAGTTGGGCCTGCGCTTCATCTCCTCCGTCCTGGGCACGGCGCTAGGCATGGCAGTCTACCACGTCGTGGCCTTCCGCACGACGGTCAGCCTGCTCCAGTTGTACTACGTCTACCGCGTGATCGGCGTGGCGCAGACGTTCGGCCTGGTGGCCGGGATCGCCGTCGCGCTGGCGGCGGCGCTGCCGCTCCGGCTGGCGGGCAGCAGTGCGCAGCGCAAAGACGGCGCGACGCTGTGGCGCGGCTGGGCGCGGCTGTTGATCGGCCTGGGCGTGGGCGGCTTTTTGGGAACGGTTGCCTACACCAACTTTCAGGTCGTGGCGCTCCAATACCAGTTCAGCGACCTGCGGGTAGAAACGCTGCTCCTGGGTGGGATCGGGTTGGCGCTCGGCTGCGCGGCGGCCTCGACCTTCCGCTGGCCACTGGCGGTCCGGCTGCTGGCAGCAGCCGCAACCGTGTTCGGTTCGCTGCTGCTGGGCTGGGAACTGTACAAGGCCGGGACGACCGACGCGATCATCTTCTTGAGCGGCGACGACCAGCTATGGACTTTCCTGGCGCTGGCGATTCTGACGGCGCTGGGGGCCTATGCGCCGGAGATCAACGACTGGTCGCGGCGGCTGTTCCGGCGGCAGGACAGGTAAGAAGGCAATTCGGAAGACATGCAACGCCCCCTGACTTTTCTCATATAGACAGCCCGCCGTTTGCCCTGTAAATTAAAGAAGGTGTGGGTAAGTCAACCCCGTTTCGGGTAGCCCACACTCATATCCGCGCTGTACTTCACTTCAGGGGGAGCTAAATAAAGTGAGTGCCTTTTCCGCTTTTCGCCGGATTGTTCCTCTTTTCGTCGTTGCCCTGCTTCTCAGCACCGTCACCGTCACGCTGGCCCAGGGTGGGGTCACGGTCACGACGCGCGACAACGCCACCCTGCGCAGCGGCCCCGGCAGGGAGAACGTCTCCCTGGCCGTCGTTCCGTTCAACACCACCATGCCCGCCACCGGGCGCAACGAAGATAACTCCTGGCTCCAGGTGGACTACAACGGCCAGAGCGGCTGGATCGCTACCTTCCTGCTGAACTGGGTCGGCGACCTGAACGGCCTGCCCGTCGGCGGCGTGCAACCTGCCGCGCCTGCCGGGGGTGCTGCTGTGCCCGCCGTGCCGGCAGGAGGCGTCACCGCGACCAATGCCAGTGTCATGAACGTGCGCTCCGGTCCGTCTACCAGCAGCAGCCAGTTGGGGCGTCTGCCCGCCGGGAGCACCGTCGCGCTCAACGGGCGCTGGGGCAGCGGCAACAGCGCATGGGTACGCTTCGATTTCAACGGGCAGGTCGGCTGGCTGGCAAGTTGGCTGTTGACCATCAACGGCGACCTGAACAGCCTTACCGACGTGCAGGCGGAGTAGGCCGCCCAGGCCGCCGCTTCTGCCGCCGCCGCGAACGCCCTGCCGACGGTCTGCCAGGGCGCGACCGTCCCACAGGCCGCCGCTTATGTACCCGGCACCGGCGTTCACCCGGTGGCGCTCTTCTACGAAGACGGTTCGGCGCATCCCTGGAGTGGACAGCTTGGCGCGTGGGCGCCTTCGACTCCGCTGGCGGCGCAGTTGGTCGCCTGCGCCAGCCGCCAGTCAGACAACGTGATTCAGGAATGCCTCTACAACGGCCCCAGCATCTTCCGCCACATTTACGCGATCAACGTGCGCGTGGTCGTGGCGCAAACGGGCCAGGTGCTCGGCACGACGACGATCACCGGCACGCCGCCGCGCGAATGCCGCTACTCTGAACCCTGGTCGCTCGTCCGGCTGGACGGCAGCTCGGTGACGTTTGCGCAGCTTCAGCAGTGGCTGGCGCCGTTCGTGACGCAGTAGCCGAATCGGCCACACAACACTTCCTCGATGTATAAAATCGTAGCGGCGGAATGCATTCCGCCGCTACCTGTTTAGGATGCTATCCGGCTCAACGTCGTCACTCGCCCATGAAGGCGCTCACCCAGCCCGGACGCGGCGGAACCTGACCACTTTCCACCTGGGCGCGCCACTCGTCATCCGTCATGCGCTGGTTGATGTTACCCACCCACTCGTAGTAGCTGAATACGCCCCCGCGCACCAGTTGTAGTTCGCCGTTGGGGGCCGGCACCACGACGTAGATGTAATCGACGCCGCCGACGGCCTCTTGCAGCACGGTCTGGGCGCTGGGGTTGCTGGCAACGTCCGTCACCAGCGCCACCGGGTCGGGGTTGCCTTCACCCTGGTAAAGCGTGCGCAGCAACACGTTCAGGTTCGTGCCGTAGCCCAGGATGCGCCAGTAGTCGTCCTCGGTCAGGGCCTCGCCCGCCAGTTCGCGCCGGGCCGCCTCGGCAAATTCGACCGCCAGGAAAACCAGTTGCTGCAATTCCTGGTCCGAGGTGAGCAGCGCCACCCAGTCTGGGTCGCCGTCCGTGTAAATCCCCGGATCGGGGCTGATGAACCCGCGCTCCACCAGTCCCCGGTGCAACGTCGCCGCGACGACGGCGATCCGGGCGAAGACCAGCGGATTCGGCTCGACGTAACCGAAGCTGGTCAGCGGCGGGCCGCCGCCGCCGAAGCCGGTCGGCTGCTTGGCATAAAGCACCGTGTCGTGTTTGAGCGTGGTCCAGCTTGCCAGCCCGGCCTGGAGATCGCGGCGCAGCCAGGCTTCGGTTTGCATCAGCGGCGGATAAGCCGCCGGGTTCTCGCGCAACCACAACGGTTGCAGCGCCCACAGCCAGCCGCCGTAGACGTTCTCCAACCAGTGTCCCGGCGTCAGTTGGGCCAGTTCGCCGCGCATCGCCGCCATTTGCGTGTCATAGTTCAGGTAGTCGGCTGCGCCCGCCTCGGTAGCCAGCGCGTAGGCGACGTCTGACCCCATTGCAGCAGGCACGTCCAGGCCCAGCGGCAGCAGGCGTGGGTTCTCCCGCGTGCCGACGTAAGGATACATCAACTGGCCCAATACATAGCCGTCGAAGGTAAAGCGCTGCCCCATGAAGCGGAAGCCGCGCGTGATCTCGGCTACTTCGTCCGCCGTCGTGTCGTCGGGCACGATCAGGCCGTTAACGCGCGGGCCGGGCAACGTTGCCACCCGCGCGCGGAAAGCCGCCAGCAGGGTCGGATCGGCCAGGGCTGCCAGCGACAGGTCCGCACCGAAGACCTCTTCAGCCAGCGGGTTGTATTCCGCCGGGCCGAGGTCGTCTGCCGGGCCGACCAGAAAGCCGAGTGTCTCGTGTATCTGCTGCCACTGGTCTAGAGCTGTGAACGCCGCCCCCTGCCGACCGGGCCGGGCGTAGAACTTATCGTCGTCCATGCCGAGCGAATGCGCCCAGTCCTGGCGGCCAGGCGCTAATCGCAGGGCGCGCAGCAGCAGCAGAGCCATCTGCGTAGCGGAGTCGTCGTTTGCCAGCAAGGTGATCCGGCTGAGCCACATCATGCCCCGGAAGTACGCCTCCAACATTGGGTCGCCCGCATAGTGGCCGCGCGGACGGTACTGGCTGAAATCCTCCTCATAGCCCGCCAGAAAAGGAACCCCGTACTGTCCTTCCCCGGCCAGCGCCATCTGAACGATAGGTTCGGCTTCGGTGGCCAGGTCCGGCGGGAGGGACGCGCCTGGGCTGAGCAGCTTCAGGCTGACGGCCAGATACAGTGCAGCATTACGCGCCGACGGCTCCAGCGGCGTTCCGACAGCTTCTTGCGCCTGCTGCACAGCAACCTGCAAGCTGGAAGAAACCAGGCTCTCCATCGAAGGATAGAGGCCAACCTTTTCCAGGTCGGTGAGCATGTTATCGAAGATGTAGTGCAGTGCCCACAACATCGAGTCGGTGGTGACGAAAAAGCCGTGCCCGATGTCCTGCGTAGATGGATCAGTAGACGCCCAATCGTAATCCGGCGGGACCATCGACCAGTTCGCGTCTTCCCGGTAAGCCTCGTCGAAATAGCGCAAACCGCCGGGCACAACTACGAAACCGTTCTGCGCCAGCAGCGCCCGCTGTGCCTCACTCAGCGCGGCGTCGTCCACAAAGCGGACCTCGCCCACGTTCACCGGCAAAGCCGGCAGATTGCCCGCGTAGACCGGCGGCGGGACAATGGTCATCGGGTCGGGCAGGCCCGCAGCCATCCCCGAAAAGCTCGACCCACCGACGAAGGCATTCCAATCCCAGGCGACAAACGCTTCCGCCGAAACCGGCGCAGGGCCGGGTTCGACGGTCGGCAAGGGGACGGGCGTGGGCAGCACCGCCGCGCCGGGTGCAGCCACCGGTTCGACAAAGTATTGGCCGGGCAGCCCTTCGGCGACCCAGCCGGCGGTCAACCCCGCCTGGATACGCCACCAGTAGATATTGTCGGCGCAGACCGGGCCTTCCAGCACGAGGAACGCCGTACCTTCGGGGAGCTGCGCCACGCGCGCGCCATTCAGCCCGGCGGCGTCGCGGACGTTGAGCGGCTGGCCGTCGGTGAAGGAAACCCTTCCCCCTTGCCCCACAACCAGACGGGTCGGGGGCGCATCACCGCAAACGCCCTGGGCGGCAGAAAATCCCGGCACGGCGGCCAGGACAACCAGCAACACGAGTACACCCCCTAAAAACCGATGCTTCATTGCCTTCAGGACCTCCTTCAATAACTGTAACTACCGCTTCCGGTATTTCCCCCCAACAGGCTACTCACCACCCTGCTTTAGGGATTCGCCTGCAAAATCCCGGTGTTCAACAGCACATGACTCCTTCATCATCTATATCACGGCGTCAAGAGAAGGCTGCGCCGCCGCGCCGGGCATTCTGTTGAAAACCATATACCTGCTGGGCTGATCGCGCCAGCGATTTTGAGGAAAGTAATCTGACGATTACTCTGCGCTCAGCGCACTAAAGTCTGACGGCACAAGCTGGAAGAAGGTCACGCCCGGCTTGAGGCGCATGATCGCGCCATCGTCCGCGCGCAGCAGGAACATCTCCTCCGGGCGCCGACGTTCCCACGCGCCGTCGTAGCGCAGACCGTCCCGAAAGACAACGGCGCGCCCTTCACCCCACAACTGGATTTCAATGGAGTAGCTGACGCTGCCCTGCCATGCGCTCTCCACGATGTCGGTCAGGGTGTGGTTGGCGTAGAGCACCACCACGTTCGCCGCCGAGAGCTGTCGGTCGGTGTTGGCGTCGTAGTGCGGCTCGCCGTCGGTCCAGCGCCAGTAGACGCCCGCTGCCGGGTCGTAGCGGTAGAACGCCCCCGACACCGCATAGCCCAGGTCGATCTCTTCGGCGGATTCGCCGCCGGGAGGCGGATCGAGGGAAAAGGCCAGGGCACTGTAGTTGGGCGCGGGCGGCGTGTTGACTCCCAGGCGGGCGGCCCGTTCGTGCGCGGCTACCAGGTCGGCAAAGAGATTGTGCGGAATGGGCAGCGCCGGGTCACGGTAGTAGACGGGTGGCCCGATCTCGACGCCGTAGAAGGCACGTGGCGCGAAGGCCGTCGCCTCGATACGGTCGCGCACACCCTGGCTGGCCCCGGAATAGATCAGGTAGCTTTCGAACATCTCCGGGATTTCCACGTCGATCAGGCGCGCGCTGCGGATCGATCCCACGCGGCGGGGAAGCTGACTGAGGAACAACGCCGTGAAGCGCGTGAGGTTGCCCTCGGTGTAGTGCTCAAACACCACATCCGCCTGCCCAATCCCCGCCTGAGGGCGCACCAACGGCGGTGCGTTGGAGATTTTCACGGCTACCGGACGGAAAGTCTGCCGGGCCAGGTCGTCCAGCGACAGGCCGGTTAGGGGATTGATCCCGGCAGGGTACGTATAGGGTCCAACGGCATTTTGCAGGGTCGGCGCCACCACAAGGCCAGCCGGTGGGCGCGTCGCCGTCGGGTGCAAGGTGACAGGCGCAGAGAGGGCCGTCGCCGCCGTGAATGCCCCGGTCGCACTTCCAGGTGCGCAGGCGGCAACCAGCAGAATCGCCAGAAAGGCCAGCAAACGCAGACGAACGGTATGCATCATCGCCTATTATAGCATACCCCGTTGCTAATCCGGCTGGTGCCTTAGTTGACTTGCCCTGGAGACGGGAGTATAATGCTCAACGATCCGTAGACAGTTGGCGGTAAGGATGGCCGTTGTTTGAACTTCTTACATGGACATGCGGCAATCCACCCGTTTTTTGCCTCATGATTTTGTAAATGTTCAATCGGCGTTCAGGGAAGCTGCCTTGCTCCTTTCCCTCAAGTATGCTATCTTAGGCCCATATAGTTGGGCTACCGGTGTCAGCAGGAGCACGGCCTCTACACGCACCCGATGCGGCTCTTTACCAACTTCAGGTCATCGGTTGTGCGAGATCGGCCCGTGTGTGAACTCTGAATTGCGCCAAGAGAACCTTTTTTCCAGGCTCGCCGCAGACAAGCCGGGCTATCGAAGCCGGGCCAGGCGTGCGCTGCGACCCGGCATGAGCATACCGGGCAAGGGGGACCGCCGCGCAAGGGCGGTGGTGTTGTCATGAGTATCAAGAAGTCTCAATCTTCACTCGCCGACCGAGCCTCACAGAAGTAGGAACCATGGATGGCGCTTAAAGGCAATCTCAGGAACTTCAGTACAACACAGCTTCTCAACCTGATCAATCTGGCCCGCAAATCGGGAACGCTTTTGATCTATGAAGGGGTACCAACGGGGGAGACGGACGCTCTGGGCGAACCGAAGTTCCAGCCTGGCGCAGAGCGGGCGCAAGTTTCCTTTAAGGACGGCAAACTCATTCACGCCCACGCTGGCGGGCAAGATGGCAACCTAGCTTCGGTGCTGCACAAAGCGGGCAAGCTGAACGACCGGCAGGCACAGGTCATCCGGGAACGCGCCGCCAACACCAGCGACAAGGCCCTGGCCCTGCTGCTGATTCAGGCCAACTACGTCACCCAGGCCGACATCGTCAGCAGTGTGCAACAGCACACCCTGGACATCGTCTACGACCTGCTGACCTGGTCCGACGGGCCGTTTATCTTCGAGGATGGCCGGCTCCCCCCCGAAGACCGCATTACCGTTCCCATCGACCTGGAAAACGTCATCATCGAGGGCAGCCGCCGGATGCGCGAACTGGAACAGCTCGCCGACGAACTGCCCAACCTCGACTTCGCGCTCAAGTTCCCGGAAGACCCCGGCGATAAGTTCAAGGGTATTCATCTCAGCGTCGAGGAATGGCGCGTCGTTTCATTTGTCAACCCGAAGAACTCCATTCGCCAGATCGCCAAAGCCAACAACATGAACGACATGGAAATCCGGCGCATCGTCTACGGGTTGCTGCAAGCCGGGCTGGTCGAACTGGTCAAGCCGCCGGGGATGGAACAGCAGCGCATGACGGCTGGCGCGCGTAAGCGGAAGGAAGCGCCACAGATCAAGAAAACTGTGGTCAACAAGCTCATCGACCGTATCCGTACCCTTTAGCATCCTGGGCCGCCTGTGACGCACAACGGCAGGCGCAACACTTGGAAGAAGCGAGACGGCTATGCAAACAGTCAAGATGGTCATCACCGGTCCTTTTAGCTCCGGGAAAACCGAATTTATCCGCTCGATCTCCGAGATCGAAGTTGTTTCGACCGAACGTGACATCACGTCTCCCGCCGAGCAGGTGAAGGACCAGACGACCGTGGCGATGGACTTTGGCCGCATCACGGTAGACGACGACCTGGTGCTTTACCTGTTCGGCACGCCCGGCCAACGGCGCTTTGACTTCATGTGGGAAATCCTGGCCGAGGGAATGCTCGGCTTCGTGGTGATGGTCGATAGCTCCAAGCCCGAAACCTTCCGCGAGGCCAAAAGTATCCTGGAAACCTTCCGCGCTTACGCGCCGACTCCCTATGTGGTGGCAGCCAACAAGCAGGACCACCCCGACGCCTGGTCGCCCGAAGACCTGCGCATTGCCCTGCGCATCGAAGAGGGGGTTAAACTGCTGCCCTGCGTCGCTAAAGACAAGGAAAGCGTCAAGAACGTCCTGCTGGAACTGCTGTATTCGATTCTGGAGGAAATGGAAACCTAGTCTGTGCCGGCTGGCAGCCCGTAATCAGCGGGCTGAAGGCCGCATAGCCTGGCATATCCCTTGTGGCGTGGAGGAAAGCCGCCTGCCGTGCCTTCGCTGGTCACTGATCAAGGAATCGTCCACTACGAGACGTATGGCCGGGGACGGCCCGTTCTGCTGCTCCATGGCTGGCTCGGCTCCTGGGCGCTCTGGCGGGATACCATTGAGATTCTCGGTCGGGAGTTCAAGACCTATTCGCTGGATTTCTGGGGGTTCGGCAGCAATCCGGTCGAAGAGGGTTTCAGCTTTTCGGTCGATAACTTCGTCGAGATGGTCTACCAGTTCATGGAACGACTGGGCATCCGCCGCGCGCCGTTGATCGGGCACTCGATGGGCGGCACGGTGTCCCTCGGCATGACGATCCGCTACCCAGAACGGGTCGTCAAGGTCGGCGTAGTCGGTTCGCCGATTGTCGGATCGTCGCTGAACCTGCTGCTCAAGCTGTCTGGCTATCAGGCAGTGGCGCGTTTTTTCTTTATCTCACCGCCGCTGGTCAAGCTCTTCTTGCGCGGGTATTCGTATTTCATGGCAAACGACGGGCGCAAAATGTCCCGCATGATCACCGAAGATTTCTCGCAGGTCACGGTCAACTCGTTTTTCGAGAGCATCGGCACGCTGCGCGAAACCGACCTGCGCCCGCGCCTGAGCGAGATCCATGTCCCCACGCTGGGCATCTACGGGCGCAAGGACATCATCGTCGATCCCCGACAGCATGACGTGTTGCTCAAGGGTGTTCCTTCTGCTGAAGGACACCTCTTTCAAAAGTCCGGCCACTTCCCAATGCTGGACGAACCGGAACACTTCCATGCCACGCTAATACAATTTTTGCACAACAACCAGGTAAACTCGTGACCGACACCCAGCCGCAGACGGCCTCTTCGCTTCCGACCGTGCAGCCGCAATACTTTTATGCCAACCGGATGGGACGTATATTGCTGCTGGCCTTCGAGGATGTGCTCGGCCACAACGCCCTGAATGCCCTGCTCAAGCTGGCCAATTACGAGAACTATATCCACCAGCCGCCGCCTAACAACTCCGACCGGCAGTTTTCGTTTGCCACCGTCGGCGCGCTGACCGAAGCCATGCAGCGGATGTACGGGCCGCGCGGCGCGCGCGGTGTGGCGCTGCGCGTGGGCCGCGTCTGCTTCAAATATGGCATCCGCGAGTACGGCCCGATGATGGGCATTGCGGAGTTGACGTTTCAACTGCTGCCCTTTAGCCTGAAACTGGACAAGGGCGCGACGGCCTTTGCCGACCTGTTCAACCACCACACCGATCAGATCGTCCGCCTGCAAGATACGCCAGACCGCCTCTACTGGCATATCGAACGCTGCCCGGTGTGCTGGGGAGTCCGGTCAGAGCAGCCATGCTGCCACCTGGCCGTCGGGTTGTTGCAAGAATCCCTGCAATGGCTCAGCGGCGGCAAAAACTTTCTGGTCGAAGAGGAAACCTGCATCGCGCGCGGCGACAGCACCTGCACGATCTCGATTGCCAAAAAACCCCTTGATTGATGGCTATGACGACCCAACCCCTGCGGCATTTCCTGCTCCAAGACGACCGCTTCATCCCGCCTTTTAATGAGCCGGCCAGCGAATTGTCTTTTCTGGGCAAACCCCTCAAACTGCACCAATCCGACCTGCTGGCAGACTACTTCGGCGAACGGCTGGAACTGCACATCCAGCCACTGGAACGGCTGGAAGACCTGCCCCATGACGGCGGGCCATGCATCGTCTTTCGAGAAAGTATCTACTTCGACCGTCCGTACCTGGACCTGTTTTACCGCTCCGCCGAAGCCCTGGCCCGTAAAACCGGGCGTGGCCTGCGCGCCGCCTACGCGCCCGACGACCCGGTGTTTAAAACCTACGTCCAGCCGTTGACGCGCAGTTTCCCCCCCGTCCTCGACGCACAGGGCAATCCCTCGTGTTACCTGGCCGACCTGTGGTACTTTCCCAACGGCTACACAGAAGACGTCGATCCGCTGATCGTCCCGGCGCAGGGGGTGGAAAAAGGCTTTTACTCCGTTCCCCATTACATGTCGCAAGACGGACAAAACCTGACCCACCGCCTCTCTGAGCGGGTGCTGTTCTCCATCGAAAGCTGGATGCACGTCTACTTCGCCAATACGGTACAGGGCGTCTTCGCGCGCGGTAGCCGCTTTGAGGAGTACATCAAAAAGCACAACCTGTACCAGCTCAAGGTGCTGTGGCGGGCCATTCTGGAGCAGAAACAAATCCTGTCCTGCTCGGAACTGGTTAAGGTGGGGCCGGGCACGCAGATTCACCCGGCGGCTACTATCCTCGGCCCCACAACCATCGGCGCCAATTGCTACATCGGACCGGGGGTGGTCATCGATAACTGCCACATCGGCGATAACGTGACCATCGACCAGGGCTGCGTCCTGATGTTGAGCGTCATCGGCAACAACTGCTTTTTTCCCTTCCGCGCCTCAGCTTACCTGAGCGTCTTCATGGATAATTCCATCCTAGCCCAGAACACCTGCGTCCAGATGTGCGTGATCGGACGCAGCACATTCATCGGCGCGGGCAGCACCTTCACCGACTTCAACCTGGCCTCCGAACCGATCAAGACGATGAGCGTCAACGGCCTGGCCTCGACCGGCCAGATCGTGTTGGGAAGTTGCGTGGGCCACAACTGCCGCATCGGGTCGGGCTTCATCTTCTATCCGGGCCGCATGGTCGAGTCGGATACCATCCTGGCCGTCACGCCGACGGATTGGGTCGTGGTGCGCAACATCCGCTACGACCACAGCGCCCACCACAACTTCCGCAAGGACCTGGCCGAACGGCACAAACGCTACTATCCGCGCAAAGGCGAAGCCACTCAGCCGGACGAGTGGTAAAGGCCCCGGCGACGCGCCGCCGATGGCCTTATTTTGCAAACAGCGCGATCTTCTGGCGCAGATACGGCTCCGGCAGCGCCCCGACGATTCGATCCGCGACTCGGCCGTTTTTTACCAGCAACAATGTCGGGATACCCTGCACGCCGTACTGCGCGGCCCACTGCGGGTTTTCGTCCACGTTCACCTTAGCGATCTTCAAGCGCCCACCGGATTCCGCCGCAATCCGGTCCAACACCGGGGCGATGGCACGGCACGGGCCACACCACGCCGCCCAAAAATCCACCACCACCGGCACAGGGCTTTCCAACACTTCCCGGCGGAAGGTGGCATCGGTCACAACGACGGGCCGCACTAAGTCTGACCGCTCAGGTGGGCGCCCCGCCTCACCGTTGGTGGACATGGGACGCGGACCACGCCCCAGCACATACGCGCTCTGCGCGTGCAAAGCCTCTGCCGACACGATTCGCTCTGCCTCCCCTAGCGGCGCACCAGCACGATACAACATCACCGCAGGCAGCCCTGCTGCTTTCCAGCGTGCCGCCGCCCCCGGATTGCTGGCCACGTCGATCCGGGCGACCAGCAGCTTTCCCGCTTCGGTTCGGGCGATCTGACGCAGGACGTCGTCCAGGCTGCGATCCAACCCCTGGCGGCTGTCCCACACCACCAGCAGCACTGGCAGCCCGGCGTGGATCACGCGCTCCAAACTTTGATCGTTCGTCTGTAAAGGAGTATCGTAAACCGGCATTGGTGATCCTTCCCAATCCCATTTGTATTTCCCACTTTTGATGCACCCGGCAACACCACCGTTACACCACCGCCGGGCTTACCCGCTGAAACAAGCCGGTCATGATACAATAGAGACAATCACGGACATCTATGCTGGCGTCTGCCACGCCGGATTCACCGGGGTTTTTATGGCCCTGCCCCTCACCGACGCAAACTATACCCGCTTCCGCGAATTGATTCTGCTGCGCACGGGATTGGATTTCCCGCCGGCCCGGCGCGATGACCTGGCCTCTGGCCTGGAACGCGCCCTCGAAACGCTGGGCAATACCTACTATTCCCGCATCCTGGACGCGCTGTATGCGGCCCTGGTGGCCGATGATCCCCAGACATGGGATGCCGTCATCGACGCCCTGACCGTTTGTGAAACGCACTTTTCCCGTACCACACCGCAGTTCGAAACACTGCGCGAACATGTCCTGGCGCCGCTGATCGCTGCCCGGCGCAAACAACGCAATCTGGTTCTGCGGCTGTGGAGCGCCGGCTGCGCCAGCGGTGAAGAAGCCTATACCCTGGCAATCCTGGTACGGGAAATCCTGCCGGACTGGACGGACTGGCGGCTCGACATCCTGGGGACCGACATCAATCAGCGAGCACTGGCGCTGGCCCGGCGCGGCGTCTACAGCGACTGGTCGTTCCGCGAGGACCGCGCCCAGGAGTGGCGCGCGGCTTACTTTCGCCGGGTGGGCACGCAGTATCACCTGCGCGAAGACGTGCGGACGATGGTGTACTTTGAGCGCCGCAATCTGATCGCCGACGCGCCAGGCGGCCAGGGTGAGCCGGCGTACTTCGACCTGATCCTGTGTCGCAATGTGACGCTCTATTTTGGCCCGGAGATCCGGCGCATCGTCTATCGCCGCCTGTACGACGCCCTCGCGCCGGGCGGTTGGCTGGCGGTCGGTCATGCCGACCCACCGCCGCCGGAATTCGCGCCGTTCGTCAGCCAGACCTTCCCCGGCGTCACCCTCTATCGGCGACCTACCGGGCAGGCAGTCCAGACCAGCCTGCCTGTGCCTGCGGCCTCCGAACTCCCCACGCCGCAGCCTCCGTCTAGGGTAGAACAGGAAGCCGAGACCCATTATCGGCAGGGCCAGTGGTATGCCGACCGACAGCAGTGGGCGCAGGCGCTGTTCCACTGCCAGCGGGCCGTCGAACTCAACCCGGCGCACAGCGAGGCGCACTACACCATGGCGCTAATCTATCAGAACCTCGACGCGCCCGACCGCGCTATGGAGGCGCTGCGCCGCACCATTTACCTGGCGCGCACCTGGGCGCTGCCGCACTTCACCCTGGCCGGACTGTACCGCCAGGCCGGCCAGCACGCCGAGGCACGCCGTGAACTGCGCAGCGTGATCACCCTGACGGCCAACCTGCCACCGGACACGCCCATTCCCGGCACCGACGGCCTCACCGCCGCCCGTCTGCGCGCCGCCGCCGAGCGCCAGTTGCAGCAGCGGCCCTGAAAGTCGGCCCCGGCGAAGATGTTCATAGAGAGGACGGGTCCCACCAGCCGCAATATTCCGAGAGCGGCTACAAAGCGAACTTGCGCGCGAAGTAGCCGCTGAACAGGCGCAGCACTTCCAGCGCGGAACGCGGCTCGCGCCGGGCCGTTTCCAGGTCACGGCCCAACGACGTGTCCTTGATCGCCCGTTCGTCGCCCTTGTCGCTGATGAGACCGATCAGGGTTGCCAGGGCCTGCGCGTCCGCTGCGAAATCATTGATGATCTGCCGCTGGTCATAGAGCCGCAAACTCTCCCACAGACTCGCCACCTCTGCCCGGAAAGCCTCGACCGTTAGCGGCGGCGGCTTGGTCGGCGGGAAGGCTTCCAACAAGCGTTCCAGCAGGCGGCGGACGACGCGGGCCTCGTCATAAAGCATATTGGCCGAGCGTTCCCCGGTGACATGCCGGATGGCCTCGCGTTCCAGATTCGGCGGGATCGCGTCGCCTTTGGCAAGATACCCGCCGATCCAGCGCAGCGCATCTACCCCGGCGGCGGGCGCTTCGCCGCCCTCCAGCAGCCGCTGTTCGACGTTGGTCCTGCCTCGCCCACGACTGCGGTCGGCGCCCAGCGTAAAGACAGATCGGGCAATGCTCAGCAGATCGTCGCTCAACTGGCGGCGCTCATCTTCCGAAAGGCCGCCGCCGAGGGCGTCCAGGTCGCTGCGCAGGCGCTTGAGCGTGGGATAGGGTGTCTTCTCATAGGCTGCGGCCAGGTCACATAGCAACGCCGCCGCCAGGTGCACCTCGTGGGCATACGACAAAAGGCCCTCGCCGCCCGTCATGATATTCAGCGTCACCGTTGCCTGAAGCATCTCCTGCACCCGGTCGCCGAGCTTGCGGCCCACCCGCGCCGGGATGCGCATTGCTTGTTCCGGCGAAGCCTGCCGGGCATAACGTCGCAACATCTCCAGCGCCGCCTGCCGCACATCCTTATTCCAGTTGAGCAGCGACCAGATGCGCCCGACCACGTTCAGCCCATCCTCCGCCCCTCCCAGGCTATCAGTGATCGACGTTGCCAGCCGCACGGCGCTGTCGGCTTCCTGCTGACGGGCATAGAAGCGCAGCACATTGAGCGCCTGGTCGTACCCAACCAGCGGGATCAGACGCGGGTCCTGGCTGAGCGCCACCATCAGGCGGTCGAGCAGCGGCTTAAGCGTGGGATCGAACGCCTTGTTGACCAGCGCGCCCCGGTAGGCCATCGCGCGCGGGACGGACTTCAGCCCCAGTTCGGCCACCGTGTCGAGCGCATTCAACAGATCGACGCCCTGCAGAGCCGTGTTCTCAAAGACTTCGCTCACCCAGGGGGCAAAGTTCACCTGGGCGTCGCCCCGGAACAGGTTGGCAGAGACACGCTCCATCAGAGCGATCACCTGCCGGTAATCCCCCAACATCAGCAGAATTTCGACCAGTAGGCGTGGACCGGGCGGTTCAAGCTGGACAAGCAATGCAGGCCGGCCCAGGTCTTCGACAACCTGGCGCAGCATCACCTCGAACCGTTGCCGCCGCTCCGACCGGGCCAGCGCCGCCAGCCGGACCAACACCCCCGTTTCGATCAGATCGGAGCGGTTGAGCGCCACAATCCACTCGACCAGCCGGGCCAGCACCAACAGCTCCCAATCCGGGCCGAACGCGGCAGCCGCGCGCACTAGCACTCCCGCCGGAGCAGGCGCAGGTGGGCCGGGTTGAAAATGTGGCAGCGCCGTCTGGAGCGGCTCCGGCAACTGCCGGACAAAATCCACCATGCGCAGCAACCGTTGAAACGGCGCCGACGGCAGATATTCCGCCGCCAGCACAAAGAGCGCGCGCGCCAGCTCCGGCGACTGGTTCGCCAGCGGCAAGGCGATCTCCAACAGGCGGGGCGCGGCCTCGCCGATCATCAGTGTCGGGCCGGCAATCTGCACCTCGCCCAGGAAAGCGATCATGCCCGGCACGTCCCGGCTGGCCACCAGACTTTGCAGATGTGCAGCAGCGGCCTGGTGTGCGCGCAGCCGCCAGTTATAGCCTTCTGGCCCCAACGGATTCGCCAGCCAGCGCGCCAACAAGCGGTAAGCCGGATAGGCCTTGCCCTCCGCGATGGCATCGTCCAACATCGCCAGCGTTTGCTCGGCCACGTCCTGGTAGCCGCGCGCCAGCAAAGCCACAATATCGGCGGGTTCGGTCTCTTCCAGGGCCAACACAAAAGCCAGCAGGTGACGCACGTAAAAGACGCGCAGGTCCTCAGACAGCGTTGGGTCTTCGCGCAACACGGCGGCGGCCAGTTCGCTGTCGGCAGGTTGACCCTCGCGCACCGCCGCGTCCAGCGCCACACGCCGGGCTGCATAGCCCAGGGCATCCGCCAGCGTTTCGCCGCGCGTCAACCGCCAGGCCGCCGTGCGGGTAAGGGCCACCATCTGCTGCACGGCAACCGTTGCATCCAGCCGGAGTTGCGAGACAATAAAGCGGCTATAGGGGTCTTCCGGCGGCTGGCCGATCAGCCTGCTCGTCTGCCAGTCGTAGATCAGGCGCCCCTCCGGCGGCGCGTCGTTTGCCAGGAAAGCAATCTGAACCGGCGTGGCCTCCGGGCGGCGGACAAACGTGGCGAAGGTCACGCCGAAACGGGCCGGGACCGGCAACAGAGCCAGCAACCCCTGTAAAAACGCCAGTTGCGTATCCAGGTCACGCGGCCCCTGCACAATCCCCAGCGGGATGCCTTGCACCAACGCCGCCAGCATCCCCTCGATGGCCTCGAAATTATCCCGGACCGCCAGCGTGAGGGCCAGCAGATCGCCGGCCTGCTCGTCCTCAGTCGGCGGAGTATCGATGGCCAATCGCTGCGGAGCCAGGGTCTTCTCCGCCGGGTCGGGCGGTGTATCGACCTGGGCCAGCGGCAGCAGCGCCCGGACACGCCCCGCCGCCTGCCGCAGCGCTTCGGTAGTCAGCAACACATAATGCGCCAGCGGCTGTCGCGCCGCCGTTACACAGGTATAGGCCAGGATAAAGTCTACCGTTTGTCCCCGAAACAATCCCAGCGCCCCTTGCGGATACTCTTGGGGCAATGGAATCGGCAGCGGGGCCAGGCGGCGCGCCTCGTCCCAATGGACGCGCGTCAGGCCGGGCGTGGCGGCCAACATTTCCCCGGCAGGCGCGGTCTGATTATCCTGCCCTGCCGCCGGGCGGTGATACAGACGAGGGAGATTAAACGCGGGAATAACGTTCACCATGTTCAGAACCGTCGGCTAACTTCTGCCACCGTCATTCTATAGCGATTGGTCAATCTGGGGAAAGTAGCGGCAGTGTGAAAAAGAAAACACTTCCCTGCCCGCCGGTGCTGCGGACACCCACACGACCGCCATGCCGCTCTACCACCGTCTTGACGATGGTCAGCCCTAAACCGGTGCCCTCGATGTCAGAATTGGGGTCCACTCGATAGAACCGCTCGAAGATGTGCGGTACATGCTCCGGCGGAATCCCTATCCCGTCGTCCTCGACGAATACAATCAGCTCACCACCTGCCACCGCCGTGCGAACGGTCACGTGCCCGCCGGCAGGGGTGTACTTGATCGCGTTGCTCACCAGGTTCGAGACGGCCTGGCGCAGCCGCGCGGCATCGCCCCATACTGTCGGGCCGTCGGCTACCTTCAGGATCAGCTCGATCTGCTTGGCCTCGGCATTAAACTTCAGTTCTTCGATCACGTCGGTGATGATGGCAGACATCGAACACCTTTCTTCCAATAACTGCTCCCCGGCTTCCAGCCGGGCCACGTCCAGCAGATCGCCGATCATGTTGACGGCCCGCCGGGATGCGCTGCGCAGGCGCTCCACATAGTTCTGCTGCTGCTCGTTCAGTTCGCCCGACCGCCCGATCAGGCTGGCAATCACATCAATGGCTGCCAGGGGGTTTTTCAGGTCGTGCCGCAGGCTACTCAACAGTTCCAGGCGCAGCTTGTCCATCTCATGAAAGTAGGTCATGTCCTGCATCACCACGACCAGACCGGTGTATTCCAAAGGAACCATATTCACCAGCAACATCCGATTCTGTTCGGGCATAAACAGGTTGCCCGTCATCGACGACGTGCGCACCGAGTCCTTAAGAAACTCCAGCAGAGGTGAGCCGTGCAGAGCCACCTCCAAAGCGACGCCCGGCGTCGTGGGCAGTTTGATGCCCAATAGCCGTTCTGCGGCGTGGTTATAGAACATCAGGCGATCCTGGGTATCGAAGGCCAGCACGCCGTTGGTAATGCCGTCCAGCACGGTGGTGAGCTTGAGTCGTTCGTTCTCCGACTCGTTGTAGAGCCGGGCATTAATCACCGCCTGCGCCACCTGATCGGCAAAGATCTCCAGCTCCTGAATGCGCGCCAGGCTGGGACGGCGACCGTCGCGCGGCGCGTCCACCGAGATCCAGCCCAGGTCGGTGCCTTTGTAGGTCAACGGAACGATCAGGAAATCGTCAGGATACCACTGGTTGTGCTGCGCAGCTTGGGACGGGTTGGAGGTGCCCATCTGCACCAGTCGCCGTTCGGAGCGCAGCGTTTCCAGCACCCAGGCCGATTCCGGCTTGAGGTGATCGCCGTAGTAAGAGCGACTGACCTTGAGTTCCGGGTGACGCCAGGGTTGATCGCCGATGGGCGGGAACAGGTCCACACGTTGCACCCGCTCCATGTAGGCATTAAAACTCCGGTCATGCGAAACCCACGCTGCCGGGCGCATGATGCCGGACTCGAAATCATTGAGCACCACTACCACCGTCTGCCAGCCGAGCGTATCCGAGATGGTGTGCACTACGCGCTCCAACACCGAGTCCAGCGATTGATCCACCTGAAGCACCTCGCTGGTGCGCAACACTTCCGTCAGAAAGTTGGCACGGTGATGCTCGGATTCGTACAGATGGGCATTTTCCAATGAAACCGCCGCCAGGCTGCCCAACAACGAGGCCAGGATTTGCCGCCGTCCGGTAATATCTGCTGCATGGCAATAGAATACACCGAGCACCCCCAGCAG
>Ga0209018_1000262_pt1 | contig 50208 bp, 41 predicted proteins | sample YNPBryBLVA2012_FD_185814 | JGI IMG/M metagenome (GOLD analysis project Ga0209018, IMG submission 185814) | Anoxygenic and chlorotrophic microbial mat microbial communities from Yellowstone National Park, USA - YNP Bryant BLVA 2012 (SPAdes)... ...
ATCGCGTATCGCTTATCGCGCATCGCGTATCGCTTATCGCGCATCGCGTATCGCTTATCGCTTATCGCAATGGGGGTGTTCGAAGCAGTGGACATGCCCCTCGGGGCACCATAAAGCATGAAAACAGGCCGTTGTCTATTTTCATACCAGAACGCCGACGTGGGGCAACCCTTGCTCGGCGGGGGTCTGTGACCCCCGCCGTGGGGCCGCCGTTTTCTGGCCACAGATTACACAGATTTCATGGCCTATGCCCCCGCCAGTGGGGCCCGCCGGGTCTGTGACCCGGCGGGAGCAGGGCGGGCGGGGCGCTCTATCTTTTTGCTTCGAACACCCCCTGTCATCCGTGTTCCCCCCTGTCTTCTGTGTTATAATAGCTCTATGAACAGCCGACTCTCTGGGCTGACAGCCATTCTGCTGGCGCTGCTGCTCGTCGTCCCCAGTGTCGCGGGGGCTCCTGTGGCCATGCCCGCGCCGGCCATTGCCGTCCCCGCCCCTCTCCTCCCGGCCTGGGCGACGCCGCCAGCCGCCGGCCGCCTGGCGCCAGACCTGGCCCGCGCTCTCGCCCAGGCTGACGAGGACGAGACGCTGCGCGCCATCGTCGTGCTGCAGGAACAGTTCCCGCCAGAGCGCGCCGCTTCTCCCGCCAGCCTGGTTGCCGGCCTGCAGGCCACCGCCGCGCGCGCCCAGGCCCCCCTGCGCGCTGAACTGGAGACCGCCCAGGCCGCCGGCCTGGTCGATGCCTATACCCCCCTCTGGATCATCAACGCCATCGCCGTCCAGGGACGCCCCGCCGCCCTCCGCGCTCTGGCCGACCACCCCGCCGTCGCCGCCGTCCAACTGGACCACTACCGCCAATGGCTTCCGCCCTTTGCCTCTTCCCCTGCGCCCCTTGCTCCCTCGACCCCCGCCGAATGGAATATCGAACGCATCCGCGCCCCTGAGGTCTGGAACGCCCTGCACGTCGACGGCGCCGGGGTGGTCGTGGCCAGCATGGACAGCGGCGTTGACTGGCTGCACCCGGCATTGCAGACTGGCTACCGTGGCTACAACCCCCACGGCCTGCACAGCCACATCGGCAACTGGTTCGACGTGGTGAACGGCTCCCTCTACCCCATCGACGACCACGGACACGGCACCCACACGACGGGCACCGCTGTCGGTCAGGGCGGCATCGGCGTGGCCCCCGGCGCCCGCTGGATCGCCGTCAAGGTTTTCAGCCGCGAGGGCTATGCCTACGACTCGTGGCTGCACCTGGGCTTCCAGTGGCTGCTGGCCCCGGCAGGCGACCCGCAGCGCGCGCCCGATGTGGTCAACTGCTCCTGGGGTAACAACGCGGGCTATCTGACCACCTTCCAGACCGACCTGCGCGCGCTGCGGGCGGCGTCGATCATGGCCGTCTTTGCCAATGGCAACGCCGGACCGGCGCCCGGTACGGTCGGCTCGCCCGCCTCGCTGCCGGAGGCCTTTGCCGTCGGCGCAACCGACAGTTATGACGACGTCGCCCTCTTTTCCAGCCGCGGTCCCTCCCCCTGGGGACAGGTGCGCCCGCACGTCGCCGCGCCCGGCGTCGGCGTCCGCTCCAGCCTGCCCGGCGGCGTCTACGGGCTGGGCAGCGGCACCTCTATGGCCACGCCCCACGTCACCGGCCTGGTCGCCCTCCTCCGCTCGGTCAGTCCCACCCTCAGCCTGACCCGCACTGCCGAGCTCATCACTGCCCACGCTGTTCCCCTGGGCAGCCCCATCCCCAACAACGACACAGGCTGGGGCCGCATCGACGCCTTTGCCACAGTCGTCGCTCTGGCGCGGCCCGGCTTTATCAGCGGGACTGTGCGCCGCGCCGACAACGGCGCGCCCATCGCCAGCGCTACCGTGACCGCCGTCCCTCACGGCGGGGGCGGCGGCGGCAGCGCCCTCAGCGACAGCGACGGCGCCTACACCATGGCCCTGGCCCCCGCTGTCTATGACGTGACCGCTTCGGCCTTTGGCTACGTTCCATCCACGTATGCCGGCGCCTGGGTGTTCACCGCCACCACGACGACGGTCAATTTTGCCCTCTCGCCGCTGCCGGCTGGCACGCTGCGCGGTCAGGTCAGGGACGCCGCCAGCGGCCTGCCGCTCAGCGCCACCGTCGCTGTGGTGGGCACGCCCCTGGTGACGACAACGGCTGCCTATAGCTTTGCCCTGCCCGGCGGCGTCTATACCGTCGAGGCCCGCCGGTCCGCTTACCGCGTCGTCACCGCCACCGCGACCGTCGAGGTCGGACAGGTCACCACGGTCGATCTCAGCCTGCCCCCCGCGCCGACGATCCTGTTGGTCGACAGCGGGCGCTGGGGAGCGGTGAGCGAGATCGGCTACTACCGCCAGGCGCTGGACGATCTGGCCTACACCTACGACGAATGGCCTGTGCGCCGCCTGCCCGATGACGTCCCCACCGCCGCCGACCTGAGCGCCTATGACATCGTCCTCTGGAGCGCGCCGTGGGACGCGCCCGGCTTTATCGGCGCCAGCCAGACCATCAGCGGCTATCTGGACGGCGGCGGGCGGCTCCTGCTCAGCGGGCAGGATATTGGCTATCTGGATGACAGCCTGCTGCCCCAGCCCTACTATCGCCAATACCTCAAGGTCGCCCTGCTCGATGACGACGCCGGGACGCGGGTGCTCACCGGTACGGTCGAGGAGATGTTCGCCGGGATGGTCATCACCATCGCCGGGCCGGGCGGCGCCGATAACCAGCTCTTTCCCGACGCGGTCACTGTGCTCGATCCCGATGATGCCATCCCGGTCCTGACCTATGGCGACGGCCTGGGCGGAGTCCGCCTGGGCGACTGCCTGGACTATCGCGTGCTCTACCTCTCGTTTGGCTTCGAGGCCATCAACAGCCGGGCCGACCGCCGCGAATTGCTGGGGCGCACGCTGGACTGGCTGGCCGCGCCGCCATCTGTCGTCGGCCTCAAGCTGCACCCTGCTGCCGACGAGCGCATCGCCATGCCCGGCTCGGTGGCGACCTACACCCTGCGCGTGCGCAACATGGCCGAGGTCGGCAGCAACGACACGTTCGAGCTGTCTCTTTCCGGCGCCGGGTGGCCTGCTGCCCTGAGCCAGAACCGCCTCACCCTGGCCCCTTGCATGTCCGCCACCGTCGTCCTCAGCGTGACCGTGCCCGCGGACGCCGCGCCGGCGGCGCGGGACGCGGTCACGCTGACGGTGCGCTCGATGTCATCCGGCCTGACACAGCATGGCGTCTTTACCACCAGCGCCCCCGCGCCGATCCTGCTGGTCGATGACGACCTCTTTTTCGAGCAGAGCGCCAAATACCGGGCCGCGCTGGAGGCCGCCGGGCTGGCCTATGATTTCTGGCAGACCTGTCCCCCCGTTGGTCCTTGCCAGGAGAAGGGTCCACCGCTCGACGTGCTGCGGCGCTATCCCATTGTCATCTGGTGGACGGGCTACGACTGGTATCGCCCCGTCACAACCGACCAGGAGCAGGCGCTGGCAGACTATGTGGCCGGCGGCGGGCGGCTGATGCTCTCCTCGCAGGATTACCTCTACTATCATTACGGCGAGGCCTTCAGCCGCCAGACGCTGGGGGTGTTGCGCTACGCCGAATCGGTGACGCCGACGCTGGCGCGGGGGGTGCGCGGCGACGCGCTCTTTGGCGCTGTCGGCCCCTATTCGCTGACTTTTCCTTTCCAGAACAACGCCGACGGCATGCAGCCGACGCCTGGCACTGCCGTCGCTCTGCGCGACCAGAACCGCGAGGCCATCGCCCTGGCCCGCCGCGAGGGGGGGCACGCCACAGCCTTTTTCTCCTTCCCCTTCGAGGCGCTGCCGGAGGCGGAGCGTCCGACGCTGCTGGCCCAGACCGTGGGCTGGCTCTCCTGGCTGGGCGCGTCAACGCTGACGGCAGACCGCGAGACAGTCGGGCCGGGCGAGGCGCTCACGTGCACGCTGCGCCTGGTCAACGACGGTCCCCTCACCGTCACCGCTTCTCTCTCCAACACCCTGCCGCCGGACACGACGCTGGTCACCGGCAGCCTGAGCGGCCCGGGCGTCTATGTCCCGGCCAGCCGGCGCGTTATCTGGAGCGGGCCGCTCGGCGCGGGGGAGGAGGTGACCATCAGCTACCGGCTCAGCGTGAGCGCAGGGCTGGCGCCGGGCACGATGCTGGTCGATGTCGCTGCGCTGACGCTGGAGGAGTATGGCATCCGTTTCCAGCGCCACGCCGTGGTACGCGTGGACGCCCCCGACCTCTCCCCTTCTGTGTTGGGCTGTCAGCCCGTGGTGCGCTCCGGCAGGGTGGCGACCTGCAGCGTGCAGATCGTGAACCGGGGCGCGGCGGCGCCGACGGCGGCGGTGACGGTGCGGCTGCCGCTCGACAGCGAGCTGGTGACGCCGTCGCTGGAGTGGGAGGGCGGTGGCGTGGTCAGCGCGACGACGGCGACGGTCACCTGGAACGGGCCGCTGGCAGCCGGGGCGCGAGTCACGGTGAGCTGGGCGCTGACCGCGCCGCGCACGGTGGAGCCGTCCTGGCTCTACAGCGTGGCTTTTCTCGACGACGGAGCGGGCGCGCTGTGGGAGCGGCCGGCATGGCTGGAGGTGGAGCCGTTTCGTTTCTATCTGCCGGTCGCGCATCGCATATCGCATATCGCATATCGCATATCGCTTATCGCTTATCGCTTATCGCCTGTCGCGCGTCGTCTATTGCCGGTAACCGCTTACCCTCCACCCTCCTCCCTGTCAGAAACGCCCCCCAAGATGAGTAACCAGCTCAATGAACAACGAGCGATAAGCGACGAGCGATGAAACGAGCGATAAGCGATTGGCGATACGCGATTGGCGATTGGCGATACGCGATTGGCAATTGGCGATACGCGATACGCGCCGAAGGAGGTTTGCCCATGCCCAGAAAACTCGCTCTCGTGACGATCCTGCTGCTTGCGCTGGCTGGCTGTGGAAGCGCGCTGCCAGCGGAGGCCAGGACGATGGTGCTGCGCGGCTTTGACCCGCAGAGCAATCCCCACATCGACCGCGCCCAACAGGTGACGCCGCTGGCGGAGGACCTGGCGCTGGGCGCCGAAGAAGTCTGGTGCGTCAACATCGTCTACACCTGCTGGAGCTGCGAGTATAGCCGCTACCGCACCTGCGCCGACAACCGCCTGGTGCGGCGTATCGGCGACCGCTGGGAGATCTCTGTGCTGCAGACGGAGGAGGACCGTGCGCTGTGGGAGGAGCGCGGCTGCCTGTTGCTGGACCCCATCGTCGGTGAGTAAGCGCGATGGAGGGCAGCTCGAGAGCAGGCCTTTTTGACAGCGAATGCAAATTGCACTATACTTTTCATCGGAGCATTTCTGTCGCCTCTCCTTCCGCGCTGGTAGCACCACAGCACATCGGGGGCGTTATGGGGGGTGGAAATCCAGCCGCGGGATGCACGACTTTTGCCAGGGTTTCGTGTCAATCCGTGGCAGGAAACAGGTCATGCTATCGAAATGCAGGGGTAGCCAGCGCCCAGAACGCGGTCAAAATGCATAGCGGGCGCGAGAAAGGAAAACGAGAAAGGCCGTGACAGGTACAGGGGCACTCCAGGAGGGAACGTGAAAAAACGTTTTGCATTGATTGTCGAGGACTCGGAGGATATTGCCGATTTTCTCACCATCGCCCTCAAGATGACCGGCTTTGAGACCGAGATCGTCGCCGACGGCGAGCGGGCGCTGGCACGGCTGGCGCAGATCGTGCCGGACGTCGTCATCCTGGACCTGCACCTGCCGCGGGTGATGGGAGGAGAGGTGCTGAGCGCAATCCGCGCCGACCCACGCCTGGCGCATACCCAGGTGATGATCGTCACGGCTGACGCACGAATGGCCCAGGACCTGGAGGACCAGGCCGACCTGGTGCTGATCAAGCCGGTGGGGCTGGAGCAGATTCGCGTGCTGGCTGCGCGCCTGACTGCCGCCGATGACTGAGAAGACGACCAGCCGTCTTTCTCAAATCCAGCTCAAAGAGGACGCCATGCCCAAAATGCGCTTCGAGTTCCATGTCTCGCGCCAGGCGCGCGACCTGTATCAATTCGATGACTCGCTCTTTGCCCTCGACGGCAACCTCCTCATCGCCAACTTTTACGCCGCCCGCCTCCTGGCCCAAAAGATGAACGCCCGGCGCGACCTGCTCCGCTTCCCCGAACAGGCCGTCCGCGCCGGGCAGATCAACGCTATGGGCCTGATCGACGAGGTGCTCCACTTTGTCGTCGGCCTCTACCGCCAGCAGCAAAACCCCCAGGCAATGGCCCAGGCCCTGGCCTGGCTGGACGAACGCCTGGGCGCTGAGGCGGTCGATGCGGCTCTCCTGCGTTTCGCCGCCGACTTCCCGCCCGTCGCGGTCTACCGCCGCCAGCTGCCGCTGGAAGTGTATGTGCAGGGAGAGACGGACGGTGTCCCCCACCGCCAGCTCCTGCTGGAAGAGATGCTGATGCTCTGGCTGGCCAACGCCAACCCCGCCTTCTCCCCCTATCTGGAACTCTTCGACGACGACGCGCTGGAGCAAACCACCGCCTATCGCCGCATCATCGCTGAACTGCACGCCTTCTTCGACACCCAGCCGCCCTTCGGGCCTGACCAGCAGAACCTGGTCGACATGCTCCGCGCGCCCGCCATCGCCGTCCCTCACTCCCTGGCCGGCCAGCTCGAATATATCCGCCAGCGCTGGGGGCACCTGCTGGGCCGCTATCTCTACCGCCTGCTGGGCAGCCTCGACCTGATCCGCGAGGAGGAAAAGCCGGTCTTTGGCGGGCCAGGGCCGGCCCGCGTGGTTGACTTTGCCGGGCTGGAGCTGGAAGCCGAACGCTTCAGCCCCGACAGCGACTGGATGCCCCGCCTGGTGCTCATCGCCAAGAACACCTATGTCTGGCTGGACCAGCTCTCCAAAAAGTACCAGCGCCCGATCACCCGCCTCGATCACGTTCCCGACGAGGAGCTGGACCGCCTGGCTCACTGGGGCTTTAGCGGGCTGTGGCTGATCGGCCTCTGGGAGCGCAGCAGGGCCTCGCAGCGCATCAAGCAGATGTGCGGCAACCCCGAAGCGGTCGCCTCAGCTTACTCGCTCTTTGATTACCAGATCGCCAACGACCTGGGCGGCGAGGGCGCCTACCACAACCTGCGCCAGCGCGCCTGGCAGCGCGGCATCCGCCTGGCCAGCGATATGGTGCCCAACCATATGGGCATCGACTCGCGCTGGGTGATCGAGCACCCCGACTGGTTCATCGGCCTCGACTACAGCCCCTTTCCCGGCTATACCTTCAACGGCCCCGACCTCTCCTGGGACGAGCGCGTCGGCATCTACCTGGAGGACCACTATTACGACCGCAGCGACGCAGCGGTGGTTTTCAAGCGCATCGACCGCTGGAGCGGCAGCACGCGCTACATCTACCACGGCAACGACGGCACCAGCATGCCCTGGAACGACACCGCCCAGCTCAACTATCTCAACCCCCAGGTGCGCGAGGCGGTGATCCAACTGATCCTCGACGTCGCCCGCCGCTTCCCCATCATCCGCTTCGACGCCGCTATGACGCTGACCAGGAAACACTACCAGCGCCTCTGGTTTCCCGAGCCGGGCAGCGGCGGCGCCATCCCCTCCCGCGCCGAGCACGGCCTGACCCGCGAGCAGTTCGACGCCGCCATGCCAGCCGAGTTCTGGCGCGAGGTGGTCGACCGCGTGGCCCAGGAGGCGCCCGACACGCTGCTGCTGGCCGAGGCGTTCTGGCTCATGGAAGGCTATTTCGTGCGCACGCTGGGAATGCACCGCGTCTATAACAGCGCCTTTATGAACATGCTGCGCGACGAAAAGAACGCCGACTACCGCGCCGTGATCAAGAACACGCTCGAGTTCGACCCACGTATCCTCAAGCGTTATGTCAACTTTATGAACAACCCCGACGAGCGCACCGCCGTCGACCAGTTCGGCAAGGGCGACAAGTATTTCGGTATCTGCACGATGATGGCCACCCTGCCGGGACTGCCCATGTTCGGCCACGGCCAGATCGAGGGCTTTGCCGAAAAGTACGGCATGGAGTACCGCCGCGCCTACTGGGACGAGCAGGTCGACGGCTATCTGGTCGAGCGCCACGAGCGCGAGATCTTCCCCCTCCTCCGCCGGCGCCACCTCTTTGCCGAGGTCGACCATTTCCTGCTCTATGACTTTTTCACCCCCGCCGGCAGCGTCGACGAGAATGTCTTTGCCTACTCCAACCGCGCCGGCGACGAGCGCAGCCTGGTCGTCTACCACAACCGCTACGCCGACACCCGCGGCTGGGTCCGCACCTCGGTCGCCTACGCCGCCGCCGGCGGACTGACGCGGCAGAGCCTGGGGCAGGGCCTGGCTCTCCCCGACGACGAGCGGGCCTTTTGCATCTTCCGCGACCACCTGAGCGGGCTGGAGTACATCCGCAACTGTCACGAGCTGCACGAGCGCGGCCTCTATGTCGAACTGGGCGCTTACAAGGCCCACGTCTTTCTGGATTTCCGCCTGGTCTGGGATAACGAGTGGCGCCAGTACGCCCACCTGGCGGAATATCTGGCTGGCCGTGGCGTGCCCCGCATCGACGAGGCCATGCAGGAGATCCTGCTCCGCCCGGTCCACGAGCCGTTCAAGGCGCTGGTCGATGCCGCCACCCTGCGCCGCCTGCTCGATGCCCGTCTCCGCCAGCCAGACGCCGCGCCAGACCCGGCGCTGCTCGATGAGGTCGAGGGCATGGCGCTGCGTCTGCTGCAGGCCGCCAAACAGGTCAGCGGCGGCAGCAATGACGAAGCGGCCATCGCCCAGGAGATCCGCCGCAAGCTCGCCGCGATGCTCGAACTGCCCGTCCTGGCCGCGCGCCGTCCCGAGCTGGCAGAAGAGGGGCTGGAGCCGCTATTGGCCGAGCTCGACGACCTGTTCACGTGGGGCGTGCTGCTGGGCTGGCTCTTTACCCACGCCCTGGGCAGCGTGGTTTCGGCAGCGGAGGGCGCGCAGATCAGCCGTAGCTGGCTGGACGAGTGGCTGCTGGGGCGCATCCTGGCCAGCGCGCTGACCGGCCTGGGCCTGGACGAGACAGCGGCATGGCAGGCCGTCGCCGTCGTGCGCGTCCTCATCACCCATCAGCGCTGGTTCGACAGCGAGGCGCCCGCCGCCGAGCGGCCCTACGTCACCCTCGAAAGCTGGCTGCGCGACGACGAGGTCCGCCAACTGCTGGGGATCAACCGCTACCAGGGCATCCTCTGGTTCCGCCACGAGTCCTTCCTGGCGCTGCTGAGGTGGATGCTGCTGGTGGCGGTAGTGAGCCACGGCGTCGATCCTGCCGACGGCGCGGTGATCGAGGCCTTGCGTCGGGCTGAGGCAGAATCGGGTTACCGCGTGGAACGGTTGCTCGCGTATCGCTAATCGCTTAGCGCGCATCGGCTGGCGGCTGAGCTGGGCGGCGGCTCCGGCAATGAGCCTCCGCCACAGACCGCAACGGCAGGCCCAACCAACTCCACAACCGCGCATGATAGCCGCGTCAGCTCCGGCCGCGTGTCAGGCGCGGCACTATAAGCATCAACCTGCCACCACTCCGACTGCCTCTAACAGCGCCTCGCCAAACGGTGTTACGGCAAATGCAACCAGCCGTGAGATTGTGCCGCGACCCAGGGGAACCTCTTGATACTCTCGCTCTAATACACCAAAGTTCGCCAATATGTGGATGACCATCTGCTGGATTGAACCGTGCAACAACATCTGCACGCTATCTGTTTGTGCCCTCCACGTCAGCCCGGTCTCCCTTATAAGCCCGTTCGCAAACTCCTCAAACTCTATTCGCTCCCCCACTGGCAAGCCACGCAGACGGGCCAATACAGCCTGTTGAAATCCCCTCGGCAGACTCTCTCCCATCCCCTCAAACGGATATGCGACCAACCAGTTCACCCGGTACCACCAGACTGTCAGCAAGAACGACACTTGCAGCAAAGGGTCCATACTGAGAAAGCTCTCTCCATACGCTGTAACCCTCCAGCGTCGCCCCGGTGCCGTTGCCACCAGTCCTGCCACCTCAGCCAGGATATGCAGGAAGTACAGAGACCACACATCTGCCTCGCTCCGAAGCCGGTACACCCGATCCCCTATCCATTGATCCAGTTCAGGAGGATTGACGAATTGTTGCGTCACTGCGCGCACCGCCTTCAATGGCAGATTCCCCGTGCTCTGTGTGCCAACAATCTTGTTCTCCCGCACATATTGAAGCAGCGTTACCATATCCCGGCGAAGTGGCAGCTCTACAGCCCGCTGAATCATGTCGGGGTGGCAGTATTCCTCGATCCATCTCGCAAAACGCGCTCGCGCGGATCCTGCATAACCTCTTCTCCTCATCCTCTTCCTCCCTTGCTCTGCGCATTGCCGCGCCTTACGTGATACGCGATACGCGATAAGCGATACGCGATACGCGATACGCGATCAGCGATACGCGACGAGCGCTGCTTCCACCTGGGCGCGCGTCTCCTCCAGGCTGCAGTCCGTGTCGATGACCACGTCGGCGCGGGCGATCTTTTCCTCCTGCGGCGGCTGCGCCTGGATGCGCACGAGCGCCTCCTGACGGCTCAAGCCGCGCCCGGCCATCAGCCGCTGCACTTGCGTCTCGACCGGGCATGCAGTCACCCACAGGCTGTCATAGCGCCCGGCCATCCCCGCCTCGATCAGCTTGATCGCCTCGACAACTACCACCCCGGTCGGGGCGGCAGCGATGCGGCGGTCCACTTCCTCGATCACCGCCGGGTGGACGATCGCCTCCAGCGTCGCCAGCGCAGCGGGGTCGGCAAAGACCCGCTCGCCCAGGCGGCGGCGGTCGATCTCCCCATCCGGGTCGACAATCTCGGCGCCAAAGGCCGCCGTGATCGCCGCATAGACAGGGCCGCCGGCGCGCATGACCTCATGCGCCACGCGGTCGGCGTCGATCACCGTCGCGCCCATCTCCGCCAGCATCTGCGCCACCGCTGACTTGCCGGTAGCGATGTTGCCGGTCAGCCCAATCAGCAGCTTGCGGCTCACGCCAGCTCCTCCCAGGCCGCCTCCAGCTCCGCCTGGAGGCGGGCGTGCTCCAGCCCCAACTCGGTCACCCGCCCCACGTCGCGGGCCGCGCTGGCGGCTTCCAGCGCCGTCTCCACCAGCGCCAGGCGCGCTTCCAACTGCTGAATGCGCGCCTCAGCCTCTTCGCGCCGACGCCGCTGCTGCTCCAGCGCCCGCTCGGCGACCCGCTTCGCCGCCCGCTCCGCGTCCCGTTCCTGCCGGCTGATCTCTTTCGCCTCGATGTTCTCTTCCGCCCGCCGCGTCTTGATCCATTCACAATAGGCGTCATAACCGCCCTCCAGCGGCCAGAGACGGCGGTCGACGATGGCCCACGTGTGCGTCGCCAGCGCCCGCACCAGATAGCGGTCGTGCGCCACCAGCAGCACCGACCCCTCGAAAGCGCTCAGCACTTCCTGCAGCACCTCCTGGGAGGGAATGTCCAGGTGGTTGGTCGGCTCGTCCAGCAGCAGCAGGTTTGCGCCCTGGAGGGCCAGCACCGCCAGCGCCACCCGCGCCTGTTCGCCGCCGGAGAGGTCGCCGACGCGCTTGAAAACCATATCGCCCGAAAAGCGATAGCGTCCCAGCAGATTGCGCGCCCGGCTGACGCTGGGCAGCCCCGCCTCCAGGATCGTGTCCAGGATCGAACGGCTGGGATCGAGCCCGGCGTGGGCCTGGGCAAAGTAGCCGATGTGGACGCCGGCCCCCAGGCGGATGCGCCCGCCCAGCGGTTCGATCTCGCCGACGATCGTGCGCAGGAGCGAGGTCTTGCCAGAGCCGTTGGGCCCCAGCAGGGCCACCCGCTGACCGCGCCGCAGTTCGACCTGGTCCACCGTGAAGAGAGGGGCGGCGGGATCATAGCCGACGATCAGGCCATAGAGGCCGAGCACCAGGTCGCCGCTGCGCAGGGGACGGCCCAGGTCGAGGTGCAGGGTGCCCATTTCCTGCGGCGCTTCGACTCGCTCCAACCGTTCCAGCCGCTTCTGGCGCCCCTGGGCCTGGCGCGTGCGCTGGCCGGCCATGTAGCGGCGGATGTAATCCTCAGTGCGGGCAATGTGCGCCTGCTGGCGCTCGTACTCCTCCCGCTGCTGCTCCAGTCGCTCCTGGCGCTGGCGGACGTAGGCGCTGTAATTGCCGCGATAGGCCGTCAGGCGGCCAAACGACATCTCCCAGACCTGTTCGACCAGGCGGTCGAGGAAAGTGCGGTCGTGAGCGACCAGGAGCATGGCCCCTTTCCAGGACTGGAGGTATTCTTCCAGCCACTCGACGCCTTCCAGGTCGAGGTGGTTGGTCGGCTCGTCCAGCAGGAGGAGGTCTGCTTCTTCGAGCAGCAGGCGGGCGAGGAGGGCGCGGGTGCGCTGGCCGCCGCTGAGATGGGCCAGCGGGCTGTGAAAGTCGGCAGGGTCGAACCCCAGGCCGGTCAGCACCCGCTCGATGCGCTGCGGGTAGGTGTAGCCGCCGGCCAGTTCGAACGCTTCGAGCAGCGGCCCATAGAGCGCCAGCGCCTGCTCGCGGCGCGCCGGGTCGGCCATTTCTGCTTCCAGGCGGCGCAGGCGGCGGGCCTGAGCCTGCAGGCCCTCGAAAACCGCCTCCATCGCCTCCCACAGCGTCCCCTCGCCCTGCAACTGGGCCTGCTGGGGCAGGTAACCGATGCGCAGTCCCCTGGCCCGCTGGATGCGGCCGGCGTTCGGCTGATCGAGGCCGGCGATGAGGCGCAGCAGCGTCGTCTTGCCGGAGCCGTTGGGCCCGACCAGGGCAATGCGCGCAGCGCGGGGGATCTCGAACGAGACGCCCGCGAAAACATCCTGCGCACCGTATGATTTGGCCAGCTCGTTGCCAACGACCAGAGACACCGCACTTTCCTTACGACAGAAAATCGGCCGCCTGAGCACCTCAAGCGCCCGCCGCCATTATACCACGGCGCAGGCGGGTGACAATCATACTGCCCTGCTCCCGCCAGCCCTGTGACCCGGCGCCCCCTGGCGGGGGTCGCAGACCCCCGCCGAGCAATGGGAAGCAGCAATGGGAAGCAATGGGATGGCGTTCTGCTGCGAACACCCGCTTCCCCTGCTCCCCCCGGCCCTGTGACCTGTCAGGATCAAAGCAGGCGTCTGCGATACGCGATAAGCGATATGCGATATGCGATATGCGATATGCGATACGCGATACACGACAAGGCCGAACGTCTCCACTTGAGCAAAGGCCAGAGATGTTGTATACTGCCCCTGCGTCCAAACCGGCAGAAGGAGATGCAGTCCTATGAGCGAGTTGTCGTTTCCCACCGTCTATTTCGAGCAGCCCGGGCCGCACAACACCGAGCGCACGCTGGAGGTAGCCCGCCAGCGCGCCGAACAGTTGTCCATTTCGACCATCCTGGTTGCCAGTACGACCGGCGCCACCGGCGTCCGCGCGGCCCAGCTCTTCCAGGGGCGCAACGTCGTGGTCGTCACCCACGTCGCCGGCTTTGCTGGCCCCAACACGCAGGAGCTGCTGCCCGAGCACCGCGCCGCCATCGAAGCCCTCGGCGGGCGCATCCTCACCTGCCAGCACGCCTTTGGCGGCGTCAACCGCGCCGTGCGCCGACACCTCAACACCTACCAGCTCGACGAGATCATTGCCCATACCCTGCGCCTGTTCGGACAGGGCACCAAAGTCTGCCTGGAAATCGCCCTCATGGCCGCCGACAGCGGGCTGGTGCGGGTGGGCGAGCCGTGCATCGCCATCGCCGGCACCGACCGCGGCGCCGACACCGCCCTGGTCCTCTCCCCCGCCAACGCCGCCTCCTTCTTCGACCTGCGCGTGCACGAGATTCTGGCCAAACCACGCCTGGGGTAGTCGCCATGAAAGCGATCGAAGAACTGACCTTTGAGGAATCTTTTGCCGAACTGGAAGAAACGGTCCGCGCGCTGGAGGGCGGCGGCCTCTCGCTGGAAGAGAGCCTGGCCCTCTACGAGCGGGGCCAGGCGCTGGCTGCCCACTGCGCCCGCCAGCTCGACCGGGCCGAACTCAAGCTCCAGCAGTTGGCTCCCAAAGACCAGGGCACATTCCCGAACAGGACTTGAAACTTGGAACCCCCAAACCTGAAACCTATCTTTTACCCTTCCAGCCTCGTCGTCATCGGCGTCTCGGAGAAACCGACCAACCTGGCGCGCAACATCCTGGCCAATCTGCGCGCGTTCGGCTACCGGGGCGACCTCTACGCCGTGGGCCGCCAGCGCGGGCGCGTCTATGACGTCGACATCGTGCCCTCGCTCGACGAGCTGCCCGACGGCATCGACCTGGGGGTGATCCTCACCCCCGCTGAACTCGTGCCGGACCTGGTCGAGGGTTGCGGGCGCAAAGGCATCCGCCACCTGGTGATCGAGTCCGGCGGCTTTGCCGAGTTCTCCGCAGCCGGCCGCCGCCTGGAGGAGCAGGTGGTGGAAACCGCCCGCCGCTGGGGCATCCGCTTTGTCGGCCCCAACTGCATCAGCGTGATCAACCTGGAAATCGGCCTCTGCCTGCCCTTCCCCACCGTCTCGCCAGCCACGCTCCGCCTGGGCCCGGCTTCCGTCATCGCCCAGAGCGGCGGCGTCTCGATCACCTACCTCGACCGCCTGCCGGCAGCCGGCGTCGGCGTCAACAAGGTGATCAGCATCGGCAACAAGGCTGACCTGGACGAGGTCGATTACCTGCGCTATCTGCTCGCCGATGAGGGTACAGGGATGGTGCTGCTCTACCTGGAATCGGTCGACGACGGGCGGCAGTTGATGGAGCTGGCCCGCGCCGCCGACAAGCCGGTCATCATCCACAAGGCCAATCGCGGGCAGGCCAGCCAGCGCATGGCCTTCTCCCACACCGCCGCGCTGGCCGATGACGACCGCATCGTCAGCGCGGCCTTTCGCCAGGCGGGCATCCTGCGGGTCGAGGACTTTCGTGACGCGGCAGCGGTCGCCCAGGGGATGGCCCTCCCGCCGGTGCAGGGGGATGAGCTGGTGGTCATCTCCCGCTCCGGCGGGCATGCCGTCATCGCCGCTGACGCCGCCGAGCGGTACGGCTTTCGCCTGCCGCCGATCCCTGACGACCTGGCCCGCGCCGTGCGCGCCAGCTTCCGCGCCGACGTGATCGACCTGGCCAACCCCATCGACCTGGGGACGGTCTTTGACTTTGACCTCTACGCGCGGATTGTCGAGTCGTGCCTGCAGGCGTTGCAGCCGGACGCGGTGCTGCTGATCAACGCCTACAGCCTGGCCGAGGCCGAAGGCGCCCACCGCCTGGGGCGGCGGGTGCAGGAGATCGTCCGCGCGACCGGCCGGCCGGTGGCCTTTTGCGCCTACGCCCAGGGCGAGGCGGCGCGGGCCATCCAGCGCGAGATCGAGTTGCCGGTCTTTGCCGACATCGAAGACGCGCTGCGCGGGCTGGCGGCGTCGCGGGAGTATGCGCGCTGGCGCGCCGCGCGCGGCGCCTCGCTGCCCCATCCGGTCGGCGAGCCGCCCGCCGCAGTGGCCTCCCTGCTCGAAGAGGCCGGCCCGCTCCCCCTCGACCGGGCGCTGGCGCTCTGCCAGGCCTGCGGCATTCCCGTCGCCCCCTGGCAGGTTGTCGCCGACGCCGACAGCGCCATGCAGGCCGCCGAACGGCTGGGCTATCCCGTCGCCCTCAAGACCCTGGCCGCCGGCCACAAGTCCGACATCGGCGGCGTGGCGCTGGGGCTGAGCGACGCAGCCCCGTTGCGGCGGGAGGCCACGTCCATGCTGGAGCGTCTGCCCGGCAGCGGGCTGCTGGTGCAGCGCATGGCCGCGGGCGGCGTGGAGGTGATCCTGGGCGGCAAGCGCGACCCCAGCTTTGGGCCGGTGGTGATGTTCGGCCTGGGCGGCGTCTATGTCGAGCTCTTTGACGACGTCGCTTTCCGCGTTGCCCCGCTCAGCCGCGCCGACGCCGAGGCGATGATCGCTGAGGTGCGCGCCAGCCGCCTGCTGGCCGGCGCGCGCGGCCAGCCGCCCGTCGACCGCGCGGCGCTGGTCGACGCGCTGCTGGCCCTCTCGCGGCTGCTGGTCGAAAACCCCCGCCTGGCCGAGATCGACATCAACCCGCTGATCGTCTCGTCGGCAGGGGTGGCGGCCGTCGACGCGCGGGCAGCGGTGAGGTAGGCAGTGACGGCCCACATCTCACCGCAGAGCACGCCGAGGCCGAAGAAGGCGAGCAAAAAAACTTGTCTATGGCTCGCCCTGGCCCTGGCCCTGACAGCGTGCCAGGCTTCGCCCCCTGCCTCGCCCCCTTCGCCCACGCCCACGCTGCCGCCCGAAGAGTACACCCTTTTCCTGCCGGGCATCAGCTACGGCGCAACGCCTGGGGTGACTCCGTCCCCTTCGCCCTCCCCCGCGCCTGCGCCCGAGCAGCCCACCCCCCTGCCGCCGCCCGTCTTCAAGCCGGGGGCCGGCGTGCAGGTGCACCTGCTCAGCGGCGACCGCGAGCAGACGCTGCGCTGGGCTGAGGGCCTGGGCGTCGAATGGGTCAAACAGCAGGTCGACTGGAACCTGATCGAACACGGCCCCGATGACCTCGACTGGACGCAGTTGGACCGCGCCGTTGGCGACTGCAACCGCTTTGGCTTTCGCCTGCTCATCAGCGTCATCAATGCGCCCTCCCACCTGCGCGCCGACCCCACCGGCTACGGCCCTCCCGTCGATTACAGCGCCTTCCGCCGCTTTATGCAGCAGATGGCCGAACGTTACCAGGGCAGCGTCGCCGCCTACGAGCTGTGGAACGAACCCAACCTGGCCCGCGAATGGAGCGGCGAGCCGCTCGACCCGGCCCGCTTCGTCGCGCTGGTGGCGGAAGGGGCGCAGGGCGTGCGCGCCGGCGACCCCCACGCGCTGGTGATCAGCGGCGCTCCTGCCGTCACCGGCATCAACGACGGCGTCACCGCCATCGACGACCGCACCTACCTGCGCGGCATGCTCGCCGCCGGCCTGGCCCAGTGGGTCGACGGCGTCGGGGTGCATCCCTATGGCTTTGCCAATCCGCCCGAAGCCAGCTTCCGCGACGCCCAACAGGTCGCCCCCAGCCACAACGACCACCCCAGTTTTTTCTTCCGCGACACGCTGGAGGACTATCGCGCCATCCTCCTGGAAAACGGCGCCGGCGACCTGCCGCTGTGGGTCACCGAGTTCGGCTGGCCCTCGGTCGAGGGGATGGGGGCGATGGACACGACCGGCTGGGAGTATGCCCGCTACGTCAGCGAGCAGCAGCAGGCCGACTATACTGCCCGCGCTTTCCAGATCGGCCTGGCGACGCCGTGGATCGGGCCGATGATCCTGTGGAACCTCAACATCGCCGTTGTCTACGGCAACGGCCGTCCCGAATCGGCCTACAGCCTGCTGCGTCCTGACGGCAGCTACCGCCCCGTCTACCTGGCGGTGCGTTTTGCCGCGCCGCCCCAGCCATAGGAGGTAGGACGCGCGCCGCGCCCTCTTTTGTCCAGGAGGCACGATGAAACTGGGCTGCTCGAGCTGCGGAACTGCTCATCCTTTCGACCCGCGCCGCGTGCGCTGCGATTGCGGCGGGACGCTGACGGTGGCGGGCGCGCCCGCCTTCGACCCGGCGCAGGTGAGCGGGGAGCGCTCTCTCTGGCGCTATCGCCACGCCCTGCCGCTGCCGCCAGACGCGGCGCCGGTGACACTGGGTGAGGGGCTGACGCCACTGGTGTCAGCCGATTGGGGCGACATCCCCGTCTGGCTCAAGTGCGAGCACCTCAACCCCACCGGCTCTTTCAAGGACCGTGGCTCGGCGCTGCTGACAACCGCGTTGCGAGCGGCGGGGGTCACAGAGGTGGTGGAGGACTCGTCCGGCAACGCCGGCTCCAGTCTGGCAGCCTATGCTGCCCGCGCTGGCATCGCGGCGACCGTCTATGTGCCGGCGCACGCCTCGCCGGTCAAACAGGCCCAGATCGCCGCCTATGGGGCGCGGCTTGTCGCCGTGCCCGGCCCGCGCATCGAAGCCGCCCGCACCGTGCAGCACGCCGTGGACGCGGGCGCCGTCTATGCCAGCCACGTCTATCACCCCCTGGTGACGCACGGCTTCAAGACCATCGCCTTCGAGATCGTCGAGCAGTTGGGGGTGGCCCCGCCGATGGTGCTGCTGCCGGTAGGCCACGGGACGCTGCTGCTGGGCCTGGCGCAGGGCTTTGCCGAGCTGCGGGCCGCCCGCTGCATCGAGCGGCTGCCGCGGCTGGTGGGCGTGCAGGCGGCTCTCTGCGCGCCGATCGCCGCTGCCTGGGCGCGCGGGGAGGAGGAAGCGACACCCATCGACGAGGGCGAAACCGTCGCCGAAGGGGCGCGCATCGCCGCGCCGGTGCACAGCCGCGCCGTCCTGGCTGCGGTGTGCCAGAGCGATGGTATGCTCCTTGCCGTGAGCGAAGCCGAGATCATGGCCGCCCGCCAGCGCCTGGCCCATCAGGGCTTTTACATCGAACCCACCTCCGCCCTGCCGCTGGCCGCGCTGGACCGGCTGGGGGACGCGGCAGGCAACGCCGTCGTCGTCCTGACCGGCAGCGGGTTCAAGGCGGTGTCCAGGTAGGACAACTGCGAGCAGTTGTCCTACTTTGTGGTAAAATAGATCCGACACACCACCCTGTACCACACGGAGAGAGCATGACGAACAAGAATCCCAACCTCGAGGCTTTCCGCGCCGAAATGGCCGAGGCGACGGCGCGCTGCACCTACCTCGACCATGCCGCCGTCTCGCCGCTGGCCCACCGCGTGCGCCAGACGATGGCCCACTATATCGAACGGCGCGGCGTCACCTTTGGCGCGCTGGACGAGTTCCTGACGCTGCCCAACCGGCTGCGAGAGGCTATCGCTCGCCTCATCAACGCCGACGCGGACGAGATCTCTTTCGTCCAGAACACCAGCCACGGGCTGAACATCGCCGCCCAGTCGCTGTCACTGCGCCCCGGCGACAATGTCATCTTTTGCAACATCGAGTTCCCCTCCAACGTCTACCCGTGGATGCTGCTGGAGCGGCAGCGCGGCGTGGAGGCGCGCTGCATCCCCCACGACGGCGGCGGCCTGACCGTCGAGGCGCTGGAGGAGTATGCCGACGAACGCACCCGCGTCGTCACTGTCAGCTCGGTGCAGTTCCTCACCGGCTTCCGCACCGACCTGGAGCGCATCGGCGCCTGGTGTCGCCAGCACGGCATCTATTTCGTCGTCGACGCCATCCAGTCGGCCGGCGCGGCGCCGCTGGACGTGCGCGCCTGTCACGCCGATTTCGTCGCCTGCGGCGCGCCCAAGTGGCTCATGGGCCCCATCGGCATCGGCTTTCTCTACTGCCGCCGGGAACTGCTGGAGGAGATCACGCCGCCTATGGCCGGCTGCGTCAGCGTGCAGGGCTGGGAGAACTGGCTCGACTATGCCCTGACCTTTCTGCCGACTGCCGCCCGCTTCGAGCTGGGCGGGGGCAACTATGTGGGCATGGCCGGCATGCTGGCAGCGGTCGAGATGCTGCTGGAGATGGACGTGGCGCAGACGCAGCGCTGGACGCTGCACCTGACCGACCGGCTCATCGCCGACCTGCAGCGGCGCGGCTATCGCATCATCAGCAACCTGGACCCGGCGCGCCGCTCGGCGATTGTGTCTTTTGCCGTGCCGGGGGACGTGAAAGAGGCGCACCGGCGGCTGCAAGAGGCTGGCGTCGCCGTCTCGCTGCGCGCTTCCTACCTGCGCGTCAGCCCGCACGGCTACAATACGGAGGAGGAAATCGACCGCGTCGGCCAGGTTCTGGGCGACGCACAGGTCTGAGGAAGAGGAGGTGGATATGGCACAGCCAGCCAGCGCAGCAGTGCGGGAGCCGTTCATCCCGCTGGCCCCCAAGTCGGTGGAAGAGACCGGCCTGAACATGGGCTTTCTGGTCGACCTGGCGCTCAAGGTGATGTATTTCGAGGGTTATCTCTCCGGCTATGAGCTGGCCGAGCGCATGGCCCTGCCCTACAGCGGCGTCGTCGAGCAGGTGCTCGAGTTTCTCAAACGGGAAAAACTCTGCGAGGTCAAAGGAGCGGCGGGGTTTGCCCAGGCCACCTACCAGTACGCCATCGCCGAGAAAGGCCGCGCCATGGCCCGCGAGGCGCTCGACCGCAGCAACTATGCCGGCCACGCGCCGGTGACCCTCGACGCCTACCGGCGCGCCATCGCCGCCCAACCGCTGGGCCAGGTCGTCGTCCACCAGCGCACCATGCGCCAGGCCCTGGCCCACCTGGTGATCAACGAAAAGACCTTCAGCCAGATCGGGCCGGCGGTCAACTCGGGCCGCTCGATCTTTCTCTTTGGCCCGCCGGGCAACGGCAAGACCGCCATCGCCGAGTCGATCGGCAAGATGGTGCTGGGCGAGGCCATCTACATCCCCTACGCCGTCGAAGTGGGCGGGCAGGTGATCAAGATTTTCGATTATGTCAACCACGTGCCGGTCGATCCGCCCAAGACAGCCAAGACCCCTGACCCGCGCTGGGTCTACATCCAGCGCCCGGTGGTCGTCACCGGCGGCGAGCTGACGCTGGAGACGCTCGACCTGGTCTATGACGACACGAACAAGTATTACGAGGCGCCCTTCCAGATGAAGGCCAATGGCGGCATGCTGCTCATCGACGACTTTGGCCGCCAGCAGGTGCGCCCGCGCGACCTGCTCAACCGCTGGATCGTGCCGCTGGAAAAGCGGGTCGACTACCTGACCCTGCACACGGGCCGCAAGATCGAGATTCCCTTCGACGTGCTGATCGTCTTTTCCACCAACCTGGCCCCGCGCGACCTGGTCGACGAGGCCTTCCTGCGTCGCATCCGCCACAAGATCGAGATCGGCAACCCCTCCTTCGAAGAGTTCCGCGAGATCTTTGTCCGCGTCTGCGCCGCCCGCGGCGTGCCCTACGACGAAGACGGCCTGCGCTACCTGCTCCAGGAACATTATGTCAAGGCAAAGCGCCCTCTGCGTTCCTGCCATCCCCGCGACATTGTCGACCAGATCATCGACATCGCCCGCTACCGCAACATCCCCCCCGCGCTGAGCCAGGAGCTGATCGACCAGGCCTGCGCCGCCTATTTCGTGGAGCTGTGAGATGGCCTCCCTCTGGCTGACTGCCGGGCGCACGCTGAACATCGGCCACCGCGGCGCCAGCCGCGCCGCGCCGCAGAATACCCTGGCCGCTTTCCGCCAGGCCGCCGAACTGGGTGCTGACGGCGTCGAGCTGGACGTTCACCTCTCCGCCGACGGCGTCCCCGTGGTCATCCACGATTTCGTCGTCGACCACACGACCGACGGGACAGGGGCGGTGGCCGCCAGGCCGCTGGCCGCGCTCAAGGAGCTGGACGCCGGTGGCTGGTTCGACCCGGCTTATGCGGGCGAGCGCATCCCCACCCTGGCGGAGGTGATGGAGGCGGTGGGGGATACGCTGCTGCTCAACATCGAACTCAAGGTGGCCGGCCGCTCCGACGGTCGGCTGGCGGCGGCGGTGGTTGGCCTGGTGACGCGCTTCAACCTGGCGGAGCGGGTGCTCCTCTCTTCGTTCGAGCCGACGGCGCTGCTGGACGTGCGCCGCCTGGCTCCTCACCTGCCGCTGGGCTTTCTCTACGACCCGCTGCCCTCCTCGTGGCCGACGCGCCTGCGCGCCAGGGGGCTGCATCCGCAGGCGCTTCACCCCCACCACACCCTGGCCCGCCCGGCGCTGATCCGTCGCGCCCACAAACGTGGCCAGCGCGTGGTCACATGGACGGTGGACGAGCCGGCGGCGATGGCGCGCCTGATCGCCGCCGGCATCGACGCGATCATCACCAACTACCCCGACCGCCTGCGCCTGGTTTTGGAGGGAAAATGACCGCCCGACTCATCCTCAATCCCTACGCCGGCCGCTGGAAGGCGCTGCGCGCCCGCGGCCAGGTCGAAGCGGCCTGCGCCGAGGCGGGCATCGAGTACGAGCTGACCGTCACCAGCGCCCCCGGCGAGGGCATCGCCATCGCCCGCCAGGCGGTGGTGGACGGCTACAGCCCCATCGTCGCCGTCGGCGGCGACGGCACGATCAGCGAGGTTGTCAACGGCATGCTGGAGGCCAGCGGGGGGGAGCGCCCGCCGGCGCCGCTCGGCGTCATTCCGCTCGGCTCCGCCGACGACCTGGCCGACATGCTCGGCATCCCCAAGGAGGTCGCCGCCGCCTGCCACGTCATCGCCGCCGGGCACGAGCGGGTCATCGACGCCGGACGGGTCAACGGCCGCTATTTCGACAACAACTCGGCGGTGGGACTGGAGCCGCTGGTCACGCTCAACCAGATGCGCATGAAGCGGGTCAAGGGCACGCTGCGCTACGTGCTGGCCGCGCTCAAGGCGATCCTGGGCCACCGCCCCTGGCGCATGCACCTGCAGTGGGACGGCGGGGAGCACGAGGGGCGGGTCGTTCTCGTCTCGGTGGGGAACACGCCGCGCACCGGCGGCGCGTTCTTCATGACCCCGCAGGCCCAGCCGGACGACGGCCTGTTCGATTTCATCTTTGCCGACGCGATGGGGCGGCTGCGGCTGCTGCGCCTGCTGCCCTCGACGTTCGACGGCAGCCACATCGGTCACCCCAAAATCCACTGCCAGCAGACCACCCGCCTGACCATCGACTGCGACCACCCGACGCCCATCCACGCTGACGGCGAGCTCTTCGAGCTGGCGGCGACCCACATCACCTACGAGCTCTTGCCCGCCCGCCTGCGCGTGCTGGTGCCCGCGCCGTCCGATAACCAGTGTTAGCCGGCCTAGCATTGTAGTTATGTGCAGGGAGGAAACCTACATGAGTTTTGACTATAGCGTGCATGTCTTTCGCTCGCCGCAGTTCAGAAGCGTTGTGGATGAGGCGATTGAGTTCTTTCTCAAGACCCCTGTACACAAATTGTCGCCACCAGATGATTTCCCCGGAACTGGCGTTTACGCACTGTACTACACAGGCGACTATGAGTTATATGTCAATGTGTCGGAGCCAAATCAACTGGGCGCTACACAACCAATCTATGTGGGAAAGGCAGTTCCACCGGGGTGGAGAACCGCTAGATTAACAAGTTTAACGGCACCTGTATTGCATCGAAGACTACAGGAACATGCGAGGAGTATAGAACAAGCAGAGAACCTGAACCTTGATGATTTTCTATGCCGCTTCGTGATACTGGGAGGCGTTGAAAGCGATTTAGTCGTCCCACTGGAGGCAGAGCTTATTCGAAGATACAAACCGCTTTGGAATTCTGTAATAAACGGTTTTGGGAACCATGATCCAGGCAAAGGACGCTACAATCAGGCCAAGTCAGAGTGGGATGTTCTACACCCAGGCAGGCCATGGGCAAACCGATTGACGGGGCCTGCTCCGCGCTTGGCTGATGTCATTGCCAAGCTCAACGTTGACTCAGACGCGTCTCTTCCTTAGCTCTACTACAGCCTCATATAGCCGATGTGTCTTCTTAGCTCTTTCTACCCGGACATCTGACTGAATAATGCTATTGCCAACTCTTGTGGTTCGCGGTATATCGATCCTGACTACCTCCAGACCGATGGAGTCGGCGATCTTGGCAAAGTATTCATCGGTAGGTATCATAATACCTTGCAAGATGCTGTTCCCGATAACAACCAATGCCGTGGCACTCGGCTTTAGAACAAAATCTATGGCTTTCACAAATGCATAACAATCGTTGAAGTAGGTTGCGGCATAATTGGCCCATCCCTTACCACCATAGACGCCTTTTTCCTGATTGGTCTCTCTGAGGGCTTGGAGTTTTTCTTCGATGTCTGTGTTTGGTAAGGAGAACTCCAAGTCTATATTGTTCTGTTCACGGACAGTCTGCCAATACTTGCCGAAATTAGAGTGCTCGAGGGACCTCAAGTCTCTAGGGTGTCTAACATAACCTAACCAATACAATTGTGGCCGCGTGTTCCGGTTGTAATGATAGTTGTTCAGGTAAGGCGGTGATGTGACGATCAAGTCAACTGACTCAGGACCCAAGTACTTGTGGTAGCCAAAAAAGGAGTCGTTGAAGATGTGCCAATTGTCCGATTTGATTGGCAGTGCTTCTTGAAACCATACTATATCTTCTGTCATTTCTAGCAGTTTTTCTGAAATCACCCGACCAACAGGAAAATCTTCAATATCCGTTTTGCCTGCACTTATCCTTCTACCCAAGCTCGGTTCGTAAGAATAATTGGAGTAACGCACCATTGTTGAAGCAAAGGCTAATCTGAACAAATCTTGTAGACAAGGATCTTCGATAGTCGCGATGAAATCATGGATTACTAGGACTTTGTGCAGTACCTTAGGGCTGTAGAATTCAGAGCGAGTCTTGAAACCTATGGGAGAAGTGCTTTTGGGAGTGTAGCCTCCTGCGATCGCGTTGCTATAGAAGTCTTGAAATCTGGATATCTCATCTTGCAGTCTGTCAACATTAATTCGACTGGCTTGGAGTTTCAGGCGGCAGGCCAGAACAGCATACGGGTTTATTTCGAAGCCCACTGCGCTGTGTCCAAGCAATACCGCCTCGACAAGGGTGGTGCCTACACCACAGAATGGGTCTAGAACAACCCCTTTACAACCCAAATATCTACTAATAGCATCCTGAACGAATCTGCTTGAGAATCCTGCTATCCATGGTACCCATCTGTGTATAGGCTGTGTTTTGTTACTAGCAAATGAGGGGTCGCTGAAGTACGAACCGCCGTTTTCTAGTAGTGTAAATCGCTGTTCTACATCAACCTCGAAGAGCTTGGGTTGTCTCGGTTGTTGGCCTGATAGATCTGCAAGCATTGTCATCGTACACTCCATCCAGATATCAAATCATTACGCGACAACTACATATGCGACGGCGAAGTGATTGCCTGTCCAAGGTGGTATTCAGGGCGCAGTTCCCGTAGCACATTATCCATGCGCTGACGCTCTTGTTCATTGCCCAACAAATAGGCAAAGTCATCAAAGCCGAGAATTATGGCTTGAGGGATACCGCGGCGTTCGATCACATACCGAGTATGATTAAGGGTGACATCGTCCAGAACTCGACCGAAATTGTTTTGTGCTGTTGTGGAACTTATGCTTCTTGTTGTCATTGTGCTGCCTCCGATCTATTTATCCAAAATGGATAAGTTAGACATATTATATCAAACAAGAGACTGCTTGTCAAACATTCCCTCGTAGTAGAACGCCAGGGTGGGGCACTCCACTGCTCGGCGGGGGTCTGTGACCCCCGCCAGCGGGGGGCCGCCGGGTCACAGACCCGGCGGGAGCAGGGCGGGCGGGGCGCTTTATCCTTTCGCCTCGAATACCCATCAGTTGATTGTAATTGGTGAAGTCATCAAGCGGCGGTACAGTCACCCCCGCTCCCCACAAACCGGACAGCCCGGCCGCGCCGCAAAGGCGATCTCGTCAAAGTGGCCGCTCCAGCCGTCCCACACCAGCAACCGGCCCGCCAGGCTGGAGCCAGCGCCCAGCAACACCTTCACCGCCTCGACCGCTTCCAGCGCCCCCATCACCCCCGCAGCCGCCCCCAGGATGCCCACCTGGCGCGAGGTCGGCGCGCCCTCCAGGCGGGGCTGCGTCGGAAAGAGACAGCGGTAGCACGGACTGCGGCCCGGCAGCATCACCGACATCTGCCCCTCCCACGCCAGCACGGAGGCCCACACCAGCGGCGTGCCGCTGCGCACGCAGGCCGCGTTGACCAGAAACTTGGTCTCGAACGTGTCGGAGCACTCGACCACCAGGTCATACCCCGCCGCCAGCTCCGTCGCCCGCTCCAGCGTCAGCCACTCTCGGTACGGCTCGACGCGGAGGGCCGGGTTGAGCGCGGTCAGGCGCTCCGCCGCCGACTCGACCTTGGGCCGGCCCAGGTCAGCGGTGGTGTGGAGAATCTGGCGGTTGAGGTTGGAGAGGGCCACGGTATCGCCGTCGACGATGCCCAGCGTCCCCACGCCAGCGGCAGCCAGGTAGAAGCAGGCCGCCGAGCCCAGGCCGCCAGCGCCCACCACCAGCACCCGCGCCGCCCCCAGCCTCTCCTGCCCCCCTTCGCCAACGCCTTGCAGCCTGATGTTCCGCTCAAACCGCTCCCGCTGCTCCTCGTTCATCATTCCTCCTCTCCCTCTCTCCTTGTCCATCTACCCCCTCAGCACCCGCAACAGGCGGCCGGTACGCTCCCTGGTCCCTGCCTCCTGTTCGCCGACCGGCCCCACACAGGCGGGACAGCCGTCGCTACAGGGGCAGGAGGCGAGCTGTTCCTCTGCCGCCGCCAGCAACGGCTCGAACAGCTCGTAGAGGCGGGGACTCAGGCCTGCTCCTCCTGGCAGTTGATCGTAAAAGGTCAGCCGCGGCAGACCCGTTTCCGGCGCCCGTGTCTCCACCGTCGCGCCCAGGTCGCCCGGCGCGCACAACAGGTACAGCGGCGCCAGGTGGCGCAGCAGGTAGGCCAGCCCCGACAGCGCCGAGCGCGCTCCCCGTGCCTGCTCCACCTGATGATGGCAGGCCGGACAGAGGGTGATCAGGTTGTCGAGGGCGTTGGCCAGGCGGTAGAGGTCGTTCGCGCCGGGGAGATAGCCAAAGGTCTGAAAGGGCGTCAGGTGGTGGACATCGTGCTGGCGGTCCGGGCGCTCCGGCGCGCCGCAGCGCTGGCAGCGGTAACCATCGCGGGCGCGGGCGGCGTCGCGTTGGGTGGGCCAGTTGGGGCCATAGTCGAGGCGCGGCCAGAGGACATCCTCTTCCCGCAGCGCCTCAACCAGCGCCTCCGGCAGCGCCAGCCATGCGCCCGTCGTCTCCATCGTCTGCTCCGGCAGGTCGATCTCGCCCCAGCCCAGCGTCTCGTGGCTGTAGCGGCGGATGCGGCGGTAACCGTTGACGCGCGTGGTCACCTCCAGCCGCCCCAGCCCGGCCTCGGCCCCCGCCGCCGCGCGCGTCTCCAGCACCTCCAACACCCGCACCGTCGTCGTCGAGCTGGCGAGGGTGTAGAAATCGACCTGGCAGGGGCGGACGCGCGCCAGGCCATTCTCCCAGTCCAGCTCATCGACCAGGTAGGTGGCGCCCTCGTGGGCATAGACCGCGCCAGGGTAGACCAGGAGGGGAGCGCTGGGCCGATCGACTGTGCCGATCACCTGCGGCGGCTCTGCGGAGACGTCCTGGATCACCACCGTGTCCGGCCCGCTGCTGCGCAGGCTGACCGCGCCAGCCGGATAGCCTTCGCCGATCCAGGTGAAGCGGCCATCGCTGCGGTGAATGTCGCCCTCTTCGGCCAGCAGATCGAGCAGTTCGGCGGCGTCGTCCAGGCCGCCGAAAGGCTCGCCAGCCTGGAAGGGCAGCTCATAGACAGCGCAGGCCAGGTGCTGGCTCAGGATGGCCAGGTTGTCGGGGTCGAGCAGCGCCTCCTCCACCGGCCGGCCGAAGAAATAACGCGGGTGGGTAACCAGATACTGGTCGAGCGGGAGGGAGCTGGCGATGAGCACGGCCAGCGAGGCGCCGGCGCGGCGGCCGGCGCGACCGGCTTGCTGCCAGGTGCTGGCGACCGAGCCGGGGTAGCCGACCAGCAGGCAGGCGGTCAGCTCGCCGATGTCAACACCCAGTTCGAGCGCGTTGGTCGCCACGACCATGCGCACCGTCCCCTCGCGCAGGCCGCGCTCGATCTGACGGCGCTGGGTCGGCAGGTAGCCGCCGCGATAGCCGCGCACGGCCTCCGCGTCGCCGCCGCGCGCGGCGATCAGGTCGCGCAGATAGCCCAGCAGCACTTCCGTCGTCAGGCGGGTGCGGGCAAAGAGGATCGTCTGCAGGTCGGCCTCGGCCAGCGGCGCGGCCAGGTCGAGCGCGGCCAGCGTCGGCGAGCGGCGGAGGCCCAGCCTTTCATCGACCAGGGGCGGGTTGTAGAGCAGGACGTGCTTCTCGCCCCGCGGCGAGCCGTCATCCTCCACGGCGACTGCCGGCGCTTCGAGCAGCCGCTCAGCCAGGCGCTGCGGGTTGGCGATGGTGGCCGAGGCGCAGAGAAAGCGCGGCTGGGCGCCGTAGAAGCGGCAGAGGCGCTGCAGGCGGCGCAGAACGTTGGCGACGTGGCTGCCAAAGACGCCGCGGTAGACGTGCAGCTCGTCCAGCACCACCCAGCGCAGGTTGGACAGAAAGCGCGCCCAGCGGGTGTGGTGGGGCAGGATGCCGCTGTGGAGCATGTCGGGATTGGAGAGCAGCAGGCGCGCCTGGCGGCGGATGGCGGCGCGCTGGGAAGAGGGGGTATCGCCATCGTAAGAGCGCAGAGCGATGGCCGGCAGCGCGCCGAGCAGAGTTTCCAGCGCTGCGAGCTGGTCGTGGGCCAGCGCCTTGGTCGGAAAGAGATAGAGCGCGCAGGCCTGCGGGTCGCGCAGGAGCGTGTCGATGACAGGGAGGTGGTAGGCCAGCGACTTGCCGGAGGCCGCGCCGGTGGACAGGACGACGTTGTGGCCAGCCAGCGCGGCGGCGACGGCCTCGGCCTGATGGGTGTAGAGGGCGTCGATGCCCAGGCCGCGCACGGCGTCGACCAGGCGGGCGTCCAGGCCGGCGGGCCAGGGCGCGCAGCGTGCCGCCCGCGCCGGCAGGCGCTCCCAGGCGGTGACGCAGCGCATAAAGGCGGGATCGCTGCGCAGGCGGGCGAGCAGGCTGAGCAGGTCGTCCATCCCTTATATGGTACACCGACTCGGCCTGCCAGGCAAGGGGGAGCGCCCTACCGCAGCACCCAGCCCAGCCAGGCTGCCGCCAGGCATGCCGGGATCAGCCCCAGGGCGACGCCGATCGTCGCCTGCCGCCGCGCCTCCAGGCCCAGGTTCCCCACCGCCAGGCTCATCAGCCCGGCCAGGCAGGCCAGGCTGCCGGTGAGGAGGGGGATCCAGCAGAGAAGCAGCGAGATGAGCAGGCCGCGGGGCGTATCGAGCGAGGGCGGCGCAGCAGGCCCGGCGGGGTCGTTCAGCCAGAGCGTCAGGCCGCCCCACATCGAAAGAAAGGTCAGCACGGCCATCAGGAGGCTAAGGCCGCAGCTCATGCGGATTGGGTTGCTTGCGCCGATCTGTTCCATAGCCGCTCTGCCCTCTGGGGTCCGGGCGGTGGATTCAGAGCGGCGCGTTTCGCTTTCCCGTTTCGGCCCAGGGCGTCTCTGCGCTGCCCTGCGCCCGGACCCCGTGCTGTGTCCGCCCTGGGCGCCGGTTTTTGCCGGCGCGAACAGGATAGCACAGGGGCTGACTGTTTGCTGGACGGGAGGGCGGTGGCTGCTTGCCGTTCTGGCGACGGCAAAGCGACGCGCGGCCTGCGCAAATCAGACGAGATCGCGCCGCAGCAGGACGCCAAAGGCGCGGGTGGTCAGGAGGGGGCGGAGGACGGCGGTAGGACAACTGCGAGCAGTTGTCCTACAAACACCCCCTGCATTGGGCGGTTGTCTTCCCACTTTACCTGTGCTAAAATAGGCGCGGTGCTCAACGGAGATCCCGCCAATGGCCCTGACGCTGATCATCAGTGACCTGCACGTCGCTGCCGGGTGTGACCCGCAGACCGGCAAGTTTTCGCCGCTGGACGACTTTCACGCCGACTCGATCATCGCCCGCTTCCTGGCCCACTACCACGCCGACAGCCCCGGCGCCCACCTGGTCCTCAACGGCGACACGTTCGACATGACCCAGGTGCTGGAGATCCCCACTCCAGAGGAGATCCCCACCGTGGTCGGCCCCGGCGGGCTGGACCGCGACCGCCGCTGGTACGGCCTGCGCCACTCGATCCCCGAGGTGCGCTGGAAGCTGAGCCGCATCGCTCAAGGCCACACCGGGTTCTTTGCCGCCCTGGGTGAGTGGATCGAGCACGGCAACGAACTGCACATCGTCATCGGCAACCACGACCCCGAGCTGCGCCTGCCGGCCGCCCAAGACCACCTGGCGCACCTCCTGGCGCAGGCCCGGCCGGGCCTCGACCCCGACGTGGCACGCCATCACCTGCACTTTTACGACTGGTACATGCTCCAACCGGAGCAGGGACTCTACATCGAACACGGCGGGCAGTACGAGCCGCTGGCCTATATGGAAGGCGGCCGTCTCCCCACCTGCTACTACAACAACCGCTACATCTTCAACTTTTTGGAAGCCCGCACGCCCGAAGCGGACAACATCTTTCCCTTCAGCCGCTACCTGGCCTGGCTGCTCTCCACCGACACGCTGCCCACGCTGGCGATCCTGCTGCGCCAACTGCCGGACTATGTGCGCGCCCGACGCATGGCCCGCGAAGAGCTGCCCCCGCCCGCTCCGCCGCCCCTGCGGTTGCCGGCCGAGACCGAGCAGGCCATCTGCCAGAGCCGCGACCTGCAGCACCGACACTTTAACCGTGTGGCCTGGCGCACGACGTTTTTCACCCTGTTGGCCATCCTGCTCAACCTCTTTTCCTACGCCTGCCCGCTGTTTGCGATCGTGACCCTGCTGACCCACCAGGTGGCGCTGGGGCTGCTGATGCTGCTGGCCTGGCCGCTGGCGCGGCTGAGCAGCCAGTCGATCATCACCAACTATCTCCATCGCTCTTTCATCAGCGAAAGCAACTTTTTGCAGGAGGCTGCCACGGCGTTTGCTCCCCTGCTGGCCGCCCACAACATCCGCACCATCGTCCTTGGCCACACCCATCAGCCCGACGTTGCGCAACTGCCAGGCGGCGTCCGCTATTTCAATACCGGCACGTGGGTGCCCATCTTTTCCGAGGACACGCGTCTGGACGACCGCGAGCAGATCTATCTTTTCGTCGAGGTGCGCGACGGCAACGCCCGCCTGCTGCGCTGGCGGGACGAGGCGAAAGAGCCAGAGACGCCGATCATCATCGACCGCGTCCGCCACATCAAGCTCCTCCCACGCTACCGCCCCACGCTGCGCCGCCGGGGAAGACGGTAGGGCGGGCTTGAAGCCCGCCCTACAAACCAACCACATGATAAGGGCAACGCATGCGTCGCCCTACACCTCTGCGAACCCGGCGCCTCGGCGGTGCAAAGGTCCCGCCTAGCAAGTCACATGAAAGAGGCCGATCACCGCCCCCTGAGCGCCGTTCCAGGCCTCGATCGCCTGGGGGACGGGCAGCAGATCGACGCGGCAGCCCTGCGCAGCGAAAAAGCTCGCCGCCTCGTCCGAGAGCTTGACCAGCCCGTACTGCCCCGCCCCGACAATGAGCCGTTCGGCCCCCTGCTCATAGAGCTGCCGTGCCTCGTCAAGCGAAATGATGTGCGACGTGCCGTAAATCGCCTTGGAGAGCTTTTTCTGACGCTTGCGCACGCAGCCGTCCAACCCGATGACAATGTCGTGCTCGTAGACCTGGCCGGCTACGGTGATCGATCCAAACTGGCTGCCATCGATATGAGGGTACATACCCGATCCTGCTGCAAAAAGGTGTTACCAACCGCAAAGATTCTTCATGCGGTTCGAGCGCAGTCGAACAGCCCCTCGACTGCGCTCGTTATGCGGTTACCGACTTGCTAGGGGATGCAGAGCGTCTGGCCAGCGTAGATCAGGTTGAGATTGTAGATGTGGTTGCACTCGGCGATGCGCCACATGCTCACGCCATAGGAAAGCGAAATGCGGTACAGGTTATCGCCAGTGACAACGGTGTAGGTGTGAGCGCAGGTGCAGGGCGGCGTGCCGCCAAACTGGGCCGGACAGACACGCCCGGCGGGCAGGGTGGCAGGGGCGTCGGGGATGGCCAGGCTCATGCCGGGGTAGATCAGGTTGGGGTTGACCAGGCCATTCTGTGTGGCGATTGCCCACGGATCGACGCCATACGCGCGCGCGATGCAGTACAGCGTTTCGCCAGGCTGCACGGTGTGATAGCCCAGAATGGTCCAGGAAGATGCCGCAGCAACAGGTTGAAAGAGCAGAAAGAGAGCCAGCAGCACTCCGGCGATAGGGATCAGTCTCTTCATTTCAGATCTCCTTTCACTTGGGAACTTTTGTTGCAGAGGTGCCCGGACCTACGGCAACTTCTCTGGCCCTATTTTAACTGTGAAGTGCGTTTTTTGCACAATCTATTGGGTTACGGAACTGTGTCAATTCGGTTTCGAGGCCCCTACTTGTAACGCTGGTAACGACGAAAGACGACCCCCACGCTGCGCCCGTCGTGGACGCGGCGGATGACCTCCCCCACCAGCCGCGCGACCGAAAGGATGGTCATGTTCGGCAGGCGCTTTGCTGGCGGGATCGGCACCGAGTTGGTGGTGATGATCTCTTTGATCTCGACCTCTCGCAGGCGGTCGACTGCAGGGGGGGAGAGGAGGGGATGGACACAGCAGAGGTAGGCATCGCGAGCGCCGTGCTCCCTGAGCAGGCGGATGGCGTTGACCACCGTGCCGGCCGTGTCCACTTCGTCGTCAACGATGATGACATCGCGGCCCTGCACATCGCCCACCAGGGTCAACGCCTCCGTGTCCGCCGAGACGCGCCGCTTTTCCACCAGCGCCAGCGGCAGGTCCAGCTCCTCGGCAAAATTGCGCGCCTTTTTGGCAAAGCCCAGGTCCGGCGCGACAACGACGGCGTTGGTCAGCTCCTTTTCGCGCATGTAATCGACCAGGATGGGGAACGCCGTCAACACGTCGCCCGGGATGCTGAAAAAGCCCTGAATCTGGTCGGCGTGCAGGTCGAGAGTGATGTAGCGATCGGCCCCGGCCACGGTGATCAGGTCCGCGATCAGCCGCGCCGCGATCGACACGCGCGGCTGGTCCTTGCGATCGGAGCGGCCATAGGCGAGATAGGGGATCACCACCGTGATGCGGTCGGGCGACGCCCGCCGCAGGGCGTCGAGAAAGATCAGCATCTCCATGATGTTATAGTTGACCGGCGAGGAAGTGGTCTGGATCAAAAAAACATCCTGCCCGCGCACGCTTTCGTGTAACTGGACAAAGATGTTCTCGTTGGCAAACTGGAACAGCTCGCGGCCCGACAGGGGAATGTCCAGGTAATCGCTGATCTCATCCGCCAGCTCCGGGCAGCCTGTCCCACTGAATAGCTTGATCGTGCCGTGCATCTTCTCCTCCCATCGCGGATCGCGTATCGCGTATCGCTTATCGCGTATCGCGTATCGCGTATCGCTGATTGTCCCCCCGCTGCAGCCGCTCTGCGACCGCGCCGTCTGACCAGCATATGGGCTGATATAGCGGACAAGCAGGCTACGTCGGGATGCCCTATCGCACGGTTCCACCCCACTTCGGTGCCCCACATCGTTTTGTCCCCTGCCTGTGAAACGGTTGGAACGGCTGACGGCTCACCTGACACGGGTCGGGCAGAGGGCAGCGCAACGGTTGCATTCCGCAACCAATCGCGGTATAATTAGACTATCTCGTTGAGGTGAAAAACCATGTCCATCTTGCACGTGCGCAATGTCCCTCGGGAACTCTACGAGCGCATCAAGCAACGCGCCGATTTGCAGCGCCGTTCCCTCAGCGCCGAGGTGATCACTCTCCTTGAATGGGCTGTCGAGCAGGTTGAGGTCTCGCCCCAGGTCACCCTTTCCTCTATTCGTCGCCGCCGTTCCTTCAATCCTGCCCTCTCTGGCGCTCCTGATAGCTCCGAACTCCTCCGTCAGGATCGTGGCCGATGAGTCTCGATTGCGTTGTCGACGCCGGCGTCGCGGTCAAGCTCTTTCTCGTCGAGCCGCTCTCCGATCGTGCCGATGCTTTGTTCGACCACCTGACTGCTGCCGACCCGCCACGCTTCTACGTGCCCGATCTTCTCTTCGTCGAATGCGCGAACATCCTCTGGAAGTACGTTCGCTTCTTCCACTATGCTGATGATGCCGCTCAACAGGACCTGGCGGATCTGACCAACCTGCCATTTCAGGTCGTCTCCAGTGCGAAACTGGCTGCGGCTGCTTTGGCGATAGCCATAGCTCAGGGTATCACCGCCTATGATGCCATCTATGTCGCGCTATCCCAGCGTTTGTCCGTCCCTCTTGTCACTGCTGACCAGGCTCTGGTGCATCGCCTGGCAGGTTCTGAATTCGATGTTCGTTTCCTGGCAGATTGGCCACGGTAGAACCATAGCACTGCCCACCTCTTGCTTACCAGGAACGAGACCCTTCACTTCGCTCAGGGTGACACAGGGAGCCGTCGGCACCACGGCCAGCCCCAGCTCCGCGCCGATGATCTCGGCCGTCTCGCTGGCCCGCCGCAGCGTGCTGGTGTAGACAATGACAGGACTCTCCCGCTCCAGACGGCGGGCCACCGCCAGCGACTGCGCGCGCCCCAATTCATCCAGCGGCGAGTCCAGCCAGCCCTGCACCCGTCCGACAGCGTTCAGCTCCGAGCGCCCATGGCGCACCAGCAACAGACGGGTCATCCCCGCCCCTCCTGCAACAGCGCCTCCACCGCCGCGTAGGGATCGGCCTGGCGGGCCGCGACGCGCTCCACCCAACTCTCCAGCGCCGCTTCTCCGACCCGCTCGATCAACCGCGCCAGCAGCGCCTGCTCCAGCATGCGCAGCAGGTCGCTCTGCACGCGCCTGCGCTCCCGCGCCGCCCACTGACCGCTCTCTCGCAGGTAGGCGCGGTGCGCCGCCGCCACGTCGAGCAGCTCCTCCACCCCCGTCCCGTCCAGGGCGATGGTCTTGACCACCGGCGGCCGCCAGCCGTTCTCGTTGTGGCTGCGGCCCAGGTCCAGGCTCACCTCCAGCGCGCGGGCGGTGTTCTCGGCCCCCGGCCGGTCGGCCTTGTTGACCACCAGCACGTCGGCGATCTCCATCAGCCCGGCTTTCATCGCCTGCACCTCGTCGCCCAGGCCAGGCGCTTCGATCACCAGCACCGTGTGCGCCGTGCGCGCCACGTCGACCTCGGCCTGGCCCACGCCGACGGTCTCGACCAGCACCACGTCAAAGCCGGCCGCGTCCAGCGCCTTGACCACGTCAGCGGTGGCCAGGGCCAGCCCGCCCAGGCTGCCCCGCGTGGCCATGCTGCGGATAAAGATGCCCGCATCGCCGGCCAGATCGCGCATGCGCACGCGGTCGCCCAGCAGCGCGCCGCCGCTGAACGGGCTGCTGGGATCGACGGCCACGATGCCCACCGTCTGCCCGCGGCGACGCAGCGCCTTGGCCATCTCGTTGACCAGCGTCGACTTGCCGGTGCCGGGGGCGCCGGTGATGCCAACGATATGGGCGCGGCCGGTATGGGGATAGAGCGCCGCCAGCGCCTGCCGCGCCGTAGGACCATCGTTCTCGATCGACGAGATCAGGCGGGCCAGCGCGCGGCGCTCGCCGGCCAGAACCTGCGTCACCAACTCCACACTAGCCTCCACCCAACTCGCGGCGGACGGTCTCGACAATCTCGTCAGTCGAGGCCCCTGGACCAAAGATGGCGACGACGCCCAACGCCCGCAGGACCGGCACGTCGTCGTCGGGGATGATGCCGCCCAAAAAGACCTTGACGTTGTCCAGGCCCGCCTGGCGCAGCCCTTCGATGATGCGCGGCACCAGCGTCATGTGGGCGCCGGAGAGGATGCTCAACCCCACCGCGTCCACATCTTCCTGCAGCGCCGCCTCGACCACCATCTCGGGCGTCTGCCGCAGGCCGGTATAGATCACCTCCATCCCGGCGTCGCGCAGGGCGCGGGCGACAACCTTGACGCCGCGGTCGTGGCCGTCCAGGCCGGGCTTGGCCATGAGGATTCGGTATCGCTTGCTCACTCTACTCGCTCCTTTGGGGGTGTCGATGGGAGGATTATACACCAAGGGCAAGAGGGGGACAAGGCCTCTCTAATGTGCTTCTAATCTCTTTCTAACGACATTCTCTTATTCTATGTGGTATCATCCAGTTGCGTTCGACAGCGCAAAGGATCTGCTTTGTCATTCTGAGGCGCGAAGCGCCGAAGAATCTCGTCGTGGGATGGGGCTTTGGGCTCTGAAAACGAGATTCCCTGCGCCTTCGCTCAGGGCAGGCTTCGCCCTTCGGGCGCTCAGAATGACAGGCTGAGTAGTTACGAAAAAGCACTGATTTCGAAGGAGGTTTCGAATGGGAAAAATCGTTGGAATTGATTTGGGCACGACCAACTCGGTCGTCGCTGTCCTGGAGGGCGGCGAGCCGGTGGTGATCCCGACCGCCGAGGGCGGGCGACTGTGCCCCTCCGTCGTCGCCTTTACCAAGAACGACGAGCGGCTGGTGGGCCAGACCGCCCGGCGACAGGCCGTGGTCAATCCCGAAAACACCATCTTTTCGATCAAGCGGCTGATGGGCCGCCGCTACGATGACCCGATGGTGGTCAAGGCGCGCAAGATTCTGCCCTACAAGATCACCCATGGTCCCACAGGCGAGGCGCGCGTCTCCATCCCGCAGACGAACAAGGAGTACACGCCGCAGGAGATCTCGGCCATGATCCTGCGCAAGCTCAAGGAGGACGCCGAAGCCTACCTGGGCGAGCCGGTGACGCAGGCCGTCATCACCGTGCCGGCCTATTTCAACGACAGCCAGCGCCAGGCCACCAAGGACGCCGGCAAGATCGCCGGGCTGGAAGTGCTGCGCATCATCAACGAGCCGACCGCCGCCAGCCTGGCCTATGGGCTGGACAAGAAGGGCAGCGAGACGATCCTGGTCTTTGACCTGGGCGGCGGCACGTTCGACGTCTCGATCCTCGAAGTGGGCGACGGCGTGATCGAAGTCAAGGCCACCAACGGCGATACGTTCCTGGGCGGCGACGACTGGGATCAGCGCATCACCGACTATATCGCCGACGAGTTCAAGAAGGAGCATGGCATCGACCTGCGCCAGGACCGCCAGGCGCTCCAGCGGCTCAAGGAAGCGGCAGAAAAGGCCAAGATCGAGCTCTCTTCGATGCTCGAAACCGAGATCAACCTGCCCTTCATCACCGCCGACGCCTCCGGGCCCAAGCACCTGCAGATGAAGCTGACCCGCGCCAAACTGGAGCAGCTCACCGAGGACCTGGTGCAGCGCTGCCGCGGCCCGTTCGAGCAGGCCCTCAAGGACGCCAGGTTGACCGCCAGGGACCTCGACGAGGTCGTTCTGGTCGGCGGGGCGACACGCATGCCCATGATCCAGAACCTGGTGCGCGAGCTGACCGGCGGCAAGGAGCCGCACAAGGGCGTCAACCCGGACGAGGTCGTCGCCGTCGGCGCGGCGATCCAGGCTGGCGTGCTCGGCGGCGAGGTGCGTGACGTGGTCCTGCTCGACGTGACACCGCTGACCCTGGGCGTGGAGACGCTGGGCGGCGTGATGACCCCGCTCATCGAGCGCAACACGACCATCCCGGTGCGCAAGAGCGAGATCTTTACCACCGCCGACGACGGCCAGACCATCGTCACCATCCACGTCCTGCAGGGTGAACGGCCCATGGCCGCGGACAACATCACCCTGGGCCGCTTCAACCTGGAGGGGATCCCGCCCGCGCCGCGCGGCATCCCCCAGATCGAAGTGACGTTCGACATCGACGCCAACGGCATTCTCAACGTCTCGGCCAGGGACAAGGCCACCGGCCGCGAGCAGAAAATCACCATCACCGCCACCACCAACCTGAGCAAGGACGAGGTCGAACGGCTGGTGCAGGAGGCCAAACGACACAGCGCCGAAGACCAGCGCCGCAAGGAGCTGATCGAGACCCGCAACCTGGCCGACAGCATGATCTACCAGACCGAAAAGTTCTTGCGAGAGCTGGGCGACAAGGTCTCGTCCGCCGACCGGTCGCGCATCGAGACGACCATCAGCGAACTCAAAGAGGCGATGAAGAGCGACGACGCGGCCCGCATCAAGCGGCTGACCGAAGAGCTGCGCCACGCCAGCATGGCGCTGGGCCAGCAGATGTACGCCCAACAACAGCAGGCGGCCGGCCCGGCAGGCAGCCCGCCGCCCTACAGCGGCCCCAGCGATGAAGGCGACGTCATCGAGGGCGAATTCCAGGAATAGGAAAACTGCCTCAGGTGCGACGCGCTGGAAACAGCGCGCCGCACCTGAGCATGGGGGAAATATGAGCGCCTACCGTGGACGGGTCAGAGTACCCATTCGGGTCATCCAGCAAGAAACGAGCAGGCCCCGGCCAGCAGCGGCAGTAGAGAACGCCCCGCCGCCCGTGGTCGAGTGCCCTCCCGCCGCGCCGTCCCCCTCCGCCGGGGAGCAGGAGGGCGACAAGATGGCGATGTGGCGCGAGCGCGCGCTGCGCCTGGAAGCGGAGATGGACTCTTTCCGCAATCGGCAACAACAGATGGCCGAAATCACCATCGCCGAGGAGCGGGAACGGCTGCTGCGCCATCTACTCCAGGTGGCCGACGATCTCGACCGCGCTCTCGCTGCTGGCGACGCCACGCCGGCAAAGCTGATCGAGGGCCTCTCCCTCACCCGGCAGACAATGGCCCGCCTGCTGACCAGCGAAGGCGTCGAACCCGTCCCCGCGGATGGCACCCCCTTCGACCCCAACTGGCACGAGGCAGTGGGGACACAACCCTCGCAGCAGACAGGCAAAGCGCCCGGCGAGATCGTCGAGGTCGTCGCTCCCGGCTACCGCCTCGGCGAGCGGCTGCTGCGCCCCGCCCGCGTGATCGTCGCCGTGTAGGAGGGGAGAGGGGGAGACAAGGAGAGGGCCTCCCCTTGTCTCCTTGTCCCCCCGCCCGAAGCGTTGTACAATACCGCCCATACTCTACCCTGGAGGAGTTATGCGCACACAACGAGATCGAGATCGCAGCCGTCGACAGCGGCGGCGACGCAAGCTCGTCTACCTGCGACGGCGGCTCGCCCAGACCACTGACCGCGCCCTGCGGCAGCGGCTGATCGCCAAGATGCGCCGCGTCAGTCCGACCGCGCCCATTCCGGAAGAGTGAGGGTGCCGCCCCGCGCCCCCGCCACGGTCGCTATCTCTTTCCAGCCCGCCGGCCGACAAGGCAACTTTCCCCGCGGCGTCGCGCTGCTCGAAGCAGCGCGACGCCTGGGCCTCGGCCTGAGCAACCTCTGTGGCGGCGCCGGCCTTTGCGGCGCCTGCCAGGTCATCGTTCCCCCGGCTGCCCAGGCCGCCCTCACTCCCCCCACTGCCGTCGAACGAGAGCGGCTGGGAAAGGCCGCCCTGCAAAGCGGCGCGCGCCTGGCCTGCCAGGCCCACGCCCTGGCTGACCTGCACGTCCTGATCCCGCCCCCATCGCTCATCACCGCCCAACGCACCCAGATCGAGGGTCGCCAGACCGCCGTCGCGCTCGATCCGCCCGTCCGGCCTTGCGACGTGGCCCTCCCGCCGCCCGCTCTGGACGACCCCCGCGCCGACAGCGCCCGCCTGCGCGCCGCGTTGGGCCAGGCCGTCCGCATCGACCTGGCGTTGCTGCAGGAGTTGCCCGCGCGCCTGCGGACTCAGAACGGGCAGGCGCGGGCCGTGCTGCGCGGCGACTGGCTCGTCGCCCTGCTGCCGCCCGGCGCGCCCCTCCTGGGCCTGGCCTTCGACCTGGGCACCACCAAGCTGGCCGGCTACCTGCTCGACCTGGAAAGCGGCCAGACTCTGGCCACCGCCGGAGCGATGAACCCCCAACTGGCCTATGGCGAAGATGTCATCGCCCGCATTGCCTGGGCCATGCAAGAAGAGGAAGGCGGACGGCAGTTGCAAGAGGCCGCCGCCGAGGGCCTGGCCGGGCTGACCGCTGCGCTCTGCGCGCAGGCCGGCGTTGCCGCCGACGGGGTCGTCGAGGCAGTGGTGGTGGGCAATACGGCCATGCACCACCTCTTTCTGGGCCTGCCGGTCGACTCGCTGGGGCTCTCTCCCTACACGGCTGTTGAGGACCAGGCGCTGGATGTCCCGGCGCGCCAGGTAGGGCTGCCCCTCGCGCCGGGCGCGATGGTCCACCTGCTGCCCAACATCGCCGGCTTTGTCGGCGCGGACCATGTGGCGGCGCTGCTGGCCACGCGGCTGGACGAGGCTGCCGCGCCCACCTTGTTGTTGGACATCGGCACCAACACCGAGATCAGCCTGGCAGCGGGCGGCCGTCTCCTTTGCTGCTCGGCGGCCTCCGGCCCGGCCTTTGAGGGCGCCCACATCAGCGCGGGGATGCGCGCTGCCCCCGGCGCCATCGAACGGCTGCGCATCGTCGCTGGCCGGGTGATGTGGGAGACAGTGGACGGCCAGCCGCCCGCCGGCCTGTGCGGGTCGGGCATCCTGGATGCCGTCGCTCAGCTCCGCCAGGCGGGGCTGCTCGACGAGCGGGGCGCTTTCGCGGCGGGAGAGACGGCTTTTGTGTTGGTCGCGGCAAAAGACGCGGCCCACGGAGAGCCTGTCGCCATCAGCCGGCAGGACGTGAGCAGGATCCAACTGGCCAAGGCGGCCATCGCCGCCGGCTGGCAGGTGCTGCTCCAGGAAGCGGGGCTGCGGCAGGACGCGCTCGCTCGGGTGCTCGTCGCCGGCGCGTTCGGCTCTTACCTGGACATCGCCTCGGCGGTCGCCATCGGCATGCTGCCCGCGCTGCCGGCGGAGCGCTTCGAGCAGGTCGGCAACGTCGCCGGGACGGGGGCGCGCATGGCGCTGCTCTCGCAGGCCGAGCGACAGCGCGCCGCCCGTCTGGCCCGCCAGGTCGAGTACATCGAGCTGGCAACCCACCCGCACTTTCGGCAGACCTTCAGCCGCAGCCTGCCTCTGACCGCCGCCAGCGTGGGGGCTAGTGGATGATGCCCAGCGCCCGTCCGACGCGGCCAAACGCCTCCAGCACGAAATCCAACTGATCGTCCGTGTGCGTCGCCATGTAGGACGTGCGTAGCAGCGCGTACCCTTCCGGCACAGCCGGGGCGACGACGGCGTTGGTATAGACGCCGGCATCGAAGAGCATCTTCCAGGCGGTAAAGGTCGCCATATTCTCGCCAAAGATAACCGGCACGATGGGCGTCTGGCTGTTGCCGATCTGAAAGCCCAGGTCACGAAAGCCCTGGCGCATGCGCTCGCCGATCTCCATCACCCGGCGCGAGCGTTCCGGCTCCTCGATCATGATCTCCAGGGCAGCCAGAGCCGCAGCGGCGTTGGCCGGCGGGATGCTGGCGCTAAAGATGAGCGAGCGGGCGTTGTGCTGGATATAGTGAATGACCTCTTCTTTGCCGGCGATAAAGCCCCCCAGGCTGGCCAGCGACTTGCTAAAAGTCCCCATGATCAGATCGACCTGGTCCGTGACGCCAAAGTGCGCCGCCGTGCCGTGTCCATCGCCCAGGACGCCGATGGCGTGAGCGTCGTCGACCATCAGGCGGGCGCCGTGCTTTTTGCACACCTCGATCAGGCCGGGGAGGGGGGCAATGTCGCCGCCCATGCTAAAGACGCCGTCGACCACCACCAGACGGCCCGCGTCGTCGGGCAGGCCGGCAAGGACGCGGTCCAGGGCCTCCAGGTCATTGTGCGGGAAGCGACGCATCTCTCCAAAAGAGAGACGGCAGCCGTCGAGGATGCTGGCGTGGTCGTCCTTGTCGGTGATCGCAAAATCGCGCCGCCCGACGAGCGCTGAGATCGTCCCCACGTTGGTCTGATAGCCGGTGGAAAAGACCAGCGCGGCTTCCATCCCCACAAACTCGGCCAGCCGCCGCTCCAGCTCCAGGTGCAGCTCCAACGTGCCGTTCAAAAAGCGCGACCCCGTACAACTGGGGCCGTACTTTTGTATTGCCTCTTGCGCTGCCTGGCGGACACGGGGGTGCATGGTCAGCCCCAGATAGTTGTTCGAGCCGATCATAATCACCTTATGATCGCCGATCCAGGCCACAGTACCTTCACTGTTGGTCAAAGGGATAAAGTAGGGATACAGTCCGGCCGCCTGAACCTCTTTAGCTGCGGTGTATTGATAACACTTGTCGAATAAATCCATCGTTGCCTCCTATAGCGCCTGGCTGAGTGAAAAGGTGGCGGAATCATACCACAAATCGAATCACCTTACAAACAAGTCAGAAGGTCGTTGTCGTAGTAGGGGCTGGGGATATGGGGATAAGTGAGAACAGGGCAGTGCAGGCCGTTACCCGTAGGACAAAAGGGTCGCAGCGAGGGCAAATGTGGGGGTGCCGCAGGAGCAGGAATCACACATGGGCTGTGGAAATCGCGTGGACGAGCCGGCTGTTTCTGGGTGAGGGAGGGGAGACGAGCGGAGGCCAAAAACTTCCAGAGGGGGGATTTATCCACAAAACGGTTGTGTTATCCACAGGAAGCAGGCAGTTATCCACAGATCTGTGGATTGGAAGAGCGCAGACCTGGGAGGGAGGGGGTGGCAAGGGCCAGATGTGGGGGTGGGGAGAAGACCTGGAAAATCCTGTGGATGAATCAGGGCTGGCGGACGGGGGTATCCTGGTAGATGCGCTCGCGGATCGCCTGCACCTCACGGCGGAAGGAGGGGTCCTCGTCCATCAAGGCAGCGACCTTGTCGCAGGCATAGATGACCGTGGTATGGTCCTGGCGCTGCATCATGGCGGCGATTTGGGAGAGCGAGGCGTCGGTCTCCTGGCGCAACAGGAACATGGCCACCTGTCGGGCGCGGGCAAGGCGGCGCTCGCGGCTGGAGCTGGTCAGCTCTGTCAGTGTCAGGTTGTAGAAAGCGGCGACGGCGTTCACGATGGCCTCGGTCGAGATCTCGGCGGGGGCGCAGGCGCTCAGGTCGGAGAGGGCCTCCAGCGCCAGCTCGGCGCTGAGCGGCTGGTTGGTCAGCGTAGTCATGGCCAGGACGCGGTTGAGGCCGCCCTCCAGTTCGCGGATGTTGCTCTGGATACGCTCGGCGATGAGGTAGAGGATCTCGTCGGGGACGGTCATGCCGCGGATCGACGCTTTGCTTTTGAGGATGGCGATGCGCGTTTCCAGCTCTGGCGGCTGGATATCGACCATCAGCCCCCACTCGAAGCGGGAGCGCAGGCGGTCCTCCAGCAGCGCCATTGCCCGCGGCGGTCGGTCGGAGCAGACGACGATTTGGGAGCCGTTGCTGTGGAGGGCGTTGAAGGTGTGGAAGAACTCTTCCTGGGTCGATTCTTTGCCGGCGATAAAGTGGATGTCGTCGACGAGCAGGACATCGGCGGTACGGTATTTTTCGCGGAAGGCTTCGGTGCTGTGGCTGCGGATGGCCTCGATCAGGTCGTTGGTAAAGGTTTCGGCGGAGACGTAGACGACGCGCAGGCTGGCGGCGCAGGTGACATGGGCGATGGCGTGCATCAGGTGGGTCTTGCCCAGCCCCACCCCGCCGTAGAGGAAGAGGGGGTTGAAGGTGCGGGCTGGCTGCTCGGCCACGGCCTGACAGGCGGCGTGAGCCAGCCGGTTGCCAGGGCCGACGACGAAAGTTTCGAAGCGATAGTTGGGGTTGAGCGAGAGCGCGCCGTTCCCGTTGGGGCGGATTGCCTTGTCCAGCGGCAGCGTCAGCGGTTCTGGCTGGCAGGAGGGGGGGGGCTCATAGACCACAAAGCGCACCTGGGCGCTGCGGCCGGCGTGACGAGTCAGCGCGCGCACGATCACCGGGCGCAGCCGCTGTTCCAGCCAATCCCTGGCGTAGGCGTTGGCTGTGCCGATGACAAAGCAACCGTCCTCATAAGCGACGAGGCGAGTTTCGCGCAGCCACGTTTCGAACGTGGCCCGCGTCATTTCCAGTTGAAGCTCGCCCAAAACGGTTTGCCAGATTCGCTCGGCGTTCACAGTCATCCAGTCCCGGCAGACGTCGACAGACGCGAGTTTTTCCCCACGCGTAAAACATTCAGGAAAGCGACAAGGCGTTTTGAGGCCGGGTCCGCCCGATGATGTCGAGGCCGGGGGTGACGAGGGCTGTCGTGTGTGGCCTCTGACTCGCGCAACATTGTATCAAAAGTGAGCCGCAGAGACAACCCGGAAAACCCCTTTTGTCTTAAAAGGGGCAGTACCTTAAGATTCTTTATGGCAAGTCAGAAGAGAACAGCCCTCTCTCCTGTCTCTCCCCAGGTGTGGTTTTCTCTGCTGCAGCAAATCCCAGATGTGGGCTTGTACCCCTGGCGGGCCATTTCACTTGCCGCCGAACTGACCGTTTCCTGTCCCTCCCCGCCGCTGGCGATTTGATGGGGTAAAACATTTTTTGCATAGGGGGCGTATCGTCAATCGCATATCGCGTATCGCGTATCGCGTATCGCCTATCGCCTATCGCTCATCGCTCATCGCTTATCGCCTATCGCTCATCGCTTATCGCTCATCGCGGATCGCTCACCGCTTATCGCTCACGCGGATCGCTCATCATCGTAGACCGCACTTGCAATTGGCGATAAGCGATGAGCGATAAGCGATAAGCGATAAGCGATATGCGAGCGGCGCCGGGTCGCGGGTCTGCAGCGCCGCCAGCGCCCGCTGGACCTGCGGCAGCGCCTCGGCGGCATAGACCTGGGCGACGGCCCGCCTGCGTTCGCTATGCCGGGCGTCCCGCAGCAGCAGCCAGGCATTGACCAGCCGCGCCGCTGCTTCCACCATGTCCACCGCATAGTAGCCGACCAGCGCCTCTTCCTCGCTGGCCCGCAGGTGGTCGACGCACAGGTTGAACTGCGCCGTCGCTGCGATCAGTCGCTCCCGCAGCGGCTGCAGCTCCCCCTCGACGTCAGCCTCCTGCCACGCCTTGAACAGTTCGTCCAGCTCGTGGCCCAGCAGGCCGCCTGTGGCCGCAACGACCTGCATCTGACTGGTGCCTTCATAGATGCTGGTGACGCGCATGTCACGAAAGTGGCGCTCGACGTTAAACTCGCGCATGTAGCCGGTGCCGCCGTGCACCTGCATGGCCTGGTAGCAGACACGGTTGCCCATCTCGGTGGCGTAGAACTTGACCAGCGGCGTCAGCACGCCCAGCAGGCGCTCGGCCTGTTTGATCTTGGGGCGCAGCGCGTCCTCGCCGCTCTCCTCCAGACGGCGCTCCCAGGCCCGCTTGCGGTCGACCCACTGGCCGGCCTCGTAGAGCAGCGCCCGCGTCGCCTCGATCTCGCCGCGCATGGTCAGAAGCATGCGATAGACTGCCGGGATGTCGCGGATGGCCGTGCCGAACTGGGTGCGTTTGGCAGCATAGCGGGCGGCCTCGTCATAGGCGGCCTCGGCGATGCCCAGCGCCTGCGCCGCCACCGCCAGCCGCGCGCCGTTCATCATGCTCATGGCGTAGCGGATCAGCCCAAAGCGCCGCTTGCCGATAAGCCGCGCGGGCGTCTGGCGGTATTCGATCTCGCAGGTGGGCGAGGCATGGATGCCGAGCTTGTTCTCGACGCGGCGGATGCGCACGCTCTCGTCCCGCTCGACCAGGAAGAGCGAAAGCCCGCGCGCGTCCACGCTCCCTTCCTCCGAGCGGGCCAGCACCAGATGGACGTTGGCAGCGCCGTTGGTGATAAAGCGCTTGACGCCGCTCAGTCGCCAGCAGCCCGCCGCCTCGTCATAGACGGCGCGGGTCTGCACGCTGCCCAGGTCCGAACCGGCGTCCGGCTCGGTGAGCACCATCGCGGCGCTCACTTCGCCACGGGCAAAGCGGGGCAGCAGGCGCTTCTTGTCCTCTTCGTCGCCAAAGTCGGCGATGGTCGACGAGATTTCCTGCAGGCCAAAGAGGGTCATCAGCCCGGCGTCGGCGCGGGAGAGGATTTCGACCATCATCTGGAAGATCGTCCCCGGCAGGTTCAGCCCGCCGTACTCGCGTGGCAGCATGGCGCCCATCAGCCCGGCCTGGCGCAGCACGCGCAGCGCCTCCTCCGTCGCCTGGGCGTAGACGACCCTGCCCTCCTGACAGCGCACGCCCTCCTCGTCCGCGGCTGGGGCCAGGGGAGCGATGCGCGTGGCGCTGATCTCGCCGACCAGGTTCAGCAGCCGCCGGTAGCTGTCGATCGCGTCGGCATAGTTGCGCGGCGCCGCGGGGTACGTCGTCTGGGTGCTGTAGCCCTTCTCCAGCGTCTCCACCACTTCGCGCAGGTCCAGCCTGTCAAAGTGGAATTGGAGGTCAGGGTTGTCGGTAAAAAAGTTGTCGGTCATGTCTTTGCTCCGCCGGTTTGAGAGTTTGCAAGTTTGCAAGTGTAGGCGCGGATGAGACGCGGGATGACCTCTTTCAGGTCGCCGACGATTTTGTAGTGGGCGATCCCAAAGATCGGCGCGTTGGGGTCGGTGTTGATGGCGACGATGGTGCCGGACTGGTCCATGCCGGCGCGGTGTTGCACGGCGCCGGAGATGCCGCAGGCGATGTAGAGCCGCGGGCGCACGGTGACGCCGGTCTGTCCCACCTGCCGCTCGGGCCCGGCATAGCCCGCGTCGACAGCGGCGCGCGAGGCGGCAACCTCGCCGCCCAGGACGCGGGCCAGCTCGTGGATCAGCGCAAAGTTCTCCTTGCTGCCCACGCCGGCGCCGCCGGCGACGATGATGTCGGCGCCTTTCAGATCGCACAGCGGCGGCCAGCTTTGCCGCTCCAGCACTTCCAGGGCCAGGTCTTGCGGCTCGAAGCGCGCTTCGACCTGCACCACCTCTCCCTGCCGTGTCGGATCTGGCTTGCCCAGGGGCATCACTCCCTCGCGCACTGTCGCCATCTGCGGGTGCATGCGCGGATTGACGATGGTGGCGATGACGTTGCCGCCAAAGGCGGGGCGGATCTGGTAGAGCAGGTCGCGGTAGAGCGTGCCGCGCTGCTCGAAATCGCCGATCTGCAGCGCCGTGCAGTCGGCGGTCAGCCCGGCGCGCAGGGCGCTGGCGATGCGCGGCGCCAGGTCGCGCCCCACTGCCGTGGCCCCCAGCAGGATGATGGAGGGGCTGTGCGCCCGCACCAGGTCGATGGCGACGCGGCTGTAGGGCAGGGTGCGGTAGAGAGCCAGTTCGGCATGGTCAGCCAGGTAGACGACATCGGCGCCGTAATGGATGGCCGTTTCCGCCAGCGGCGCGACCTGGTGGCCGAAAAGCAGCGCACCGACGCGGCCGCCCAGCCGCTCTGCCAGCTCGCGGCCCTTGCCCAGCAGCTCCAGACTGACGCTGGCGATCCTGCCCGCGTCCTGCTCGATGAAAATCCAGACGTCCCGTTTCTCCGTCATCACTGTTTGCCTCACAGGATGTACTCTTCGATCAGGTCACCCAGCAGGAGGGAGAGGCCCTCTTCGGTGGGGGGGATCTCTTTGCTCGTGCGGCTCTCAAAGACCACATAGTCGACCTTGAGCACTTTGGTCGGCGAGCCGCTCAGGCCGAGCAGCGCCTCGTCGGCGCCGATGTCGGCGGCGCTCCAGACGGGGATGCGCAGTCCGCGCTCTGTCAGGTAGCGGTCGAGCGCTTCCTCCGTCCCAAACTCGGGCCACGTCTCCAGCAGGCGGGCGTATTCGAGCGGGCTGGCCGCCAGCTTGCAGGCCAGCATGCGCTGGGCCGAGGGCGGGCGCGGCTGGTTGGCCGAGCCGACAACGGTGAGCAGGCAGGGCAGCGTGCAGCGCACCGTCTCGCGGCCCAGCGGCAGCGCCCGCCGCACGGTGATGCTCCCCTCCTCCAGCGCCAGGATCGCTTCGGCGTAGGTGATTTGGGGGATGCCCAGTTTCTCGGCCACCTGGGGGCCGACCTGGGCCGTGTCTCCGTCGATGGCCTGCCGCCCGCAAAAGACCAGGTCATAGCCGCCGATGCGCTCGACGGCGCACTTGAGGGCGTAGGAGGTCGCCAGCGTGTCCGACCCGGCGAACTTTTTGTCGCTGAGCAGGATCACCTGGTCAGCGCCGCGATAGAGCGCCTCGCGCAGCACCTCGGCCGCGCGGGGCGGACCCATCGTCACCACCGTCACCGTGCCGCCGTGCTGGTCCTTGAGCTGGAGGGCCATCTCGAGCGCGTTCATATCCTCCGGGTTCATAATCGCCGGCAGCGCCGCGCGGTTGATCGTGCCATCCTCGTTCATTACCTCGCCCGTGATATGGGCTGTGTCGGGCACCTGTTTGACCAGGACGATGCTGTGGTAGGGCATACGCATTTCTCCTTGTATCGCGTATCGCTTATCGCTGATCGCTTATCGCTTATCGCTCATCGCGTATCGTATATTGCAGGTTGGTCATCGCGATTGGCGCGATACGCTATATGCGATAAGCGATGAGCGATAAGCGATAGGCGATACGCGATAGGCGATACGCGATACGCGATGCGCGATCAGCCTGTGATTGTTTCTCCGCCGTCTACCGCGATCACCGCGCCGTTGATCCAGGTGACGGCGGGGTCGGCCAGGGCGATGAGCACGGCGGCGACGTCTTCGGGCGTGGTCAGCCGGCCGCTGGGGTTGCGCCGCACCGCCTCCTCGGCCCAGCGCTCGTAGCCGGGGATGATGCGCGAGGCGGGCGTGTCGGCGACGCCGGGCCGCAGGCAGTTGACGGCGATGCCCAGCGGTCCCACCTCCAGCGCGAGCTGGCGCACATGGCTCTCCAGCGCAGCTTTGGCGGCCGAGACGGCGCCGTAGGGCACCACGGCGCGCTCCGCCCCGGCGCTGGAGAGGGCATAGACGCGGCTGCCGCGCCCCAGCAGCCCCGCGCGCACCAGCTCCTGCACCCAATAGACCAGGCTGTGGGCCATCACGCGCAGGGTCATTTCCATGTCGTCCTCGCTGATCGCCTCCGCCGGATCGGCGGCGATGTAGGGGCGCAGCGCGCCAAAGGCCAGCGAGTGGAGCAGAAAGTGAATGGGCTGGCCCTCCAGCACGGCGGCCATTTGCTCGATGGCCTGGGCGCGCTTTTTGGGGTCGGCGGCGTTGATGTTGAAAAAGCGCGCCTGCCCGCCGGCCGCTTCGATGTCGGCGATGACCTGGCGGGCCTGCGGCAAAGTTGCCCGGCTGTCCAGGTGGACGCCCAGGATGTTCATGCCGGCGCGGGCAAAGGCGCGGGCGGCGGCGGCGCCAAAGCCGCTGGAAGCGCCCAGGATGAGGGCCCAGCGGCCCTGCAGGTCGGCTTTGCTCACGATTCCTCCTGAGACCTTCGAACTGGAACGGGCGGTCCCCGTTCCTCTATCATAACACCGCATGTCGCGGAAAGCAACGCTCTATGGGGTGGCTTCAACGCGAACTGTGGTCAGCCTGAGGTGGTCGCCCGCGGGGCCGTCACCCTGGCGGATGGGCCAGCGCTCCATCGTGTCGAGCCAGTAGGCGCCGACCAGCACCGCCAGATCGCCCTCTGCCTGGGGGACGGTCAGCTGGTGACGTTGGACGATCACATCCCCCGCCTGCCACTGCTCGACGGGAAAACCCAGCCCGTCCCCCACCGCGACCGGCATGCCGTCGGCGCCGGCCAGATGGGCCATCAGCGAGAGCGGACGGCCGGGCGTTTCCTGCACCTGCCAGACGGTCCACAGCCCGGCGACGCTGCCCGGCTGGAGCGTGCCCTCTTCCAGCCGAAAGCCGAGCAGCGTCAGCGGCCCTTCCACACTGACGCCGTCCAGCGCCTGGTAGGGAAGAGCGGCACCGGCGGGGAGGCGATAGACGCTGGAGAAGGGCGTGCCGTCAGCGCGGCGCGCGGCGACCTCCAACGCAGCGCCGGGCGGCGCCTCTGCCCCCGCCGGCAGGACGACTGCGCCCGCCCCGCCGCTCCCATAGACCCAACTCTGCCGGCAGTCGAAGGACAGGACTCTCATCCCCGGCTGGCCCAGGTTTACCCGCGCCGTTTCCGGCGGCAGCAGCGGCAGCGGATCGGCGCAGATGGCGACCCAGGCGGGGGCAGGCCGCGCCGCCACCTGGTAGATGAACAGCGCATGGCCCAGCCGCGCCGTCGGCTGGCGCGAGCGAAACCAGGCATAGGTGTTCACGTCCGGCGTGTAGCTCCCCTGCAGCACCGTCGCGCCGATGGCATAGGTGCCGGCGGCAGGATGCCACGGAGCGAACGGCACCGCGCGCGGGTCGGGCGGCAGGAAATCGGCCTCGATCCCGTACACCTGCGGCTCTGCCGGGCTGTAGTGGGCGTAATAGACCCGCTCGACGCCGTTCTCCTCCATCCACGCCCGCAGTTGCCACAGGTTCTGCCCCCAGTCGAGGTTGGAATCGACCAGGTAGCGGTAACCCCCCGCCGCGCCGCCAGCCAGTTCGTTGAAAAAGGCCAGATAGTTGGGAGAGATAGAGAGAGTGCTGACGGCGAGCCAGAGGAGGAGAAGGGGAGGCAGGACGCGGGTGAGGAGGGAAGGGGAACGGGGAGAGGAGGCCAGGCGGGAGGCAAAGACAAAGAGAAAGGGCAGGATGGGCAGGAGGTGGCGGTAGCCGATGTCGACGGTGCTGAAGAGAGCGGCAGCGGCGTAGAGCAGGGGGAAGAGGAGCAAGTGG
>Ga0209018_1000264_pt1 | contig 49875 bp, 48 predicted proteins | sample YNPBryBLVA2012_FD_185814 | JGI IMG/M metagenome (GOLD analysis project Ga0209018, IMG submission 185814) | Anoxygenic and chlorotrophic microbial mat microbial communities from Yellowstone National Park, USA - YNP Bryant BLVA 2012 (SPAdes)... ...
GAAGCTGGTGCCTCTCTGGTTTAAAACATTTGCTCTCACAGACGTTTATGCCAGAGTCCCCGGCTTCCCGCCAACCTCTGTGTGAGAAATGGCGGCTATGGGCGCTCTCGTGACGAAGTTGGGCTGGGCGCGATCGACCTGCTTCTGGAAACGGGTCTGACCGACGAGCAACGCGAGTTCGCCCTGATGGCGCGCGAGTCGGCCAGCGGGCTGTTGGAGCTGTTGAACGACACCCTGGAATACAACGCGCTGGCGACAGGGCTGGCGCGGCTCGACGAAGCGGAGTTCGACCTCAGGGACACGCTCCAGGCGGTGATGGCGGAATTCATGGCGCAGGCCGAAGAGCGGCGGATCGAACTGCAGTGGGTTCTGGACCCGATCCTGCCGCGGATCGTCCACGGGGACGCGGCGCGGCTGACCCAGCTCATGCGGTTCATGCTCCGCTATGCGATGCGGACCGTTTCTTCGGGAGGCGTCATCGTGGGCACGCGGCTGGATACGTCCGGAGAAGCGGGCAAGGTGACCCTGGCGCTCGTGCTGCAGTGCCGCAACGGCCTGAACTTAAGCGCGATGCGCGATCTGGTGGAAGAGTTCGAAACCGACCAGGCGGCCAGCGCCAGCCAGTTCCACGGCGTGGCCCTGGATCTGGCCTTGGCGCGCCGCATCGCGCAGTTGATGCGCGGCAACCTCGAGATGGAGGACGTGCATGGGGAAATCCGGCTCACCGCGCGGATTCCGGCCGGTCTGCCGGGGCATGGGCATCATGGCGGGGACAGCGCCATGGCTGCGGAGACCGACTCCGTGATCCTTGTGGTCGAGGACAACCCGGTAAGCCAGCGGGTGCTGAGAGCCGTGCTCGCCAAAGGCGACTACAAGGTGGAGTGCTGCAGCGACGGCCCGTCTGCGCTGGAAGCCGCCTCCCGCCGCCGGTACCGTCTGGTTCTGATGGATCTCTTCATGCCCGGCATGGACGGGCTGGAGGCGCTGGAGCGGCTGCGGCAGATCCCCGGATACGAGTCGACGCCGGTGCTCGCCTTGACTGCGGAAGTCAGCCCGCAACTGCGGCAGGAATGTCGACAGCGGGGCATGGCGGCGTTTCTGACCAAGCCGGTTCATGCGGCGGAACTGCTGGAGACGGTCCGCAGGGTGCTTGCCGCAGGTTAGCCTCCGGGGCGCCGGCCGGCGCGCCGGCGCTCATGGGAGCGAGCCCTGCTGTTTGGGGAGGGCGGATTCGGCTTGTTGATCCGGCCCGGAGCCCGGCGGATGGGAAGCCTCGTGCAATGGAACGGGAGGCAGCCCGCAGGCGCCGTGTTCGCAAAACCAGTCCCGCAACAAGCGAGCCACCCCGGGCTTGCCGGGCCCGACGTAGCGTTCGCGGCGGCGGCGGTATTCGGCCAGCGTGGCTTCGATCGACTGGCGGAAGGCGCGGTCGCTCTCCGTCTCCAGGGCGTTTTCCGCCACGGCGTAGACGACGCCGCGCTCCTGCCGGGCGAAGGTGGGCAGAGAGACAAAGCGGCGGCGGACAAAGTCCCCCGTCTGCTGCTGGCGGAGCCCCGCCTCCACGAAGAAGTCCACTGCCGCGGGGGGAAACCCGAACATCCACCCGTACCCCCGCCATCGATCCCCATCGGTTGCGTACTCGACCGCCATGAGGATCTCGACAGGGTGCGAGTGCTCCGTCACGCCGAGGCGGGAGAAAAACGGGGCGTGATTCTGCACCAATTGCCGCAGAGGCTCCAGCGCAAACACGATGCCCTCATAGGAGCGCTCGCGGCGCCCGGTTTTCGGGTTCTCCCAGGTTTTTGCAAAATGATGCACAGTGGCAAATACGGCGCCGGCGCAGCGGAATGACTCCAGAAGACGGCGGTGCCGGTCCACCTCCGCCGCCGAACCCTGCTCGACCTCAATGGAAAACCGCACGAAGCCGCTGCTGGCGGGCTTGGTTCCGCCGATGACCGTATAGAGAGCTTCGCTGTCCAGGATCCGCAAGAACAGGTCCTCGGCGGCATCGCGCTCCGCGTGCGGGAGCGATTCGAGAGGGAAACAGGGAGTGTCAGGCGCGGGGCGGGTTTCCTGCCACGGCGACCGCGCGGCTGCCTGTGGGGCGGCTCCGGCGGGAGCGAGCACCGCCAGCGAAACCGCAATGGCAAGAAGGCGGCAAGACATCAGTCGAGCACCCGGATTTCACGGCCATCGCGATGCAGCCAGATGTGCTTGCCGCGCCAATGCACCTGGCATACGCCCTCGCGGAACGGCGTCACTTTCTCATATTTGTGCGGAATGACCAGCTTGCCTGTGCGGTCGACGAAGCCGTACAGGCCGTTTTTCCTCACCGCGGCAAGGCCTTCGCTGAAGCGCTCGGCGGCTTCATACTGCGGTTCGATCACGACGCGGCCGGTCTTGTCGATGAAGCCCCAGAGCTTGCCGGCGCGGAACGGGGCGAGGTCCTCGTCAAACCGCCAGACGAAGTCGAACTTCGGCTCGATGACAATCTCGCCTTTCTCGTTGATGAAGCCGTATTTCCCGCCGAGCGCCACAGCCGCCAAGCCCTCGTGAAATCCGCTGGTATTGTCGAACCGGGCTGGAATCACAATTTCGTTTTTTACGTTGATATAGCCATATTTGTTGTTTCCGTCTCGGAAAAACAGCAACGGGCCGTTCTCGGCCGTGGCAGCCGCCGTGGCGGCCGCAAAAGCAAACAGCAACAAGCAACGTTTCATCGACAGCAATCTCCTTTCCCTGGTTGTATTGCAAAGTCCCGGTGTCAGAACTGCATCCGGAGGCTGAGCTGGAAGCTGCGCGGCCCCCCTACCTGATAGAGAGGGCTCAGCCCGCCGGCTGTCCCCCCGCCGCCCAGGCTGCGGCCGAGCATCCGGGTCGGCTGGCCAAAGAACGGGTCGGGAAATGGGTTTAGCGCGGCATTCGGCAAACCGAAATTCGGGTGGTTGAACACGTTGAACGCCTCGGCGCGAAGCTGCATGGCCAGCATTTCGCTGATGCGGAATTGCCGGCGCACGGACAAATCAAACTGCGACACGCCGAAGGCCCGCAGGGAATTTCTTCCCAGCGTCCCCAACCTGCCGCTCTCCGGCGGGATGCGGAATGCGGCCGGGTTCAGCTTTTTGCCCCGCGGCGCGGACGGTTCGCTGATCCAGTTCGGCCCGCCCAGATAATCGACACGGCGGTTGGACCCGAAATTGAGCGGATCCACCACCTGGGTGGTGACGTGGAAGGGGAAGCCGCTGCGGAGGCGCGCGATTCCCTGAAGGCTCCAGCCGCCGGCCAATGCCGAAAGCGCCGCGCTGCGCCTGGGCGAGGGAAGGCTCCAGGTGAAACCGGCGGTGAAATTGTGCCGCACGTCGAAGTCCGCTGCGGCGAACTCGCGGTCAAGATCGATGTTGAATTGGGCGATGCCGGTGACGGGCAAGCCGCCCGTGGCCTCGTCGGAGATGTTGTCGATCGCCTTCGACCAGGTGTAGCTGGCCAGGAGATCCAGCCCGCCTGACATGCGCCGCTGGAGTTGGGCCTGCAGGGAGTGATACCTTTGCGCGGCTTCGTTGCGGGTGATGAACACGGAACTGGTGGGCGCGAACAGGGACGGGTTGATCACGGGGTATACGGGCTGGCCGAAGGCGGTCATGTTGCGCAACAGCTCGGTTCGCAGCAGCCGCTCTCCGCGGGACCCGACATAGGCCACCGAGGCCAGGTACGCCGAGCCGAAGGTTTTTTCGAGCGTCAGGTTCCATTGCAGGGTGTACGGCAAGCGGATGTGCGGATCCATGACATAGAACGTCGCCGCATAGGGCGGATTCTGATTGAAAGGCGCCGGCTGGATTCTGTCGATCGGCACAGGCCAACTCTCGCTCGGCAGGCTGCGGAGGGAATTGTATGGGTAGCTCGTATAGCCCTGCAGCGCACGGCCGTTGCCCAGATCGTAAAAGACTCCGCTGCCGCCGCGGACCACGAGGCTGCCCGCACGGTCCAATTGAAGGGAAAAACCGGCGCGAGGGGCGAAATTGAGCCACTGGGTCTCGTAGAGCGGCGTATTGGGCGGCGCGAGTTGCGCCGCCAGCGGGTTGCGGACCTGATCGAGCCTGTAGGGCAGCAGCTTTCCCGAGGGCGGCGGGTTCAGCTCGTAACGCATCCCGTAATTGAGCGAGAGCCGCGGGGCCACGCGCCACGTGTCCTGCGCAAAGACGGAGAAGTTGTGGATACGAAAACCGGTGACCGGCGCCAAAGCCTGGATGGTCACCTTGACTCTTCCGGTTTCCAGCAGGTCGGTCACGCCGTTGGAACCAGGCCGGGTGGTGAATGCGTGTGTGATGCCCAGCGAACGCGTTTTTACTGCCGGCGCCAGCCAGCGGTAATCCAGGCCGAATTTGAGGTTGTGCCCCGAGCGGTAGTAGCTGATCGTTTCGACAATATTCCACTGGCGCTGGTCGTTGCCGAGCGTTCTGCCCTGGCTCAGGCTCACCGTCATCGGAGACGACAGGAGGTTCAACGTCACCGAGGAGGTGGAACGGGGCACGTTCGGCCCGAACAGGAGTGAGTCAGGCGGAAGCTTGGCCCCATCGATTTCCCGGCCCACGAAATGAAAACGCCCGTCGCTGCCGCTCCAGTTGACCCGCAGATCGGAGGCCAGGGAAGGCGAGACGGCCCAGGTCAAGCCGCCGGTGGCGGTGGTCAAATTGATCTCATTCTGATTCTGCTGATTGGCGAATACCCACGAACGGGATGAGGAAGGGGCCGTATTCCAACGGAAGAACCCGTTCAGGCGGCTGGAAAACCGATGATCGAGGCGAAGGCTGATGCCCGCGAACGAGCTTGGATTGGACGTTCCCGCAATGTAGCGGGCGAGGTTCGGGTCTTGCCGGTCGCCGGGCAGCAGTGGAGAGTTCGGCAAAGGGAACGCTTCCAGCACGGCCTTCGCCGCCCCTTGCGCCTTCTGGCGCGCCTCGGCGGAAGGCACCAACAGGTTCCTCAAGGCAGCCTGCGGCTGGACCAGCCGCAGCCCCTCGTAAGAGAAGAAAAAGAAGGTCCGGTCTTTTCCCTGATACAGCCGCGGCAATTGCAAGGGGCCGCCGAAAACGCCGCCGAAATTGTTTTGCCGCAAGGCCTGGCGCGCAATTCTGTTCCGGTTCGCAAACCAGTCATTGGCATCGAGCTTTTCATTGCGGAAATAGTTGTACAGAGAGCCGGAATACCGGTTGGTTCCGCTACGCGTCACCAGCATCACCTGTCCGCCGGGAGTGCGCCCGTATTCGGCGGAATAGGTCGAAGTGGCCACGCGAAACTCCTGAAGGGCGTCGATGGACACCAAACCGCTCGAGGTCCCCAGAATCGTGAGTCCCGGAAGGGTTCCGGAAGCCTGCTGGGTGAAGGTGGCCGAGGCGCTGGCGGCCACGTTCGCGCTGACCCCGTCGACCATGAAATAGTTGGCGTTCGCCCGCTGCCCGTTGATGGAGAATTGCCCCGGGTTGCTGATGCTGGCCGGGGCGAGCACGACGCCGGGAGTCAGCTCCAGCAACGATTGAAAGCTCCTTCCGTTCAGAGGCAAATCCTGAATCAATTCCCTGGTGAAAAGAGTGGAAATGGTCGCGTTTTCCCGGTTGACCTGAATCGGCTCGTCCACCACGGCCACCACCGTGCGCGTTCCCTCAATAGGCAACTCGAAATCGAGAATCAGCCTGTCGCCGACAGCCGCCACAACGGTCTTTTCGACCTTCTGAAACGATGCCGCCTCGGCAGAAATCCGGTAACGGCCCACGCGCAACGCGGCGAACAAATACGTCCCGGCGAGATCGGCGGCGCCCTGCTCTTCCCAACCCGAGGGCTCATGGAAAGCCGTCACCCGCGCGCCGGGGACGGGACGTCCCGATGGGTCCACCACCCGGCCACTCAGCGATGCCGTTTGGCCGGCCGCAGGAACAACCCAGGCGGCGCCGGCCACGGCCAGGACCAGAAGTCGGAGTTGCTTCATCAATTCCAAGCGTATCCCCAATGAGAAAGTGTTCTCACATGGATACCGTCAATGGGCCGTGTAGCTGGATTAACGGGACGTTTCCTGGCGTCAGCGGCACTGACTTGCCGTGGAGGAAAGCAGGGCGAGGTGCTGCGCGATATGGCCCTGCCGGCGGCGAAAGCGGTTTGCGGAAAAGACCGGAAACGGCGCTTCACCAGGAGCACCAATGGCGGCCCTGACACTTGCGGCAGCAGGGCGGCGATCCGGGAGTGTTCAGCGAGGGAGGCGCAAGCTACGCCCGGATCCCTGTTGTCGGGAGGGGGCTGGGCCTCAGAAGATGAAGCTGATGCCGCCGCGGACGGCGCGGGGCAACTGGATAAGCCAGAGGCGGCGGCCGTCCGGGGAGGAGACGGGCAGATAGCCTTGGGCGAGCAGGTTGCGCAGTTCGGCGGTCATCTCGAGCCTGCCGGGGCCAGCGGCGAGAGGGAGAGGCTGGCGCAACGTGACGTTCAAGCCCAATTGCGGCTGCCATTGCTGGGTAAGGAAGGCGTGGCCGAGGCCGGCAGAGCCCGGAGGGGTCCAGAGGTAGGAGGTGGTGATCCGCGTGCCCGTTTGGGGAATGGCTGCGGCAAGCCGCAGCGAGGCCCAAGGGCGGCGCACCGGGCGGATCCATCCGCGGACGACGGATGCGCCGGCAGCCGCGCCATCCGCATCCTGGATGAGCATGGAGGACGCGCCCGCGGCAAAGCCGGCGCTCCAGGCGTTCCACAGCTCCTGGGTGACGGAGGCCATGTAACCGAAGCCGCGGTAGTCGCCGACGTTAAATACGTAACTCGAGGAAGCCAAGTCGGGCAGCAGTTCGCCGGCGCTGAAAATCGCCTGGCCGGAGGCGGTGAGGGCCGCGTCCCGAAGCGCGTCCTGATAAAGGGCAGCGGCATAGGTCCGCGTGCCGGACACCTTTCTGTAGCCGAGCTCCAGCGACCGGGTTTTCTGCACGCGCGCCCGCCCGCCGCGCAGGGAGACGCGCGGGAACATCGCCAGACCGGTGAGTCCCTCCTGGAGCGAGCCTTCGCTGGCGATCAATTCATAGGCTGGCGCGCCGCTGGTGAAGCCCGATTCGATGACACCGATCTCGCCCAGATCCCACGTCAGGCGCGCGTAGGGGCTGAGCAGATTCAGCCGGTCGAGGAAGACGACCGATTCGAGCATGGCGCCGTAAGTGAGCTGCAAGCCCGGCGCGAGATCCATGCGGTCGCCGACGCGCACCGACATGGTTCGCAGCACCGGCATCTCGACGGCGGCGCCCTGCCCCTGGAGAAAGCCCATGCCAGCCTGACGCAGCGCCGCCTGGCGGACGGTGAGCTCGACCTCCGGCGTGGGCTCGAATCCGTCTCCGGTGCGGGTGTAGGAGGTGCGGAAGCCCGCGGTGGGCGCGCCCGAGGCGCCGGCGTAGCCCACATTGCCGCTGACGCGGAGTTCGTTGTTGCCGAACAAGGAAGTCGCCAAGGCGAACGCGGTGCCGAGTTCCGGCTCGCTGCCCAAAGTCGGCGCCGAAGCGCCATCACCACCGGAAAGCTTGACCACGCCGCGCAAAGGCCCGATGCCGGAAGCGCTGCGCGCGGAGGAGGCGGTCTGCCAGGAGGGCTGTTGCGGCAGCAGCCGCAGCACCGGGCGGGTGGCGGCGGAGGAACGCAGCACCCATTTCCAGTCCTCGCTCAGCAGCCCAGTCTGCCCGGGGGCGACGTACACCAGTTCGATGGAGCTGAACAACTGTGAGAGCTGGATCTGGAGAAGACTCTCCACTCCGGGCCGCACCACCACGTGATTGCGAAGAGCGGGCACAAAGCTGGCCAGCGTGACGCGGACGGAGTAGGTGTCGGGCGGGAGCCCTTCGATGCGGAACCAGCCGTCAGGGCCGGCCAGGGTGCGCTGCACCACCCGCTCGGAACGGTTCATCACCTGCACCAGCGCGCCCATTTGGCCGACGCCGGCCGAGTTGCGCACCTGTCCGCTGATGGCGCCGAAGACCTTGAGCTCGGCGGCGCGCATTTCACCCGGCAGAGCACTCAGCAGTGCGATCAGCACCAGCGCGGCGGTACGGTGCATGGCTTCTTCCCGCTTCCGGCCCCCCGGCAGCGCCGGGGCGCGCCGGCCCGGTCACAGAACAGTGAACTGCGCCGACTGCGTCAAGCTCGCGTTCTTGAGCTTGTCGGTCACCTTGACCTTCAAAGTATACTTGCCCGGCTCGAAGTTCGCCAGCGGCAGCAGCTTCTCGATGGTCGCCTGCGACGCCGAACCATCCAGCGCCGCCGCCTCTTCCACGAATTCCAGGACGGGCTTGTTGTCCGAGTCGCGGACGATCTCGTAGACGACCTCGCCATGGGGCTTGCCCGTCTTCTCGTCCGCCTGGAAGTTGTACAGCTTCATGTAAATGCCGAGCTTCTCGTTGCGGCGGAAGCTTTCGCTGACCCGCGGGCGCACCTTGGTGGTGCCAACGACAAACTGCCCCGTGCCTATGCTGCGCGTCGGCACCTTCTCCAGCACGTCCGCCAGCACCAGAGAGCTGGCAAACAGAACGTCCTCCTCCATCCGCGGGACGTTCAGCGCCATCTCGTAATTGTTCATGTTGCCGCCCACCACGTCCTTCGCCACCACGTTCAGGCGGTACATCCCCGGCGGCAGGGGGATCGACTTCTGGTAGATGGAGACGCCCTGCGCCGCCTCCTGCAGCATCGACGCAGGCACGTCGATCGAGACTACGTCCTCGAAGACGTTCACCACGCGCCGCGTCATGGACGTGATGCGCGCGTAAATGTTCACGATCGCCTTGGAGATCTCTCCTTCCTGCTTGAATTGCAGGTCCTTGCGGTTGAATTGAAGGGTGATTGACGTCAGCACTGTGGAGGACGTCGTGGGGAAGAAGTCCGCGCGCGCCTGCATCGGCAGCAGGTTGTACAGGATTCGCGAGTTGACCTGCGCCTCCAGGTCGCGGAACTTGATCTTCGGCGCCTTCTGCAGGTCCGCGTACTGCTGCAGACGCTCAAACTGGTTCATACGCGCCGGCAGGGGCGAGTTTCCCACGCCAAGGCGCGTGCCGTCGGTGCGGTTGAAGCGGTCCGCCTTGTCGGCCAGACCCATCTGCTCCATCAGCGTCAATCCCGCGCCCGGCACCATGAGCAGGGCGTCCTTCTCGCTCGGGTCCATCGTCATGCGGTACTCGCCCGTCATCGACTTGTCGACGAACTCGATCACGATATCGGTCTGCATGCCGACGCCTTCCAGATAACGGTAGCGCCACTTCTCGAACGGATAGGTGGAAGTGGTTCCGCCGCCTTCTTCCCAAGGGCGCTCATACGTGCCGCCGGAGGGGTGAGACTCGATTTCGTCGGGCGGGCCGAACGTGATGTAAATGCGCCCGCGGTCTGTCTTCCACCCCGGGATGCCCGAAGCAAACCGCTCATTGGCGTAGGCAATGCGGCGGTAGTGCTCTTCCTTGTACTCGTTCTCCATCGTGTCCGGCGTGGGGTCGCGCCGCATCCAGAACTGCTCGATGAACTGCTCGCGTTCCTCGTCGGTCTGGAGGTTCTTGAAGGCGCGCTTCTCCTCGTCGGTGATGATGTAGAGGACGTCCTCTTCCAGCCACTTTCTGTAGGGAGTCTCAAGCTCCCTGCGGCGGCGCTCTTCCTGGCGCCGCCGCTCCTTTTCCGACATCGGCCGGGCCAGAGTCTCCCGCTGCCCGTTGTCAGAGGACTGCCTTTTTCTCTGCGCCGAAGCTGTGCCTGCCGCAGGGGCGAACAGGGCCAGCACCACCAACAGGGCGAAAAACGTGGGTCGCTTCATCGCACACTCCCGAGCGCTTGGCTTGGACGTGCCAGTGCCAGTCCCAGTGCCTGCACCACCTTCAGTGTAACGCAACTCTCCGGCGATGGATGCCGCCGGCCGCCGGCTGGTTTCAGTCTGCCCCGCCCGGCTCCGCCTGCGGCTCCAGAGGAATAAACTCTTCGCCCTCTCTTCCCGAGGAGAACGGGCTGAAGTCTGTCGCCACGTCATAGACGTCGACGCCCTCCGCTCGTTTCAGGCCGTTCACGACCAGGTAGGTCACCGGCGTCATCGCCGCCTCATAGAGGACCTTGCCGACATATCCCGTGAAAATCAGGTTCACAATCGTCAGCCCGGACTCCCGGCCGGCGAATGCCACCGTCATCACGACGACGGAATCCACCAACTGCCCCACCGCCGTGGAGCCGATGGTTCTCATCCACAGCGCCCTCCCGCGGCTCCACACTTTCATCTTCGCCATCACATAAGAGTTGGCGAACTCGCCCGCCCAATAGGCCAGCAGGCTCGCCGCCACCATGCGGGGCACGAAGCCGAAGACCACCTCGAAGGCTTCCTGGTGGCGGAAGTCCGGCGCCGGTGGCAGCCATACCACCAGCATGCCGAACAATGCCATCAGCGCCGAGCCGAAGAAGCCCAGCCAGATGGCGCGCCGAGAGCCGGCATAGCCGTAGACCTCGGTGAAAATGTCCCCGAAGATGTAGGTGATCGGGAACAGCAGCTGCGCCCCGCTGATCCGGAACGGGCCGATGGCGCAGATCTTCGGTCCAATGAGGTTCGAGACCAGGAGAACCGTGACGAAAACGACGACGAGGGTATCGAAGTAACGGAAATTGTGGGCCGGACGCTCGAGGAGACTCCCGCCCCGGACCGGAAATGCCATATTCCAGTGATGATCGGGCCCGCCCCGGGGCATCACAGATTCTGCAGCCGTTACTGCTTGTCCATCACGAACTTCAGCGTGAACTCGCCCTGCGGCGCGCTGATGTCGGTCTTCACCGTGAGGGTCTTGCCATCTTCGGACAGGGACCAGGTCTCGACCGACTTGATCTCGGTGCCCTGAATCTCGCGCCGCACGGTGATCTCGAGATTATCGCCCTTCCAGACGGGGGTCACCTTCATCTGGCCCATCGGCGTCTCAACGGTCTTCTCTTGCCCGTCGATCGTGTATTCGACGTTGTTGGTGCGCTCCTGGCCCTGAAACGCCTGGACCGTGGTCATTTTCAGACTGGGATCCTTGTGCTCGATGGTCCGCTCGAACTTGTCCGGTCCGCCGGGCATCGGCCCAAAATCGGACTTGGCATTGTTGAGCTTCCAGACGCCGGAGAAGTCCGGCTTCCCGGCGCCCGGCAGGCAGACAGCAAAAATCGCCGCAGCGGCGGCGAGCATGAACACTCGTCTCATGATTGAGAGCCCCTTCCTTTCTCCACGGGGCTTGCCTCAGGATAGCGCAAAAACCGTTTGCGGCCTCAGCAGGTAGGGGGGCACGATGCCACAGAGGTTCCCGAGAGGAAGGACATCGTCGTGCAAGGGCAGACCGAGGGCGCCCCGCAGAAACTCGCGCCGCGCCTGGCACCTTTCCATGAGTCCGGGGAAGCGCCGCCGCAGCTGCGCTTGCAGCGCAGCGTCCGCCAACAGATACCCGTCCTCCATTCGCGAAGAATAGAAGACGGGATGCGAGGGGATTACGTCCGCCTGCATCACCATGCCGCTGGCCAGGCGCTCCGTGGAGCCTTCGTAGACAGGCGCCGAGAGCCACTCGTCGAAGTGGATCAGGTGGCCGGGGTTGAGAAAGATCCCGAATTTCTCAAACGGCAGCCGCGCGTGGATCGCCCGCCAGAGGTCTTCACCGGTGGCCCCGATCCGAAGCGCCCCGAACCAGGCCCCCATAGCTTCAAAGTACGGCCCGGCAAACTCCCCCACGTAACCGCGCGCTTCCACCGGGAGGTCGGCTTCGTTTTCAGCCACCCACCCGCAGCGGCAGCAGTTGGCGCCCCAGTAGCAGATGCCGCAGGAGAACCGCCCGCCGCGCACGGCGCGCTCGCCGCAGGCGCTGGCGAGGCTCGCCCGGTTGTTGCCGCACTTCAGCGTCATGTGGCAGCCGAGCGGCACGCCGTTGTAGCGCGCCTGCTCGAGCAGTTCGTAATCCATCGCGCCGGGTTTCAGCGCGCGCAAGACGCGCTTCATGCCCTCGCTGGCGAGCGTCTGCGTCCACTCGAAAAAGGCGATCTCCTGAGGCGCTGCTTGCTGCCGAAGCTCGATCAGAATCCGCGTGGCATTCACCACGCTCTCGTAGCCGGCCGCAAAGCGCAGCTCATCGGCGAAAAATGCGGGCAGGTCCAGGCGGTGCGGCGGGGTCAGCGGCTTCCATCCGGCAGCGCCCACGCGGGAGTGCGCATCGATGCCGCATGCCTTGAGGATTTCCGCAAGCGCCCGCCCGCCTTCGCGCGGTTGATCCGGCAGGGAAAGCTCGGGGTGCCTCTCCAGCAGGACGTCCCCCGCCGCCACCGGAGGCGCCGCCGGCGCGTAGTTCATGCATTCGTTTCCTGCCAGCAAGAGCGGCTTGCCGTCCAGCCCGGCGATCCACAGCGCCTCTTCAAAACGGGGGTCGAATCCGGTGAGCCATTGGAGGTTGGCGAAGTGCTCGCGGTCCCCGTAGACCACAAAATGGGTGAGCCCCGCTTCCGCCATCCGTGCCCGCAGGCGCTCGAGCCGGGCGCCATACTCCTCGCGCGAGACCCGCCACGCCGGGGGCTCGGCCTCCAGGCCGAACTCCGGCCACTCCAGTTCGGTCAGCCTGGCTCTGCGCACGGCGCTCCTCCGGGACAAAACTTGGCAGAAATGTTGACGGCGGCCCTAGTTGGGGCGCGCCGCTTCTTCCACGAGACTGCGCTGCAGGTGGCTCCGGCTGCGGCTGTAGCTGAAGTACACCGCCAGCCCGGCGATCATCCACGCGAAGAAGGCGTATTTCGTGATCCGGTCCAGGCTGAACATCAGCAGCAGGCAGAACAGCATCCCCAGCACCGGCACCAGCGGCACCAGCGGCGTCCGGAACGGGCGCGGCGTCTCCGGGTGCGTCCGGCGCATGATGATCACGCCCGCGCACACCAGCGCGAACGCCCACAACGTGCCCATCGAGGTCAGATTGCCGAGCTGCTGGATCGGCGTGAACGCGCCCAGCGCCGCCACAAAGACCATCAGCAGCAGGTTGGACTTCCAGGGTGTGGCAAACTTCGCGTGCAGTTCGGAGAACATGCCGGGCAGCAGCCCGTCGCGTGACATGGAGTAGAACACGCGCGACTGCCCCAGCAGCATCACCAGCATCACCGACGTCAGCCCTGCCAGCGATCCCAGCTTCATCAGGAAGCCCAGCCACGGCACGCTCTTCATCCGGTCTACCGCCACCGCCAGCGGCGCGGAGACGTTCAGATCCTTGTAATTCACCACGCCGGTGAGCACCGCCGCATAGAGAATGTAGAGAACCGTGCAGATCGCCAGCGAGCCGACGATGCCGATGGGCATGTCGCGCTTGGGATTTCTCGCTTCCTGCGCCGCCGTCGACACGGCGTCGAACCCGATGTAGGCGAAGAAGATCTGCCCAGCCGCCGCCAGCACGCCCGTCCAGCCGAAATCGCCGAACTTGCCCGTCGTGTTCTCCGGCAGGAAGGGCTTGTAGTTGTCGTAGTTGATGAAGAAGTAGCCCAGCCCGATGAACAGCACCACCACGGCGAGCTTCACCGCCACGATCAGCGCGTTGAACCGCGCCGACTCCTGAATGCCGATGATCAGGATCGTGGAGATGATCAGAATGATCATCACGCTCGGCAGGTTGATCATCCCGGGCACGGGGTCCCACGGCGAATGGATCAGGCTCTGAGGCAGGTGGATGCCGAACGACTCCAGAATCGACACCATGTAGCCGGACCACGATACCGAAACCGTGGCTGCGCCGATGGCGTACTCGAGCACCAGCGCCCAGCCGATGATCCACGCCAGCAGCTCGCCCATCGTCGCGTAGGCGTAGGTGTACGCGCTGCCCGCCACCGGGATCATGGTGGCGAACTCGCTGTAGCAGAAGCCCGCGAACGCGCAGGCCACGGCCGCCAGGATGAAGCTGTAAACTACCGCCGGCCCTGCGTGCTGCGCCGCCGCCACGCCGGTCAGCGAGAAAATGCCGGCGCCGATGATGGCGCCGATGCCCAGCGCCACCAGTTGCGTCGCCGTCAGCGTGCGCTTGAGCGAATGGCCGTGCGCGTCGGCGCTGGATTCCTTCAGGATCCTCTCCAAAGGCTTGCGGGCGAAGAGACTCATGCCTCGGACCTCGATGTGGATTCGCGCCGCCTCCGCCACGCCAGATACACCGGGATGCCCGTCAGCACGATCAGCAGGCCGGGCCAGGTGTAGCTGGGCTTGTACAGAAGCAGCATCAGTTCGATGAACGCCGCCACCGCAATGTAGATCGCAGGCAGCAGCGGATAGCCGAACGCGCGGTAGGGCCGCTCGGCCTCGGGGCGCGTGCGCCGGAGCACGAACAGCCCCGCGATGGTCAGGATGTAGAACAGCAAAACAGCGAAGATAACATAGTCCAGCAGATCGCTGTAGCGTCCGGTCAGCGTGAGGAACGCCGCCCATGCACCCTGCATCCACAGGCTGTGGTTCGGCGTGTGCGTCTTCCCGTTCACATTCCCGGCGGCGGCGAAGAACAGCCCGTCGCGCGCCATTGCGTAGTAGACGCGCGCGCCGGCAAAGATCATGCCGTTCAGGCAGCCGAACGTGGACACCATCACCGCCAGCGCCATCACCTGCGTCGCCGCGGGCCCCAGAATCCGGGAAATCACGGCCGTAGCCACGCGGTCTTCCGGAGCGCTCTGGATCGATTCCAGAGGCAGAGCCATCAGGTAGACGAAGTTGCAGGCAAGATAAATGACCGAGACGACGCCCACGCCCAGCGCCAGCGACAGCGGCAGGTTGCGCTTCGGGTTGCGCACCTCGCCGGCGGTGAACGTCACATTGTTCCACGCATCCGAGCTGAACAGCGCCCCCACCATCGCCACCGCCGTCAGCCGCAAGGCGTCCCATGCGCTCCAGGGCACTTCCCAGAACCGCCCGAAATTTCTCGCCATCGCCTCCGGCTGCCGCCCGAAGAATACACCGGCCGCAATCAGCCCGGCGAGCGCGCCGATCTTGGCGATCGTGAAAACGTTCTGCACGCGCGCCCCCGCCTCGATGCCCCGCGTGTTGTGCCACGTCAGCCCCAGGATCAGGGCGATGGCCACCAGCATTTGCGTGTTCACGCCCGCCGGTCCGATCCGCACCAGCCACGCATCGGCGGACACCGCCGGCACGAAGACCCCCAGAAACTTCGCAAACGCCACCGCCACCGCCGCCAGCGTCCCGCACTGGATCACCGCGAACAGCGTCCAGCCGTACAGGAAACCCCACAGCGGGCCGAACGCTTCCCTCAGATAGACGTATTGCCCGCCCGCGCGCGGCATCATCGCTGCCAGTTCCCCATAGCTGAGCGCCGCGATCATCGTCAGAACCGCCGTCGCCGCCCACGTCGCCATCAGCAACGCGGGCGAGGCCACCTGCCGCGCGATGTCGGCCGACACGATGAACACGCCGCTGCCGATCATCGACCCCATCACGATGGTCGTCGAGTCCAGCAGCCCCAGCCTTTGTACCAGCCCCGTCTGCGTCACCGTGTCAGCGCGATCCATTCTTCCATGCGCCCCCTGACAGTTGCCTTCGTCATCTCTTCCGGAAGCAGATCCCCGATCACGGCGATGGAATCGGCGCCCGCGCGCAGCACCGCCTGCGCCTGCCCGCGCGTGATGCCGCCGATGGCCACCAGCGGCTTCTCCGTGAGCGCGCGCATCGCCGCCAGACGCGCCAGCCCCAGCGCCGGATCGGGATTCTCTTTCGAGAACGTCTCGAACACCGGTCCGATGGCCAGGTAGTCCGCCGGCTCGTCCGCGGCATCGCGCAGCTGCTGCTCGTTGTGCGTCGAGAAGCCCAGGATTCGCTCTTCGCCCAGCACACGCCGCGCCAGCTTCGGCGGCAGGTCGTTCTGCCCCAGGTGGACGCCGGCATCGAGCAGCGCCGCGATGTCGGCGCGGTCGTCGATGATCAGCCGCGCCCCCGCTTTCAGGCAAAGAACAGCCACCGCCGAGGCCGTTTCAAACACGGCCCGCGAGTAATGTTCCTTGTGCCGCAGCTGCAGGATGCGCGCGCCGCCCTCCAGCAGCGCCTCGGCGAACCACAGCGGGTCCCGGCCCCGCCGCTTCAGCGCGCCAGTGTCCACAATCGGATAGACCCTCGGAAGCTCCAGCCTCGCCGTCAAGGCTCCAGTCTAGTCGATCCGTTGCGCCCCCGCGAGCCCTCGGGCGCAACCTGCAGCGCCTCCTCGATCCACGCCAGGTCCCCCCGGATCTCCTCCGCCTGCCCGCTGGCAGTGTGCAGCAGCTGCTCCACCGTGTGGATCAGCGCCTCCAGCCGGCGCACCGCCTCGTCCAGCATGGCGCGCAACGCGGCATGGAGCGCGCCTTCCCATTGCGAGACCAGCCGCGCCAGGTTGATTTCCACGGCCCTTTCGATCTTGTGCCGGAAGTGCCGCCGCACCACCTCCCGGAACACGGCCATCGGGATGGCCCACGAGAGCAGCTCCCAGTTCCGGTCGAAGACCCGGCCCACGCGGATGTCCGGCTCCCGCGGCTCCTGAACCGCGATCTCCATCTCGGAAGTCTTCAGCGGCACGCCCAGCGTCTCCAGCATCCGCTCCGACAGGCGGTTGCGGAAATCTTGCAACGACTGCGCCAGTTGCCGGCTCACCCGCTGCACCGGCTCGAGGAACTCCCGCCGGTGGGAGCCGGAGACCGCCATCAGTTCCCTGCGCAACGCCGCTTCCAGCCATTCCTCGAACCGCTCCATGGCCGTCTGCAGGCCCGAGGTCCATGCCGGGTAGTTCTGTTCGAACTCCTCAAGCAACCGCCTGAGAATTGCGTTCGCTTCCGGCCTGAGCCGGCTCTCGATGGACGCCCGCGACGTCGCCACCGCATGCCGCACAATCAGTTCCAGCCCCAGCCGCGTGTCGCTGAGCGTCTCTTTCTCGCCCAGGACGCGCCGCCGCAGTTCCTCCCGCTCGCTCTCGGCGCGCTCGGCCGCTTTCAGCGCCACTCTCAGGTACTCGGCCGTTTCGCTGGCGAGCGATTCCACCTTGTGCTCCAGAATCTGCTCCCACTGCGCCGCGCTGTCCTTTCGTAAAAGGCCGAGCAGTTCGCTCTCGATCCTGTGCCGGCAGGCTTCGAACCCCGGCTTCGCCGAATACGGGTACACCGGCAACCCGCCCTCCCAGCGCGCCGCCAGTTGCCGCCGCACGAACTGTTCCACCTGCGCCCGGCCTTCAGAGTCGAGGATGTCGATCTTGGTCAGCAGCAGCACGATGCGCGGCGTGTACCTTTCCAGGTCCGCAATCAACTCGATGTCATGCTGCGTCAGCGGCGGATCCACGCTCACCGCCACCAGCGCCAGCCCCACGTTGGGCAGCCAGTCGCGCGACGCCTCCGTGTTGTGTTCGAACACGCTCTCCATCCCCGGCGTGTCCACGAACCGGATGCCCCGGTAACGCTCCATCTCCGGCAGCCAGACCCGTACGCGCTCGACGCCCTTCCGGTTGCCGGGGTTCCGGTTCTCGTCGACATACTCGCCCAACTCGTCGAGCCGCGCAGGCTCGCGGCGCCCGCCGGCGAATTCGATCTCGGCCCGCTCCGGCTTCCCGTACTCAATCTCCGTGACGACGCTGGTGACCGGGATCACGCCCACCGGCAGCAGCGCACGGCCCAGCAGGTCATTGAGAAACGTTGTTTTCCCCGCCTTGAAGCGGCCCAGGATGGCCACATTCACGGCCCGTTCCGCCGCAAACCGCCGGCAGCTGTCCAGAAATTCGTTCAGCGACTCCAGACCGTACTTGCCGATCAGAGTGGCAGTCTGTTCAAGCAGCCGCCCGGCCTCTTCGTGCCCGCGCGTGGGTTCCACATCGGCTGTGGGTTGCATATTTGCCTCCTGACTCTCGCTATCGGGAATGCGCGCAGGAGGGGCCGGGCCGGAGGATGCGACAGGGGCGTCACTCGCAACGTTCACTTGCGGAGACAGCTCCTCGCTTGGCCGGTTGTTTCTGAAGGCGTCCGCCCGCTCCAGATCCATTGCCTCGTCCTGCTCGCTTCGCTCCGGCGGGGACGGGAGAAATCGAGTCCCGGCGCCGGGCAATCCGTAGGAGTCATCGGCCGTTGGGAACGGCGGTTCAGGGCGGACTCCACCGCCACTGGTCTTATTATCTCAAGTCCCTGGGACAAGCGCTTCGGCCCGGATCCGGCGGAGCAGTCCGGGCAGTGCGCGGGCGCACGCCTCCGACAGCCCGATCCCGGGCCCCAGACATGCAGGCTCCATGCCAAGCAGGACCACGCGCGGAGGAAGCAGGCCGAGCGTGCCCGCCTGATCGAGCGCTTCCGCCACGCCGAATTCGTGCAGAGAAACGGGCGCCGCTGCGCCCGCCAGATCGTCCGGCGAGCGGATCTCGAACCGGTAGAGATCCCCCGCCTTGCCGCCGCCGCGCACGGCGTCCACCAGGATCAGCCGCTCATACCCGCCGAGTTCGGGGAGCAGATCCCCCAGCGCTGTTCCTGCGTCCACCGCGTCCGTACCTTCGGGGAGGCCCTGCTCCAGCAACTGGCGGACGGCATGCACTCCAAGCCCTTCGTCGCCGAGCAGAATGTTGCCCACGCCGGCGACCAGGGTCCTGCGTCGCATCCGGACTCAGCCGAGCGGCACAGCCGCCAGCAGGCGCCCGTGCGGCGTCACCAGGTGGATGGCGCAGGCGATGCAGGGGTCGAAGGAGCGGACGATCCGCGTCACGGCGAAAGGATTGGCGGGATCCTCTACGGGCGCGCCAACAAGCGCCTCCTCGATGGGCCCGGGTTGCCCCTTGCCGTCATGCGGCGAGGCGTTCCAGGTAGTCGGGACCACGGCCTGATAGCGCTCGATCTTCTGGTTGCGGATCGAGATCCAGTGGCCCAAGGCGCCGCGTGAGGCGTCCCATAGGCCCATGCCCGCGGCCGATTCCGGCATTTTGTGCCCCACGGCCACCGGTTCGTCCAGCTTGATTTGGAGCACCCAGTCCGCCATTGCATCGGCCAGCACTTTCGTCTCCAGCGCCCGCGCCAGGTGCCGGCCCATCACCGAGCAAAGATTCTCGCGCCTGAGCCGCAACTGGGCCAGCGCCCCGTCGATCGCCTTGGCCAGCGCGGGGTTTGCGCCGTCGGCCGAATTCACCACAACGCGGGCCAACGGCCCCACCTCGTAAGAGGCCCCGTCATAGCGCGGCGCCTTCAGCCAGCTATAGGCGCCCTCCTTCTTCCGGTCCGGTTCGGTGATCTCTTGCGTGGGATGCGTGGGCGGCCCCTCTTGATACCAGGCGTGCCTGACGTCTTCGGTGATTTTCGCCGGGTCCACCGGCGCGCGCTTGCCGTCAACAACACGTCCCATCTGGAAGAACCTGGCCCGCTTCAGCACGTCCGGTTCCGGATCCATGTCGAATGCGCCATACGACAGGAATCGCCGGCACCCGCGGCCGATTTCCGCATAGTCCCGGTAAACGCTGGCGATCGTCAGAACATCCGGAAGGTAGACGTTGTCGATAAAATCCCGCAGTTCTTTCAGCCGCCACAGGAACGTGGTCACCTTGTCCACCGCGGGCGTCACGGTCACGCCGCCCGGGACCACCGAGGCGCAGTGCGGCATTTTCCCGGAAAATACCGCCGACATTTCGTGCGCCTTCAGCCGGATATGCAGAGCCTGCACATAATGGCTGACGATCTCCTGGCTGACCTTCTCCGGGAGTCTGTAGTCGGCCTCGAAGCGCGGAACGAAGGGGGGAAAATCCGGGCCGCGCACGAAATCGAGCGCCGCCAGATGGTAGAAGTGCAGGATATGCGACTGGATATAGTTCGCCCCCTGGATCAGATTCCGGATGACGCGCCCGTTGTGGGGCGGCATGATTTCGAGCGCGTTGTCGAGGCACTGCGAACTGGCCAGCGCATGCGCCGTCGGGCAGACTCCGCAGAACCGTTGCGTGATCTGCACCGCGTCGAGCGGATCCCGCCCGGCGAGGATTTGCTCGAAGCCGCGGTAAAGCGTGCCGGCGCACTTCGCTTCCACCACCTTGCCGCCGTCCACCATCGCCTCGATGCCCAGGTGCCCTTCGATCCGCGTCAATGGATCGACCACTATTTTCTGCGGCATGGTTCACCTCCTCTGGTACAGCGGGGAGTGCGCGTCCGGGAATCCCGGCTCCGTGCACCCCATGCACGGCGCGCCCGCGTTGATGCACCAGTTCACGCCGCTGTTCCATTGCCGGATGGGACAGTCGGCGTGCGTGAATGGCCCTTTGCAGCCGATCTCCAGCATGCAGCCCACCTCGCCGAACTTCGTGGCGAAGATGCCGTCGTCGAGGTAGTCGCGAAAGATGCAGCGGTTGTGGACGCTTCTGCCGTAATAGACTTTCAGGCGCCCATGCTCGTCCAGATCCTTGGCAGGCGGGATCCCGTATAGCAAGACCCGCGCCACCGTCCCGATGAACCAGTCCGGATGGCAGGGACAGCCCGGGATATTGACCACAGGGGTCTGCGCGCCGATCAGCTTCAGCACATCCCCGACACCTTTGGCGCCGGCGGGGTTCGGCGCCGCCGACGGAACCCCGCCGTAGGCGGCGCAGGTGCCCACGGCGAGAATCGCCATCGCCCCGGGCGCGAGCCGCCGCATCCACTCCAGCATCGTCACCGGCTTGCCGTCCTCCTCTCCCAGCGTGCCGTCGATGCCGCCGTCGCGCGTCGGGATTGCGCCTTCGACAATGAAGACATACTTGCCCTTGTTCTTCTTCGCTGTCTCCAGCGCGGCATCGGTGGACAAGTGCCCTGCCGCCGCCATCAGCGTCGAATGGTAGTTGAGGAAGAGCTGATGCCCCGGCAGGATCTGGTCGAGGATGACGTTCTTGATGCTCGGGTGGATGGTATTGATCACCGACACCGAACACCCGCTGCAGGCGGAATGCTGCATCCAGATCAGCGGGTATTCCTTGACAGCGTCGGCGAGCGCCGCGCCCAGGCGCGGCAGGAATGCCTCATGGAAGGGAGTCAGTGCCGTGGCTGCCGAAGCCCAGCGCATGAACTCCCGTCGTGGAATGCCATGGTTGCCCATACTTCCCTCCTGCAACCGCTTTGGCTTCCTTGCGGTGACACTCGGCGCACTTCAGCGGCGGCTTCTTCCCGCCTGCCAGTTCCCTCTTGTGGCAGTCGATGCAGACGCCGCTTTGCGCCGTGGAATTATGAAACGCAGCCTGCCGCGAAGTCTTCATCCCCGCCGCTGGCGGTTTGGTGTGACAGTCGCGGCAAGCCTGATTCACTTTCGTTTCCGGTTTCTCCGGCTTTGAAGCGTGATGGCACGTCTCGCACTTGTTCCCGGACCTTGTCTCGTGGGCTTTGTGGGTGAAGGTGACGCTGCCTAGCACTGCATCCTTCATCACGATCGTGTCCGGCGCCTTGGGCGCGGGAGCTTTCGGCCCCTGCGCAAAGAGGGCCGCGCAGAACAATCCGGCGAGCAACGGTCTCATGCCCCTTTTAAAGATAAACAGATCTGATTGCCGTGCACCAGCCCCAAATTATCCTGAACGTCCGGCAGTGTCAAGGGGAGCGAGTCGGATTGTCAGCGCAAAGAAGGGACGTCCCGCCGGGAGGGCGCCCGGCCGCAGGCACGCCGCTGCGCCCCCCTGCCCCGCGTCCGCCCCCCGCCATCGCGGGCGGAGATCACCGGGCGGCTCCCCGGGTGACGGCCGGGCATCCCGCCGTGGCCATTCCCGCCCAGCTGCGCCGCGATGGCGTGGCCGGCGCGGCCTCGCGCCTTACAGAAGTGGCTGGATCGCAAGACTGCCAGCCCTGCGGAGGCGGGCCCACGGCAGTCCGCCGGGTGCTCCCACGGCTGCGCGGGCTTCCTTCTTGTGGCAGTCGAAACATTTCTGGGGCGGTTTCTTCCCTGCGGCGAGATGCCTCTTGTGACAGTCGGCACATGTGCCGCTCTGCGCCGGCGTGTTGTGGAACGCGGCCATCCGGATGGTCTTCATGCCCTCTTGCACCGGCCGAGTGTGGCACTCCCGGCACGCCTGGTAAGGCCGGGCTTGCGGCTTTTCCGGCCGGGAAGCGTGGTGGCACGTCTCGCATTTGCCTTCGGCCCGTTCCTCGTGCATCTTGTGCTGAAATGTGACGGCGCCGAGAGCCGCGTCGTTCAAGACGATGACGCCGGGCGTCTGCGGGCCCTGCGCCCACGCTGCGGCAGCCGCCAATGCGACCAGGGCTATCCTCATAAATCCTCCACCTCAGCAGGCTTTCGCCAGACTCACCCCAGCGTATGCGAACGCCCCGGCCCCGCTGTGTCAACAACGCGTAAAACCCATGTAAAATCCCGCCCTGGGCCAGCCTCTGCCCCGTGCCGATTTTCACCGCTCCGGGTGTGCAACCGCTCATGGCGATATCCTGAGCGGCTCCGGCATGGCCCCGGCACGAGCGGCTCGCCTGGCAGCAGCCGCCCTCCGCTCTGCTAGCCTGCGGAAGGAGCCCCCATGAAACTCCGTTCCACCGCCTTCCTGATTCTCGCCGCCTCAACTGTTTTCGCCCAGCCGCAGCGCCGGACTGAAAACATCGTCCTGCTGATGACCGACGGGCTGCGGTGGCAGGAAGTCTTCTCCGGCGCCGACGCCACACTGATCGACCGCAAAGCAGGAGGCGTTGCGGATCCCGAGCCGCTGCGGAGGCAGCTCTGGCGCGGCACCCCGGAAGAACGCCGCGCCGCGCTGCTGCCCTTTTTCTGGAATGTCGTGGCTCGCCAGGGAACGGTCTTCGGCGACCGCGGCTCAGGATCGGAAGCGCGCGTCACCAACGGCCTCAACTTCTCGTACCCCGGCTACAGCGAGACCTTTTGCGGCGTTGCCGATCCCCGCATCGACAGCAACGACAAGCGCTACAACCCGAACGTGAATGTCCTCGAGTTCCTCCACCGCCGCCCGGGCTTCGAGGGGCGCGTTGCCGCCTTCGGCGCGTGGGAACTGTTCCCGTGGATCCTCAATGCACCGCGCTCGGGAATCGTGGTCAATGCCGGCTATGAGCCGTTGCAGTTGCCGGACTCTGCGCCGCGGCTCGAGCTGATCAACAAGCTGAAAGCCGAAACGGAGTATTGGGACAGCGAGGCATTCGACTCTTTCACTTTCCACACTGCGCTCGAGTATCTGCGATTGCGCAAACCCCGCGTGCTTGCCATCCTGCTCGGCGAAACCGACGAGTGGGCGCACGCGGGCCGCTACGACCTGTATCTGAAGTCGGCCCGCCGGTTCGATGACTACGCCCGCCAGCTCTGGGAAACGCTCCAGTCCATGCCCGAATACCGCAGCTCCACCACCTTGATCCTGGCCACCGATCACGGCCGCGGCTCGGGCAAGAAGGACTGGCGCAGCCATGGCCGCCGCATCCGCGAGTCGCAGTACGTTTGGATGGCCTTCCTCGGCCCGGACACTCGTCCCTCGGGCCCTGTCCGGAATGCTGCCGCGGTTACGCAGGCGCAGCTCGCCGCGACGCTGGCCGCCTTCCTGGGCGAGGATTTCCTCTCCGCCGTCCCCGCCGCCGCGCCGCCCATCGCCGAAGTTCTCGGCCGGTAGCTTTTTGCTATCTTCTGGCTATGCGCCGACTTCCGGCTCTCTGGCTGCTTTCCGCCCTTGCCATGCAGGCCCAGATGGTTCAGGTATCCGAACACACGCTTTCCAACGGCATGAAGATCCTCATTCACGAGGATCACGATGTCCCCAACGTCGCGTTTTATCTCTTCTTCAAGGTAGGCTCGCGCAACGAGCGGCCGGGAGTCACCGGCATCAGCCACTTCTTCGAGCACATGATGTTCAACGGCGCGAAGAAGTACGGCCCGAAGCAGTTCGACATCCAGATGGAGAAGGCCGGCGGCCGCAACAACGCCTACACGTCGCGCGATGTGACCGTCTACACGGACTGGTTCCCGCGCTCCGCGCTGGAACTCATGTTCGACATGGAGGCGGATCGCATCCGCGACCTCTCTTTTGATCCGAAGATTGTCGAGAGCGAGCGGGGCGTGGTCAGCTCCGAGCGCCGCACCTCGGTCGACAACAGCCCCTTCGGCGTGCTGTTTGAACAGCTGAACGCCACCGCTTATGTCGCCCACCCCTACCAGTGGCCCGTCATTGGCTGGGCTTCCGACATCGAGAGCTGGACGATGGACGATCTCAAGGCCCACTACCGGATGGGCTACGCGCCCAACAACTGCGTTGCCGTCGTTTCCGGCGACGTGACGCCAGCCGAGGTGTTGGCCCTCGCAAAGAAGTACCTGGAGCCGATCCCTCGCCAGGAGCCGCCCCCGCCCGTCCGCACCGTCGAACCGCCGCAGCTCGGCGAGCGCCGCGTGGAAGTCCGCCGCCCCGCCAACCTGCCGATGCTGATGCTGAGCTATCACATCGGCGCCGCCCGCGATCCCGACTTTCCTGTTTACGAAGTCATCGAAACACTCCTCACTGGCGGGCGCAGCGCCCGTCTGCACCAGCGGCTCGTCGAGAAGGAACAGCTTGTGCTGAACGTCGGCGGCGGCGTTCGCCCCTCGCTGGATCCCGGGCAGTTCCTGTTCAATTTCCAGGTACGCAGCGGAAGGCAGCCCGCAGAGGTGGAAAAGGCGCTCTATGAGGAGCTGGACCGCCTGTCGCGCGAGACCGTCCCGGCCGAGGAGCTCCAGAAGTCCAGGAACCAGATCCTCGCCGGCTTCTACCGCCAGCTGAAGACCATCGCCGGGAAGGCGAACCTGGTGGGCAGCTACGAGGTCTTCTCCGGGAGCTGGAACCAGGTCAACGAGGCGCCGGCGCGCATCGAGAAGGTCACCGCCGCCGATGTACAGCGCGTGGCGGCGAAGGTCTTTGCCCCCCGCAACCGCACGGTCGCGACACTCATTCCTGAACAGCGCGCGGAGGTGAAGCCGTGAAGCTCCTGCTGCCTACCCTGCTTGTGTCCGCCAGCGTTCTCATGCCAGCCCAGGTGCGATTGCCCGAATTCACCCGTGAACAGCTTCCCAACGGGGCGGTTCTGCTGATGTTGCCCAGGCACGACGTCCCGCTCGTCAGCGTCCGCGCCGTCTTCCGCGGCGGCGCCGAAAGCGAACCGCCCGGCAAGAACGGCATCGCCGCCATCACCGCCGAGCTGATGCGGCGCGGCGCAGGGAAGCGCAGCGCCGCGCGGATCGATCTGGATCTCGACTTCCTGGGGGCCGAACTCTCTGCCGGCGCCAACCGTCAGTCGGCCTTCTTTGCCCTGGAATTCCTTTCGAGAACGGCGCCCGAAGCAATGGCCATTCTCGGTGACATCCTGGCAGCGCCCGCCTTTCCGGAGGATGAGGTGCGCAAGGTGCTTGCCCAGGCCGCCGACCGCGTCCGCGCCGCCAAAGACAATCCCGGCATGGCCGTCGGGCGGTATTTCAACGGGCTTTTCTATCCTGCCGGGCATCCGTACCGCCATTCCGGCGCCGCCGACGAGATTTCGGTTGCCCGCCTGAGCCGGGAAGAAATTCTGACATATTACCGGAGAATGGCAACCGGAAAGAACCTCATTTTGATCGCGGTGGGCGATTTCAACCCGGCCTCGTTTGCGGCGCTCGCCCGCCGCGCCGCCTCCTCCCTTCCCCCGGGAGCGGCGTTCCAGACGCCGCAAGCCGGCGAGCTTCGCTTCGAGCGCCCGCGGCTTCTGCTCGTCGACAAGCCGGACGCCACGCAGACCTACTTCCGGATCGGCATGCCCGGCATCCACCGCCGCCATCCGGACCGCGTCGCCCTGCTCGTGGCCAACACCCTGTTCGGCGGCAGGTTCACCTCGCTCCTGAACGACACCCTGCGCGTGAACGCCGGCCTCACCTATGGCGCCAACTCCATCCTCGAACTGGACCGCCTGCCAGGCGCCATCGCCATCAACTCTTACACGCCCACCGCGACTACGGCCAAGGCCATCGATCTCGCCCTGGACGTGCTGCGGCGGTTCGCCACGAGCGGCGCCACCGCGGAGCAACTGGAATCCGCGCGCGCCTATATCAAAGGCAATTTCCCCACCGAGCGCCTGGAAACCTCCGACCAGCTCTGCTCCGCCCTCGCCGATCTCGAGCTGTTTGGGCTGGACCGCAGCGACATCGACTCGTTCTTCCCGCAACTGGACTCGCTCACCGTCGAGAGCCTGAACGCCGCCATCCGCCGGCACTTCACGGAGAGCAACCTCCAGTTCTGCCTGGTCGGCAACGCCTCCGCAATTGAAAAAGACGTGGCGAAATATGCTGTCGCCAGAAAAGTGGTTTCCGTGAAATCCGAGGGCTTCGTTCCCCCGGAGATTTGATCCTGCAGGCGGGTGTGCCGTGGAGACCTGGGGCCTTTCCAGAGCGGAACTGAAAGAGCTTCAACGCCTCCGCACCCCGGAGCGCGTCCAGAAGTTTCTCGATTCCCTGCCCTACAACCACGACACGCGGCCGCACACGTGTTTCTCTCCCCGCCAGGTGCTGCGCCACGGCCGAGCCCACTGCATGGAGGGCGCCGTGCTCGCCGCCGCCGCCTTCCGCCTCGCCGGCCGCCCCCCGCTGGTCGTGGATCTCGCGGCAGTCCGCGACGATGATCATGTTCTGGCCGTCTTTCGCGAGGGCGGCTGCTGGGGCGCCGCCGCCAAGTCCAGCTACTCGGGACTCCGCTTCCGCGACCCCGTCTATCGCACCCTCCGGGAGCTCGTCATGAGCTACTTCCCGCACTACTACAATCCGGAAGGCGAAAAGACGCTGCGCGCCTACTCGCGCCCCGTCAACCTGTCCCGCTTCGATCCCCGCGGCTGGATCGCCAGCGAAGAAGACGTCTGGTACATTCCCGAGTATCTCGCCTCGATCCCTCACACGCGCCTGTTCACGCCCGCGCAGATCCGCCGCCTGACGCCCATGGACACGCTGCTTTACGATGCGGGCATGGTAGGCCGCACCATCCACGTGGTTTCAGACCCGGCCCTCGGGCCAAAGATCCCGCATCGACTGAGGCGAGGTCAGGTCGCGCCAGCGCGCGTCGAAGCGCTCCGCTAGCTCGGGCGCGCCTGCCAGGATCTCCTCCATCCCGAACTGCCGCCACACGGGTCCGTTCTTCGCCACCGACGCCAGGTGCCGCTCCACGTCTTCCCAGCGGTCGGTCAGCCCACCCGAGTCGATCAGCACCACGCGGTTCTGGATCACGCCGAAGTTCTTCAGATGCGCATCCACAGAAAACACTCCGCGCCGCCAGCCCGCGCGCCTCAATTCCAGCAGCCGCTCCAGCCACCGCTCCACTTCGTTCCACTTCCTTTCCGCCGCCAGTCTCTTCAGGCGATCGTAAAGGGTCTCCTCCACCCGTTCGGTCGCTTCCGTCACCACCAGCCATCCCGGCCATCCCGACACCTTCACAAGCGTCGGCGGGAACGTCACTGTCTCTGGCACCAGCGAGGTGCCGGAAAGGTGCTTCACCGCCAGATACTCCCCCCTCACGTCGCGATGGACGAACTTCTGCCACACGCGTCCCCAGTGCGTGCTGAACCAAACCGCGCGCGGCACCACCGCCACGAAGGCCTGCATGGCCATCCGCAGCGCCCTCAACGCCGCCGACGGGTGCGCCGTCCAGCGCGATGTGAAACGCTGCGGCAGGATCTTCTCCAGCCGCTTCATCAGGCGCCAGATCAGGATCAACGCAATGATCTCGCTCGCTCCCCGCTCCCGCTTCACCACCCAGCGCTCACTGGCGTACACCACCTTCCCCACGCCCTCGCCAATCCGCTTCAGCCGCCCGCGCGTCAGCTCCCCCGGCGCCTCTTCCATGGCCTGCAAAGGCGTGCGCATCCAGCTCTCCTGCCACCTCGCTCTGGCCTGAGAATACCATTTCTGATCCGCAGGACAAGCCTGTTATGCTGAGGTTTCCGGCTTCCCGGCGAATCCGCTATTCCCGTCGCCTGATGCTGCGCCACGATTCCATCTCTGCTCCCCGCTCTCCCGCCAAACCGCGCCTTCGATTCGACCGCCATGAGTGGTCCGGCGCATTCGGCGACATGGGCACGGACCTGCCGCTGCTGGTGGGCATGATCCTGGCCGCCCGGCTCGACTCCGCCTCCGTTCTCACCGTCTTCGGACTCATGCAGATTCTCACCGGCGCCTGGTATCGCATGCCCATGCCGGTGCAGCCCCTGAAGGCCATGGCGGCTCTGGTCATCGCCCAGAAGCTCCCTGCAGCCACGCTGCACGGCGGGGGTCTGGCCATCGGCATCCTGATGCTGGCGCTGACGCTCACCGGCGCTATCGGATGGCTCGCCCGCGTGGTCCCCACGCCCGTCGTGCGCGGAATCCAGGTCGGACTGGGGCTCCAGCTCGCCTCCATCGCACTGCGTGATTATGTCCGCTCCGATGGCATTGCCGGCTGGACTCTCGCCGCCGCGGGCTTCGCCCTTACCGTGATTCTGATGCGCCACCGGCGCTTCCCCGCCGCCGCCGCATTGATCGCTTTAGGGCTCGCCTACGCTTTCGCCTTCAAGCTGACTGCGAACGACGTCGCGAGCTCCGCCGGCTTCCGGTTGCCGCAGCTACATACGGTTTCCTGGCCCGACATCTGGACCGGCTTCCTCGTGCTGGCCTTGCCCCAGTTGCCGCTGTCGCTGGCGAACTCCGTTCTGGCCACGCGCCAGGTGGCCCAGGATCTGTTTCCCGAACGCCCTCTCACCGTGCGCCAGATCGGGCTCACTTACTCCCTGATGAACCTGGCCAACCCGTTTCTGGGCGGCGCCCCTACCTGCCACGGCTCGGGCGGCATGGCGGGCCATTACGCTTTTGGCGGGCGCACCGGCGGCTCCGTCGTCATTTATGGCGGCATTTTTCTGGTCCTGGGCCTTGTTTTCAGCGGCGGATTTCAGAAAGTCATTGAGATCTTCCCGCTTCCGGTTCTGGGAATCCTGCTTCTTTTCGAGAGTCTCGCCCTGCTTCTCCTGGTGCGCGACATCGCCCCCGACAGAACCGGGTTTGCGGTAGCCGCCCTGGTGGGACTGTTTGCGCTGTTCCTGCCCTACGGATACGTCACCGGCATGATCGCCGGCACACTGCTCCACGCCGCCGCCCGCCGTGGATGGATCGATTTCAGCCGGTAATTCCGGCCTTATTGTACCGGAATCCTGCCGCGATTGGCCTCGATCCACTCGTCGAACGACAGCATGCCGGGATGCAGCTCCCGCGACAGCGCCGTGTTTCTCGCGGCACAGAATTCATCAGAAAATTCGCAGTTGAACTGGAACATATTCCCGAGATCCTCTGCATGCGGAAAGCCCAGCGACCGGAAGACAGCGTGCGGCAGCGGCCCGTAGCGCACCGGTTCCCCGATGGCGCGGCTGAGCCCGGCGGCCATCTGCTCCCCGGTCAGGTGCCCGGAAGCCACGCCCACGCGCTTGCCCCGGAATTCGGCGCCGCGCTTCAGCAGCCCGTACGCGCAGCCGCCGATGTCCGAGGCCGCGATACCCGGCAACTTGCGGTCCGCCATCGGCAGGGTCAGAACCAGATCTCCGTTTTTGCCCCGCACTGGTCCCGCACCGAAATAGATGAAATTCTCCCAGTAGAAACTCGTCAGCAGGAAGGTGGCCGGCAGTCCGAGTTCCTCAAACAGCTCGTCCGCCTCTCCTTTTGAGTCGAAGTGCGGCACCTTGTACTTTCCCATCAGCGTGGGCATCCGGTTGTCTTCCAGCGGAACCATCCGCCGCGTGTCTTCCAGCGTGGACCAGATCACATGGCTGAGGCGCGCTTTCTTCGCCGCCCGCGCCAGCGCCGCCGCGTGCTGAAGTTCTTTATCGGGCGAGAAATGATCCCAGTAGAAGGTGACGCAGTAGGCGCCGTAGGCCCCCTCGAACGCCTTCTCGACGCTGGCGGGATCGTCCAGATCGGCGCCCACCACTTCCGCCCCGAGCCCTTCAAGTTCCCTTGCCTTGGCCGAGCCCGGGTCGCGCGTCATCGCACGCACGGCAAACGGACTCTGCGGATCCCGAAGGATCGACCTTACCAGCCCTCCTCCCTGCGCCCCGGTGGCGCCGGCAACCACGACAACAGGCTTCTCCTGCATCCCTCTGTTCCCCTCTCGTGCATGGATTCGCCGGGGCCCAGTCCCGGCGGGCTTCAGTAATTGGACGCCGCCCTCGATCTCCGTGTCAACCAGTGAGCGCCGCCCGTTCGATTTCAAGCAGCCGCCGCTTCAATTCCAGCCCTCCGGAAAATCCCGTGAGTGCGCCGCCGGCGCCCACCAGACGGTGGCAGGGCACGATCACCGGCAAGGGGTTCTTCGCCGCCGCCGCCCCCACGGCGCGCGCCGCTCCAGGACGCCCGAGCGCCCGCGCCATCTCGCCGTAGGTCCTCAATTCGCCGCAGGGGATTTCGAACAGCGCCTTCCACACTTCGCACTGAAAGTGCGTGCCCTCGAGTTCAAACGGCACGCTGAAGCGCCGCCGCTTCCCCCGCGCGTATTCCTCGAGTTCCCGCCGGGCTTGGTCGAGCACGGACTCCCGGTCGTTGCGCTCTCCCGCTTCGAAGCCTTCAGGCGGCAGGTCTGCGGAGCGGCTGAAGGCGGCCCGGCGCAACACGCCGCCTTCTTCCAGGACGAACAGAAACAGTCCCTCCGCGAGCCGGGCGCAGGTCCACTGCGGCATGACTCAAGCATAGCGCCGGGGCCGGCGCGCCCGCCTTACTTCCGCAGGTTGGCCACGTTGCTCTTGTCCACCAGCAGCGTGCCCGTATCGATGAACAGCGGCAGCGGGGAGCGCGGGTCGTTCCGGAAGTCCGCCGTCAGCGACGCCGGCTTGCGCAGCACCACATCCGCCAGCGCCTTCAGGCCGTAGTACCCCATCGTATAAGGCTTCTGTGCGATGGTCGCCGCAATCCGGCCCTTTTCGATCCACTCGAGCGTGTTCTGCACGGCGTCCATCGCCAGGACGACTTTCCCCTCGATCCGCGCCCGGTCCAGCACGTCGGCGATCTCCGCCGCCGACAGCGACTCCAGCGCCACAAACGCATCCGGCACGTTCTTCTTCTCCACATAGCCTTGCGTCAGATCGAATGCCAGGCTCGGATTGCCCTTCATGTCCTGCACCGCCAGGATGCGGATCCCCGGCGAGGCGTCCAGAACCGCCCTGTACCCATCCAGCCTCTCCTCGACGTTCTTCTGGCCCGCGATTGTGAAGAAGACCACCGTCCCCTTGCCGTTCAGCAGCTTCACCAGCAGCCGCCCGCCCATCTGCCCCGCTTCATAGTTGTTGGTTCCCACGAAGAACAGCCGCCGGCTTTGCGGCGCGTCGGCATCAATCGTCACGACGGGCGTGCCCGCCTCCACCGCGGCGTTGATGTCTGGCGTGAGCAACTCGGCGTTTCCCGCGCTCACCAGCACGCCCGCCGGCTTTTTCGCCAGTACGCGCCGCAGTTCCTCACGCTCCGCCTGTGCGTCGTAGACGTCGGGACCCGCCACCTCGGCCTGCACGCCCAGTTCGCGCGCCGCCGCCAGGAATCCCGCGCCCGCTTCCTGCCAGTAGGGGATCTTGGGATTCGCGCACACAAGGAAGTATTTCTCTGTCGTCTGATGCGACGGCCCCTTGCCGCCGCAACCCCAGAACGCGAACAAAGGAAGGCAACAAAGCAAGAAATTCCGTTTCATGTCCAAAACTCCACACCGGACTCGCGCCGCCGATCAGTCTATGCTCAAGCCGTTGCGGGCACAAGCCCTTCCCTTCATTCTTGCCATTCCGGCACCTTCCGGTGTCGGCGCGCCTTCCGCTCACTTCCGGCCCGGGCGCAGGTTGCTGCCTTTCGGATCCAGGATCTTCATCCCCGCCGGCAGGGTGAACAACTCGTCGCCGAGACCGCGGTTGATGGTCACCATGTCGGCGTACATCTCGAAATTCCGCTCCCCGTTCCGCTCCCGCCGAACGACGAACGGCCACAGCACTCCACCGCCCACGTCCCGGTACTTGTCGAAGATGGTCACTTCCTCGATGCGGAATTTCAGCTTCGGATCCCGCTTCTCCCAACGCTGGCGCACCGGCAACTTCGTGGACTGATGGAACCACACTGTCGTCTGGCGATTGGCGCTGTCCACGATCCGCACCACGTTGCAGGGCTGGTTCTCGACGATCTCCGTGCCGAGCGCATCGAACGCCATCCCCGGTTCCTTCAACCGCACGCGCAGCGTATGCAGCACGTTGTGCAGCAAGGTTTCCTTGTAGCTTTCGTACAGCGCCTCCCCCATGGGCTTTGCGCCGCGGTAGGTCACCTCCCAGCCGCCCTCTTCGTTGAAGATGATGTAGACGTCCTCGTTCTTGCCGAACGCCCGGCGCTCGCGCTGTCCCAGAAAATCCGGCGTCAGCGGCTCGGGAGCGGTCAGATACCGGATGTAGAACTTCACGCGGCTCATTCCGGAGAGGTCCTCGCGGTAGAACGCGTAGCTGCGCCCCTCCTCCACCCGGTCGCGCATGGCCAGGAAATTCTCGCCGCCAAGCGCCCGCAGCGCTTCCTCCACCACCTGCTTCGCCCTTTCGGGGGTTCGCGGCGTCTGTCCGCACAAAGCGGAAGCGCACATCACCCAAAGTGCCAGCCCTCTCATCGAACCCAATTCTACCGCCTCAGCCTCCGGCGGCAGAGTTCCCACACAACCCCCGGCATCAGGGCGAAATCCCGCCAATACGGCTGCCCGCTTTCGCCCGCCAGGAAGAGACCGCGCCGCATCAGCATCCACTGTGTCGCCATCGAGAGTGCCGACTGCGCCCACGAGACGAAGATGCCCGCCCGCCGCCCGCCGGGATGGAAGGTCTCATGAACGGTCCACTCGATCAGATGGACCGTCAGCGGCGCCAGCATCATCAGAACCAGAGCTGTCTGCCACCGGGGACGGTGAAATCGGAGCCGCTGCGCCAGAGCGCCGGTCAGTCCAGCCAGCAGCGCGAAAAGCATGAACTGCGTGGCGGCACCCGCCGCCGTGTCCGCAAATCCGCTGTGCGAGTTGGCGGCCGCGAAGGGGATGCCGCGGTAAAGGCCGCTGTTCAGCGCGGTTTTCCAGTTCCAGAAGGGGTTCACGCGACGCAGCGCGCCTCCGCGCGAGCCGCCGCCCGCTGCTGGAGCGCCCTGCGGTAGGCGTCCCACACAATTTCGCCCACAGCGTCCCATGTGCGTTTCTCCGCCGCCCGGCGGGCGGCTTCGCCCAGCCTCCGGCGGAATTCGGGCCGTTGCGCCAGCTCCACCACGGCGGCGCCAAGGTCCTCCGCTTTGCGGCAAACACGCCCCGTCACGCCATCGGCGACGATCGAGGTCGGTCCGCCGCTTCCCATGACGACGCAGGGCACTCCCGAAGCCATCGCCTCCTGAACCGCGTTCCCGTAAGTATCCGTCTCGCTGGGGAAGACGAACACGTCGAAACCGGCATAGGCGCGCGCCAGATCCTCTCCTTTCAAAACGCCGCACAGCCGTGCCTGAGGCACGTTGGCTTGCAGCCAGGCATGCTCCGATCCGCCGCCCACGATCTCGATGCGGCAATCCGCGACGCCGGACTGCAGCAATGCCCGCGCCACGTCCGCAAGCCGCCGCACGGATTTTTCGGGCGAGAGGCGCCCCACGTAGCCGACCGTGAAAGCCGCATCGGCGCGATCCCGCTTGCGAGGATGGAAGAGTTCGCAGTCGACCCCGCGCGGCATCCGGTGGACGGGCCTGCCGGTATCTCTTTCCAGCGCCGCGGCAATCTCAGGATTGGGCGCGAGGATGATCCGCGCCTGGCGGTAATACAGCGCGAGTCCCCTCCAGCTCCACGCCTGCGCCTTCCGCTGGAGCCACTGCGGCGCCCACGCCGGCAGCCGGCACCGCGCGTATTCGTGCACGTTGGTGTGCCAGCTCATCACCACCGGAAGCCTGAGCCACCAGGCAGCCAGCGCGCCAAGAAAGCCGGTGTGATTGGCCCCGGTGATGTGAACAGCCTCCGCCTGAAAAGCACGAACCGACTCGAGCACCATCTTCAGATGCCGCGCGAACAACAGGTCGAACCGCAGGTCGTTCTCCAGATGGAGATGGAGCGCGCTGGTCTTCAGGGAGAGCCGCCGGAGACCGCCTTCGCCGGAGGGGCGCGTTTCCGGTCCGGCGTGGACCACCAGCAGGGGCAAGCCGCGCCTTCGCGCGTAGTCCTCCAACATCCGGCAGGTAAGCGCGACGCCGTTGACCTCAAGCAGGCTGTCGGCGAACAGGGCGACCCGGGGACCCGCGCTCATGCCAGCTCCTCCGCCCTGGACAGTATCTGGCGCATGGCAAAGCGCAGACCGGCAGATTCCGCGGCATGGGTCAGAGACACGAACAGCCGGATGAGAGCCGGCTCCCTGCCTTCGGGGAAGACTTCCGAGAGAGCCTTTACCTGCCCCTGCGAGTCGCGGAAAAACACGCGGTCGTTCCAGCGCACCCACCCGTAGTGATGCTGCTGCTGGTCGCGCATCACATCGCAGACCGAAGAAAGGATCCGCGCCGGCATCGGTTCGCGGTACTGGTTCATTACGAGGACTGTGCTCCGCCCTTCATAGCGCACCTCCTCGACGAAGCCGTCGAAACGGGCGGCGGAGGCGAGATTGATCAGCGCGTTGGGCTCGCAGCCATGGCGGTCGCCTCCGGAGACGCAGGGAAGCTTGTAGCGCTCAGAAAGGTCCAGCGTCCGGAGGTTTTCCCTCCAGGGTCTCAGCCCGTTGAGTTCGAGCGCATGAATCCAGCGCCTGTAACGCGCCAGGAACTGTTCCGCCATCACGGCGTGATAATTCGCCCCGTTGCCCTTCTCGTCCCAATAGGGATGGTTGAACACCAGCAACACCTGCGGCTCGGATGCGAGCTCTTCGAGCAACGGCTCGATGAGGGCGGGATGAGGCGCGGCGGTGTATCCGGCCATGAGGCGCTCGAGGAGGCGCGCTCGGGCTTCGGGAAGGTTGTGGACGCCGAGATGGAAGACGGTGCCGCGCCATGGAACCGTCCACTCCACGCTCACCGGCGCCTGCCTTCCCTCCTCCAGCAGCCGCAGCGCCAGCGGCGCCTCGATGGTGTCGTGGTCGGTGATGGAGACCAGCGGATCCAGGCCGAGCCTCCGGATCTGCTCCTGCTCCGTGCGCAGCGCTTCACGGGGACCGAGGGGCGGCGTCCACCAGGCGGCCGAGTAATCCAGATCCCTGCCATGGGCGCGGCGGTACCGCGCCTCGTAGCGGTCGAGCAGCGGCCCCAGCCACGGGCAGGCGGTTCTGCAACGCGGGATGAAATCCAGCGGCTCCCTGGAGCATGAAGTGTGGCTGTGCAGCGAAACCCCGGCCTGGAGCCGGGGAGAGCGCCATTCTTCCCGCCATTCGTACCGGATGAGGGTGGTCGCCATCCACTCCAGACTCGCCGCCCGGGATGAAAGCGGCGTGTCAGACGGATGAATTGATGATCAAACAAAACGACTATATTTTGTTTGAAGCATCCGGGCTCCCGCAGCACTTCTTGTATTTCTTTCCGCTGCCGCAGGGACAGGGATCGTTGCGCCCGGTTTTTTCCGTTCGCACGGGCTCGGCCCGGAACGCCTCCCCGCCGTCCTCGTCCTCTTCCTCGGGAAAGAAGACGGGGCGGTAGCCCTCCCGCTCCAGACGGGCGTCGAGCGCCCTCGCCACCGCTTCCTCCTCGTCCGGAGAGAGCCCGCCGGCGCGCTCCGCGATCTTCTCCATCAGCCGGCGCACGCTTTTTGGCGTCGTCTCGTGCCGCACGGCCAGCGCATAGCTGAACAGCGCTGCTTCGCGCAGCTCTTCGTTCCCGAACAGAGGCACCAATTCGATGGCGAGGTCGCTCGCCGCGAGAGCGCCCACCGCCTGAACCGCCGCCAGCGCCACATCCGGGTCATCGCTTCTCAACGATTCCGAAATCTGCTTCAGGTAGCGGCGCTCGGAGGTCCGCCACATCGCCTGCAGCGAGGCGGCGCGCGTCTCCGGCCTCTCGTACGCCTCCCGGACGGCGCCATGAAAGTCCTCTCCGAGACCGGGCTCCGCCAGTGACACGAGCGCTCCCGCCCACTCCGGCGCCGGGCGCGAACGGTCCCGCAGCACTTCCTCGAGCAGCTCTCTCACTTCCGGATCAGAGCCCCTCGATTCGAGCCCCCGCAGGGCCGCGCCTCGCACGGCTGCGTCGGCGTCTTCCCGCGCCGCCCGCAGAAGGCGGTCCCGCACGCCGTCGGAGATCTCCTCGCCTTCGAAGCTCTCCGCCGCCCTCGCCCGGTACCTGGCATCCGGGTGATCCAGAAATTCCAGGGCGGCTGCGGGCGCCAGGTAATCGAACAGCGGCTCCGCCTCCTCGGGGTACTGGGCCAGGATGTCGAATGGTTCCGGCTCTTCTCGCGGACCGGCCGTCTCCACCGCCTCGATGGCTTCCTCAAGCGCCTTGCGCTCATGCCTGTGGCTGTCGCCCGCGGGAAGATCCTCCAGAGCCGAGCGCAAAGCCGGCAACAGATCCTTGTCCCGGCAGAGCGAGGCGCACAGGGCGCCCTCGTACGGGTCCTTCTCGAGCGCCTGTTCCACCAGCTGCCGGAGCCTCGGGTGCGGCACGCCGGCTGAAGCAAGAACGAAGAGCACGTCGGGCCGGTCGTCCCCGGCGGCTTCCTCCCAGGCCTGCAGCAGCGGCTCCACGGCCGCTTCGCCCAGTTCGGCGAACGCCTCCACCAGTTCGTCCGGCACGCCTTCACGGCTGTGCCTGAGCAGATCCAGGTAGAACGGGATCGCCCGCGGCGTGCGGAATGCGCGGCACAGGTCGAAGATCTGCTCCGTCAGGTCGGCGACGGCATCCGGCCCGGCCTCCGGCGCGAGCTTCTCCAGTGCGTCCAGCGTCTCTTCCGGACGTTTCAGCAGCGAGCGCAGGAGCCGCTGGTCGAATCCGATCCGCCCCTGCTCGGCTTGCCGCAGCAGCTCGAGAGCCGGCGTCTGGTCGTAATGTTCAGGCAAAAGCAGCATGGGAGAAAACGCTTGGGGCGGCGCGCGGGCGCCGCCCCGGAAAGGACGAGGTTCCCCTCGGGAACTACTCGGCTTCTTCCTTGTTCACCACCACCGGGATCTCCACCGAGACCTCGCGGTGCAGCTTCAACGTCACCTTGTGCTCGCCCAGCGTCTTGATGGGGTGGTCGAGCACGATCTTCTTGCGGTCGATCGTGTAGCCCTGCTTTTCGAGCATCTCGGCGATGTCCTTGGCCGTTACCGAGCCGAACAGCTGATCGGCCTCGCCGGCTTTCTGCACGGTCGTCAGCGTGACTCCCGCGAGCATCTTCGCCAGCTCCTCGGCCGCGGCCTTTTCCTTCGCCTCGCGCCGCAGGGCTGCCTGCCGCTCCTGCTCGACGATCTTGCGGTTGGCCTCGGTCGCCGGCACCGCCAGCCGGCGGGGCAGCAGGAAATTGCGCGCAAACCCGTCGGCGACCTTCACCACCTGCCCGCGCGTGCCCAGTTTTTCGATGTCTTCACGAAGGATGACTTCCATCGCCTATCTCTCCCTCTCCACCGAGCCCACGAACGGCAACAGCGCCATCGTACGCGCAATCTTGATCGCCTCGGTGATCCGCCGCTGGTTCTGGGCGTTCAGGCCCGAGATCCGCCGGGGAATGATCTTGCCGCGCTCAGTGAGGAATTGCGAAAGCAATTTCACGTCCTTGTAGTCGATATAGTCGATCTTTTCCAGGCAAATCCGGTCCACTTTCTTGCGGCGGAAGTACTGCCGCTTGCCGGTGGCGATCGCCTTGTCGGTTCCTGTCGGCTTCTGGCTGGCCGCAATCGGACGTCCACTTTTCTGTTCTGCCATGGCTCGTTCCTACCTCCCCTGAACTCAGGACTCCTGCGCCTCGGCGGGCGCCGGCTCCGCGGGCACGGGCGCGGGCGCGCCGGGCACCGGCGCCGCCGGAGCCGCCGGCATGGCGGGCGCCGCCGCCGGCTGCGGCGCTGCAGGACGCCGCTTTGCCCGCTTCTCGCGCTGCTTCGTCTTCTTCGCCAGCTTCTTCAGCTTCTCGTCGATCCGCACCGTCACCCAGCGCATCACCATGTCGGTCACGCGCATCCGGTGCTCGATCTCTTTCACCGGATCCGGCGGAGACGCGAACTGGATCAGCACATAGTAGCCTTCGCTGAACTTGCCGATCTCATAGGCAAGCCTGCGCTTGCCCCACTTGTCCACCTTGTCCACGGTCCCGCCGGCTGCCGTGACGATGCCCTTGATCTGTTCGATGTAGGCATCGATCTGCTCTTCCGGCGTGTCCGGCTCCACGATGAAGAATTCCTCGTAAACTCTCATTCTTCCTCTCTCTTCGTTCCGGGGGCGCGGCGGTTGTGCGCCGCCATGGCCTTTTCGACGCCCTCGGTGATAATGGATTCAGCCGCTGCACTGGCGTCGTCCAGCAGCCGGTCCAGTTCCTTTCTCTGCCCGCTCCGGAAAGGTGCGAGCACGAACTTCGCGCCATCGCGGACCTCATGGCCCGGATGAATGCCCAGCCGCAGCCGGGCGAAATCGTCACGCCCCAGGCAGCGGATGATGTCCTCGACTCCGTGGTGCCCGCCCGCCGAGCCCTTCGGCCGGATCCTCAGGCTCTGCCACGGCAGGTCCAGGTCGTCGTAGATCACCAGCAACCGCTCGGGGCCAATCTCCAGTTTCTCGAGCAGCCCTTTCACCGACTGCCCGCTCAGGTTCATGAACGTCTGCGGCTTGGCGAGCATCACCGCCTTGCCGCCGATGCGGCCCTGTCCAACTATCGCCCGGCACTCGTACCGGTTCACCCGGATCGAGTGCCGCGCGGCCAGCCGGTCCACAGTCAGAAAACCGAGATTGTGCGGCGTCCATTCATACTCAGGACCCGGATTGCCGAGTCCCACCACCAGCACTTCGACTTCTGCCATGGCGCAGCGGCTGGGCGGACCGTCACTTCTTCTTCTCGCCGCCTTCCTCTTCCTTCTTGCCCTTCTTCACCACTTCGGGCTCCGCTGCGGCAGCCTCGCCGGCAGCCTCCGCGACTTCGGCCGAGCCGCGCGTCGCCACCACGTGCGAGATCACCAGATCCGCCGGGCTCAACAGCTTCATCGACCCGCTCAGCGGCACCTCCCCGGCGCGCAGGCTCTGCCCGATCCGCAGCGCCGTCACGTCCACAGTGAAGTGCTCCGGAATCTCGTCCGGCAGGCACTCGATCTCGATCTCGCGGCTCACGATCTCGTACAAACCGCCCTGCTCTTTCACGCCGCGCGGATCGCCGGTGGTGTGCACCGGCACCTTCACGTGCAGCCGCTTCGACAGGTCGATCCGCTTCATGTCGACGTGCAGCAGATTGCTCTTCACCGGGTCGTGCTGCCAGTCGACCACCATCACCGGCGTCGTCTCCACTCCCTGGATGTCCAGGTTGAAGATCGTGTTCACGCCGGAAGAGGAGTGGAGGACCTTCTCGATCTCTTTCGGGCTGACGCTGACCGCTACCGACTCCTTGCCCGCTCCATAGACGACCGCCGGGATACGCATCCGCGCCCGCAGCCGCCGGGCCTCGTTCTTGCCCCGCGTCGACCGCGGCTCCGCGGCGACGGTAATGTCCTTCCTCATAACGCTGCTCCTGTCCTTGTCTCAGACGAATAAACTGCTTACCGACGTGGCTTCGTGAATGCTCTGGATGGCTTTCGCCAGCAACGGAGCCACCGACAAAACCCGGATCCGCCCGCACGCCTTCGCCTCTTCGCGAAGCGGAATGGAATCCGTCACAATCACTTCCTTCAGCGGCGACGCCTCGATGTTCGCAATGGCCGGCCCCGACAGAACCGGATGCGTTGCACACGCCGTCACACTGGACGCCCCTGCAGCCAGCAGCGCCTCGCTCGACTTGCCCAGCGTGCCCGCCGTGTCAATCAGATCGTCCACCAGCAGGCAATCCATCCCCGCCACGTCGCCGATGATGTTCATCACTGCGCTCTCGTTGGGCCGCTCCCTGCGCTTGTCGATGATCGCCAGCGGCAACTCCAGCCGCTTGGCGAACGCCCGCGCGCGCTCGACGCCGCCGGCATCCGGCGATACCACGATGAGCTTCGACAGATCGTAGCTCTGCTTAACATAGTCGATGATGACCGGCGCCGCGAACAGATGATCCACGGGAATGTCGAAGAAGCCCTGGATCTGCGCCGCATGCAGGTCGAGCGTCAGCAGCCGGTTCGCCCCTGCCCGCTCCAGCATGCTGGCGATCACCTTGGCTGAAATCGGCACGCGCGGGCGATCCTTCCGGTCCTGCCTCGCGTAGCCGTAGTAGGGCATCACCGCCGTTATGCGGTCCGCGGACGCGCGCTTCAGCGCGTCGATCATCAGGATCAGCTCCATCAGGTGGCGGTCCGCCGGCGGGCAGGTCGGCTGGATCACGAACACGTCCGCGCCGCGCACGTTCTCCGTGATCTGCACCCAGATCTCGCCGTCGGAAAACGTCTTCACCGTCGCCTGCGCCAGCTCCACGCTCAGCGCCCGGCAAATGGCCTGCGCCAGCGCCGGATTGGCGTTCCCGCTCAGCACCTTGAACCGATTGCAATTCATCTCTCGTACCGGCTCCCGGGCGGCCAGGCCTCCCCGGTCACATGCTCCCGCAAACTCCTCAGCACGCGCGCATGGTACTGCGCCCGGCCGAGCATCGTCGTCGAGAAAACTTTGAGAGGTTCCGTGGAGAACTGCGGAAGGGCTCCCTGAAGCTTGGCCCGGTCCGGAAACACTCCGAAGAGCGCTGCCCCGCTGCCGGAGAGCCGCGCAGCATGAGCCCCGAGCCGTTCGAGTTTTCTCTTCCACCGCCCCAGCTCCGGATGAAGCCCGAAGACGGCGGACTCGAAATCGTTTTCTGCGCCCGACAGATACTCTGCCTGCCAGACAAACGACTGGAAAATACTCAGTTTACGGAAATCCACAGGCGAAGTCAATTCGGGCCTCCCCAGCGCCCGGTATGCCTCCGCAGTCGACACATGCACCGGCGGCGCTACAATCAGCACGCGGTACCGCGGCGCCTCCGGCAAGGGATACAGCTCCTCGCCCCGCCCCAGCCCCAGCGCCGTCCCTCCATGCAAGAAGAACGGCACGTCGCTGCCAAGCTGCGCCGCCATCTCCCGCAGCGCTTGGAGCGGCGCGCTCCGCCCGGTGAGCGGCCCCAACGCCAGAAGCACTGCCGCGGCGTTGCTCGATCCGCCCCCCAGCCCCGCCCCCATCGGGATGCGCTTCTCGAGCCGCATCTGCAACCGGCCCCGAACGCCCTGCCGTTCGCAGAACAGGCGCGCGGCGCGCAGCACCAGATTGTCCGGGATCGCCAGAGCGTCTTCCAGCGTGATGTCGAGACCCCGCCGCGCCGGGATGAATTCAAACGCAATCCGGTCGTGGAGACCCACCGTCTGGAAGACCGTGCGCAGCTCGTGGTAGCCGTCCGGCCGCCGTCCCAGCACCTTCAGGCTGAGGTTCACCTTCGCGAAGGAAGGCACGACGGCTCGGCGCGCGGGCATCACTTCTCGTAGTGGATCAGCGAAAAGACGTCATAGCCGGCCAGTTTGTCCCGGCCGTGCAAAAAGTCCAGCTCCGCCAGAAATCCAAGCCCCGCCACCGCTCCGCCCAGCTTCTCCACCAGCTTCGCCACCGCCGCCGCCGTGCCGCCCGTGGCCAGCACGTCGTCGATGATCAGCACGCGCTGCCCCGGCTGGATCGCATCCTTGTGCATTTGCAGACTGTCGGTGCCGTACTCGAGCGCGTATTCCACGCTGACGGTTTCCGCCGGCAGCTTGCCCGGCTTGCGCACGGGCACGAAGCCTGCCCCCAGCGCATAAGCCATCGCCGGCGCAAAGAAGAATCCGCGCGCTTCCACGCCCACCACCAGGTCCACCTGCATGCCGTTGTAGTGCCGCTTCAGCGCATCGATCGTCTCGCGCCACCCGCGCGGGTCCTTCAACAGCGTCGTGATGTCGTAGAAATTGATGCCGGGCTTCGGGAAATCCGGCACTTCGCGAATCAGGGATTTCAGGTCGAACATGAGCTTCCGGAGGGGATTCAGGAGCGGATCGTGAATCCACTTGATTGTAACAGAGGCGCCTCCTGCTCCTCGACGTGCCGCACGTCGCTGAACCGCGGCCCCTGCCGCAGCCGCATCGAAAACTCGTCCAGCTGCTCGGGCGAGCCGCAGGCGTAGACCTCCACGCTGCCGTCATCGCAATTCCGCACCCAGCCGCTCACGCCGATCTGCGACGCCCAGTTCTGCGCCCACCACCGGTAGCCCACTCCCTGCACACGCCCCTTCACCACGAACCGCCGCGCCTGCTTCCGGGCCTGCTTCGCCATCCATCCCATTATCTCCGCGCGGTTAAAATCAGGGTGTCATGCCCTTCCCCGTTCACCGCATGCGCCGCCTCCGCGCGACCGAGCCCCTGCGGCGCCTCGTGCGCGAAACCGCGCTCGAGCCGGCCGACCTGGTCCTCCCCCTGTTCGTCACCGAGGGCCGAAGCGTGCGCAACCCGATCTCGTCCATGCCCGGCAACTTCCAGCTCTCCATCGACGAGTTGCTCAAGGAGTGCTCCGAATGCGTGGATCTCGGCCTCGGCGGCGTCATCCTGTTCGGCATCCCGGCCCACAAGGACGAATCGGCCAGCGAGGCGTACCGGGAAGACGGCGTCGTGCAGCGCGCGGTGCGCGCCCTCAAGGATCGCTATCCACAGCTGGTCGTCATCACCGACGTCTGCAACTGTGAGTACACCAGCCACGGCCACTGCGGCAAGGTCGTCGGCAATGACGTCGACAACGATGCAACGCTGGAGTGGCTGGCCGCCTCGGCCGTCAGCCACGCCCGCTCGGGCGCCGACATCGTGGCCCCCTCCGACATGATGGACGGCCGCGTCGCCGCCATCCGCCGGGCCCTTGACAACGCCGGCTTCAGCAGGACCCCGATCCTCAGCTACGCCGCCAAGTACGCCAGCGTCTTCTACGGCCCCTTCCGCGAGGCCGCCGAAAGCGCCCCGCAGTTCGGCGACCGCCGCAGCTACCAGATGGACCCGCCCAACGCCCGCGAGGCCATGCGCGAAATCGCTCTCGACATCGAGGAAGGCGCCGACATGATCATGGTCAAACCCGCCATGCCGTATCTCGACATCCTCCGCATGGCGCGCGACCGCTTCGACGTGCCGCTGGCGGCCTACCAGGTCTCCGGCGAGTTCTCCATGATCAAAGCCGCCGCCGCCAACGGCTGGCTCGACGAGACGCGGGCGATGATGGAGTCGCTCACCGCCATCCGCCGCGCCGGCGCCGACGTGATCCTCACCTACTTCGCGCGCGAAGCGGCGCGGCTGACGCTGGGCGCGTAACCGCCCCGGGCCCCCGCAGCTTCGCGGATCCGGCTTGACTCCGGGTCCCGGCGGGCTTAGCATGGCCCCAATGGACAATCTGGACACGATTGTCCACAAATCACACAGAGGGGCTGATTATGAACGCACCACAGAACACCGTGGACGAGTCGAAGCTCGCCCTGCTGCTGAACGAGATCGTCCGGGACATGGGCGCCGCGATGCACGCCGTCCTTGTCGTCATCGGGGATCGCATCGGGCTGTACAAAGCCATGACCGGCGCCGGAGCACAAACTGCCGCCCAGATCGCGGCCCGCGCCGGCGCAGATGAACGCTATACGAGGGAATGGCTGAACGCAAACGCGGCCGGCGGCTGGATCACGTATAACGCCGGCGACGGAACGTACGAGTTGTCGCCCGAACAACAGTTTGTCCTGTCCACCATGGATGTGCCGGGGGCCTACCAGATCGTCGCGTCCTGCTTCCGTGATTCGAAAAGGCTGGAGGACGCGTTCACCTCCAGCACGGGCTTCGGCTGGCACGAACACGATCCCGGCCTGTTCGAGGGGACGGAACGGTTTTTCCGGCCAAACTACCTGGCGCATCTGCTTGGCGAGTGGATTCCGGCTCTGGACGGGGTGCAGGAACGGCTCTCCGCCGGCGCCAGAGTCGCTGACGTCGGCTGCGGCCATGGCGCCTCCACCCTGATCCTGGCGCAGGCCTTTCCGAATTCGCGGTTCTTCGGGTTCGACTACCACGAAGCCTCCATCCGGAGGGCGCGGCAGCGCGCCGCCGAGGCAGGGCTCGATGGAAACGTACACTTCGAGGCGGCGCCGGCGAAAAGCTACCCCGGGGCGGGATACGACCTGGTGGCCTTCTTCGATTGCCTCCACGACATGGGCGACCCCATAGGAGCAGCCAGGCACGTTCTCTCGACATTGGCGCCGGGCGGCACATGGATGATCGTGGAGCCGTTCGCCGGCGACCGCGTCGAGGACAACCTGAACCCCGTGGGACGCGTGTTCTACTCCGCTTCCACCGTGATCTGCACGCCCGCATCGCGCGCCCAGGAGGTCGGACTGGCGCTGGGGGCACAGGCGGGGGAGAAGCGGCTGCGCGAGATCGTGCTGGAAGGCGGTTTCCGCCATTTTCGCCGCGCCGCGCAGACGCCCTTCAACCTGGTCTTCGAGGCCCGGGCATAAATTGCCCTCTCGCGCTCTCCGGCAGCCTGCGCCCGGGCGGGCCGACCGGCACACCTGCCCGGGCATGGGAAGAAATTCAGATCTGAAAGCCTGAAATCCGGGCGGCCGAACGGCTGTCGCCCGCGCCTTCTGTGATATGTTAGTAGCTTCCATGGAACGCACCCACGACCCCGCTGCGCTTGCATCCATCTGCAAGCAGATCCGCCGCCACATCATCACCATGACGGGCGCTGCGAAGAGCGGCCACCCGGGCGGCTCGCTCTCCGCCGTGGAAGTCGTCGTCACGCTGTATTGGGACGTCATGCGGCACGATCCGGCGCGCCCGGACTGGCCGGACCGCGACCGCTTCATCCTGTCGAAGGGCCACGCTGCACCCGTGCTCTACGCCACCCTGGCCGAGTGCGGCTACACGCCGAAAGAAACCCTGAACACGTTGCGCAAGTTTGGCTCCATCTACCAGGGGCACCCAGACAAGCGCTTCATCCCGGCCCTGGAAGCCTCCACGGGCTCGCTCGGCGAAGGCTTGAGCGTCGGCATCGGCATGGCGCTCGCCGCCCGGCTGGACGGGAAGGATTACCGCACCTACGTCATGCTCGGGGATGGCGAGATCCAAGAGGGACAGATCTGGGAGGCGGCGATGTTTGCTTCCTTCCACAAGGTGGACAATCTCTGCGCCATCGTCGACTATAACAAGCTGCAGCTGGACGGCTTCGTGAAAGAGATTCTCGATCTCGAGCCGCTCGCCGACAAGTGGCGCGCCTTCGGCTGGCATGTGATCGAACTCGACGGCCACGACATCCCGGCCCTGCAAAAAGCGTTTGCCGAAGCCGCCGCCACAAAAGGGAAGCCCACCGTGATCATCGCCCACACCATCAAGGGCAAGGGCGTGAGCTTCATGGAGAACAGCCCGAAATACCACGGCGTGGCCCCGACGCCGGAGGAAGTCGAACTCGCCCTGAAGGAGCTTGCCTGACATGCTGACCGCTGCAAAGTACGAAAAGAAGCTCGGCGCCGCCACGCGCGAGGCCTTCGGACGGACTCTGGTGGAACTGGGCCGCCAGAACGCGGACATCGTGGTGGGAGACGCCGATCTCACCAAGTCCACGATGACGACTTACTTCGCCAAGGAGTTCCCGGACCGTCTCTTCGAGTGCGGCATCGCTGAGGCCAACATGGTGGCCATCGGCGCAGGGCTCGCGCTGGCAGGCAAGATCCCCTTCGTTTCGAGCTTCTCCGCCTTTGTCATGACCAAGGGCTTCGAGCAGCTCCGGGTGCTGGTGGCGTATCCGAACGTCAACCTGAAGGTCGTCGGCACGCACAGCGGCATCTCGATTGGCGAGGACGGCCCGTCGCAGATGAGCGTCGAGGAGATCGCGCTGGCCTGCGCCTTGCCCAACTTCGTGGTGCTCTCTCCCGCCGACGAGACGGCCACGCGGTGGGCCGTCCGCTGGGCGGCTGCGCACCGCGGGCCCGTCTTCATCCGCACAGGCAGGCCCAAGGCGCCCATCGTTTACAACGACGGCGCGCAGTTCGAGATGGGCAAGGCTGTGGAACTGGTTCCGGGCTCGGACGTGACCCTCGTCGCCACCGGTCTGCTGGTTGCCGAAGCGCTGCTCGCCGCCGGGCAACTTGAAGGCGAAGGCATCTCGGCCCGTGTTCTGGACATCCACACGGTGAAGCCGCTGGACGAGGACGCGCTCGAACGCGCCGCCCGCGAGACCGGCGCCCTGGTCGTCGCCGAGGAACACCTGGTGGATTCCGGACTCGGAGTGCGCGTGGCGCAAGCGCTGGCGAAGAGATGCCCGGCGCCGGTGGAGTTCGTCGGGCTTCATGGCTACGCCGAATCGGGCAGCCCGGACGAGCTGCTGGACAAGTACGACCTCCGCGCCCCGGACATCGCCGCCGCGGCCCGGCGCGCGCTCGCGCGCAAGGGCTAGTCGGAGGCAGGCGGCGCAGGCGCGCCCCGAACGCACCGCAGCGAAAACAAGAACGCTCCTTCGTGTTTTAAACGTACTTCCCTCTTTTGTTGTTTTCGTCTATCATGGGCCATGATGGCCCAGCCAGCCCGTTGCGGCGCGAGCGAGGCGGAAGGGCTGAGGCGGATCCGCGAAATCGAGCGGCGGCGTCTCAGCCGCGCCCTGCATGATCAGGCGGGGCCCCTGCTGTGTTCGGCAGGCCTTCTGGCGGAGCTGCTCTACGGCGCGATTCCCGCGCCGTCCCCGCAACAGGAGGAGCTGTTCGCCAGGCTTCGCAGAGCGCTGGAATCGGCTGTCGAGAGCGTCCGCCTGTTGAGCCAGGAGTCCTCGCCGGACCTTGCCGGGCGCCGCGGGCTGGAAGGCGCTCTGGCCACGCTGGCGCAGGCGCACGGCGCCGCGCTCCACATCGAGGCGCTGCCGGAGATACCCGAAGGGCGTGCGCGCTCTCTTTGCGAGCTGGTCCGCGACGCCCTGCTAGCCTGTGATGCGGCGCAAGGTCCGGCCCACATTCACGCCACGCGCGAAAGCATCCGCGTGGAAGCCGGCTGCGAGGCGGATGAAGTCATCGCCGGCGCTCTTGGGCGGGCTGCCCGCAAAGCAGGCTTCGGCTTCTCGTTCCGGCGGGCGCCGGCGGCGTTGTTCGGGTTTTGCATGGAGGAGAGCGCCTGATGCATTCGATTCTCCTCGTCGACGACCATCAGATCATGCGCGACGGGCTGCGCACCATGCTCGAAGCCACGGAAGAGTTCCACGTTGTCGGCGAGGCCGAAACGGGCGGACAGGCCGTGGCGCTGGCGGCGCGGCTCCGGCCGCAACTGGTCATCATGGACCTGAGCCTTCCGGGCATGAACGGCATCGAGGCGACCGTGGAACTGCTGCGCGAGTCGCCGGACTCGCGCGTCGTCATCCTCTCCATGTATGACGACGAATCCGCCGTCGTGCAGGCCATGCGCAGCGGCGCCCGCGGCTTCGTCCTGAAGAAGGCGAGCCAGGCGGACCTGCTTTCCGCGCTGCGCACCGTTGCCCGCGGCGGCACCTACCTGAGCCCGGAGGTCTCTGACAAATTCCTCGAGTGCGTGCGCAAGGGCGACTTCTCGCGCCGCAGCTCCTCGGTGCTGGCCGTCCTGACTCCGCGCGAGCTCCAGGTGGCGCGGCTGATCGCCGAGGGCAAGTCCAGCAAGGAAATCGCCGCGTCGCTGGATCTGAGCGTGGAGACGATCCGTGGATACCGCAAGACCCTGATGCGCAAGCTCGGCGTCAACAACGTGGCCGCGCTCACGCAGCTGGCCATTGCCGAAGGACTTACGCGCGGCTCCAACCTGGGGGCATCGGCATGAGCCCGGCGCCGCGGCGGGATTCCCCCTGGGGCCTGCTGGAAGTCGCCGACTCGCACCTCCATTTCTTCTCGCACCACTTCTACGAACTGCTGGCCAGGCAGGCGGGGCTCGCCGCGGCCTCGGAAGCCTGCGCCCGGGCTGGCGTCGATCCCCCACCGGAGGAACCGCAGCAGCTCGCCGCGCAATGGGCCGCCGAACTGGACCGTCACGGCGTCGCCCGCGCAGTCCTGCTGGCGTCTCTGCCGGGTGACGAGCCGAGCGTTGCCGCGGCCGTCCGCTCGCACCCGGACCGCTTCTTCGGCTGGTTTTTCGCCAATCCCGCCATGCCCCATGCGGCGGCGCGCGTCGAAGAATGGCTGAACCACGGACTGCGCGGCATCTGCCTCCTGCCCGCCATGCACGGTTACGCGCTGTCTGACCCGCGAGTCGAAGAACTCATCCAGGTGGCCGGACGGCACGCGGCTGTGGTGTTCGTGCATTGCGGCGTGCTCAGCGTCGGAATCCGCGCCCGCGTCGGCGCGCCTTCGCTGTTCGACATGCGCTTCTCCAATCCCGTCGACCTGCACCCGCTGGCCCTGCGCCACCCGAACGTGCGGTTCGTCATCCCTCACTTCGGCGGGGGCTACCTCCGCGAGGCGTTGATGACCGCATCGCTCTGCCCCAATGTGTACTTCGACACGTCCTCGTCGAATTCCTGGACGAAGTACCTGGCGCCTCCACCCACGCTGGAGCAGGTCTTCGAGCGGGCGCTCGAGATCCTCGGACCGCGGCGGCTCCTCTTCGGCACGGACTCCTCCTTCTTCCCGCGCGGATGGGTTCACACGGTCTTCGCCAGGCAGTGCGAAGCGCTCTCGCGCCTGGGCATTTCGGCGCAGGACGCTCAAGCCATCTTCGCGGGCAACTTACTCCGCCTCATGGAGATCCCTTAGCCCTGCGGATTTCCTGAGACGGCGCGCTTCTGCCGGCCACTGGGATCACAGAGACAGACATCGCCATGGAGACGGCCTTGGAGTCACTCAAGAAAGCGCTTGCCCTGGCACAGCGGCGGCGCAACGCCGCCCCGCGGCCGCCCTTGCACTATCCGGTCTCGCCTTCGCCCCGCGTGGCCGTGATCGGCGCCGAACTGGCAGGGCCGGCAGGAACACACTGTTTGAAGGAATGGTCCGCCGAGGATCTGTGCAGGCTTCGCCCGCAAGCCCTGGCAGGCTGGTGGAACGATCTGGCGGAGGTGGCGCGGCTCGTGCTGGCGGGAGATCTGGAATTGCCGCAGTTGCAGTTCCCGGTCCTGGTCTTTTCGCGCCCCGGGTCGGCGCCGCTGCCCGCGCGGTGCCATGAACTGCTCTGGGACTGGTTCCGCGTCCCGACTTTCGAGCAGATCCGCTCCGCCGGTGCGGAGCTGCTCGCCTATGAATGCGTGGCGCGCTGCGGCTTCCATCTGGCGCCGGGCCTAGACCCCGCCAACGTGCCCCTGCCCCGGACGTCGCACCCCTGTCCTTGCGGAAACCCCGCGCCTCTGCTTTGCGCACAGGACTTCGCGGCGGCCGCCGCCGGCTGATACTCCCTCCGTGCCCCCTGCTATTCTTTGGAAAGAAGCGCCGCTGCGGACGTGGCGGAACTGGCAGACGCACTGGACTTAGGATCCAGCGGGGCAACCCATGGGAGTTCGACTCTCCCCGTCCGCACCACCCCGGCTTTCCCGCAAGGCTTGCTATGGCTCCACGCCAAGAGGGCGGGAGACACGCATCCCAGGACAATCGAACCACACAAGACCTTGACTCGCAGTCTATAGTTCTGGAAGTTACGGGAGTGCGCTTCAGAGCCGCGAACGGCGGCCGGCGTCCGCCAGAACAGGATCAGAGCCGCGAACGGCGGCCGGCGTTCGCCAGAACAGGATCAGAGCCGCAAACGGCGGCCGGCGTTCGCCAGAACAGGATCAGAGCCGCGAACGGCGGCCGGCGTTCGCCAGAACAGGATCAGAGGCGCGAACGGCGGCCGGCGTTCGCCAGAACGACGGCCAGAGTGAGCGGTTCCTCCGTTGCCACCCGCGCCACACGAGTTACCGTGTGTAGCCGTGAGCGG
>Ga0209018_1000265_pt1 | contig 49872 bp, 43 predicted proteins | sample YNPBryBLVA2012_FD_185814 | JGI IMG/M metagenome (GOLD analysis project Ga0209018, IMG submission 185814) | Anoxygenic and chlorotrophic microbial mat microbial communities from Yellowstone National Park, USA - YNP Bryant BLVA 2012 (SPAdes)... ...
CCTTGCCGGCACACTCCGCCCCAACGCCGCCAGCACAGCCTTCAAGTCCATCCAAACCTCCCGCTTCGCGTCGCGCTTCGCCTCCTCTTCACGCAGCAGATACGCCGGATGATAAGTCGGCATCACCGGTATGCGCCCCTTGTACAGCTTCCACTTCCCGCGCAGCCGCATGATCCCATCCGTCACCCCCAGCAGCCCCCGCACCGCGGTCGTTCCCATCGCCAGGATCACCCGCGGTGAGACCACCTCGATCTGACGCTGCAGATAGGGCATACACGCCTGCATCTCGTCCACGTGCGGCGTGCGATTGTTCGGCGGCCTGCACTTCACGATGTTCGCGATGTAGACCTCGTCGCGCCCGTATCCCATCGCGCCGATCATCCGGTCCAGAAGCTGTCCTGCACGTCCCACGAACGGCTCACCTTGCGCGTCCTCCTCCGCGCCCGGTCCCTCCCCGACGATCATCAGCTCCGCGCTTGGATTGCCCCGTGCAAACACGGTCTGCGTGCGCGTGGCATGCAGCACACACCGATCGCAGCCCCGCACTTCCTCCGCCAGCGCGGCCAACACCGCCACGCGTTGCTCGACGGGCACCGTGACCGCCGGAGCGAGCGGTCGCACAACGGCCGGCTGACGCGCTGGCGCTTCTGCCAACCTTGCTCCTCCCTGCTCCGGCCCCACGCCGCGGTCCGCTTCTTCCCTCGCCTCTGCAGGCACCGCGGATTGCACGAGACGCACCGGCTCTCCCGATCGCGCCTTCACAGGCCGTGGTACGCCCACCGCCCCGCTGGCCGCTTGCCACAGCAGCGCTTCCCGCACAACCTCCACGATGGCCCGAAGCTCGGCGGCCGCAAGCGATTCCTCGGAAGTCATGCTGCATGCATGCTTCAGGCTCGCGCGGGACACAAGCTCGACCGCAGCATCGTCATACCCACGCCGCGCCCTCTAGCGTGCGGCCCTCGCCCGGCGGGCCCGCTTCCTGCGGGGCCGGACCTGCGCTTCCCCCCCCTCCGCCGGCGTTCCGCATGCCTGCTTCCACGGCGGCTTTCCCCGCGTCTTGGCGTGCGCACGCAACGCCTCCGCCGGCGCGAACGGCTCGACCATCTGACGCTTCGCCGCGTCCACAAACGCCGGGTCGCTCAGTTCCGCCAACGTATATTCCTCCAATATCCCTCGTATCCGCTGCGCCATCAGCGCCCAGATCACCCTCGTCTCGCAAACGCCAGCCCGGTCGCAGAAGTCAGGCTCGCCCACACACTCGACCAGATCCACCGGCCCAATCACCGCTTCGACAATCTCGCGCACCGTGATCTCTGCCGCAGGCTTGCCCAGCGCATAGCCGCCCGACCGTCCCGCACGGCCTCGAAGAAGCCTGTGGCCGCGAAGCGGTATGGTGATCTGGTCCAGATACGCCTTCGAGATCCCGGTCGCCGACGCAATGGTGCGCATGTTCACGGGCTCTTCCACAGCCCCCAGCCGCGCAACCTCGAGCATCAGCCGGACCGCATATCGAGCTCTCGTACCGAGTTTCACCAGCCACCCCTTCGCGATTCCGTCTTCCCGTGTACCGGCCCTCAAACTGCTCCCGGATGCGCCGAGAACTCGCACTTGCTGTCCGACCACATCGGCGCCGTGTTGGCACGCCCCTTCAGCTTCTCCGCAAACGACGCAACCTCGCCCACCACGAGCAGTGCAGGAGGCTTGATCCCGGACGCCCGCACCGCTTCGCCAATTGTAGACAGCCGGTCGAGCACGTGCCGCTGCGACGCCGTCGTGGCCTCCTGGATCACGAGCGCGGGCGTTCCCGGCCTCATGCCGCGGCTGATGAGCTCGCGGCTGATTCGGTCGATCGTCGATAGGCCCATAAAGAACACCAGCGTCAATCCACAGCTTGCAAGAGCATCCCAGGGCAGGTCCAGCTCGCCGTCTCCCCGCGCATGCCCCGTCAAGAACACCACGCCATGGGACACATCGCGGTGCGTCACCGGCACGCCAACCGCTGCCGGAGCGGCCACTCCAGCGCTCACTCCTGGCACGACCTCGAACGGTACGCCCGCATCGAGGCACGCAAGCGCCTCCTCTCCGCCACGACCAAACACGAACGGATCCCCGCCCTTGAGCCTCACGATCCGCTCCGGCCCCCCTTCCTTCGTCGCCAGATCCACCAGCAGCGCGTTGATCTCCGCCTGGGGCATGGCGTGGCTTCCGGCAACCTTGCCAACATAGTAGCGCCAGCGCGCCGGGCTCATCCCAACCAGCTCCTGCGCCACCAGATGGTCGTACACCAGCGCGTCGCATGACGTCACCAGCTTGCAGCCGCGCACCGTGATGAGGTCCGCCGATCCGGGCCCAGCACCCACCAAATACACCGTTCCGGGATTCCGTCTACCCATCTCGTCACCTCTGCTTCCCCGCCACCTGCGCGAGCACCGACTCGACCTCGGCTCTCGCTCCAGCTTCGTCACCCTGCTCGAGCAGCTCTCGCACACGGCTCCGCGCCACCGCGTCGTTCGCAGCACGACGACCTTCGAAGTCCGGCACCATCGCGCGGATACGCTCGCGCGCTGCGGCCATCACCTCTGCGCACCGCCCGATCGATGGATGCAGCACCCGCTCGACCTCCTCGCGCAGGATCCGCACCAGCGCTGGTGACGCCCCCTGCGTCGAGATCGCAACCTGCACCTGCCCCCGGTCCACCACCGCCGGCACATAGAAGTCACAGTTCTCCGGGTCGTCGACCGCGTTGATCAACACGCCTCGCGCCATACAGCTTCGTCGGACCAGCGCGTTGACCTCATGGTCGTTCGTCGCCGCAACCACGAGCAGCCGGCCGTCCACGTCCGACCCCTCGAACGCGCGTTCGTGCAAGGTCAGCGCTCCCGCCGCCGCAAGGTCACGAACCGCGCGACTTACCGAGAGCGCAACGACGTCCACCCGCGCTCCCGCCCGCAGCAGCGGCCCGAGCTTCGAGGCGGCCACGTTGCCAGCGCCAACCACCAGCACCGATCGGCCTCGAAGCTTCAGGAACACCGGATACAACACAACGAAACCCCGCCCCCGGGCGAGATCAGGCGACTTCGTCACGCACCGACAAGGCGATCTTGTAAAACACCGTGATCATCAGGAAGCCCACCGCGTAGATCGCCAAGCTCACCAGCACCTCCGGCACCGTCGGCAGATAGTCCGTGATCGTGCCCAGCGTCGACGGCGAGAAGCCGCCCACCACCATGCCCATGCCCTTGTCGATCCAGATCGAGACGAACACGAGCACGCACGCGATGGTCAGAAGCTTGTAGTCGCCGCGAACCTTCGGCGACAGCAGCATCAGCACTGCCACGACGGCCAACGTCATGGACGCCCACATCCACGGCACCAGCTCCTTGTGCTCACCGATGCCAACGAACAGGTACTGGAAGTGAATCATGTGCTCGGGCATCCCGCTGTAGAACGCGGTGAATAGCTCGAGCGCCACGAAGAACAGATTGATGAGCATGCCGTAGGTCACGATCTGCGCCAGCTTTCCGATCGGCTCCTTGCCGGGATCGAACCTGGTGAACTTGCGCAGCACCATGATCAGGAGAATGAGGAACGACGGTCCGGAGGCAAACGCCGACGCCAGGAAGCGGGGCGCCAAGATGGCGGTGAACCAGAAGGGCCGCGCGCCCAGGCCGCAGTACAGGAACGCCGTGACCGTGTGGATGCTCACGGCCCAGGGAATCGACAGATAGATGATGGGCTTGATCCACGCTGGCGGATGCTCGCCCTTTCGCTCCGCCACCAGGGAGACACGCGTGATCGTCGCGTTGATCAACAAGTACCCGTTCAACACCACCGCGTCCCAGAACAAGATCGAGTTCGGGGTAGGGTGCAGCAGCATGTTGATCGCGCGATACGGTGTACCGATGTCGACCAGCACAAACAGCAGACACATCGAGCACGCCGCCACCGCGAGGAACTCCCCCAGCACCGTCATCCTCCCGAAAGCCTTGTAGTTGTGGAGATAGTACGGGAGCACCACCATCACGGCCGACGCTGCCACGCCGACGAGGAACGTGAACTGGGCGATGTAGAACCCCCACGTCACGTCGCGGCTCATCCCGGTAATCCCCATCCCATCGCGAAGCTGCCACAGGTAACAGATGCCGCCCGTGGCGATCACCACGCACAGCCCCAGGATCCAGAGCCAGTACCTTCGACTTCCAACCAGCGCTTTTTCAAACATGGAAGCCTCACACCAGGTAATAGACCTCGGGCTGCGTCCCGAGCTCGGGTTTGCGTCGAATGCTGAACCCCGACGTCAGCCTCATGCGTACGTCGGATCCCTCTTGGTTCAGGTCCCCGAAAACCATCGCGCCGTGGGGGCAGGCCTCCACGCACGCCGGCTTCTGGTTGCGTGCGATGCGCTCCTCGCAGAACGTGCACTTCTCGACGACCCCCTTCATCCGCGTCGGGAACTGAGGGTTGATCTTCGCGATGTACGGACGCGGATTCCACCAGTTGAAGCTCCGCGAGCCGTAGGGACACGCCACGACGCAGTACCGGCAGCCGATGCAACGGTGCCAGTCCATCATCACGATGCCGTCGGATTCGCGCTTGAACGTGGCCTTCGTGGGACACACCCGCACGCAGGGCGGGTTGTCGCAGTGATTGCACAGCACCGGGAGCTGCCGCGCAGTCACCCGCGCGGGCAGGTAGTGGTTCTCCTCAGTCGGAAACGCGTGCTCGAAGTCCTCCTTCCAGATCCACTTGATCTCGTCGTACTTGACGTTCGGCTCGAGCGCGCCCTCGCCCTTCGGGAAGCTCGGAACGTTGTGAGCGAGATGGCAGGCCTTCGCGCACTCCGTGCAGTCGCCATGCTGCGAGCAGACCTGCAGGTCCACCACCATCGCCAGACGCTTGCCTGTGCCATGAGCAACCGCCTGCTGCGCACAGGACGTCATCCCCGGCAAGGCACCGGCTGCCAGCGCGGTTCCGCCAGCCATCTTCAAGAAGCTTCTCCTGCCGCCTTGCATCACTGGCCTCCCTCTGGAACTACGTGGCAGTCCCAGCACGACGGCTTCACCGCCGCCGCGTCGTGACATCTGTCACAGAATGCAGCCTTGTTGGTGTGACAGCCCAGACAGGTCTTCGTCAGACTCTTGTCCCATTCCCTGCCGGACACCACCACCTTGTTGCGTACGCCCTCGCGTACCACCTCGTTGCGCCACTGGTCGAGCATGTGCATGTGCTCCGCTCGCATCGTGCCGTCCTTCACCGGAAGCACGCACTCCGTCGCGCCATTGGGCGGAGCTTCGAGCTGCACTCTGTACGTCGTTCCCCTCGCCAGCCCGTACCACACCGGAAACGCCGTCACCCCGACCAGCACGGCGAGCCCGACAACGATCTTGCCCGCGTCATACATCGGCGCCTCCTCCCTGCTCCTCCGCCGTCTCCTTGCGCAGGTTGATCCTGCGCGCCTTCCGGTCCTCGCTCTCCCCGTCCATCACCAGCGCGTTGCCCACCAGCTCGTGCACTCCGCAAATCCTCACACCGGGCGCCCAGTACTCAGCCAACGGCGGCAGCGTCGCCTTGTCGATCGCACACACACACGCCATCGTGTTCACGCCGTGCGTGTCGCGTACATGCTTGAGCGCAGCGCCCCGCGGCAGCCCGCCACGCAACCTCATCTCCATGTTCTCGTCGTTGCCCAACCCCGCGCCACCGGCACAGCAGAACGTCTGCTCCCGGATCGTGTTCTCGGGCATCTCGTAGAATTGGTTGCACACGTTCCGCAGAATGTATCGCGGCTCCTCCAGCAGCCCCATCGCTCGCGCCGGGTTGCACGAGTCGTGAAACGTCGGGATCACCGCGTCGTTGCGCGCCGGATCCAGCCTCAGCTTGTTGTGCTTGATCAGGTCCGCCGTGAACTCGCAGATGTGCACCATCTTCGTGGACCGTGCATGCTCGAACACCGTCCCCGTAACAGGCGACTTCGGCACCTCGAGGAAGTCCGCCGGACCGTTCAGCGTGTCCATGTACTCATGCACCACCCGCCACATGTGCCCGCACTCGCCGCCCAGAATCCACTTGACCCCGAGCCGCTTCGCCTCCGCATACATCTTCGCGTTCAGACGCTTGATCGTGTCGTGAGACGTGAACAGCCCGAAGTTCCCTCCCTCTGACGTATACGTCGAGAGCGTAACGTCCAGGTCCAGGAACTTGAACAGCAAGAGATAGCCCATGAACGTGTAGATCGCGGGCTCGGCAAATACGTCCGCAGACGGCGTGACGAACAGGATCTCAGCGCCTTTGCGGTTGAACGACGGCTCCGCACGGATACCGGTCGCTTCCTCGAGTTCGTCGACCACGAAGTCGACGTTGTCCTTGAACGTGTGCGGTTGCAGGCCGAGGTGATTGCCCGTGCGGAAGCAGTTCGCCGCAGGCTCCAGCGCCCAGTTGATGCCGATGCCGAGGTCGTACATCAGCTCCCGCGCCATCATCGTGATCTCGGCCGTGTCGATGCCGTAGGGGCAAAAGACCGAGCAGCGACGGCACTCCGTGCACTGGTAGAAGTAGTAGTACCACTCCTTGATCACGTCTTCCGTCAGCTCGCGACCGCCCGCGAGCTTGCCGAAGATCTTGCCCGCCGTGGTGAAGTTCTGACGGTACACCGAGCGCAACAGCTCCGCTCGGAGCACTGGCATGTTCTTCGGGTCGCCGGAGCCCATGTAGAAGTGGCACTTGTCCGCGCAGGCGCCGCACCGTACGCAGATGTCCATGAAGACGGAGAACGACCGGAACCTCTCCAGCCGATCCTTCATCCCGGCGAGCACCGTCTCCTTCCAGTTCGACGGAAGCCCCCAGTCCTTGTCCTCCACCGACCACTGACGACCGTGCGGGAAGCCCAGGTAGTCGATGTTCTTCTTGGCCGCCGGGTAATTGTAGGTTCCCTTCTTGAACGACGGCGGCACGTCCATCCAGTCCTTGTCGGGCGGCTGGAAGTCGATCTTCACGAGTTCTTCCGGCTTCGGATGTTCCTCTGACATCGCTTCATCCTCTCGTCCGCGGGCGGCACCGCCACCCTCGATTGATGTCCCTACTCGTCCTTCTCCACCGGCAGTCCCACCGCCTTCATCTTGTCGCGGAACTCATCCTCGTACTCCTCGTAGGTGTGCACCTTCACCGGGTGGTTCCATGGATTCACGTGCCGGACCTCACGGCTGTTGCATCGCAGATTGCGCGTCGGTGACATGAACACCCCCGCCATGTGCGTCAGCTTGCTGAACGGGAAGTACGCGAGCAGCACGCTCACCAGGAAAACATGCCCATAGAAGATCGGCGCGATCGACTTCGACACCACCGGCTTGAACGTCACCAGCCCGACCGCCAGCTCCTTGATGCCCACCACGTCCGTCTTCATGAAATGCCGCATCACGATGCCCGACAGGCCAATGCCGATGATCAAAAACAGCGGGAAGTAGTCCGCCACCAGCGAGATGTACCGGAGCTGCGGCGACACCAACCGACGCGCAAGCAGGAACCCCACCGCCACCACCAGCGTGACCCCGGTGATGTACAGCGTCGGTACCCCAAGCTCGAAAAAGCCGTCGACCTTCTGCAGCAACGTCGCCACCGGCACCACCGGCTCCGTAAAGAACCGCATGTGGCGCAGCACGATCACCAAGAACGAGTAGTGGAACACAATCGCCCCAGCCCACAGCATCCACTCACCGTCATAAGTCACGTGCCCGGGTCCCTTGACCGACATCTTCGTATTGCGAAACAGGGAACGGAACACGAGCACCTCCAACGCCATCCGGGCCACGACCCCCATGGTCGACGATGGATTCTCAACCTTGGCTTGACGGATCCACGGTAGCGACTTCTGCTGACCGCAGGTCGTCGCGATGGCAAAGGGCACCGGCGCCTTGCCCCACTTGAACGCCACGCGGTAGACCACACCGGCCAGGAAGATCGCCATCGCTGCGTAGGGCACGGCCACCGCAAACACGACCTGCATGCTCGGCCCCGCCAGATACGCGATAGCGAAGAGCACGGCTACAGCCACCAAGGCATACAGCGCTTTCATCGATCCTCACCTCGACTCTCTTCGTCGCCCGAGACGTCGCTCGTCATGTCACGGGAAGCGGCCATGGACGACCCAATCATCCGATTCGCCCGCTCGAGCAACGTGTAGTTCATCTTCTTGAGCTGGTTGTAGCGGACCTCGTACACCCGCTCGCGGCAACGCATGTAGACATCGAACGCGCACATCTGCAAACGATCGATTCGACCGTCGAGTTCCGTCCACTGCTCCGAACTCAGCGTCAGCCCGGGTAGGTCGCGAAGCAGCCCCTTGAGTGAGCCTACGAAGCCCACTGCCCGCGACGGCGTGAAGTCCTGCAACGCGCGCAGCTTGAGCATATCCTCGAGAATCGAAGACGACTGCTCTTCGCGTGCGCCGGCCACGAGTTCGTCGAACAGGGCCTCGATTCCGTGCGTGAGCAGGTAGCCGGCGGGGTTGGCGAAACGATCGCGCTCGCGACGCAACGAACGCGCCGTGTCTTCGGGATAGGTGTCCAGCACGACTTGCAGCCACCGCTCCACGATGGTGGTCCGCTTGTCCGATAGAACTCGGTTCAGCATGGCAGGCGACGTCCGCGTCGTATCGTCTCGCCCGCAGGCTCGCGCAAAGACGTCTTCCAGCGATATAGAGGAAGGCCCCCTTGCAGGTCAACGCAGATCGGCTCGATTCTCTCGGACAGATTGTGTGGGCAATGCAGCAGATGATGATGTCGCGGATTCGTGAGGAGCGAGTCGCCTTCTCTCGCGGTTTCATCGAGACGCCACGCGCAAGGTGCAGCGCGGCAGTCCCTCGACTCGAACGTAGCTGCGCGATAGTGCGCACCCCTCCGTGCACGACGGTGTCGTGCTCAGCGATACGCGGGCCGAAGCAGGTACAAGGGGGCCCCACGGTCCACCCCGGCAGCCGGGACGGCTTCACCCAGCCACCGAGATGGATAAGGGATGCCGACTGTCAGACGCAGCCGGTGGGCTTCGGAAGCCCGGCCACCTTGCAGGCGCCCTTCGCAGGCCCGCTCGGGAACAGCTCGTACACCTCTTTGAGAGAAAGCTTGGTGTCCTTGCAGAGCTTGCGAATCATCGGTGCCACGCCGAACTTCAGGTAGTAGTCACGCAGGTAGTTCACCAGGTGCCAATGCTTCTCAGTGAGCTCGGTGACTCCCTCCGTAGATGCCAGTGCCAGGGCTACCTCCTGGTTCCACTTCTCGGGTTCCGCCATGAAGCCGTCTTCGTCGACTTCGATGCGCACATTGCCGTGCTCGAAAATCGCCATGTCGAATGTTCCTCCAGGTACAGGCTTCGGTGAGCCGCGGACGCTCCGCAGTTCGCCAGGTCAAGACATTTCGATATATCCACAGGGGCACTGCTCTGCACACTTCTTGCACCCCTGACAGAACTCCAGCTTGAACGAGTAGGGCTGTCCCTTCGTCAACGGCTTGACGATCGCTCCATCACCGCACAGAGTCCAGCAATTCCCACAGTCAAAACACGCCCCACAGCTCATGCACCGCTTGGACTCCTCAATCGCCTGCTCACGGGTGAATCCCTTGTTGATCTCGACATCGGGGTCAGCCCAACGCTGCTCCACCGGCACCTCGGGCTGCGGCGGGAGACGGTCCTTCTTCTCGAACCACGCGCGGTTCATCTTGTCCTTCGTGACCACCGGCGGCAACACCGGGATCTCGACCGGCAGGCCGCGAAGCTGGCAGTGAATCGTCTCCGCTGCACGACGCCCCTGCGCGATCGCGATCGTCACCAGACCCAGGTCGAGCACATCACCACCCGCCAGCACGTTGTCCTTGTTGGTCTTGCCGTACGGGTCCACCTTCACCCAGTCACGACCCGTGCGCAGATCGTCGAAGCCCCGGAAGTCAGGTTCCTGGCTGATCGCCGAGACGATCGCCGTCGCGTCCAGCACGAACTCCGACCCAGGGATCGGCACGGGCCGACGACGACCGCTGGCGTCAGGCTCGCCCAGCTCGGTGCGCTGGAACTTCATCCCGGTTGCCTTGTCGCCGTCCTTGATCACCTCGATCGGCATCACCAGGAACTCGAACTTTACGCCCTCTTCTTCCGCTCCGCGAACCTCCTGCTCGATCGCAGGCATCTCCTTGATCGTCCGGCGATACACGATCCAGACTTCGGCGCCCAGTCGCCGCGACACGCGCGCGGCATCGATGGCTGCGTCGCCACCGCCGATCACCAGCACCTTCTTGCCCACGTCGACCTTCTCGCCGGAGTTCACTCGGTTGAGGAACTCCGTAGCAGTGTACACGTTCGACGCATCCTCGCCAGGAATCCCGAGGGACTTGCCCTTGTGGGCACCAATGCCCACGAAGATCGCCGCATAGTCCTTCTTGAGGTCCTCATAGGGGAAGTCGCGCCCGACGGCAGTGTTGTACTTGAACTCCACACCCAAGGCTGCAATCCGCTCGACCTCGGCATCGAGGATCTCCGGCGGCAGACGGTACTTCGGGATGCCGTAGCGGAGCATTCCGCCGGCCTTCGGGAAGGCCTCGAACACTGTCACGGGGTAACCGCGGCGCGCGAGCTGGTAGGCGCAGGAAAGACCGGCAGGGCCCGAGCCGATGACCGCAATCTTCTCCGGATGCTGCTCGTCCGTGAGCTTCTTGAAAGACAACTTGCGCTCAAGCGCGAAGTCGCCAATCGCTCGCTCCATGTTGTTGACCGACAACGGCCCTTCCATGTCGGACCGATTGCAATTCGCCTCGCAGGGGTGCGGACATACGCGGCCACAAACTGACGGCAACGGATTCGTGTCGGTCAGGAGCTGCCAGGCCAGCTCGAACGACTGGTCGTACGTTCGCCCGTGCAACTCCGTCTGCGCAATCACCGTGATCGCACCACGGATGTCGTTGTGGTTCGGGCAGGCATTGATGCACGGCGGTGTCTTCGGAACGTGCTTCGGTCGTAGCGAGGAGGTCTCCCCACCTCCTCGCGGTCCACCGCCACCGCCGGCACCACCACGGCTGACTAGCTTTTTTTTGTCTTTCAGTACGAGCGCCATCGGAGTCTCCTCCCCCGGCCCCCATGCCTCTTCGGTATACGAGACCAAAGATTCACTGTCAAGCACCGTGTTTCGAGCTTTTATTCGGCGGTCTTCTCTGCCCTTACGTTACCTTGTCATCCGCGACCGACGCCACCGCTCACCAGCGCCCACTACCCCCTCGGCCCATCCCCCCGCCCCCAAAGCATGAACATGCACGTACGTCGCCAACACGTTTCCGAGACACATCCCCTCCCGTGTCCCCATTATCCCTCGCCCCCGCCGCATCTCGAACACCAACGGCACCCCCGTCGCGTCCTTCACGCTCGAATAGTGAAACTCGTGTCCCTTGAATCTCGCTCCCACCCGCAAGAACGGGTTTTCCGCCACCACCTCCACGTCCACATACCCGTGCCCCACCGGCCTTGCCCCCATCCGCGTCTCCACCGGCAATAGCCCCGCCATCTCGTGCCGTCCCTCCGACGTCCACAACGCTGCCGATACGTACATCAGCCCCCCACATTCCGCGTACACTGGCATCCCCGCCCGCGCACGCTCCCGAAGCTTCCCCAGCAACTCCCGATTCCCCGACAACGCCGCAGCGTGCGTCTCCGGAAAACCTCCCCCTACGTACAACACGTCGATGTCCCCCAACCCCGTGTCCGCCAACGGCGATATCGATTCGATTGTCCCCCCCGCACGCTCGATCGCCTCCAGGTTCTCCTGGTAATAGAATGTGAAAGCGGAGTCGAGCAAGACGCCCACGCGCGCCCGGCGCGCCACGACCTCTGCCCGCTCCCACCGCTCCTCCGCCCACGCCGGCGCTGCCCTCGCCAGCCGCTCCACCGCAGCCAGATCAACCCCTTCCGACACCACCCCCGCCACCACCTCCAACGCCGCATCCGCCGCAGCATGCTCCTGCGGTGTCAGCAAGCCCAGATGCCGATTCGGGATCAGTTCCTCCTCTGCCCTTCGCAGTACCCCCACAACCGGTATCCCCGTCTCTGTCTCGATTGCCTCCCTCGCCACCTTCCCATGGCGCTCCCCAGCAACCCGGTTCAGCACCACCCCCGCCAGCGGCGTCCCAGCCTCCAGATCCCTGCACCCGAGCACGACTGCCGCCAGCGTCCGTGTCACCTTCGTCGCGTTCACCACCAACACCACCGGCGCCGCCAGCATCCTCGCCAGCGCCGCCGTGCTGTGCGTCCCCCTCGCATCGCCACCGTCGAATAGCCCCCGGTTCCCTTCGATGATCGAGATCCCGTCCGACGGCGCGTGCGCCGAGAATACCTGCCGGACCACTTCCTCTCCGCACAGATGGACATCCAGATTCCGCGCCACGCCGCCGCTTGCACGGCTCAGCCACGCTGGGTCGATGAAGTCGGGCCCCTTCTTGAACGCTTGCACACGCACGCCACGCCGCCGAAGCGCGACACACAAGCCCAACGCCACCGTCGTCTTGCCCGCATCGCCCGAGGCTCCCGCGATCACGATCCGCGGTGCCGGCCTCGCCAATCCGATCGCCGATTGCATGGCTTGCAGCATCGGACACGCGCAGCATGGACGCAAGCATCGCGCGACGAACACGCCGCGATGAGAATAGACTGTGGGGGAAACCGGGGAGACCGACGCCTACTTGTTCGCGGCGCCTTCCACGTGCGGCAGCTCGATGAAGCTCCCGCCGAAGTACGTGTACACGCAGCGGCCGGACTCGATGAGCAGACGGATCGCTTCCTTCGCCGTCTTGCGATCCATGCGATCGCCGAACATCTCGTTGGCAGCCTTGGTCAGATCACCCGGCTTGAGCTTCTTCTTGCCCTGCACCTCGGCCACCAGCTTGTACATGGCCTCAGCCACTTCTTCTACCGTTACGGGCTCAGCCATCGTTCCTCTCCTTTGCTGCTACGCTTGGTCGAATCGAAGATGAGTCGACCTCTTGAACGATAGCCCGGCGTGCTTGAAGTCGTCAATGTGGTGCTTGGTGAACTCCAGGCCCGTGAGCTTGAAGAACCGCGGCCAGCCGATCCGGTCGATCCATTCGCCCATGCGCTCGTACTTGTGCGCGTTTGCTGCCCACACCTCCACGATCTTGTGCACCGTGTTCACCACCTCCGGCCAGCGCGGTGGATTGTTCGGCAAGAACGGAACGGCGAGCTTGCTGAATCGAGGCTCGCTTCGCGCATTCGATACCTTCCCGCCAACCCAAATCGAAACGCCGTCGGTCTCCGGATCGGCCAGCGGCATCGCCGGACATACCGTGTAGCAGTTCGCACAGTACATGCAGTTCTCCTCGAGAACCTCCACCGACGGGTTGCCGTCGACCGTCGCCGGACGGATGGCCGCCGTCGGGCAAGCAGCCACCACCGACGGGATCTCGCACATGACCTTGACATTGGCGTGCTTGATCGAAGGCGCATGACGATGGATGCCCAGGATCGCGATGTCGGAGCAGTGGACGGCGCCGCACATGTTGAGGCAACAAGCGAGCGCCACACGCAGCTTGCCCGGAAGCTTCATTTCCGTGAAGTACGGGAACAAGTCATCCATCACGGACTTGACGATGCCGGAGGCATCGGTCGCGGCCGAGTGGCAGTGCACCCAGCCCTGCGTATGCACGATGTTCGAAATCGCGTTGCCAAGACCGCCGACGGGATAGCCAGCCTTGGTCAGCTCGTCGATCAGCGGGTCGATGTTCTTGGGGTCCGTCAGAAGGAACTCGACATTGTTGCGGCTCGTCCAGCGCAGGTAGCCGCCCGAGTACTTGTCAGCGAGGTCCGCGAACAGCCGAATGGTATCGATCGCCATCAGGCGGGGCGAGGCCGCGCGGACGGAGTACAGCTTGTCGCCCGACTCGGCGGTGTGCACGAGCACACCCTGGCGGGGGATCTCGTGGTACTTCCACTGCCCGTAGTTCTTCAGGATGACGGGCGGCAGGAACTTCTTGTAATGAGGCGGTCCGATGTCGGTAATGCGCTTGGCAGGTGCTTCAGCCATCTTCCTGTTCTCCTCGAACGGAGGCGTTGCCTCCGACATTCATTCCTTTGTCCATTCCACGAAGCAAAGCACAGTCGACTTCTACTCCTCTTCGGCTTCGCCACCCTTGAGGTCGTAGAACACGTACGGGTTGTCACGCGGCGCAGAAACCATCTCGGGCACCGGCTCCAGGCCCACGGCCTCGAGGAAGTTGCCCATGCCCACGCGCTGGATGAACTCGCCAACGCGCTCTCGGTTCTTGCCGTCCTCGTTCCATACCTCCCAGATCGCCTCGATGAGTTCCTTGATGTCGTCGTACGGCGGCTCCATCTTCACGAACGGCACCAGCACCGAAGACAGCAATGCCCCCTCCATGATCGGCGCCTTCGCACCGAGCAGGATCGTCGCACCCCGCTCCTTGCCCGGCCGTAGCGCCTTGGGCATCACGTTGATGCAGTGCATGCAATGACGACAATCGTTGTCGTCGATCTCGAGCTTGTCGCCGTTGAGCTTGATGCACTTGCCAGGGCAGTTCATCACCACGTCGGACACGATGTCCATGCCGCTCTTGATGTAGTTGGCGACCTCGGCCTGGTCGACTTGGATCCTGTCTTTCCAAATGCCAATGACCGACAGGTCGGCGCGCGCGATGGACGCGACACAGTCGTTCGGGCAGCCTGCCGCCTTGATCTTGAACTTGTAGGGGAACGCAGGACGATGAAGCTCATCCTGAAAGTGCTGGGTGATCTCGTAGCAGAAGTCCATCGTGTCGTAGCAGGCCCACTCGCACCGGGCCATGCCGCAGCACGCCGACGGCGTACGCAGGTCCGAGCCCGAGCCGCCCAGGTCGAATCCGGCCGCCGTCAGCTCCGCAAATGCCGGCTCCAGATGCTCCGTCGACGTCCCCAGGAAGATGATGTCGCCCGTCGAGCCGTGCATGTTCGTCATGCCCGAACCGTGACGCTCCCAGATGTCGCACAGCGTCCGCAGCGCCTCCGAGGTGTAGAACCAGGCAGCCGGCATGTTCACGCGCATCGTGTGGAAGTGCGCAACACCGGGATACTTCTCGGGCAGGTCGGTATAGCGGCCGATGACGCCACCGCCGTAGCCGAACACACCCACGATGCCGCCGTGCTTCCAGTGGCCGATCTTCTCCTCATAGGATTGCTCGAGAACCCCGAGCAGGTCCGCACATGTGGCGTTCTTGTCCGCCCGCTTCTTGATCTCCTTGACGAAGCTGGGCCACGGCCCCTTCTCGAGTTCATCCAACTTCGGGGTGGGTACTTTCGCCATCGAACATCTCCTCCTTATCCGAGGGAGTCACGCCGCGCTCCCGGGCCTCTTCCCTGTCGCTGCGACGCTCCGGTTCGTTGCTGCAGATTGCTTCTTCTTACACCCGCAGCGCTGTTGCATAAAGGCCGAATACTACTCCGCACGGCCCGTTGCTGCTTCGCCTTCTCTCGCCTCTTGTTTTCGTGAAGCGAGTCATGTTGTATCACGCTACACTACAACTCCCGCCCACATCGCTGCGTAAGCTAAAACCCCTTGTTCGGGTTCGGCCCCAGATCCACTACCTTCTCCACGAACTCGTTGATGATTCCCGGCAGCTTCGGCGCGTCCCCGAGTTCGAACTGCTGCAGCTTGATCCGCTCCGGCTCCAGCATCAGCCGCGTCAGCGTCTCCTGGATCTTCCCCAGTCGCACACTGCATAGTTCGCTGCCCTTGACGAAGTGACACTGGTAGTCGTCGCCAAACTTGCAGCCGATCAGCATCACGCCGTCGATCCCCTTGATCAAGGCGTCGTTCACCCACTGCAGGTTCATCGAGCCCAAACACCGCAGCGGAATGAACCGCACCCACGGGCTCACCTCCATCCGTAGCTGCGCCGCCAGGTCGATCGCCGGCAGCGTGTCGTTCTCGCAAATCAGACATAGCACACGCGGCTTCTCGTCGAACTCCTCTGGTACCGAGATCGCCTTGATCATCGACCCCACCATGTCCACCGAGTAGTTTGCAAACGAGATGATCCGCTCTGGACAAGCGCCCATGCAAACACCACATCGCCTGCACCGCGTCGGGTTCGGCTTCGGCGTGCCCTTCTCGTCTTCGTCGAGCGTGCCGAAGGGACATTCATCCGTGCACCGCTTGCACTGCGTGCATCGCGACAGGAAGAAGTCCGGCCAGGTAATGTCGCTCGCGCGGGGATGTACCGCCTCTCCGCGTGACGCCGACTCTACACACTGGATCGCCTTCAGCGCCGCGCCGATCCCGTCGGTGCTCGCCGCGTCCGCGTCCATCGGCTGACGCACGGTCCCCGCAGCGTAGATGCCAGTGCGCTGCGTCTCGTACGGGAAGCAGATGAAGTGCGAGTTGGGGAATCCATGCGCCCGCGTCGGCATCTCCTTTCCTTGCCTGTACGCAAGATTCAGGATCGATGCGCCGTCCTTCGTCGCCGGCTCCAACCCCGTCGCAAGCACCACCACGTCCACCTCGAACTGCAGTTCGTCGTTGCTCAGCGCATCGTCGGCGACGACCTGAACGGCGCCGTTCTTCTTCTCGACGCTCTTCACCGTGCCCTTGACGAACACCGTGCCGCCCTTCTGCGCCTCGCGATAGAAGTTCTCCATCAACCCCGGTGTGCGCACGTCCTTGTACAACACGTACGTGCGAGCCTTCGGATTCGCCTCCTTCACGTAGCCCGCCTGCTTGATCGACGCCGCGCAGCAGACCGTCGAACAGTACGGCAGATGGTCGCTGTCTCGCGACCCTGCACACTGCACGAACAGCACCGACTCGATTGCCTTGCCGTCCGACGGCCGCACAAGCTCGCCCGACTTGGCCAGCTTCTCGAACTCCACGCCCGTCATCACGTCGGGCGTTGCGCCGTAGCCGAGGTTCGTGAGCTTGGCGGCATCATAAGGTGTTGCACCCACCGCCAAGACGATCGCGCCAATCTTGTAGGTTCCCGCCACAGCACCTTCGAGCTTGACGTCGTAAGCCCCTGGCGCCCCTTCGATGGATGCCACCGTCGTCGACTTCGCCACCGTGATCGCCTTGTTCTCCTCCACCGCCGCGACCAGAGCGGCGATGTCGTTGGGCTCGGCCGCCGCGAACGCGCCGCCTCGCGGCAGACGCTTGTGCCACAACGCGGTCAATCCGCCGAGCTGCGCGCTCTTCTCCACCAGCACGACCTGATAGCCCGACGCAGCGGCTTCCAAAGCGGCGTTCATGCCCGCCACGCCTCCGCCGATCACCAGCAGCGAGCGCGTCACCTCGGGCTCCAAACGCTTCGGAGGCGTGTTCTTCGCCGCCTTCACGCAGTACATCTTCACGTAGTCTTCCGCGAGCATCTGACGATCTTCGTCGTCGGCCTTGCACGTCCAAGCCACCAGCTCGCGAATGCCCACGCGCTCCATGACCACCTCAGGGAAACGCAACACGTGCGTCATCTCCCGTTGCGAGCACGCCGCGATTGCAATCGCGTCGAGCCCTTGCGCGGCGATCTCGTCCCGCACGAGCTTGATCCCCTCAGCAGTGCAGAGCTGCTCGTGCGCCTTCGCGCAAACCGCCTTGCCTTCCTTGCGAGCCACCTTCAGTAGCTCGTCCGCGTCGACCGCATCACCGATTCCACATCCCGTGCAGAGGAAGAATCCAACCTTATCCATGGCGCTACCTCCTCGCTCCGAGCTGAACGCCCCGAATTGCCGCAGCGGTTGCCGCCCTCACCGATGCCGCGACGTCCGACGGCCCCCTCGCGCAACCCACGACCCCAATCGCCTGCGTCGCGTCGGGAACTCCAAAGCCGTACTCGTCGCGCGCGATCAAGGACGGCGTCGCCGCGTCGCGCGCTTCGGGCACGAGCCCGGTCGCGAGCACCACCAAGTCCGCCTCGACACGCCGCGTCGCACATCCTTCGATGTTCTCCGCCACGACGGTCAGGTTCCCGGTCTGCGCGTCTTCGAGAACCTGGCCGACCTTGCCTTTGTTGAACGCAACGGACGGATCGGACTGAACGCGACGCAGGAAGTCCTCGTTGGTGCCGCTGACGCGCAGGTCGATGTAGAAGATCTCGACCTTTGAGTCGGGGTACATCTCGCGCACGTAGCACGCCTGCTTGAGGGACGCGGTGCAGCACACCGCCGAACAGTAGGGCAGGTGCTCTTCGTCTCTCGATCCCGCGCACTGCACGAACACCACGCGCTTCGGCTCCTTGCCGTCGCTGGGTCGCACAATCTTGCCGCCCGTCGGGCCGTCGGTGGCAGCCATGCGCTCGAACATCACGTTCGTGACCACGTTCTTGATGCGCCCGAACCCGAGGTTCTGGATGCGTGAGGCGTCATAGGGCTTCCATCCCGTGGCCCACACGATCGCCGACGCCTCCAACGTACGCGTCTGCGCCGTCATCCCGAGGTCAATTGCGCCGGCCTTACAAGCGTCCACGCACTTGCCGCACGAAGCGCCGGGACAGACGGTGGTGTCGATGGCGTACTTCATCGGGAATGCGAGGCGCTGGGGAAGGAAGATCGCCTTCGTGGTGTCGAGCCCGTAGTTGTGGGCATTGGGACGCTCGACAGGACACGCGGCCACGCAATCGTTGCACGCGGTGCACTTGTCGTTGACCATCCTCGGCCTGATGTGCACCGTCGCTACGTAGTCGCCTGGGCCGCCGTCCACGCTGACGACTTCTGCGTCGACGAGCACTTCGACGCGTGCATTGGCCTTGAGGCGCCTGTAGTTGATCTCCAGCCCACACGTGGGCGGGCACAGTTTGGGGAAGTACTTGTGCATACCCGCGACGCGGCCGCCCAGCGACGGCGTCTTCTCGACGATAACCGCGCGGTGGCCCGCTTCGGCAACCTCAAGGGCGGCGCTGATGCCGCCAATGCCGCCGCCGACCACCAGGACGCACTTTTCATTGTCCGCAGCCATGTGAGTCCTTCCTTCCGAACGGTCGATCAGAATCCATGAGTTCGTCGCACGACAACGGGCCGCGCGACATCACTCCGCGCGAAGCACCTTGCGCTTCGCGCGCTCGTACTCCTCGTTGACCTTCACCGTGCGCTCGTGGAAGAGCGCGAAGCGTAGCCAACGGTAAGCGAAGCGCAGCAGCGCCTCGTCGTCGTCGCGAATCGCCTCCACCACCTCGGGCTCGATGTCGAACTTGCGCAGAAATGACGACTCGAAAATGAACTCCCGAAAGCGGTCGAGGTTGTAGCACGCCATGAAGTACATCTGACGGTGCTCGGGCTCGAGCGCGTAGCCGTGCGTAAGGAACTTGTGGAGCGTGACGTTCTTCAGTTCCTCGTTCGCGGCGTCGTAGTCCGCCGTTTGTTGGCTCTCGAGCCATTGCCGGATGGTGAGTTCGTTGGGCTCGTCGAGGCCATGGCACCTGCGGTCTTCCAGCAGGAAGTAGAACTCCTCGCCATCGGGCTTGTCTGCGCTGCGCTCGGAGGCCATCCCCACGGGGTACATCCTGCAGGCCCAAGGGCGATCGGTGTATACGGTGCAGCCCTTCTCGGACACAAGCTGACATGCACGCGTCTGCTCATCCATCTTGAGGAGCACCACGGGTAGCTTCTGGCCTTCAGGAATCTGGGGCAGAATCGTGTAGCGCTCGATGAACTCCTCGCTTCCGATGCCGAGGCGTCTTCGCAGACGGAGCACGTCATACGGCGTGAGAACGATGTTGACGTCGGAGCAGCACTTCGTGAAGCAAGGCAGGCCCGCGTGGCAGGCGAAATGGAACTTGTCGTGGAGGGACAGACGCTTGTACTCGGTCAGGATCTTGTCCTTGATACTTTTCGGTGAAGGCTTTTCCATGGCCTGCTACTCCTGCCCCAGCGTTGGCTCGTCATCGCGCAGGATGGCGTCCTTCATCGCATCGGCGGACCACACGGGAAGGGGGCCGGTTTCACCCGTCGAGGGGTCGAGACGATGCCTGTACATGGCATTGACGTTGAATTGTGACTTCATCCATGCGGCGCTTCGGGTGAAGTAGCTGCATTCGTCGTTGAAGCACACGAACAGGAACGGGGTCTCCCAGCTTGTGAGCGGGGGGGTTCTCATCCGCGAGAGGGGTTGATGGCAGTAGGGACATCGATGTTCGGCCATGGCCTGGTACTTCCTTCGGGGACTGCGTAGATCTACTGCGCAAGAAAAATCCTCCAGGCACCTTCAGGGCACCTGGAGGATTTCTTTGCCTCACTTCAAGCCTCGACTACTCCACGATGCGGTGGATGGTGCGCTTGATCATCGTCCACTCGCCGGTCTTGCGGTCGACCTTGCAGTTGGCGAAGCACTTCCAGTTGGCTTCGTCCATGTTGGGGGTGTCGGCGCGGTAGTAGTAGCCCGGCCACCTGGTCTCCTCGCGGAAGAGCAGGGTGCGAACGTGAGCTTCCGCCTGCCATGTTCGGTGAATGTTCTCCCAGCAGCGCATCAGTTCGTTGTGGTTCGACGCGGCCAGCTTCTGGGAGTCTTCCTTGAGCATCGCGAGCAGCTCAAGCGCGCGGTTGAGCAGGTGCTTGTTGGTCGTGAACTGCGTCGACACGCCACCGGCGTACTCGTCCATCAGCTTCTGGAGCCGGAACATGTAGTCGCGCGGCTTGATGAAGTTCGGGTTGATGTTGGGGTCGTTTGCGTAATCCTTGTGCGCTTCGTACAGGTCGAGCGGCGCCAGGGCGCGGGCCTTGTACTCGGCGATCGTGGCGTCGGTGACCGTGGGACGGGTCTTGTTGTCCACGCAGTACTTGACAGCGGACTTGGCAGCGATGCGTCCCTCGGTGAAGGAGCCGGAGGAGAACTTGTGGCTGGAGGCACCGGAGGCGTCGCCGGCGGCAAACATGCCGGGCACCGTGGTCATGTTCGTATAGCCCCAGAAGTAGTCCTTCTTGGTGGCTTCGGTCTGCAGATCCTCGGCACCGGACACCCATGCACCGGAAGCGCCGGAGTGGGAACCAATGAAGTAGGGCTCGCAGGGCGCGATCTCGGACGGCGCCTTCTCAGGCTCGATGTTCATGGCGGCCCACAGGATCGCCTGGCTTACGGTCATGTCGAGGAAGTCTTCCCACGCCTCGGCCTCGAGGTGCTTGAGCTTCTTCTTGGCAGCCTTCTCGTCGCCCGCGGCGGCCGCGATCTTCTGGATCGCCTCGGCAGTCTGCATGTACAGCGGGCCCTTGCCGGCGAAGATGTCCATCATGCCCAGGTGGTTGCGCAGGCAGGCGGGAATCGGCTTGGCAAGGCCGTAGGGTGCGTACTTCTTGAGTTCGTCGGCGTGGGTCTTCATGTAGTCCTCGCCGAACGCGTTGGTGGCGGAAGCCTTGAAGAGCAGGAACCAAGCTCCGACCGGGCCATAGCCGTCCTTGAAGCGAACCGGGATGAACCGGACTTCCTGGCAAGTCATCTCCGCACCGGCACGCAGGGTCATGAAGGCCGAAGAGCCGCTGTTGAAGGGCGGATACCAGCTACGGCCCATGCCTTCGCCGACGGAGCGGGGACGGAACACGCTGACCGCGCCACCAGCGGCGACGAGAACGGCCTTGGCCTTGAAGACGTAGAACTTGTCTTCACGGACGGAGAAGCCGACCGCGCCAGCGACCTTGTCGCCGTCCATCAGAGGCTCGGTGATGAACACGCGCTCGTAGATTTCCATCCCGGCGGCGTTCATGGCATTCTTGGCGGCTTCGGCGACGAGGATCTTGTAGGACTCGCCGTTGATCATGACTTGCCAACGGCCTTCGTGGACGTACTTGCCGTTCTCGTCTTTCCAGATCGGCAGGCCCCACTTCTCGAAGAGGTGGACGGTGGAGTCGACGTGACGGGCGATGTTGAAGACGAGGTCTTCTCGCGTCACGCCCATGAGGTCCTGGCGGACATAGCGGACATAGTCTTCGACGGTGTTGTCACCAGCACCGACGCCGATGTACTGGTTGAGGGCGGACAGGCCCATGGCGACGGCGCCGGAGCGGTCCATGGCAGCCTTGTCGACGAGGGTGACCTTGACGCCGTTCTTCTTGGCCCAGTAGGCAGCTTCGACAGCAGCACCGCAGGCGGCCATGCCACCACCGATGATGAGCAGGTCGGTTTCGACAATCTTGGTTTCAAAGTTAGCCATCTTTGCTTCTCCCGATTTAACCCGTTGTGGTCTTCACTTCTTCAACGTCGGAACCGCAGCCATGTTGAGCGACGCGGGTTCGGTGAACAGCGCTGGACTGTTCAGGTCGCCGTCTCCCTCCGGGAAGCCGCCGTTTGGAACGGCCTTGCCTTCGGGGGTGGTGCGGATCGGGAACTTGAAGCGCTTGACGCTTCCATTGCGGAACTTGATGGTCCACATGATGTCTTCGGAGCCGCGGAGCGGGACGCACGAAGCGCCGAGCGGCACGAAGTCAGCGTAGCCACGGACGTCAATGGCCTGCTGCGGACAGATCTTCACGCAGGAGTAGCACTCCCAGCACATGTCAGGTGCCCGGTTGAACGCCTTCATCTTGACCTTGTCGAGGACCATGAGGTCGTTCGGGCAGATGTACATGCAGGCAGTCTTGTCCTTGCCCTTGCAGCCATCGCACTTTTCGTTGATGACGAAGCTCGGCATATTGCGTCTCCTTGTGTATCAGTACGTCGGACCCACGATGCGCTCCGTTCGGCACATGTCGACGGAGCTGGACTCTCAGCCTCGATTCCGAGAACCGTTTCGGGACGGTTCTCGGAGGGAGCCGGACCTGGGCTCGCAGTGCCGCCCGGACACTACGCCTTCCCGAACGTAACCGTCACATCCCGACCAGATCTGGCACTCCGCGTTACGGCTGCCGTCACCGATTTGAACGTGACGTCAGGTCATTTGCTCCCAGCGGCGCGTCTCGATGTTGGGATCGCGCCCATCGCCGATTTCCCCTATTCCGCACAGCGAGTCAAGACAAAAACAGCCGCCTCGATGTCGATTCTTTGGCCCTCGGCCATTCGCCCCGTCGCCCTTCGGTAGCGTCGGCTAAACCACTTACAGACCGCTTCGACGGTTCCCTCCTGCCCTCCCCCCTTGCAGTTGGCGATTCCCGCGCGGATTCCCTCGTGCCGGGCGCCACGTCTCGTTCGCTAGCTGACGCTCGTGCGGTCCCGGTTTCGGTATTCACGCTTCATCCGTGCTGACAATTCGAACCATGTCCCGAGTTGACAGGCTTTCAGCGCCCGCTCGCACCTGCCTCCCCCTCCTGCGGGGCCATCCGTGTCCGTATACGTCGTCTCTGTCGTGCGCGTCGTGCTTCGTGCGCGTTGTCCTAAACTGCCTTTATCGTCTGTTCTTCGCTACGGTGCCGTGCGACGAAACTACCGAAGTTATCCCTATCGGGATATTGCTCGCCCGGGTCGGTGGTTCTTCTGTCGCCGCCTGATCTCGCCGCATTGGTGCCGTCTACCTTCCAATTGCCCGAATGACGTCCCGCGTCGCATCCATATTTATATTGGTGTGCTCAACGGCTTCCCACCGCTCTGAACCATCAGTTCATGTCGTTGCGTAGCGGTATTTGTTCCGTCTCCCCCTTCCACCGTCTCCCTTTACCTCCCCACCCCTTCGATCTAATAGGCGAGAGCCGTTTGTTGCCCATCGCCCCGCCCCATGCGGACTCGCCGTGGGCGCGATGGTCGCGTTGTCTGGCGACATGCGGGAATCCTCACGTCGGGCCCTGCGCCTTCGTGCAAGTCGTGTCTCGTGCCGCCCCACCTGCCAGATCGGGCGTCACCGCCGCGCTCCACGAACGCCCGGCCCCAAGGAGCAATTCGAATGGCTCTCCAAGCAAGCCGAAACTTCGTCCAAGGCACCCTCTTGGTCGTCGGCGGCGGTATCTCCGGCATGACCGTCGCCATCGAGGCTGCCGAAGCTGGCCTCGATGCCCACATCGTCGAATCCTCCCCATCCCTGGGTGGCCGCGTCGCCCAGCTCCACAAGTACTTTCCCAAGCTCTGTCCCCCGGTCTGCGGCCTCGAGATCAATCTCCGTAGGCTACGCGCCAACCCGCGCGTCCACGTCCATACCCTCACCACCCTCCAGAGCCTGTCAGGCTCCCCAGGCGATTTCGAAGCCGTGCTCCTGCACGCGCCTCGTTTCGTCAACGATCGCTGCACGGCCTGCAACGCCTGCGTCGACGTTTGCCCCGTCGATCGCGAGAACAACTTCGACTTCGGCATGAGCCGAACCAAGGCCATCTACCTGCCGCACCCCCTCGCGCACCCGCAGCGCTACGCCGTTGACCCCGCCGTGTGCAAGCGCGATGACTGCGCCGAGTGCGTCAAGGTATGCCCCGTCGACGCCATCGACCTCGGCATGAAGCCAACCACTACCCATCTGCACGTGGGTGCCGTCGTCATCGCGACCGGCTGGAAACCCTACGACGCCTCGCGCCTTACCAACCTCGGCTTCGGTGTCCACAAGAACGTCGTCACCAACATGATGTTCGAGCGCATGGCCTCGCCCACCGGCCCTACAGGCGGCCTGATTCAACGCCCCTCCGACAACAAGCCGCCCAGGTCCGTTGTTTTCGTGCAGTGCGCGGGATCGCGCGACGAGAACCACTTGCCCTACTGCTCTGGCGTGTGCTGCCTGGCGTCGCTCAAGCAGACTACCTATGTGCGCGACCAGATTCCCGACGCCTCCGTTCGCATGTTCTACATCGACATCCGCAGCCCCGGACGTCTCGAAGATTTCTTCCGCAGGGCACAAGGGCAGGAAGGCGTGACGTTCGATCGGGGCAAGGTGGCGAGGGTCACGGCGGCTGACGACCACACGGTGCGGTTGACGGTCGAGGACACGCTGAGCGGCGTGGTGCGCGACGTCGACGCGGACCTGGTTGTGCTGGCGACCGGGCTAGTACCGAGCGTGAGCCCCGAGCAGTTGCCGATGAAGGCGCGACACGACGAGGCCGGGTTCGGTGTCAACGATCCCGAGGGCACGGGGATCATTTTCGCGGGCTGCGCCAAGCGCCCGCTCGACGTGTCCAGCAGTGTGCAGGATGCCACGGGCGCCGCGCTCCGGGCGATCCAGTCGAACACGCGGAGGGCGAGCCATGGATAAGAAGGTTCGAATCTACTTCTGTACCGGTTGCGGGATCGGCGAAGCGCTCGATGTTCCCGGTCTCGAGAAGGTTGCGCGCAAGGAGAGCAAGGGCGGAGACACCCGCACGCATGCACTACTTTGCGGGCCTGAAGCACACGCCATGATCGAGCACGACATCCGCGAGGAGGGTGTCAACGCCGTCGTGATCGCCGCGTGCTCCATGCGCGCGCGTCAAGACGTCTTCACCTTCCCGCCTTCGGTCATCGTGGACCGGGTCAACCTCCGCGAACATGTCGTTTGGGTTTCCAAGCCCAACGATGAGGACACCCAGAAGCTCGCCGAAGACTACGTGCGCATGGGCTGTGTCAAGGTGCTCAAGAGCGAGCCCATCGCACCACGCACCGTCGACGTCGCACCGGTGATACTGATCATCGGCGGCGGCGCTACCGGCCTGGCTGCTGCGACCGAGGCCTCGGCCGTCGGCATGCGCGTCGTGCTGGTGGAGAGGTCGTCATCGCTTGGTGGCTGGGTCGCGCGGTTCGGACGAAAGTTCCCCACGCGCGAGCCCTACACCGCCCTGGTCGACAACGACATCTCCGCCCGCGTCGCATCGGTCATGTCCGACGACCGCATCCGCGTGTACCTCGACGCCCAGATTGCTTCGATTTCCGGCCAGCCCGGTGAATTCGACGCCGTCATCGAGTCGCACGGCCAACGTACGACCGAACGAGTCGGATCAATCATCGTCGCCACGGGTTGGCGCCCCTACGACGCAACCAGGTTGGGTCATCTGGGCTACGGCGTTTCGCAAAATGTGGTGACCAATGTCGAACTCGAGCAGATGTTGTCCGCGACAGGGAAGGTGGCGCGCCCATCCGATGGTGCAGTACCGCGGACGATCTTGTTCGTACAGTGTGCGGGCTCGCGCGATGAGGAACACCTGCCCTACTGCTCAGCCGTGTGTTGCCGCACGACGCTCAAGCAGGCGCTGGCGATTCGAAGCGCACACCCGGACACGCAGGTGCACGTGATCTACAAGGACATGCGTACACCGGCCCAGTACGAGCTATTCTACAAGCACGCGCAGAACGACCCGGGGGTGGCGCTCGCCAAGGGCGAGGTTCGGAGCGTGCGCGCCGATGACGACGGCATGCTGAGTGTCGCCATCGAAAACTCGCTGCTCGGCTCATCGGTGGAGTTGACGGCGGACATGGTGGTGCTGGCGACAGGAATGACGCCGGCGTCCACAGGCCCGACTCTGCGGCTGACGTACCGCAGGGGCCCGGAGCTTCCGCTGGGCAAGTACGACTTTCCGGACTCGGACTTCATCTGCTTCCCGTACGAAACTCAGCGCACGGGCATCTACGCGGCCGGATGCGTCCGCGAGCCCATGGACACGGATGCGTGCGCGGAAGATGCCGCCGGCGCGGTGCTCAAGGCGGTTCAGTGTCTGTCCGCGACCTCGCGCGGCGCTGCGGTTCACCCGCGCGCCGGCGACCTTTCGGTCCCCGAGTTCTTCCTGCAAAGGTGCACGCAGTGCAAACGTTGTACTGAGGAATGTCCTTTCGGCACGCTCGACGAAGACGAGAAGGGCACGCCCAAGCCCAACCCCAACCGCTGCCGTCGCTGCGGCATCTGCATGGGTGCTTGCCCGGAGCGCATCATCTCGTTTGCGAACTACTCGGTGGACATGGTGGGCTCGATGCTCAAGTCGATCGAGGTTCCAGAGGAGTTCGAAGAGAAGCCGCGCTTCGTGGCGTTCATCTGCGAAAACGATATCTACCCCGCGGTCGATCTTGCCGCAGCCGCGCGCAAGCAAATCAGCCCGTGGGTCCGATTCATCCCCCTTCGCTGCCTGGGGTCGACGAACCTGCAATGGATCAACGACTCGCTGATCAAGGGCATCGATGGCGTGATGCTCATCGGATGCAAGTCCGGCCAGGACTACCAGTGCCACTTCATCAAGGGCAGCGAGTTGTGTGGGGTTCGAATGTCGAAGATCCAGGAGACGTTGACACGGCTGGCGCTCGAGCCTGAGCGCATCGCGGTCAAGGAGTTCTCCATGGGAGATTGGGCCGAGCTTCCGGCTTGGATCGACGCTTTCGTCGCGAAGGTCAACGAACTGGGGCCCAACCCGAACAAAGGATTCTAACCACGGCGCCACGTCCACGAGCCTGGGTGCAGGCTTGCGGCGGCGTATGAGCAGCAGGAGGACACCATGTCCAATGTCGAAAGGCTTCGACCCGACCCCGAGTTCGCACAACGGGTCATCGCGAACGGCGGGTCGACTCTCAAGAAGTGCTTCCAGTGCGCGACGTGCTCGGTGGTTTGCACGCTGTCTCCAAAGGACCGGCCGTTCCCGCGCAAGGAGATGCTGTGGGCCCAGTGGGGATTGCGCGACCGACTGGTAGGCGATCCTGACATCTGGCTCTGTCACCACTGCGGAGACTGCACGGTGCACTGTCCACGCGGAGCCCGGCCTGGGGAGACGCTGCAGGCGATCCGTGCAACGGTGGTGTCCGAGCTGTCTTTCCCGCGGGTGCTCGGGCGGTCTCTGAGTGACCCCAAGCTTTTCCCGGCTCTGCTGCTGCTGCCAATGCTGTTGCTGGGCGTGGCGATGTGGCAAGCAGGGACGTTGCAGATACACGAAGGGCCGATCGTGTATGCGAAGCTGATGCCCCACAACATCGTGTTCGAAGGGCTGTTCATGATCCTCTCGGCCTGGAGCTTGCTGGTAGGCGGCATCGGGGTGGCGCGCCAATGGGAGCTGATGAAACGCGTGTGCCCAGCCGAGCCGGGAGCGGCCCGCAAGCCCCTAGGCGCCAGTTTCATCGAGGCGCTCAAGCAGATCGCTCTCCATCAGCGGTTCCTGGCATGCGGAGAGAACCACGCACGAGCGTGGGCTCACATCCTGGTCATCGTTGGGTTCTTCGCGGCGATGGGTGCGGCTGGTGGCGGGGCGGTGATGGAGAAAGTCTTCCATCTCGAGCCTCCAATCCCCAACTGGCACCCGGTCAAGCTGCTCGGCGTCATCGGCGCCATCGGTCTCGTCGTCGGCACGGTCATGCTCATCAGCCGCAGGTTGTCCGAGAAGGAGCACGTGGGCGAGAGCAGCTTCTTCGACTGGGCATTCTTGTGTGTACTGTGCGCCGTCGGCGTGACGGGCACGTTGAGTTATCTCGTCAGGTTGACCGGCGCTGCGGGGCCCTCCTACGTCACGTACTTCGTGCACCTGTCGCTGGTCGTGTTCCTGCTTGGCACGGTGGGCTATACGAAGTTCGCGCACGTTTTCTACCGAACAGCCGCGATGACCTACGCAATCCACACGGGCCGGACAGTGGATCATCCCGCCCCGGCGCTGCCCGCCCCCGCCCCACGCCCCGTCGCTCAATCCGAATAGGGCCGTCGACAGGCGACCTGCAGCCCCCCACCTTCATCAAACCTGTCAACACGCGGCGAAGGTCATGACTCGACGCGCAAGACAAGCCTGGTTGGGTGAACTACGATGTCGCGACCGCCGGGCGGCCTACCCGGCAAGAGGGAAGTTGTCATGGACGAAGCGATGAAGCAGATGATCGACGGGTTGAAAGAAGCCATGCAAGCGGAGCGGACAGGCCACACGTTCTATGCGATGGCTGCGATGAACACCCAGGATCCCACGGGCAAGGAGGTCTTCGAGCAGCTCGCGCGCGAGGAGATGGAACACTTCACGTTCCTCGCATCCCACTACCGCTCGATGCTCGACAAGGGTGCGCCATCCGACGCGAAGCTCGCGTCGCATCCTGCGGTGTCGGCGGACCACCCGATCTTCTCCCCGGCGCTACGCGAGCGTATCAAGGACGCGCATTTCGAGATGAGCGCCATCTCGATCGCAGTCCAGCTCGAACTCAACGCGATCAAGCACTACCGCGACCAGGCGCAGAAGGCGACCGTGCCGGAAGTCAGAAAGCTGTTCGAAGACTTGGCGGCGTGGGAGACTGCGCACTACGAAGCGTTCTCGAGACAGCAGCAGGCACTGCAAGAAGACTACTGGCATGCCGCCGGCTTCGATCGGTTCTGAGGGCTCGCCAAAAAGGATGCCTTCGGGGTAGGCTACGTTCCCCATGGCGGAGCAGCAGGTACAGGAATCAAGCAGTGGCTCCAAGGTCGTCCACTACGGAGTCCTCGGGATTATGGTGGCGCTGGGTGGATACATCTGGTGGGCTACCGGCGACTTGAACCCGCCCCCTCAACGCCCGCAGCCCTCGATGTTCCCGGGAGCGGAGATCGATGCGCCGATCACGCTGGTCACCGCGGACAAGCACGACCTGATGTGCGCCTGGAAAGAATCGGCGGACGGCTACCACTGCGCCTACCAGGAGCCAGACAAGCGGTGGCCGGACTTCGACGACAAGGATCCGAACGCACGCAGGATGCTCCTTGCTCCGTACAAGACGATCGACGACATCTTGTTCCTGATACCGGGCATGTTCGAGAATCCGGCCGTCGATGAACGCTACCGGGACGAACCGCCGACGAACCGTCCTCGCGAGAAGCTGGAGCGTTTCACCGCGCAGTGCAAGCTCAGGCTGTTGCGGGAGGTCGAAGGCGTCCGGGTCAAGTGGTTCCAGAAGGGCGGCGAATGGCAGGGGCCGCACAAGGTCTGGATCGGCGTACCGCAGGACTGCCAGGTGAGTGAACCCTGACGCAACGGGTCAGACGCGCATCTTCCTGGTGTCCTGCGCGGCCAGCTCGCCGCGGCTGGACAACATGTCCAACATTCCCCGAGCAAGCCGCGTGAGCCACACAAGGCGCTCGACGCGTCGGGCGGAAGAGCACGGCACGCCATCGACTCCGGTCCGCAGGACAGCGAGTGCATCTTCGAACAGCTCGATGGTTTCGTCGAGCATGCGGCGCTCGCGGTCTTGCAAGACCCTCGAAACGAGGCGCCAGATGTTGGTTTCGGGCTCGAAGTGCACGCTGCGCGATCCAGAATGGACCTCACGGACAGCCCCCCAGCGACGCAGCTCGGCCAGGGCCATAGAGGTTGCGCCCACCGAGATGTCGAGACGGAGTCGTATTTCTGCAGCGGACAATGGCTGCTGGGCGAGGAAGAGGATCGTCCAGACGCGGCCGTGCACACGCTTGAACCCCCAGAAGTCCATGAGCCGACCGATCTGGTCGGCGACCCTCAGCTCGGCCTCCCGGCAATGAGCTTCAGTAGACCTTGTCGGAGAACGCTGGCCTGGCTTCGTTGGCATAGGTGCGCCAAGCCTACCCGGAGTCTGTATCGGTTTGTAGGGTGGTCCAGACAGGAGGTCGCAGGCGGTGCCGCCAGGGCGAACCGGTCGCTGTCAGTCCGCGAAGCCGACAATGTGAACGACGCTGGTGGTACCCGACCCGCCGATGTTCAGGGTTGCTACCCGGCGAGCTCCCTGCACCTGGTAGTCACCGGCCGTGTCTGTCACTTGGAGGTAGGCGTCGAGAAGCTGGCGAGTTCCCGTCGCTCCGACCGGATGCCCGGCACCGATGAGTCCGCCGCTCGGATTGACGGGACAACGTCCACCTAACTCGATGACTCCGTCCTCGACTGCCTTCCAGCTCTCCCCCGGCGCGGTCAGTCCAAAGTGGTCGATGGCCATGTACTCGGAGGTCGTGAAGCAATCGTGGGTTTCGATCGCGTCGACGCTCTCGACGCCGGGCAGGCCCGCACGACGGAACGCATCGACGATCGCACGGCGCGTGTGCGGCAGCACGTAGCGGTCGCTGGCGCTCTCTTCGATTTTCCGGGCGAACTCGATCGGGGCGGTTCGGTGCCCCCAGCCGAGCACGCGCGGGATCCGGTCCAAGGTCGACCCAATGCGCTGCGCGTATCGCGCCGCAAACTCGGCCGAAGCGAGGATCAGCGCCGCTGCCCCGTCGGTGACCTGGGAGCAGTCGGTCAGCTTGATGCGTCCGCCTATCGCGGCGTTGTAGCTGCCGGTGGAGCACGCATGCTCGTAGCTCATGAACCAGTTGCGCGTCTGGGCATTCGGGTTCAGCTTCGCGTTTTCGTAGTTGATCGCCGAGATGCGCGCCAGGTGCTCGTCACGCAACCCGTAGCGGCGGTCATACTCGTCGCCGAGCTTGCCGAAGAGCTTGGGAAAAGGGAACTCGACGCCCTTGGCCTCGCGCTCGTACCACGCAGCGGTGCCGAGCACGTCGCCGCCGGCCTTCGAATCGAGCGTCTTCATCTGCTCGACGCCTATCACCAGCGCAACATCGTAGCGTCCGGCTTCGATCTCAGCCGCCGCAGCCAGGGCTGCAACGGATCCGGAGGCACAAGCGGCCTCATGCCGGGCAGTGGGGATGCCGCGAAGCGCCGGGTCAAGGTCGGCCACGAACGCCCCGAGGTGCCCCTGCATGCAGTACAGTTCGGCAGCGAAGTTGCCCACGTGCGCCACGTCGATCTCTTCAGGTCCGACGCACGTTTGCTCCAACGTGCCGAACAACACCTCGCGCATCAACGCGACGATGTGCTTGCCTTCCTTGTGCCAGTTGCGAGCGAAGTCGGTCTGATACCCGCCGAGTACGTAGACGGGCCTGGAAGAACTCTTGACGGCCATGTGCATCACCTACCTGCCAACGAAGTAGCGTCCGGGGTTCGAGGTCGACTTGCCGAAACGTCCGGCACCAGCGAAGGCTGCGAGGGTGTCAGGCACGGGGATGTCGTGCGACCGCATGGCGTCGACGGTCTCCCTGGGCCCAAATAGATCGACGAGCAGGGTCGGTGGTGCCCAGTTGAAGCCGTGTCCCATGATGCGGTCGACGTCGTCGGGCGAGTCGACGACCTGCGTCGGGCCAACCCGATGCAACGCGTAGCTCACGTAGCCGAGGATGACCTGCCGCGCCAGTCGGGCTTCCTGGCCGTCGGCGCGCAGGAAAAGCTGCATGGCGTCTCGATAGCGCCCCTCGCGGTGCAGGCGCTTCATCTCCTCGACGAAGCCGAGCTTGCCGGGTCGCGCAGCGCCACCGTACTCGCCCGTCGCGGGCACCAGCGCGGTCTTCGTCCGCTGGCCCTGAGCGTCCTTGGATCTCCTGTAGAATCCCCCGAGCGACGGCGTCTTGTTTCCGAGGTGCCCCTTCTCCAGCAGTCGGGTCATGTACGCGGGCATTGCAAACGCGTCGTGCGCCTCGTCGGACGTTCTGGCGTAGATGTTCTCGACGATGGCGCGGTGGACGTCCCAGCCGACGAGGTCGATGGTAGCCAGGGGCGCCAGGGCGCGGCCGGTATGAGGGCCCATAAGGTAGTCGATGAAATCGACACCGTGTTTCTCCGCGAGCAGGGCGCACTCGTTCAGAACCTTGAATCCGATGCGGTTGCCCGCGAAAGCGGGCATGTCGCGGCATTCCACCACGGCTCGTCCCAGCCGTTTGCGAAGCATGGCGGCCACCGCACGGAACGTCTCCGCGTCCGTGTCGGGCCCCGGAATCAACTCAGTGCCGGGGATGACCATCGGTGGGTTGAAGAGGTGGATGCCCATGAAGAAGCGCCGGAAATCAGGACTTCGATCCGCAGCCATCTCGGCCAAGGACAGCCCGCTGGAAACCGTCGCGACGATCGTCCCGGGCTTTCTCGCTGCGTCGACCCTGGTGAAGAAGAACTTCTTGGTGGAGATCTCTTCGGAGACCGCTTCGATCACCAGGTCCGCTCCAGCGACCTCTCGTTCGAGGTCGGCTTCGTAGGCGCCACAGCGGATGACGCGAGCGATGACGTCCGACCGCACGGCGGCGCAAGCCTTCTCGAGCCCGACCTGAGCCTTGTCCAGCGACCTCGCGAGCATCGACACTTCGAATCCACGGGCGGCGAACAAGGCTGCTGCCCCCGACCCCATCGCCCCGTTTGCCCCGAGCACAACCACTCGTCTCACGTCCCTCATGCCGGTCTCCTGCCGGCCACGCGCGCTTCGCCTCGTCGCCGACGTCCTTTAGATGAAGGTCCGGCACGGGCCGTTGCGGCCCTCGGAGTGCTTCGGTGAGGGCAGCCCTGGCATCGGTGAGACCGTCAACGTGCGGCGTCGTGCTGAAGGACCCCGGATTCGACGATGGTTTCGATGACCTGTTGGGCGGACGACGGTCGGTCTTCGGGGCGCCGCGACAGCAGGGAGTAGACGATGCGTGCGAGAGGCTTGGTGAGGTCGCCACGCGTCTGGCCGATGCGCGGCAGGGGCTCATTCAGGATCGCGGTGAACACTTCACGCCGTGAATCACCGCGATAGGGAGGCTTCCCCGTCAACGCCTCGAACAATATCGCCCCGACGGCGTATAGGTCGGTACGAACGTCGACCGGTCCGGCGGTGACCTGCTCCGGTGCCATGTAGTGGGGCGTTCCGAACACGAATCCTTTCGGGGAGTCGACGGCCGGGACGCTGCCTTCCACGTTCATGCGGGAGATGCCGAAGTCGAGCAGCTTGACCGTGGATCGGTGCCCTGCGGAACGGACCAGGAACACGTTGGCCGGCTTCATGTCCAGGTGCAGGACGCGCTTGGAGTGTGCGGCTGCCAGGCCGCGAAGAATGTCGTGGGCCACGCGGAAGGCACGTCGCACGGACATGGGCCCCCTACGGCGGATGCGCTCGTCCAGGTTCCCGCCGAACAGACGCTCCATGACGAGATACGGGGTGGTGCCGTCGACGCAACCGGCGTCGAAGACCTCGACGATGGACGAGTGGCCGATGGCGCCAACCGCCCGTGCCTCGCGCAGGAAACGCTGGAACTCCTCGAAGCGGTCGATATAGCGCGGATGGAGGATCTTGAGGGCGACGAGCCTCCCGAGAAACTGATGCTCGGCCTCGTAGACGATGCCCATGCCGCCGATGCCGATGACGGAACGGAGCAGGTACTTGTTGTCGACGACCTTTCCGACGCGATCGTTCGCGAGCCGCTGGGTCGTATCCACACGGTCGGTCATACGGGCGTGAGAGTATGCCATGAATGGCGTCGGATGCGTGACGCTTCGCGTGTGGCCCCTTGGGCGGTATCCTGGAAGCATGAGCTTGTGCCTGCGGCGGTCGGTCACTCTGTTGGTTGCGGTCGTCTTGTCAGGTTGTCGCACGGAGGGCGGTGCGGCAGGGGATGGCGGCGCTGCGGCATCGACGCTGACGTTGGGGGGGTGGGTGCCGGCTGGGCCGGATGTGGCAGCACTGGTTGCGGTGAAGAAAGGCGATGCCCTCGCGGACTTCATCGTGGAGTCGGTGGGGGCGGTGCGACCGGATGGCGCAATCCCGGTCCGGTTGGAGCGGAACGGCACCGTGATCCGGCTAGCCGTGACGCTGGTACCGGCGGACGATGAGCCTCGGGCCCCTGCGAAGACGGCCAAGTACGCGGTGTACTTCGAGACGGTGACCGACGGCGTGAGCGCGCGGGAGGAGGACTGCATGCGGGCATGCGAGGCCCTGGCCGAGAAGCTGCGCACGACGGAACACCGCGTGCCGGCACCGGCTGGCATGAAAGCGCCGAAAAAACCTGGCAAACCCGCCTGATCGTCAGCCGTCGTCCAACTCGTGCACGATGGCTTGCGCAACCTCTCGGGCGCGGGGGAGCTGGTCGAGGGAGAAAGCGATCGCGCCCACGGTAGGGTGACCACCACCGCCGTGGCGTTCGCAAATGGCGGAGATGTCGTGTCGTCGCGGGACGGGAGACCAGGGATTGAAGCCAACCGAGATCTTGATGCGGGTGCGAGAGCGCGACACCACGACGGAGTACGGAAGGTCCGGGAAGAGCGCGTAGGGCACGTACTTGCCGACGACCTCGCTCACCGTGTCGGACAGGTCGGTGACCACGACGCAACCAACGCGCGAGGCTCGTTCGCGGATGCGCGCGGCGAGGGCAGCGAGCTTGCGGGCAAGCATGCCCCAAGGTTCGCGGACGAGTGGGGAGGCGGCGATGTCGTCCAGACTTCGGGAGGCGAGCATCGGTACGAGCTTGGCAAGGAACGGTCCGTCGCCCTTGTGCTCTACGACAGTCATGATCTGGAGGGCTGGGAGGTCTCGTCGCAGCGCTTGCTCGGCGCTGTCGAACCTGGCGGCATCGATCGTCTCTGCCCAGTTCACGAGGTCGGCGAGCGACGGATCATGGAAGCCGAACCGATCGCGGGCGACGTCAGCCACCAATCTGGTGCACGACCCGCAAGAGGGGTCGTGGAACCGACGGCCGGTGGTGTCGCCGCGGAAGTGCTGGAATTCTTCGGCGCTCGCGAATGCCGTCTTGTGGTGGTCAAAGTACCAGTCCAGCCTGGGGCAGGTGGTGTAGCGAAAATCGAGCAACGCGTTGATATCGCCGTCCAGCACGGACTCGTCGACGACGACCGGCCCGGGGCCGTATGTGCATGCCTTGTAGGAGAAGGCTAGGTGCGGATGCTCGATCGCCGTGAGCATGCGAGTGAAAACCGCTGCGCACGCGGCACCGTCGAAGCAGTGCCCGTGCGTAGCCACAACGACGCGTCGCGCGGCAGCAGGACCAAGGTCGACCATCGTACCTCCTCGTCCAGCATGAACTGGAACAGGCGGACTGTGAATCCCAGGCGCGGTCCGACGTCCAAGCTTCAGGCCCGGAAACGAGACGACGTGAGGAAAGCCTGGCTATTGACTTCGACCAAAGGGGTGTAAGATCGGTCGCCGCTCGCGCGTAACACGAGCGAGACCGGCCATCCCAGGAGGACCATTCCCATGAACAAGCGTGTTCTTTTCGCCGCAGCAGCCGTTGGTGTACTGGCGACGCTGCCTTTGGCTTGCAAGAAGGAGCCGACGCAACCCAACAGCTTCCAGGGCGATCAGACGGGCTACGGGCAGACGGGTTACGGGCAGCCGGGTTACGGGCAACCGGGCTACGGGCAACCGGGCTACGGGCAGCCGGGCTACGGGCAGCCGGGCTACGGGCAGCCGGGCACGACGCAGCCGGGCTACGGACAGCCGGGCACGACGCAGCCGGGCTACGGGCAGCCGGGCACGACACAGCCGACCACGACAGCGCCTCCTGCGGGAACGGCAACGGGCACCGGGCAAACCGACCCGTTTGGCGGGCTGGGCACCATGATTGGTGGCGTGCTCGGGACGCTGGGCGGAGGTGGAGGAACCGGCGGCAACACGGGCAACGATGCCATTTCACTCGGTATCCAGCAGAACGCCAGCATGAACGCCAAAGGGATGCGCCCCGATGGCAGCATGGTGCGCTTGAACTTGCAGCAAGGGCAGACGTCCGAAGGCCAGATCCAACTCGCCGGCGGCAAGTGTTACACGCTGGTTGGGGCTTCGATGCCGGGCGTCATTGAGGTCGTGATCCAGGTGACCCCGCCGGCGCCGATGAACACGCAGATTCTGGGGCAGAACGATCCAGGCCCGAACCCGATGCCGGTCGTCTGGCCGAACGAGAAGTGCTATCAGGTCCCGCCCTCACCAGTGCCCGTCCCGCTTCGACTTCAGGTCACGATGAAGCAGGGGATGGGGCAAATCGGCATTCAGCCCTACTCGAAGTAGACAGGTGATGGGCACACTGGTCCCGGGTGGTTGCCTCATCCGGGGCTCGGGGCAACAGACCTGCCAGGTGCAGAAACGGAGACAAATATGAAGGAGCGAACGTTGTTGGCGGCGGTTGCGGTTTGCGCGGCGTCGCTGGTTCCCCTCGCCTGCGGTTCCAAGCAGAACCCTGAGAACGGCATGAACTTCCAGGCCGGCATGGATGGGAACATGGGGACACAACCGACGAACACCTATCCGACGGCGACGCAGCCGACACCGACGGCGACGCAACCGACGCCGACGGCGACGCAGCCGACCCCGACGGCGACGCAGCCGACGCCGACGGCGACATCGACGACGGTGGCTGCGCAGCCGTTCGATCCTGCCGTGGCGACGATGATCCGCACGCAGTTGGCCCCCCTGGCCCAGCAGCATGCCAAGGGCATGCGACCGGAAGGAGACATGGTCGGCGCGTCGCTGAACGAGGGCCAGGTTATCGAGCAGCAGATCATGTTGAACCCGGGCAAGTGCTACACGGTGATTGCGGTCGGTCTGCCGATGCTCCAAGAAGTGGACATTGCGCTTTCGGGGGTAGCGCCGGTTCCGGGCGCGCCGGCGTTGCCTCTGGCCGCGGACATGGGTACGGGGACTACTGCTATCCTCGGCGATTCGCCCAACTGCTACAAGTACGCGCTGCCCCTGCCCGCGATGGCGAAGATCACCGTCAAGGCGACCAAGGGATCGGGTGCGGTGGGTGCCCAACTCTACGTGAAGTAGCTTCTGCGTTTTCTTTCCACGCAACACGCGACCGTTCGGGGCCGAGCAGCGGGCATGAGATCGGTTCCGACGCGTGTGCTGACGCCGAACGACGCCGACTTCCCGCTCCCTGTCCGGGCGATGACGAAGCCACCGGACAGGTTGTACGTTCGTGGGAATCTGCCGAGGCAGCCGGCGGTCGCGGTGGTAGGCACGCGCGGGGCGACATCGCAGGCGATGGCGTTTACGCGAGAGGTCGCAGGGGCGCTGGCGGACGCGGGGGTGGCGGTATGGTCGGGTGGGGCGCTAGGGATAGATGGCGCGGCGCACGAAGGTGCGCTGGCGGTAGGGGGCACGACGGTGGTGGTGATGGGGACGGGGTTTGCGGAGACCTACCCGGCGGCGCACCGTGAACTGTTCGATCGCGTACTGGACGAGGGGGGCGCGTGGTTGTCGCTGTTCGATCACGAGCAACGTGGGGCACGGTGGACGTTCCTGGCGCGAAACGAGCTGATGGCCTGCATGGTCGACGCTGTGCTGCTGGTTCAGGCGCCGCTTCGTAGTGGAGCTCGGTCCACGGTGGCGGCGGCGCGAAGGATGAACAAGCCCATCTGGGTCGTGCCGGCGTGCCCGTGGGATGCGTTGGGTCAGGGGTGCGTGGCGGAGTTGCAGATGGGTGGCCGGGTCTGCGACGGGCCGGGGCGGATCCTGGCGGCGCTGGGTCGTCCAGTCAGGCGCAGGCGGACGGCAGGGAGTGGGGCTGAAGCCGGAACGAGCGTGGAGGGGGTGGAGCCCGTGGAGCGACAGGTACTCGAAGCGCTGGGTCAGGGGCGGGCGCATCCCGATGAAATCTGCCAGAGAACCGGTCTGCCGCCGGGGCTGGTTCAGGGAGCCCTCTTGACATTGACGCTGAGACACGTACTGGTAGAGGGCTCCGACGGCAGCTTCCAGCGCGTAACCTACTAAAAACCAAAAGCATTTGAATTCGCCGCTCCTTCTGCCCCACCCGAGCCGTCCGCGGGTGGGATTGGTTGTGGTTTCGAGGTCTTGATGGGAAAGACGTTGGTAGTCGTCGAGTCGCCGGCAAAGGCGAAGACGATCAAGAAGTACCTGGGGGCGGGCTACGAGGTGGTCGCATCACGTGGCCACATCAAGGACCTCCCCAAGAAGCTCGGGGTCGACGTGGAGAACGATTTCGCGGAAACCTACGAGGTGGTGCCGACCAAGGCGAAGGTGGTGACGGAACTGAAAGCCGCCTCGAAGGAAGCCGAGACGGTCCTGTTGGCGACGGACCCGGACCGTGAGGGGGAAGCGATCGCATTCCACGTGGCGGATGTCATTGGGGACAAGAAGCACCAGACCAAGCGGGTCGAGTTCCACGAGATCACGCGGCGAGGGGTGGAGCATGGTTTGGCCAACCCGCGGGCGCTGGATGTTCATCTGTACGATGCGCAGCGGGCGCGCCGCGTGCTCGACCGTCTGGTTGGCTACGATGTGTCGGCGCTGGTGTGGTCCAAGCTAGCGTTTGGGCTATCCGCGGGGCGCGTGCAGTCGGTGGCGTTGCGGCTGATCGTCGACAAGGAAGAGGAGATCGAGCGTTTCGTGCCGGAGGAGTACTGGCCGGTGTCGGTCGTGCTCCGGGGCAGCCAGCGTCCGGACCTGATGGCCCGGCTCACGTTGCTGGACGGCAAGAAGCTGCTGGTCGGCAACGGGGCGGACGCAGACCGGGTTCGTCGGGACCTGATGGCGGCGACGTACAAGGTCGAGCGAATCACGGCGAGAGAGGGACGCCGCCAGGCACCTGCACCGTACACGACGAGCAAGTTGCAACAGGACGCGGCGAGCTATCTGCATTTCAGCGCGAAGCGCACGATGCAGATCGCGCAGGGGCTCTACGAGGGGGTGGACCTCAAGTCCGACGGGGGTCAGGTCGGGCTGATCACGTACATCCGTACGGACTCGGTGCGAGTCAGCCAGGATGCGGTCGCCGCGGTGCGTGAGTACATCGAGAAGGTCTACGGGGCGTCGGCGTTGCCCGAGCGGCCCAACGAGTTCAGGTCGAAGAAGCTGGCGCAGGAGGCACACGAAGCGATCCGCCCGACGAGCATGGATCTGTCTCCGGAAAAGGTGCGCAAGCATCTCAAGGACGAGCAGTACAAGCTGTACAAGCTGATCTGGGATCGCTTCGTGGCGTCGCAGTGCACGGCTGCGGTGTACGACCAGACCAGCGTAGAGATATCGGCACGAGCGGACGGGCGTGTGTACGGACTCCGAGCGTCTGGTCGTGTGCTCAGGACCGCAGGATGGTTGGACGTGTACGGCAAGGGAGCCGAGGCGTCGAGCGGGCTTGCGGGCGAGGGGGAAGACGAGGCCAACGGGAACGGCAGCAGCAATGGGAACGGGCAGGCGCTGGCTGGGGCGAATGCTGAGGAGTCGGCGGTGGAGGCGACGGACGGCGCGTTGCCGGAGCTGACGGAGGGCGAGGCACTGACGCTGGTGGACCCGCCGGGTGTGGTGGCGGAGCAGAAGTTCACGCAGCCACCGGCCCGCTTCAACGAAGGGTCGCTGGTTCGTGAGCTGGAAAAGCGCGGGATCGGTCGTCCGAGCACGTACGCAGAAATCATCAGCAAGGTCCAGGCGCGCGACTACGTGGAACGTCTACCGGGCGGGCAATTCAAGCCGACGCCACTGGGCAAACTGGTGGTGGCGGGGCTGGTGCAGAGCGGCCTCGACTTCATGGACCCGGGCTTCACCGCGAAGATGGAGGAGGAACTCGACGCGGTCGAGGCGGGTCATGAGAAGCGGGTTGCCCTGCTCAAGAAGTTCTACTCGCGGTTCCGCAAGCAACTCGAGGTGGCCAAGCAGCGGGCGAGGTGGACGCCGGAGCCCGAGCCGACCGACCTGACCTGTGGAGATTGCGGGGCTCCCCTGCTGAAGCGTTGGAGTCGCAACGGTTGGTTTTTGGGGTGTTCGCGGTATCCCAAGTGCAAGTTCACGATGGACATCGGTGGAACGCAGGGGCAGCCCGTCGTGCGGGAGACGGACATCGTCTGCGACAAGTGTGGTCGCAAGATGGTGATTCGAACCGGGCGGTTCGGAGAATTCCTGGCGTGCTCCGGGTATCCGGAGTGCAAGAACGCGAAGGCGGTGCCCCTGGGCATTCAATGTCCGAAGTGCGGTGGCGACATCATCGAGGTGAAGCCCCGCAAGCGCGGCGGGCGCACCTTCTATGGGTGCTCCAACTACGCGGCGGACCCGCCGTGCGACTTCAAGGTATGGCAGCGACCCGTCAAGGAGCCGTGCCCCTCCTGCGGTGCGCAGTTCCTGTTGCGGGCCGGCACCAAGAACCAGCCGATGCTCGTGTGCGCGGACAAGTCATGCGGTTTCCGCAAACCCTATGAGGAGCCGCCGGCCGAACAGACAGCGGAAACCGAACCAGCATCCTCTCCACGGGCGTCGACCGACGCGGCAGCCGAAGCACCCATGGAAGCGTGAGCGGGCAACGGGTGGTGGTGGTGGGGGGCGGCCTTGCGGGCTGCGAATGTGCCTGGCAGGTTGCTGCCCGTGGCTTCGACGTGCTGCTCGTGGAGCAGCGGCCGGGCGACACGACACCTGCGCACCGCACCGGGCAGCTCGCTGAGCTGGTGTGCTCGAACTCACTCCGCGGCGCGTCCGTCGAGAATGCCGTCGGTCTGCTGAAGGAAGAGATGCGACGGTGCGCATCGATCGTGCTCGCGGCCGCCGACAGCGTCCGTGTACCGGCAGGGGGTGCCCTGGCCGTGGACCGCGAGCGCTTCGCGTCGGCGATCACGCGTGCCATCATGCATCATCCGCGAATTCGCGTGGAGCGTCGTCGCGTCGATCGGATCCCTGACGATCGTCCTTGTGTGCTGGCCACTGGCCCGCTGACGTCGGACCGCCTTGCATCCGACCTCGCCGGTCGGCTGGGGACGTCATCCCTGTCGTACTACGATGCGATCGCGCCCATTGTGGATGCGGACACGATCGACCGGAGCATCGTGTTCGAGCAGTCGCGGCACGGCCAGGGGGACAGCGACTTGGAGGGCGACAGCTCGGCGTACCTGAACTGTCCGATGGACGAGGCGCAGTACCGCGAATTCGTCGCAGCGCTTCGGGAGGCCGACCGGGTGACGGCGCACGAGTTCGAGGGGGTTGCCTACTTCGAGGGGTGCTTGCCGGTGGAAGTGATGGCAGAGCGTGGGGAGATGACGCTGGCGTTCGGGCCGATGAAGCCGGTGGGGCTGGTGGATCCACGCACGGGTCGCAGACCGTTTGCGGTGGTGCAGCTCCGTCGGGAGGACCGGGCAGGCACCGCGTACAACATGGTGGGGTTCCAGACGCGGTTGAAGCATGACGCGCAGCGGCGCGTGTTCCGCATGGTCCCCGGACTGGAGAAGGCGTCGTTTCTGCGGCTCGGGTCGATGCACCGCAACACGTTCGTGTGCGCGCCGGTGGTGTTGGATGAGACGTTGCAACTGCGGGTCGAGCCGGGCGTGTACCTGGCCGGACAGATCACGGGCGTGGAAGGCTACGTGGAGAGCGCGGCCTGCGGCATGCTTTGCGGACAGATGCTGGCGGATGGGATGATGGGGCGACCGGCTCGGCGTCCTCCTGCGACCACGATGCTGGGCGGGCTGATGGGTCACCTTCGCGGCGGGGAGGGCGCGTTCCAGCCGTCGAACGCAACGTGGGCGATGGTTCCACCCGTCGCGGGCAAGAAGTCGCAGCGGAAGGCGGAGCGGGCGAGGCGGGCGCTCGCGGATCTCGACACTTGGCTGGCGACCCTTCCGCCTGCGCCGTCGCTCCCGGCGCTCGCGTGAAGTGGCGCGTGGTATAAGCGGTTGGTGCAATCAACGATTCGTCGTGGATCCCTGGTCCTGGCTGCGGGCTTGCTGATGGCGGGTTGCTCCACGGGCTTGCGCGGAGGGATGTTGGTGCCTCGTGGGGCCATCCCGCGGGGCAAGCTGGTTGCGACATTCGTCCAGGTCGCCTGTTCGGATGGCGGGGCATCGGGTGCACCTCGGTATGTGGACTACGTGCAGGGCGAGGACGGCGCGCCGTTTCTGGTGGAGCGCGGCGAGGCTACGGAGTGGCTGGTGATCACCAACAGCTTCGTGGAGTCGAACGAGATTGTGTTCCAGGTGGTGCGGGAGAACCGGGGGCGAGCGCTGCAGGAGTACCGATTTGCATGGGACGGCCGGACGGCGGGCAGCTATTCCCGGTCGGTAGCGTACGGTGAGCCCCAGGGCACGCGGGATCGGTTCCGGGTGCCAGGTGTGCGAGCGTACGTGGTCTGCAAGCTCAGGAGGGTGGATCCGGTAACGGGTGCGCCGCTCGACGAGACGGAAGCGAAGGAGCGTGATCCGACGGCACTGCCGGGACCGGCGACGGCGTCGCAGGGGTGGGGATACGATGGCAGGAGTTTCCGGCCGGGCGACTGGATCCTGGTGGACGGGGGAGGGATGGCGAAGCGGGCGCAGGTGGTTCAGGCGACCGGCGATCGGTACTTCGTACGGTACGAGCAGGCGCCCGAGGGGTCAGGGGAGTGGGTGGAGCCGTCCCGGGTGCTGGGCAGGTTCAAGTAGGGTCTTGCCGGGGGAAGGGCTTGCGGCTTCGGGCGCCAGGCGTTATCGCGCACGATCGCCGGTTGCGAGGTCGATGGAGGATGCAAGATGAAAGCCGGGCTGGTTGGATACGCTCAGAGCGGCAAGACCACGCTGTTCAACGCGCTGACAGGCCAAGGTGCGCAGACGGGGGCAGGACGGAGCGCCAAGGCGAACCTCGGTGTCATCAAGGTACCGGACCAGCGTGTGGACAAGCTGTCGGCGATCTTCAAGCCGCGCCGGACGGTCTATGCGGAGATGACTTTTGTGGATCTGCCCGGTCCACGGGGCAAAGGGGGCGGGATTGACAGCGCGACCATCCAGGCGTTGCGCGAGGCGGACGCGCTGGCGTTGGTGCTTCGGGGGTTTGCTGGGGTCGACGGGGCAGCGGCGGACCCCGCGCGGGAGCTGGTGGACTTCGAATCGGAGCTGATCCTCAACGATCAGATCGTGGTGGAGCGGAGGCTCGAACGGATGCGCAAGGAGCGCGGGCATGAGCGGGAGCAGGCGGTCCTCGAGGCCTGTCTGGAGAACCTGTCGGCCGGTCGCCCGATCCGGACGATGGGCCTGGCTCCCGAACAGGAGCGCGAAATCGTTTCGTATGCGTTCCTGTCGCAGCGTCCCTTGCTGGCGGTCGTGAACACCAGTGAGCAGGACGCTGCACGCGCGCCAGACGCAGCGTTGGAAGCCGAGGCGAAGCAGCGACGCATCGAACCGATGTCGGTGTGTGCGCTGATCGAAGCGGAGATCGCCGCACTGCCGCGGGAGGATCAGGCGGAGTTCCTGGCCAGCATGGGGCTCGAGGAGCCGGCGGCCGCGAGGTTCATCCGCAAGGCGTATCACATGCTCGACTACATCTCGTTCTTCACAGTGGGTGAAGACGAAGTCCGCGCGTGGACGACGCGCCGCGGCGACAAGGCACCACGCGCTGCGGGGCGGGTGCATTCGGACATCGAGCGCGGCTTCATCCGGGCCGAGGTGATGAAGTACGACGAATTCATCACAGTGGGCAGCGAAGCGAAGATGAAGGAGCTGGGCAAGCTACGTGTGGAGGGGAAAGAATACGTCGTGCAGGACGGCGACATCCTGCATTTCCGGTTCAACGTCTGAAGCCGGCGGGGGCGCGATCAACTGTACCAGGTGACATTGAAGACGCAGGCGGGGTCGCCGACGGCCTCGCAGGCGGTCTTGGAGACTTCGACGGTGTTGGCGCCGAGCCGTTCGAGGCTTGCCTTGATGACGCCGGCGAGGGCGGAGCAGACGGCGAACGACGGTTCGAGCTGGTCGCGGACTTCGAAGCGTCCGTAGCCGCGTCCCACCTGTCGCGCCCTGGGGACACCTTGGCCGATGACCTTGGGCCAGACGGAAGCGAGCCCATCGAAGAGGAACTCGGGGGTGGGGGCGCCGCCGAGGATGGCCTGAAAGCGGTCGCTGAGCTCTGCAGCGCCGGCAGCCTCGCCGACCATCACGCAGAAGAGCCGGTCATCGGCTCCGCAGAGCTGATCGGCCTCTTCGAGCGCAGCGATGAGAGGCAAGATTGGGATGGGACCTGCACCGGGCTTGAGCTCCCGGATCTTCGCGAGCGTGGGGACACGATGCACGACCTCCGAGAACCTGGAGCCACACGCCTGCTCCAGGGCTCGCGCGATCGCTCCTGCGAACCCTGCCGCGACGGTCGACGCGCCGCCGTCGGAGCGCAACCGCGCTGGCACGACACCAAGCACGCGCTCGCGGCTCCGGATGATGCGCAGGTCGTTGACGACGGTTTCGGTGACCGAGGCGGGGTCGTCGGGCGAGATGTCTTCGGCGAGTGGGCGAATGGCGGCACGCATTTCCTTCGCGGTGGCAAAGCGCGCTTCGATGGACGGGTGTGTGGCACGCGCCACGATGGCTTCGACGGAGGCAGGGACCCCCAGGGCGATGAGGTCGCTGCTGAAGCGCGGGATACCACCGGGGGAGAGCATGGCGGCGAACAGCACGCCGGCCGCGAAGATGTCCTCGCGACGGTCGGGGCCCTCGGCGTAAGCGTGAGCCGGCAGGGCATAGGGCCCCATGGGAACGGGGCGACGCACGGTTGGAGGCTTGAACGGGTTGGGCTCGCCGTGCTCCTCGAAGGTGGCAGCTCCGAAGTTGGTCAGCAGGGCATGCTCGCGGCCCGACGCTCCCATCTGCAAGATGATCGAATCAGGCATGAGCGCCCGGTGCACGAACCCTGACGAGTGGATCGCGTCAAGCCCTTCGAGTATCTCGCAGGTGAGGGTGGCCGCGCGTTGCAAGCTGAACTCCGTGTTCTGGGCGAACGCACGGCCGAGCGTACGCCCGCGCGCATACTGATAAGCGACATACGCCAGACCGTCGTCGGACAAGCCGGCATCGACAAGCGGTTGCAGGCGTTCGTGGCGCACGGACCCGACAAGACGTGCCTCACGAAAGAAGCGGTTGAGCACGACCGGATTCGACACGAGCTCGGCACGCAGGATGCGCAGCGCGACGAAGCGCCCCACCGTCACATGCTCGGCCTTGTAGTTGGCGCCAAAAGGTCCGTCGCCCAGCACACGAATGACGCGGTAGCGCTTGGCAATGAGCTGTCCGATGAGGCGTGGGTCGCCGCCAAGGGCGCGTCCGGTCGACGGGCATCGGCGCATGCCAGGGGGATGGGCGCCGCCGCAGTGGATACACACCACGCGTGCTGAGGACACGAGTTCGGGACTGTCGGGCATGGACAAAAGGCTCCTCAAGATACATTACCGCAGCGCACACCAGCCGTCACCGACCACTTGCGTTCGTCGGTGAAGCGCGTGGGGACATCATGGGCAGCGGACCTCACGGACCAGGACTCCCGCAGGGATCGTTTGCTCGAACACACGATCGACGAGCGGTGGGTTGAGCCCGGTGTCTTCGTAGCGGAAGAACATGTCGTCGCCGGTGTTGGGCATGACGAAGTGAATCCGTTGCGGGACATCGACCCTGCACGCAGGGCCGCTTGGCGGGATGTCGGGATCGATGCCGTCGGGGTCCTGCCGAGGGGGCATGGTGACGGCGGGTTTGTGGTCCATGAGGTCCGCGCGATAGTGGACGAAGTCGCGCTGCTTGACCGTGACTTGCAGGACGCGGATGCGCTGCTTTTCGAACGGGAGGTCGAAGTCCTCGGGCAACGGGGCGAGATGGACGGTCTGGGTGCTTTCGTTCGTGCTCGGGATGGTGACCACGTAGTAGCCGCAGCTATCCCACTCGATGGTGGCGGATCCTGGCGTATGCACGAGCAGAGGAGCTTCGCCGCGCATGAGGCGCACCAGGGCATGCGCCGGCATCCGAACCTGGGTCAGGCGCGCGATGTTGCAGGGGTCAGGCGGGCCGGTCAAAAACTGCTTGCTGCGGATGTCGAAGAAAGAGAAGCGTTCGCCGTCGGAGGTGAGCGTGGCGATCATGACGCCGAACGGCGAGTAGACGTCGAAGCGAACGTTCGCGGGGTCGACGGCCATGAGCATGACGTTGCCGCGGATGCGACCGCTGTCGCCCTGGTGATCGAGCTTGCCTTCACCTTGCACGCCGCGGGCACATGCGTAGGTGTCTTTCATGCGCTGCAGGGCAGCGTCGGCCGTGGGAAACTGGGAGCGTGGGGGCGAGACGGAACAGCAGGCGCTGCACGCAAGCGACAGGGCGAATGCAGCAGGGATGACAGGTCGGCACGGGCGCATGGCCCGAGAGCCTAGCGCGAACGGGCCGCCTTTGCGCTACGCAGCTCGACGGCCGCACGCACGACGTCGCAAACAGCTTGGGTCACGGCGAACCGGTCGAGTTCGGCAGGCTCGACCCAGGCGAGATCGGAAGCGTCGTCGCCCGCGACAGCGTGGGCGGCGTCACTCATCAGGTCGCAAAGGTAGTCGTGGACGACGTAGTGAAATCCCTCGCGGATGATCTCGACGACCTGCACGAGCGCGATAGGCCGAACGCTCAGCGCCGTCTCCTCGCGCAGTTCGCGCACGAGGGCCTGGGCGAGGGTTTCGCCGAAGCGGACCTTACCACCGGGCAGGGTCCACGTTCCGGCGCCGGGCGGATGCCCCCGGCGAACGAGCAGCACGCGGCCTGCGGTATCGAGGACGACCGCACCGACGGCCACGCGGGGCTGGGGAGTCACGATGCGCGAAGCGCCTCGAGCATGTCGAGGTCGGGGATGGCGACAGGGAGGGTCGAGCGGACGACGGCGACATCGTACTGCTCGCACAAGCGGGCGAGGGTGAGGCCGTCGACGACCACAATGGTATTGGCGGCGTTGGCGCCGGCTTCTTCGCGTGCACCGGAGAGCACGGGGCCGGAGGTGATGAGCCAGCCGACGGTGGCCGGGCCATAGTGATGGAGGGAGCCACGGAGTTCGGTGACCCGCTCGCGGCCAATCTCACGACCATCGCGGCGGATGACGAGGGCAGAGACGATTTCCGCGGCGCCGGTGTCGTGGATGGCGGTGTAGTGAGCCTCGTGTCCCGGGATGCCGGCGCGACGAACGGCGCGAACATGGCGGAAGCCGATGCGTTCGAGGGTAAGCAGGGCCAGCTCGACGAATGCGTGCCCGGGCAATTCCTGGAGCTTCCGGGCGAAGGCCTTGCGGGCCGCGTCGCGGTATCGGTCGACGGCAGCCTGTGCTTCCTGCTCGAGGCGCGCGAGATCGGCGGAGAGCAACCAATCGGTCAGCGCGATTCTTCCCGCGACGAAGCGGAACCGAGGCCGCAACCCCATGGCCGTCCTGCGCATGTTGTCGGCGCGGACCGACGCCGCGATCTGAGACTGGAGCTGCTGGACATCGCCGAACAACCGGGCGCGTTTCTGCGCGGCTTCCGCGATCTGGCGCAGCGACACCGGCCCCGCAGACCGGTCGAAGGCCGAGAGCAGCACCGCGATGGCGTCAGCCATGTCCTTGCCGCCGAAGTCGTCGAGCGCGAGCGACTCGAGCGCGGACGAGCCGACGTCGAGCACGACCGGGTGAGGTGTGGAGGGTTGCTGCGCGGGGCGCGGTTCTGCCACGGACAACTCGCCTGTCTCGGTTTCTGCAGGCAGGGGCGTAGCGGAATACGCCACACCATTGGCGCTTTCGATGCCTCCCTTTCCCCGGCGGCGACGACGACGACGGCGCCGCCCCTCGCGCTCTCCTGGAGCCGCTTCGGGGCCTAGGATCGGGCGGTCATCATCGTCTTCTTCTTCGAAGATGGCAGAAGCACCGGCGACAAGCTCGGCGCGGGCAGCGGTCTCCGGGTCCACGACGGGTTCGTCGAGATCGTCGCCGTCGGTGGGCGCTGACGCGGTCGTTGGAGCAGAATCCGACGCGGCGGGCGCGGGCTCCTCGGACGGAGCAACCTGTGGTTCGACCAGAGCGGGGCGGTCGTCAACTGCGGCAGGAGGTGGCTCAGGCGGTTGCGCGGCGGCGACGGGCTGCGTTTCAGTTTTGCCGACCGCTTCGACGGGCCTCTGCCGGTCCGCAACGGCGGGAGCGGGCGTGGGGGGCGCGGCGGCCGCGGCATCAGGTGCGGGGCTGAGGTCGAGGGGAAGCTCCGGCGTGTCGACGTCGGCGTTTTCGTCGCGGGCCGCAGACTTGGCGGCCGACTTCGCGTGCGCGAGCATCTGCTTGAGCTGGCCGCTCGTTTCCCACTCCTTGAGCGCGAACACGCCGGGACGGATGCGCACCAGAGGGTTCTCGTCGCCCTGCTTCTTGAACAGGGCAGCAAGCCGGGATCCCATGGTGACTTCGGGGCTCTTGCCGACGTGGCTGAGCAAGCTCTTCTCGATGGCGATCGCCGTGATTTCTTTGTAGTGCAGCGGCCTGCCGACGACGCGGAGCACTTCCGCCGCGGCCTCAGTGAACGTCATGGTGTCATCGTCCTGTGCGAAGGTCGGCGCACACAACTCGCCCTGACGGCGAGCACGGTCGAAGACGCGCCGAGTCTGCGACCCGTTCAACGCACCCGGTCAGGGAAAGCTCGACGTTCCCGCACTGACCGGACGCACCCAAGCGCCGGATGAATAACACCGGACAAGCGCCAGGTCAAACCGTGGGCCAGAACTGTCCGGTGCCGGTTCAGCCGGGTTCGGACCCACGTGGACGTCGTGTCGAGCCGTTGTCGGTCTGGGTGGCGAAGGGGTCCAAGGAGGGTGTCTCGCCCCGGTGCGAGACTGGCTTTCGAGGGGGTCCAACGGGGGCCAAGCCGGTCATGGGCCGTGTGCGTACGGGCTCCGACGTTGCGGCGGCTTGATGTGGGAAGCCTGTGCCGTCCAGACTGGGCTGCCACCACGGGCAGGACACGGTGTGGGGGCTGGCTGCCAGGTGTTCCGGACCTCACGTCTCGCTCGTGCGGTGCCGGCCCCGCCGTCCGTCGCCTCGCTTCGCCCACCTGCCCGAGCCAAGGAAGGCCCACGAGCGGCGGTCCGTTCGCGGGTGTTTGGCTACCTGCATGGCGCTCGCCTCCGCGCTCGACGTTGTCGTCTCCCGGAACGCTCACGCCTTCCGTCCCCTTCCGCATGCCATGCGCCGGAGGGCCCCCGGGTTTGCGGCCCGTTGACCACCCAGCTCCGCGTTCGCTCTTGTTCCGGTTGCTTGGGCTGCTGCGCCTGCTGAGGCCATACAGGGTGTGGAAGCGCAGGCCGGCGCGAAGGCACACGTCTGCCTGCCGGGGCTCTGCTTCACCACCAGCCTGCCGGGGCTCTGCTTCACCACCAGCCTGCCGGGGCCGGTCGCCTCCACGACACCGACCACCAGCCTATCGCGCTCCGCCTGCCAGGCCGGCCGCTTGTCGCAACCGAACCCGGCAGACGTGCGCCCAACAACCGCGCGTGGCACCTCTTCTCAGGTCAAAAACCCGCCACGTTACCCGCGGCGACCCGGCCGAAGCCAGGCCGCCTGGACAATCCCAACCGTCCCGTGTCCATCCTGTCAAACAGCCAGCCGGCGCT
>Ga0209018_1000266_pt1 | contig 49785 bp, 44 predicted proteins | sample YNPBryBLVA2012_FD_185814 | JGI IMG/M metagenome (GOLD analysis project Ga0209018, IMG submission 185814) | Anoxygenic and chlorotrophic microbial mat microbial communities from Yellowstone National Park, USA - YNP Bryant BLVA 2012 (SPAdes)... ...
CGCCGCGCCGACCCAAGCGCGTAGCCATTCCCCGTTTGCGTTCCGTGTTGCTCGTCGCGTGTCGCTCGTTCTCCGGACAGGCACGACCGGGAAACGGCTAAAGGCCACGCCCCGACCGGGTCGCCCGCTATCAGGCAGTCATGGACCTCACCTTACCTTTGCCATGCACGGCCTTGCCCAGACCAATCACCCCGACTTCCGCTGGTCCGCCAGCCTTCTTGTGTTCCGAGAGCTGCTCCGCCATGGTCCCGCCCTCCCCGAAATCGCCAACAAGGCCGTGGACGGCAACAATCAGGGCGATGCCGCCCACCCGTCCAGCGAGGCCATGTAGGACGCGCTCTGGTCCGACGGATTCACCGTTTAGGGAACCGCAACAGACGACGCCCACCACTACGACGACGCTGCCGCACGCGAGGCGAGCGGCGAGATGGTCTTCAGGGGCAACCGCGGGCGGGTCATGGTGCATGCGGAGCGCGATCCGGCAGCGATTCGCGATGCCCTCGCGCGCGGCGCGTTCTACGCATCCAGCGGCGTTCGATTGTCTCGCCTCGAGGTCGCGTCCGGCAAGCTCGTGGTCGGGGGCGACCCCGCGTCGTGCGATCCCCCGATCATCCGTTTCATCGGTGACCACGGGCGGGAGCTTGCCCGCGCAAGAGCGCTCGAAGCCCCGTTCTCCCTCGGCATCCCCGGTCTCACCTACGTGCGCGCCGCCGTCACCGACGCTCCCGGCAACCAGGCCTGGACCCAGCCCGTTCGCCTCCCCAACACCAGGCAGTCCGCTGCGGACGCTCACTCCAGGCTTGCACTCCGCCCCCTCCCGCCCTACCCAGTCCTCGTGTCCACGCCCACGACGATTCAGGTTTCCTACGCCGGCCTCATCCGTCACGTCGTCCCCGTCGCCGACGAAACCGTCGACGTGCCACGAGGGTCCAACGTTCGCGACCTGCTGCTCGCCATCGCCGCCCGCCACGGTACCGACGTCCGCGAAATGCTGTTCGTTGGCGCTGACCAGCTCGTCCCGAACGCCATCGTGCTTCTGGATGGAACCGATGTGACGCACCTGCAAGGGCTGAACACGCCGCTGCCCGCCGGCGGGGTCACCCAGGTGCTCGTGATGAATCCCGCGACCGGTGGGGGATGACCGGAACGACCTGATCCTCGGCGGAAAGACGCTTACGCTTGATGTTGCTTCCGGATGCACTACCGTAAGACACGCTGCGAACGCCTCCGAGCTGCGGTACCGCGCCCGCCTCGGCCGTGACCGGACGGGTGTTCGCGCCCCGCCGATGAGCCCAACATGCGGCGCCCCCGCGGCTGGCCCTAATGTCTCTTGCAAGCAAGGATGCCTCCCGGCGCCTTGTGAGGAGGTTCCAGAAGATGACCCTGTCACGCACGGGTGCTGTACCCCTCGCCCATCTGGTTCGCGGAGCGGTCATGGCGATCACGCTCGCTCTCCCCTGCCGGGCTGGCGCCCAGCAGCCGCCTTTGCCATCCGGTACCCAGAAGGCGGACGCGGCCACGAAGGGGACGACGGACGTCACGAAAGACCAGTACCAGGGGATGGATCGAAAGACCGCCGAGGAGAGCAAGGACGCGACGGATCTGTCGGTGTCCGCCGGCGGGTTGCAATCCTCGGGCAACTCCCGGCTGCTCGCCGCGACCTTGGCAGAGAAGTTCCGTTTGCGGCGCGATAGCAACCAATTCCGGGAAGCTTTGGCCGCCAACTATGGCCGCACGGCGGCGCCTGGCGGCCCCTGGGAAACCACTGTGCAGAACGTCCAGGGCATGCTTCGGTACGACCGGTTCATCGGTGACTTCACCCTCTTTCTGGCCGACCAGGAGCGCAACGACAAGTTCCAGGGGCTGACCCTGCGCTCCCAGATCGACCCCGGCGTCGGCTACTATTTCCTCAACCAGAAGACGCTCCTGCTCTGGACCGAGCTCGGCTACGACCTTCTCTACGACATCCGGCGCGACGATTCGCTCGCCGTGCTCAACGCCGACGGATCACCCGTCCTCGACGCGAGCGGCGTTCCGGTCAAGGTCGACAAGACCCAGACGGTCCACTCGGGCAGGCTCTTCCTCGGCTACGAGCATTCCCTGTCGTCAGGCGCCAAGCTCTCCGCCGGAATCGAGTACCTGCACGGTCTGAGCGACACCGGCATCTATCGGGTCAACTCCGACGTCGGCGTCACGGCCAACCTCTGGAAGAGCCTCGGCATCTCGTTCACCTTCGGCGAGCGCTACGAAAGCAAGCCCCTGCCAGGCAAGAAGACCCTCGATACCACCACCGCCGTCTCGCTCGTGTACACTTTGATCTGACCAAGGAAGAAAATCGGGGCCTATCATGCTGAGTGATTTCAGGAAGTTCATGCTGCGCGGCAATGTCATCGACCTGGCCGTCGGCGTGGTGATCGGTGGGGCGTTCGGCGGAATCGTCAAGTCCCTCGTCGATGACGTCATCATGCCACCGGTCGGGTTGCTGACGGGTGGGATCGACTTCGCCAACCTGTTCGTCACGCTGAAGGACGGCGCCAAGGTTCCGGGCCCCTACGCCACGGTCGCGCTGGCGAAGGAAGCAGGCGCGATCACGCTGCGATACGGCTTGTTCCTGAACACGGTCGTCAACTTCCTCATCGTCGGCACAGCCATCTACTTCCTGGTCAAGGCGATCTCCAGGGCCCTTCCCCCTGCACCGCCTCCCCCTCCCGCAGCCACCAAAGACTGCCCTCACTGCGCCATGCCCATCCCGGTCAAGGCCACCCGGTGTCCGCATTGCACCGCACCCGTGACCGAGTCCGTGCCCGCAGCGTAGCGCCGCAGACCCCCTCATTGCCCGGTCAGGCTCCATCCCAACACGTGTTGGGGTCGAGTCCAACACGTGTTGGGGTCGCCGGACGCAGGTGCAACGGCAGGCGTTGTCGCGCTCCCTTTCCTGTCGCAGGTCGCCCCTACCAGGACCCGACGCCTCCTGGATCGGTCGGCGACCTGTTGCGCGCTCTGTGCCGAGCAAGGCGCGCCAAGCCTGTACTCGATGGATCCCGCCACCTGCGGGACAAGACGATCAGGGAAAGTTCAACTTCGCCGCGTAGACGTCCGCTTCCTGCGACGGACCAGACGGCGTGTAGTTGTCCAGCCAGACGAAGATCGGCGTCGAGCCCGGGGTGGGAGCCGTCACGAACGGGCTCGTCGAGTCCGCCGCGCCGGCAGTGCCCGGATCCAGCCGGAAGTCCTTCGGCTGGAACGTCTGTGCCCCATCCCGAGAAAAGTTCGCATACACGTCTGCCTGGTCGTTGGTGCCGGTGCCCCGGTACTCCTGGTAGGTCACGTACACCGTGTCGCCCGGGCCGAACGCCACGCGCGGCCTCGTAGACTTGTACGCACCCCGCGCCCCGCCGTCCGCCCGGACCGCCTGCGCCCACCACGTCGACGTCGTGCTCGACCACACGTTCACGTAGATGTCCGACAAGCCCGAGCGGTTGTCTTCCCACGCCACGATCGCCCGGCCACTCTGAGCCACCACCGTTGGAGTCGACGCATCCGCAAACGCCGGCGTGTTGATCACCACGCTCGCACCGAACGTGGCCCCCGCGTTCTTGCTCGTCGCAGCGCGGATCCGCTTGCGTTCGTTGACCGGCAGGTCGGTCCACACCACGTGCACGTTGCCGGCAGCGTCCGCCGCGATCGACGGCGCCTGCGTCGGATTGCCCACGGACAGCTTCTTGTTGCCTGCCAGCGATCCCGTGCCGAAGTCATACACGTCCACGTACACTTCCGGCTGGCCCCCTCGGCCGTCCCGCCACGCAATGAAGACCTTGCCGTTGCCGTTGCTCGCAATCGCCGGCATCTCTGCCTTCCCGGCCGTCCCGTTGACCCGGATGTCGCTGGCGAGCCACGTCGCCCCACCATCGCTCGACGCCTGCAACATCACATCGCGACTGGTGCCGTTGAGCCGCTGCCAGACCACCGCGATGCGGTCGTTCGCCCCCGCGGTGCCAGCAAAGACCCCGCGCACCAGGAACGAATCCGAATTCGCCGTTGCGCTCTTCTCTGCCTGCACGTTCGTCCACGTCCCAGGCGCCGACGTCGTCCGGGCAACCCGCACGCGACGCACGTCGTTCGCAAAGCGCTCGTGCGCCACGTACACCCTGGTCGGCGACGTGAACACCCATGGCTCCACCTCGTTCGCGGCGTCGTTTGCTACGACGATGTCTGCATTCGGCCAGTTCCCCGCGGGTGACGACAGGTAGCTCATCCAGATGTCGGCGTTGTCGTTTCGCCGGTCCACGTAGGCCGCATAGGTGTAGGCGCCCTGCGACGCCACGGAGAGCTGGGACGTCGAGTGCTGCCCTGCCGTCGACCCTGCCACGTCCAGGCGCACCGGCGTGGTCGCGGTCGGACACCCCTCGTCCACGGTCCCCGTGGACCCGGTACCGTCGCAATCGTTGTTCAGTCCGTCGCACACCTCTGTCGCTGGCTTGACGTCGCCCACGCACACGATCGTTCCGGTAACACACTGGGTCTTGCCCTGCTCGCATTCGCCCACCGCGCTGCCACAGGGCTCGCCCACCCCGGCCAGCGTGCCATTGTCGACGAACCCATCGCAGTCGTCGTCCACCCCGTTGCACTTCTCCGTGGGTGGGTCCGCGGGCGTGCATGCGTATTCGCAGCCGTTCAACAGCACGTCGTCGATGTCATGGTAGCCCGGAAGACACTGCCCGAATACGCAGACCGACCCCGCGCAGGTCGACGACGCGTGCGGGAAGATGTCGCCGCACACGTTGCCGCATGCTCCGCAATTGTTCACATCCGACGTCGTGTCGACGTCCTCGTCGACCTCGCCGTCGCAGTCGTCGTCCACGTAGTTGCACAGCTCCAGACCGATGACGTTGCACTCGCACCCATCGGTCGAACCGTCGTCGATGGACTGCTGCGTGATGTCGTGGTTTGCATCCTGGTAGCCGTCGATGCAGCGGTCGAACTGGCAGTGCCCGGCGTTGCACTTCATCACCGTGTTCGGAGGCGGCGTGCATGCGTGGTTGCACGCCCCGCAGTTGCTCAGGTCCACGCTCAGATCGAACGTCTCGTCGACCAGCCCGTCACAATCGTCGTCCGATCCGTCGCAAATCGACTCCTCGGGCAACGGTGTCCCATTCTGGTCGCGCAGCGGCTCGCACTCATACTCGCAGCCGTCGCCAACCTGCCCGTTGAGGTCGTAGAAGCCGGGCGCGCACTTGTCGATCACGCAAAAACGGGCGACACACTTGGGGTACGCGTTGGGAATCTGACACACGTTGCCGCATGCGCCGCAGTTGAGCGGGTCGCTGTTCAGATCCGCGTTGCAGCCGTCGAAAGGCGTCGTGTCACCAAGACCGCCTTCGACGATCATCGTGCCGCCAGTGCCGCCCGCTTCGGTCTGCGATCCAGAATCGGGGACCGCGCCGTTGTCCTCGCACGCGAAGCAGTACGCATCCGTGCTGCATCCCTGTGCCGTTGCCGCGAGCGACGCCGCGATCACCGGGGCCACCGCCCAGAAGCCGAGCCGACGGTTCATGCGCCCCTCCCTTCCGACGAGCGGCGATGCGACCGCCGCCGAAGCACCAGCGCGATCGCCCCGATCCCCGCGAGTAGCGCAGCGCCATGCGCCGGGGCCCCGCCCAGCGCGCAGCCGCCCCCACCCGTGGCAAGCCCCCAGTTGTCGTTGCCGTCCACGGATGCAGCGGAACCCGACGGCCCTCCAGCCGTGCCCGAGCCTCCACCAACGCCACCCGCGCCGCCCGTGCCCGCCGACGCATCTCCGCCCGGCCCGGCGTCGCCGCCCCCTGCGCCGCCCCCGCCTCCGCTGCCGCCCGTGCCGTCGTTTTTCACGCAATAGCCGCCTTTGCAAACGAGGCCGCCAGGGCAGGGGAATTCCCCGGACCCGCACGGATCGGCGCACTTGCCCTCGACACACTTGCTCACGCCTGGACACAGCGCCGCCTGGTCCGCCACGCCGTCACAGTCGTTGTCCAGCCCATCGCAAATCTCGGGCGACGGCCCGCGCCCGCCGATGCAGCGAAGTTGCGCTCCAAGGCAATGCACGACGCCCGGCGAACACTGCCCCGTGTGCGCCATGTCCAGGCTGATGGGATTGCCATCCTCGCCCGGTGGGCCGCATTCCGCACCACCGCCAGGATCCCCCTCGTCGATGAGACCGTTGCAGTTGTCGTCCGCCCCGTTGCAGGTTTCGGCTGACCCGCTCGATCCCGGAACACACGTGATCGCCCCAGCCACGCATTGCCGCGAGCCAGGGCACGTCGACCCCGGCAGCACGCAGTTGCCCACGGCGTCGAGCGGACCCCGCGAGCACACGTTCGTTCCCAGCAGCGACGACGGCAGGCACAGCGGCGCGCTCGCATCGCAGTCCGCGTCCGTGGTGCACGTGGTCGCTGACGTCCCCGCCGTACCGTCCACCACACCGTCACAGTCGTCGTCCACGTTGTTGCAGAACTCCGGCGAGGGCCCCACCGTGTTCAGGCAGGTGGGCACGCCGGCCACGCATTCCGTTTTCCCCAGCTCGCACGCGCCTTCGTCCGTCGGACCGCAGTCCTGCCCCAACGCCGGATCGTTCAGGTGGTTGTCCGGTGTCCCGTCGCAGTCGTCGTCGATCTTGTTGCAAAGCTCGGTCGACGGTCCCACCTCGCCGTCGCATTTCTTGTTCTTGTTGCCCGGCCCCGTGCTCGCACACACGAGCGTCCCGGCCTTGCACGGCCCTGCACCCGGATGGTTCCCTGCGATGGTGACGCAAGCCTGGCCTACGTCTACCGGATCGTTGTCAATCAGACCGTCGCAGTTGTTGTCGAGCCCGTCGCAGATTTCCTGCGAAGGCTCGCAGGGCTTGACGAGGCCGGTGACCTTGATGGCCATGTCCTCGAAGTCATTGTCGCCGCCCCGCCACAGGTCCTCGAATCCGAAATAGTAGGCGAGTGGGTTCTGCTTCGACTGGTAGATGAGATAGTGAACGTAGTTGCCGTCGCCGTTGAGCTGCGACTCCGTGTACACGATAAAAGTCGTCGATCCAGCTTGCCCCAAGTCCGCTGGGTCGCCGCAACCACCGTCGCCACCCGGCGACACCAGGAAGAACCCCACGTAGCCCCCCAAATAGCGCCCGGCGGTGAACTCGGTCTGGAAGTTGACGTTCACCGTCTGCGGCGGCTCGTAGTTCGTCGGCGTGCACGTCAGCACCGGGTACAGCTTCGTCGGGTCCGCCACGTTGTACCAGCCGAACGTGTTCTCGTAGCCAGCCCCTTCCCTGATGTCGAAGAACTCCACCGTGCGGTAGTTGCCGTTGCTGTCCTTCGGGATCAAGAACACCTCCGGCACCACCGCTGCGTCGAATACCGCGTTGACCAGGCCGGCAGTACCCTCTCCGCCGAGGGTGACCGGCTGGTCCAGTGCGTTCTGCAGACGGTCGGCCTGCGGCACGACCGCACCGTCGACCTGGGTCACTACCGCGCGGGCAGGTGATGACAGCAGAAACGAGAGGGCGAGAGCCGAGGCTCCCACGAGCACGGGATGGCAGGACAGGGAACGCATGAGCGCAAGTCTAGCGGGCAACCCGGCTGCGTGCTACCCGTTTTGCCCCGACCACCAGCATCTCCTTGAGCCTGTAGCCATGTTGTAACGTGTCCGGACGCGTCATGTTCCACGCGAAGAGGCGAGTCGGCCACTCGGGTCCGATAGAGCGGTTTGCGTGACGAACACGCGTGCAGCCACGTCACCGCGTCGGAAAGCCGGCGGACGTCAGGAGCCGATATCGCATAGCGGGTACCCGTGGCGCCCGATGCGCAGGAGGATGGCGTTGGGCGCCTCGGTCGAACCGCGACTGCGCCCCATCTACTGCACAAAAGTCAACGCGGCCGCCCCCTCGGAGCAGCCGCGTCGTGTGCGCCTCAGCGCATCAATCAATAGTCGTGGGAGTGGCCGTGGCCTGCTTCTTTCTTCTCCTCCTTCGGCTTCTCCGCAACGAGTGCCTCAGTCGTCAGCAGCAGACCGGATACGCTGGCCGCGTTCTCCAACGCCGTGCGCACCACCTTCAGCGGGTCGATGACACCCATCTCCATCAGATCACCGTAGGTGTTCGTGGCCGCATTGTACCCGAACGCGCCCTTGCCGTCCTTGACCTTCTGCACCACAATCGAGCCTTCCTCGCCAGCGTTTGCAGCGATCTGCCGCAGCGGCTCCTCGATGGCGCGACGAATGATCTGCACACCCACCTTCTGCTCGGGGGTGACCGTCAGGTTGTCAAGGACCGGCTGCGCGCGCAGGAATGCCACGCCGCCGCCAGGGACGATGCCCTCCTCGACCGCCGCGCGCGTCGCGTGAAGAGCGTCTTCCACGCGCGCCTTCTTCTCCTTCATCTCGGTCTCGGTCGCGGCGCCCACCTTCACCACAGCCACGCCGCCCACCAGCTTCGCAAGACGCTCCTGCAGCTTCTCGCGGTCGTAGTCGCTCGTCGTGTTCTCGATCTGGGTCCGGATTTCCGCGATGCGTCCCTTGATCTTGTCCTTGGACCCGGCGCCGCCCACGATCGTGGTGTCGTCCTTGTCAATCGAGATGCGCTTGGCCTTGCCCAGATCGCTGATGGTCACGTTCTCCAGCTTGAGCCCCAGCTCCTCGGCGATGACCTGGCCGCCCGTCAAAACCGCGATGTCCTTGAGCATCTCCTTGCGGCGATCTCCGAACCCCGGCGCCTTCACAGCCGCACACTGAAGCGTGCCGCGCAGCTTGTTCACCACCAGCGTCGCCAGCGCCTCGCCTTCCACATCCTCCGCAATGATGAGGAGCGGCTTCTGCTGCTTCGCGATCGCCTCGAGCACCGGAAGCAGATCCTTCATGTTCGAGATCTTCTTCTCGCTGATCAGCAGGTACGCATCCTCGAGCACCGCCTCCATCCGCTCCGGATCCGTCACGAAGTACGGGCTGAGGTAGCCACGGTCGAACTGCATGCCCTCGACCACGTCCAGCGTCGTCTCGGCGCTCTTGTTCTCCTCGACCGTGATCACGCCTTCCTTGCCCACCTTCTCCATCGCGTCGGCCAGCAGCTTGCCGATGGTCTCGTCGCCGTTGGCGCTGATCGTGCCAACCTGCGCGATCTCCTTCGGATCCTTCGTCGGCTTCGTCGTCTTCTTCAGCTCCTCGACGATCGCCGCCACCGCCTTGTCGATGCCCCGCTTGATCTCCATGGGGTTGTGGCCCGCAGCCACCAGCTTGGAACCCTCACGGAAAATCGCCTGCGCCAGCACCGTCGCCGTCGTCGTGCCGTCGCCCGCGACGTCGGACGTCTTCGATGCCACCTCGCGCACCATCTGTGCGCCCATGTTCTCGAACTTGTTCTCGAGCTCGATCTCCTTCGCCACCGTGACACCGTCCTTGGTCACAGTGGGGGAGCCGAAACTCTTTTCGATCACGACGTTCCTGCCCTTCGGCCCAAGCGTCACCTTCACGGCGTCCGCAAGCTGGTTGACGCCGCTCAATACGTGGTTGCGTGCGATCTCGGTGTAGACGATTTCCTTGGCGCTCATCGGATGACTCCGTTTCGTTCTCTGGGTTGTTCGATTCGCTCAGCCCTGCTCTCGACCGTGGCTCAACGCTCCACCACGCAGAGGATGTCGTCCTCTCGCATGATCAAACGCTCCTCGCCGTCGATCTTCACCTCGGTGCCGGAGTACTTGCCGTACAACACCCGGTCGCCGACCTTCACTTCCAGCTTCCGTGTCGTGCCGTCGTCCAGGACTTTGCCAGGGCCCACCGCGATGACCTCGCCCTCGATCGGCTTCTCCTTCGCCGTGTCGGGGATGATGATCCCTCCCTTGGTCTTCTCCTCCTCCTGAACTCGCTTGATGATGATGCGGTCATGCAGCGGACGAATGTTCATGGTTTGCCTCCATGCAACAGCTCTTGTTCGGTACCGACAGTCCACCAGCCCGCGCCAGGCAGGCGGCCCCACCCTCCGGCGGGGTCGTTAGCACTCCCTTTAGATGAGTGCTAACAGGACGCGCCGGAAGGTAGTACCGCTTCCCGCCGTGTCAAGGGCCCCTCCCAACTTGAACCCGTTCGGCCGGCCCGGCTTCCCAACCCAGCCGACGCCGGTCGTGCCGGTTGACCATCTCGCGCCCACGAGCCATCACCCACCGCCAACGGCGTGCCCGTGCGGAGGAGGGGAGCGGCGTGCCTCATGGTGCGGGGGAAACTCCCGCTGCCCCGCCTACCGAAGCGACGGAATCTCCACCCCCACCTGCGCCAGTCCGCTCCTCATCGCTTCGCACGAGATCGGCATCGGTTCTTCCTTGTACGCGCGCTTCACTGCCTCCTGCACTTTCGACGCAGCACGCGCGCAACTCCGCTTCGATTCGCCCCGCTGGCATCCGCTGCAACGCTCCCGAAACTGCTGCGACTCGACGTCCCGCGCGATCTCGACCCGCTCGCGCGCCTCCGCGCAACAGGCCAGCACTATCCCGCTCGCACGGTCGTCTTCCAGGGGCTCCGACCTGCACGCGGCCAGCCCCATCGCCAGCCCCAGTCCCAGCTTCGCCGCCGCCTTCAACGCCCCCCCTCCACTCCGCCATCACCAGGCAGGCAACCCGACGCCTCGACCAGCAAGTACATGTCCGAGCAGGTGTCGTTCTTGACCTGGATGTACTGCTCGGTCACCGCCTCCACGATCGACATGTTCCCCGCCGACGGCGCCATGCTCGATCCCTCCCCCGCGCCATTCTCGCTGAATGACACCCACACGGCTACATGCATCGGCACGCAGCCCAACCCGTGGTAGAGCGCGTACCTCTTGCCCGCTGGAAAGCTCAAGAAGGGTCCGCTCCACGCGCTCGACAGATAGTAGCCGTCTGCCGTGATTCCCCCCTTGTACGCCACGGGGTCGTCATCCGACGCCTCGCACGCGTTGAGCGTGGAACATCCGCTGCTCATCGACGCCAGCATGAGCCCGGCCGCCAGCCAGCACATCGCGCCGCCAGGTGTCTTCATCGCCGCGCATCATAGTGGTCGGGGTTCGCCCTCACAATAGCCGCCCCACGGCCCGGCGATCCGGCGCGCGCCCCTGCCGCCTCTTGCCCCCCGCAGCCGCTGATGCGACCTTTGCCCTTGAGCGGCCAGGATCCGTTTTCTAGACTGCATGGTTGGCGCACGGCCTCGTCCCCGCGCCGGCTTTGCCCTCCAGCGCTTCCTCCCGTCGAGCAGCTTCGATGAAAACCTCGAACGTCGCACTCGTTCTCTGTTTCCTTGCCCTCTTCGCCCTTCCAGCTCCGGGCTGCGGCTCTTCGAGTCCGGATGGATCCCCGGGCGCCGGCGGTTCCTCCCCGTCGGAAACAGGCGGCGCTTCCGCCACCGGCGGTACCGCCGGTTCCGGAGGCCACGTCGGCGGCGGCGCCGGCTCCGGTGGCGCCAGCGGCCAGACCGGCGGCTCCAGCGGCCAGACCGGCGGCTCCAGCGGCCAGACCGGCGGCTCCAGCGGCAATCCTCTCGATTGCTCCGAAACCATCGAGGTCTCCCTCGTGCGCGGCTCCCTGTTCTTCGCCGACGGAACCACGACCGTCTTCACCAGCGAGCCCGATCCCGCCTTGGGCGACTCCGCTCTCCACGACGAGGTGCAGCTCCAGTTCTATTCCGATGCAACCGGGACGTTCGATCTCGCGGACGGCCGAAATGCCAGTTACCAGACATGCGAGCAGTGCATCCTCGCCTTCGAAGACGAAGACCCGACGAACCATGCGCCCGCCCGCGTCTTTTTCCAAGTGCAGGGCACCATCCAGGTCGATGCTGCGACACCCCCGCTCTCCACCTCCACCATCCGGGCAACGCTCACCGACGTCACGCTCCACGAAGCCGAAATCGACTGGCAGACCTACCAGTCCACCCTCCTACCCAAGGGCAAGTGCCTGCACCTCGGCCACGTCGCCTTCGACGCAGGATGCGGCAACGGCCGCGTGGACAGTGACGAGCCGTGCGACGGAACCGACCTGGGCGGCGCCGACTGCCAGAGCGTCGGGTTCACCGACGGCGATCTGGCATGCACATCGGCCTGCCAGCTCGACTACAGCGCATGCACCGGTTGGGTTTGCGACGTTGCCGACCTCGGCACCTTCGACGGCACCGACATCGTGCGCCATGGCGATTCCTGTAACGGTCACGACCGCTACGACGCAAGCGGCAGTGGCGATAGCTGCACAGGCTACAACACTGCCGGCAACGAGATCGTCTACAGCCTCACCCTCCCTCCCCATTCGTCGGCTCAGATCGTCCGGTCCGGGCCCATCGACAACGCCCTGTGGGTCACCACCGCCTGCGACGACCTCCGCGGTGCCGCTTGCGTCGCAGGATCCGACGCCTTCTCCACGCCCGACTCCGTCGTCGTCAACAATGCCGACTCCGCCCCCGCCGTGTTCTACGTGGTCGTCGACGCCTACGATGACGGCAGCGGCCCCTGTGGCGAGTTCGACTTGCTCGTGCATGCCGTCCCGACCGTGCCCGCGACGTGGACTTGCAGTCCGGCGTACTACGGCGCCTACGATGTTTGCGATTGTGGCTGCGGGGCGTGGGATCCCGATTGCGACTTGCCAGGCGTCAAGGTCATGGGCTGCCCGAACGCCACCGACATCTGTGTGAAACCCGACGGTACGTGCCAGTCCCGGTAGCCTCGCTCCCGGCCCCCGATCCAGGGGTCAAGAGCTTCTCTTGGCTCGCTTGCCCTTCCGGAAGACCGAAACCACGCCAGCCCACAGACGCCAGGCCACCGGAAGCGGGTTGTCCGCCTGCCCCCGCTCGTAGAACAACTCCAGTCGCTGCAGCTCTCCATCGTCGAGCCACACCCCGCAGCCCTCCGGACAGGCGTCGATCATGACCTGCGAGTTGTAGCCGTACTCCCGCAACTCCATCTCCGAACCGCAGTGCGGGCACCTCCCCGGCCCCAACCGCTCTTGCTGCGCCTGCTCGAACGCGGCTTGCACCGGATCGGGATCCGACTGCGCCAGCTTGCCATGATCCCGCTCGATCGTCTGCTGGATCTGCTCCAGCTCACCCTTGTCGAGCCAGATCCCTCGGCATGTCGAGCACCGATCGACCTGGATACGAGCCTCCACCATGAACGGCTGCAGCGCCGTGTCGTCACGCGGGCACTTCATGCCCCTCCGTGTACGCCGTCCGGTCCGCGCTAGCAAGATCTCTCAGATCCCACTCACGATCTGCTCGAGCGTCCGACGCTCTGCCCGGCTCAGAACGCCGACCGCCACCACGCTCGCATGCTCCGGGCGAAACACCCGGCGCGCCACCTCCACCACGTCGTCGCGCGTGACCTGCGCGATCTCCTGGTCCCGCGCCTCGATCGTGTCGCTGATGCCGGCCAGCGCCGTGATCGCGTGGAAGTCGCTGAGCCCCTCCGCGTCGTCGAGCAGCGACCGCATCTCCCACCGGTGCCGGTCCTTGCACCGGGCGAGTTCGTCGTGCGTAGGGCCTTCTTTCGCCAGCTTCTTGACCACCCCGATCATCTCCTCGAGCACGCGCGGCGCACGTGCATGCTGCACGGCCGCGGCGAGGTCTAGCACACCGTCGTCTTCGAACGTCTCGTAGTCCGCCCAAACGTCGTAGCACAGCCCAAGCTCGTCGCAGATACGGGCGTACAGACGCGTCGACATGCCGTCGTCGAGCAGGCGAGCCAGCACCTCCGCCGCCGGTTCCTTCGGGTCGAGCTCGCCGGGAGCACGAAACGCCAGGCGCAGGTCGGTCTGGCTGCCCTGGTTTTCCACGTAGCGGAAGCGTGGCAGCACCTGGTCTCGCGGTGCTGGCGAGGTAGCGCAGCGCAAGCCGCGCGCCATGCCCCCGAGCCGCTCCTGCGCAAGCCTCAGACAAGGCTCGACGTCGATCGCACCTGCGAAGCTCACGACGATGTTCTCGCCCGTGTAGTGTAGGCTGTGGTGGCGCCGCAGGTCGTCGAGCCGGAACGACGAAAGCGTTTGGAGGGTACCGGTGATGGGGAACCCGAGCGGGTGGCTCCCGAACATCAACGCGCGCGACAGGTTGTCCGGATCCACCTGCTCTTTGTCCTCGTTGAGCGATTCGAGGACTTCCTCGCGGATGATCCCGCGCTCGATCTCGAAGTCGGAGAACAGCGGCGCGGTCGTGACCTCCGCAAGGATGCCGAACGCTTCGGCGAGGTTCTCCGACGGCACAGCCAGCCCCATCACGCCGTGATCCGTGTGCGTCGCCGCGTACAGCGTTGCGCCAAGACGCTCCAGAGCCAGCGCTTCGTCATGAGCCGTCACGTAGGATGGCGTGCCCCTGTACAGCATGTGCTCGAGCAGATGCGACAGCCCGTTGGTATCCGGCGTTTCGAAGCGCGAGCCCACCCGGATGTAGATCGACACGGACGCGGTGTGCAGCAGCGGCTGGGGCACGCACACGACTCGTAGCCCATTGGCGAGCTGGCGACGTACCACCTTGAGGTCGGCTGGCGTCATGAGTTGGTCATCTGGATTCGGGCCGGCCAAACGGCAAGATCGACGCGGATCGCGGCAGCCTAGTCGCTGTCCTTATCTTTCGGCTCGCGAGCGTAGATGTCGTTGATGCGGATCTCCGACGAAGCCTTGTCGCGGAGGCGTGCCACGTAGCTGTTGAGCACGTCGTGGGCCTTGGCGCGGGTGAAACGCTCGGTGTAGGCGTCGCGCTCCTTGTCGAACTCCTCTCTCGTCGCCAGCTTCTTCTCCTTGAGCTGGGCCACCGCGTAGCCGTCCGAAACCTTGATGAGGTCCGCCAGCAGATCTCCCGGCTTCGCCGTGGCAAACGCCATCGCTGCCACGTTCGTGCCCCGCTCGACACCCTCGATGGGCGTGTCGTCCGGCGTGAACGACGGCGTCGTCTGCACCTTCGGGCGGTCTTCATCGGCTCGATTGCCGTCGTCGTCTTTCTTGTCGCCCGGCTTCGCCTTCTCGGCTTTCGCCTTCTCCTCGGCGCGCTTGGCGTAGCCTGTCTCCCGATCGAGCGCCGCGATCACCTCCGTGGTCGCCTGCTCGAGCGTCTTGCCGGCCACCACCGCGTCCCGAATCCGCCCGGCTGCCGAGGTCAGCAGGCTTTCGACCTCGAACGCCGACATCAGCTCCTCGGCCACCATCGCGCGGCCCGCTTGCTCGGCTTTCTTCGCGTCGTCCGGCATCACCGCCTCGAGCTTGACCACGTGCAAGCCCATCGGTGTCTCCACCACGTCGCTGATGTCGCCCGGCTGCTTCATCGCGAACTCGACATCCTCGAGCTCTTTCGCCCACTTGCCGCGGATATTGCACCCCAGGTCGCCACCCTTCGCCTTGCTGGCCGGGTCCTCGCTCACCTCCTCGGCTACCTTGCCGAAGTCCTCGCCGCCCCGCACACGCTCCAGCGCCTTCTCAATGATCGATTGCGCTTCCTCGCGCGTGTGCCCGCGCAGCGGCGACGCATCCGACTTCACGGCCACCACGATGTGGCGGATGCGACGGCATCCAGGCTGGTATTCGGCCTTGCGCGCCTCCCACGTCTTGTCGACCTCGGCCTGGTTGTTCTTGGTCCACTGATCGAGCTTCTTCGCCGACGTGTCGAGGTACCTGCCGCGGAACCACGCGCGGCTCAACGTGACATAGTCCAGCGTCGCGTTGGACTTCTCCCGCGCGTACGCAGCGAACGCCTCGGCGTCACTCACATACGCCCGGGACGAGATCAGGGCCCGCATCCGCGCCGCCAGCAGCTCCTCCGTCTGCATCTCGATGAACTTCTCCGGGCTTCGGTTCGTGGCCGACAGAATCGTCCGCTGGAAGATCTTGTCATCGAACTTCTTCGTCTGCGGATTCGTCACCGGCATCAGGCGCACCATCTCGTCGGACAGACCGAGATAGAACCGCAGATCCGCCCGCTTGACGGGAAGCGACACATGGAACCGGCCCCGGACCAGCTCGTATTTCACCTCCCGCTCCGTCACGGTCACGCCCAACCGCGCCGCGTCCTGAACCAGCAACGTGCGCTCGACCAACCCCTCGAGGACCTGTCGGCGTATGCCCATCGCCTTGATGCGCTGGTCGTCCATGCCACGCGGGGCGATGAGGCCGAGCGCAGCGTAGAACTCCTTCGGATCGATGCACCGGTCGCGGATGTTTGCAGCGCACTGGCGCTTGATCGACCCCGTTTGTTCGCCGCCCTGGGGACGAAACTGGATGACGAACACCATGAGGATGGCGAAGACGATCGCGGCGTACACGATCGACATCACGCCTTTCTGACCTGAGCCACCAAACATCGGTTTCCCTTATCTTCGAACCGCGCGACCCCGAGGGTCGCACTGCCGGCCCGGAGCGCTCACCGAGCGCCGGCACCACGATGAACCTTGCGGAGCCCTGCGCCATAGCACGCGCCACCGGGCGGGTCCATGCAGCGCCGCCTCACCGGCCTGGTGCTGCCCCGTTTCCGCCCTCCGCCGATGGCGGATGGGCACGAATCCGCGCTCAACGCGCCACGACCTTCTCCGCTGCCATCGCCGCGCGCACGATGCCCTCCAATTCCCCCAGGTCGCCCGCTACCCGGTCGAACAGCACCATGTACCAGGTATCCAGCACCCGGTTCGCATCCGACGGGTCGGTGAGCTGCACGACCTCCGTGCCCGCTTCCACGAAACCTTCCACGCGCCTGCCCAGCGACCGGGCCCGCTCGAACAACAGATCGGCCGTCTCGCACGAGGACGGGAAGTCGCAGCGTTGCGCCCGCGTGGCGAACTGCACCCGGAGGTCGCTGCCCACCAGCACGCTCACGTTGGCTTCCATGAGCAGGTTGTCGCGAACCCGTTCCGCCAGATCGACGCGATTCCCCACGGTCTGGTAGACCTCGAAGCCGGCGGTGACCAGCATTTTGGCGATGTCGTCTGCCCTGGAAACCATGCGTGTCGTGCGTCCGAACCGCTCGGTACTCTGGCAAACGCGCACCTCGACGTCAACGCCCCGCTTGCCCACCCCTCGGTCGCAATCCCGCATGGCGGCACGGGAATTCACCGACGCACGTCGTTGCCTCACGTGGCTTGACGGCGGACCCGGCTGATGCAAAGCCACAAGTGTTCGGAGGCTCTGCCGCCCGCGCGCGACATGGGGCCCCCTGTGCCTTCACGGAGACCGCCCTTGACCGTCAACCGACGCAGCCTCACACCCCCGACCGTCCTGCAGGGAGTCCTCGCCCAGCGCCGTGGTTCGGGTGGTGCCCGACGTGAGATCTCTGCACGCGTCACGCTCCGCACCGGCGATGCAGAATACGACGGCTGGGCCCTGAACATCAGCCGAGGTGGTATCCGCGTCGTGATCGAGGGCCACGTCACACTCGGGCAACCGTGTCAGGTGCTGGGCTACAACCCCGAGGACCCCGACGCGCCTGCGCGTCCTGCCCGGGTCGTGTGGATGCAAGACGAGCCTGACGGGGCGGTGCTCGGCCTCGCGTTCCTGGATGAGCCCCCAAGCGCTGCGTCGTCGGTACCGCCATCTTCCCCGCCAGCGCCATCGCCTTCCCCGCCCGGTCCCTCCGCGTCCGCCCCAAGCGCTTCGCCCCCTTCCTCCGATCCGCCATCCAAGCCCTGAACGATGGTCGCCGACCTGAAGTCACGCCTTCCCCCCTGCGGATTGTTCCGCACCACGCAGGCGTTGCCCGCGCACGAGCAGCGTGTCCCCGCAGGCGTTCTCGTGTATTTCCACAACCACTCGGACGCGGGGTTGCCTCAGGTCGTGTTGCCGGACCATTGCGTTCACCACCGTTGGCACTTCCACGGGCCGGGAATCGCGTTTCGCGCCTTGTCTTGGGCCGGCACGTTGATCCGTCTCCCCCATCAGGGCTTCTACGTACTTCAAGCCGACCTCGCCTTCCACGGCGGCAAGTGGCCTCGGCGCACGTTGGTTCAGCTCGGCTATTCCCGCGCTGGCGTGCCCATCGCGTTCCTGGCCCATCAGCGTTCCGCATCGACCGATGGGGACATCTACTTCGCCGAGCGCGGCGTGCCGCTGCAAGCCGACCAGCTCGCCCTGCTGCACGGCCCCTTGCATGTGCGTTCCGACCCCGGCTCCGATTGCGGCAGCCCCGAAGACCTCGCCCATCCCGTCCTGCCACACGACGCCGATGACACGGCCGATCCGGGCCGCTGACGCGAATCCTCCCAGCGGCTGACCGCTCCTACCGCTGGGAAACCGAGCTAGCATGTTTCAAGGATCAGCCATGGACCAGCGAACCACCACCATCGAATGTGATGCTTGCGGCGCAAGCAACCGTGTCCCTCTCTCCCGGCTCAAGGACCGCCCCAAGTGCGGCAAGTGCAAAGCTCCTCTGCCGCTTGGCGGTGGCCCCATCACGGTCACCGACGCCAACTTCGACGAGACGATTGCCACCTCGCCCGTCCCGGTGATCGTCGACTTCTGGGCGCCGTGGTGCGGTCCGTGCCGCATGATCGGCCCGACCCTCGAGAGCCTCGCCGGCAAGATGGCCCACGATGTCCTCATCGCGAAACTCAACGTCGACGAGAACCCGCGCGTCGCCTCCAAGTTCCAGGTGCGCAGCATCCCCATGCTCCTGGGGTTCGTCGACGGCGAAGCGGTCGACTCCCAGATCGGCGCCTTGCCGCCCTCCGCGCTCGAGAGCTGGGTGCGGCGCGTGGTGGACAAAGGGCGGTTGATGCGTGACTGACCCGTGGGGGCCGAACCCCCAAGCCGCCGTTCGTCCCGCGAACGGCCGTCCTTCCCCCCATGTGGATCCTCCATGCACTCCCCCAGGGGAGATGGTAAAACACACCTGTTCGCGTTTTCCCGGAGGCTGCCCATGTCCTTGCGTCTTTCCACCATCCTGACCGGCTTGTCCCTGTCGTCGATCGCCGTGATCGCGGCCTGCAGCGCAACCTCGAGCGACAGCAATGCGTTCAACAATGGATCGGGCGGAAGCGCCACCGCAGGCGGATCCGGCGGACAGCAGGCCGACGCTTCCCAGACAACCGGAGGCTCCGCCGGGTCGGGCGGTTTGATCGTCGACGCTCCTCTGGGCGAAAGCAGCATGGACCCCGACTCTGCCTGCGTTGCGGAGCACGCTCAGGCCGAGAAGCTGCCCTTGGATCTGTACATCATGGTGGACCGGTCGGGCAGCATGCAAGGATCGAAGTGGGCGAACCAGTCTCAGGCGCTCAAGACGTTCTTCCAGGATCCGCAGTCCGACGGCTTGTACGTCGCGATGAAGTTCTTCCCCCTGAACGACGAGTGCAGTCCTGTTGACCCTTCCTGCTCGGGTTCAGCGTATGTCAAGCCGCTCGTCGATTGGGGCGTGCTCCCCGGTCATGCGAGCAACCTCGTGTCCGCCATCGACGGTACGGGGCCTGACGGCTGCTTCACCCCGACCCAGGAAGCCTTGACCGGGTTGCTCGAGGGCGCGAAGCAGCGGCAGATCTCCGAGCCGCTTCATGTCGTCGCCGCCGTGTTCGCCAGCGACGGCGAGCCTTGCTGCGACGACTGCCCGTGCGAAGAGAACAGTTGCATTGGCGCCATCGCCGGCCAGTACGCCAACGGTTCCCCGCCCATCAAGACCTTCGCCATCGCCGCGGATCCCTCGGCCATGGGCGTGTTGACGGCGGTAGCACAGCAGGGCGGGACCACCGTGCCGTTCGACGCCACGGGCAGCGCCCAGCAGTTCATCGATGCGCTCAACGCGATCCGCGGCTCGATGATCGCCTGCGAGTACAAGATGCCCGTGCCCGAAGCCGGCACCATCAATCCCAAGCTCGTGCAGATCGAGTTCACGCCCAGCACCAGCAACGATCCGGTCGAGATCCCGAAGAAGAACGGCGCCAGCGACTGCGGCAACGACCCGGGCTGGTACTACGACAACGACACCAACCCCACGAAGATCATCCTGTGCCCCTCGACCTGCTCGATGGTCCAGGGTGACGAGAATGGCAAGCTCGACATCCTGTTTGGTTGCTCCGGCACCCAGACGTGATCGCGCCCCGACGTGCATCCGCTCCCTCCTCCTCCCGAGCAGCCCGAACGTCCCCCTCCGCGTGTGCTTGCGGGCGAGTCTTCGTGCGCGTTGCGCACGGCAGACGGCGTGCAGCTCGAGGCACTCGCCAGGATGCCCTCGACCGCATCGCGCGCTGTCATCCTGCTGCATCCCCACCCGCTGTACGGTGGCACCATGCACAACGCGGTCATCCTCACGCTGGCGCGTATGGTCGCCGAGCAGGGGGAAGCAGAAACAGCGAGCCTGCGCTTCAACTTTCGGGGGGTCGAGCGATCTGGGGGCATGCACGACCACGGCGTCGGAGAGCTGCTCGACGTGGAAGCTGCGGTCCGTCACGTTCGCCACAACCTCCCGCGGGCGCGGATCACCCTGGTGGGCTACTCGTTCGGTTCCTGGGTGGGGTTGCGTGCCGCCTGGAAAGAGCCCGACATCGAGCGCGTCGCCCTCATCGCGCCGGCCACGCGTCTGCTCGACTACCATGGCCTGATGTCGGAGTGGCGTCCCATCCACGCCGAAATCGCCGTTGGGAACCGTGATCAATTCGTCGACGTCACCGATGCCCGGCGCCTGGCGGAGCGTATCGGCGCGACTCTTCATGTGGTGGAGGGGGCGGACCACTTCTTCGTGGCGCACCGACGTCGGCTCGCCCAGACCCTCATCCGGTTCGTCGTGCCCGAGGGGTGATGGTCATCTCGCCCGGGCAAACTGCGCCACCTTCTGCTCGAGCCAAACGATGACGTCGTCTTCCGGGGTGGTGCCAGTCAGCCGCCCCAGCTCCTGGATGCCCGTCGGGCTCGTGACATTGATCTCGGTGACTTTCCCGCCGATCACGTCGAGCCCCACGAAGTACAAGCCAGCGGCCCGTAGGCGTGGGCCCATGTGCGCCACGATCTCCTCTTCGCCTGGTGTCAAGGACGTGGCCTGGACGCGTCCGCCCACATGGATGTTCGCGCGCAGGTCGTCGCTGCGGGGGACACGCAGGATTGCGCCCAGGGCTTTGCCATCGAGCAGCAGGATCCGCTTGTCACCCTCGCTCACGGCAGGCAAGAACTCCTGCACGACGACCGCGCGCGTTCCCTCGAGCGTCAGCAGGTCGACGATCGACGGCGTGTTCAGATCGTCTGCTCTCAGCAGCATGACACCGATGCCGCCCGCCTGGTCCAGCGGCTTGATCACGGCCTTGCCGCCCACCGCATCCACGAACGCCCGGATCCTGGTCCGGTTTGCGGTCACATAGGTTCGAGGCGTGACTGCAGGGAAGTGGAGCGCATACAGCTTCTCGTTGGCGTCGCGCAGGGACCGTGGGTCGTTCATGATGAACGTCGTGTCTCTCGCCAGATCGAGGAGCTGCGTGGCATGGTGGTACGCGCTGTCAAAGGGCGGATCCTTGCGAATCAGGATGGCGTCGACCTCGTCGAGTGCCACCTCCTGCACGTGCCCGTACTGGGCGGATCCTTCCTGCGTGATCGTCGCATGGTGAGCCGTGGCGTACGGGCGGCCGTCCTCAGCCGACAGGTCCTGCAGCAGGCAGTGCAGGTTATCGTGGCCCCGTCGCTGCGAAGCGCGCATGAACGCGAGCGTCGTATCCTTGTCAGGGAGCATCTTCTGGAGCGGATCCATCACGTACAGGAAGCGCATCACGCAGCCCTCGCGTTGCAATCGCTGGCATCCCGGCGCCACCACCGGCGGTGCAGCGAACCATAGCATGCGCATGTGCCAATCCGCGTGATTCCCGCCTGGCGGCTCCCCTGCGCGGCTCCAACAGCGTCAGTTCAGCGCTTCAGAAACGCCGACCGACGCGACCAGCGGGTCCATGCGAACACGGTGACGGACCCGAGGAACGCGACCAGCAAGCCGATCCACAGCGGTTCGCCGACCTCGCCCAGGGTATTCCAGGGTACCAGCACGCCCAGCGCCACGAACGCGCTCATGAACAGCACCAGCCCGATGATGGCGTGGGTACGGTCTGCCCATCCCTGCTCCTCTGTCCGGAACTTGTCCTCGCACTTGCGGCACCACATGCCGGCTGGCGGCTCGTGCTTCGGGCAAAGTGGCATGCCACATCTGCGGCACGTCAACCCGAACGTCTCGTCGCCACAGATGCCGCAGAGTTGCTCGTCGGATGGGGCGTCAGGACGCAGCGCGGCGGTGGTCGACGGACGTGCCGAGGTGCGTGGCGAGGCGGGCGCTGTGGACGTGTTGGCCGCGCTGTCTCGCAGCGGCGATCGCATCGATGAGCGCGTGGAAACACCAACGGCTGCGCGCGACGGCGGGCGGATCGAAACGTTGTAGCGGGCTCGCAGCGATACCCGTCCAGGAGGAGCGTGCGATGGCGCGAAGGAAAGGCGCAGGCTCGGTGGCACGGACAGCGTGTCGAGCAGGAGAGGGTCGTCGGGGGCGAGGTCCTGCAGGGCCTCCTGGAGCGCTTCCGGTGCAAGATTGCCGCTCACGATGCAACGAAGCCGTTCCCACATGCCTTGGAGCAGCGCGGCACTGAACCCTAGCACGACGGCGTCGTGGCCTTCAGCCAGACGCTCGAAGAACGCGGCGTCGTCCTGCCGATCTTCACCCATCATCCGTGTCAGGCTGTCGGCGAAGTGCACCAGGTGGATCATCGCGCGCACGCCGTGACCGCGGTCCGCTGCTCGGCTCAGGTCGTGATGCCAGCCGACCACCAGCGGAATCGGGTCGGGGACTCGCCAGTCCGCCAGCACTTGGCCGCCGAGGATTCCGTGGTCGAACCCGTACAGCTCGCACTCCTTGACGCGAAGTGCATCGCCCTCCAGGCCTTCGTCGAGCAGCGCCGCGTAGCGGTCATCGTGCGCCTGTAGCAACATGAGCTTGCCTGCGTCGTGCAGAAGGCCGCACAGGTAGGCTTCCTCAGCCGGCAGACGAGCCTTGTTCGCGAGATCACGGCACAGCGCTGCAACCACGTTCGAGTGGTCTAGGATGGCCGCGCTTCGCTCGTCGTTGGCGCCGAATCCCGCCAGCACGCTTGCCGAAAGCGCGCTCTGGCGGAGGTTTCGTTGCCCCAGGAGCGTGACCGCCGATCGAACTGACCGGCACGGCCGCTTCAGCCCGGCCAACGCGGAGTTGACGATCCGCAGCAGGCGGGACGCCAGCGCTGGATCCGATTCGATGACCTCCGTGACCTCTGCGACGCGGTAGTCGGGCGACGACGTCAGCTCCAGGAGGCGCTGGGCCGCCACCGGGAATGGACACAGCCCCCGCAGGCGAGCGGTTCGAGCGGCCAGGCTTGCCGACGCAGCTCGGCGCGCGTCCTCGTCCTTGAGGTTGCCGAACCAGATTTCGTCGAGCACGTCGAACTGCATGGCACTGCCTACGGTCGGGTGGATCGCTGGATACGGGGGGCGCAAGCGTAGGAACGGCCATCTTGCCCGAAGATTGAGCCCAACCCTGCACGCTGGCGATGCTGTCGTCGTGATTGCATTGATCTCCGCGATCCGCCGGGCCATGCCCGACACATGCGCCGCTGGCTCACCTGGATCGCCCTTGTTGCTGCGTGGTTGTTCGTCGTTGCCGCACCCGACGCCGGGGCCGCTGCGCCTTCATCGGCTGGTTCGTTCGCCGTCTCCTCGGAGAACGCCGCGGCGACCCGCGCGGCCATCGATACCCTGCGCGCCGGCGGGAACGCCGTCGACGCTGCCATCGCGGCGTGCCTCGTCAGCGGCGTGGCGAACCCCACCTCCAGCGGAATCGGCGGCGGGGGCTTCGCCCTGGTCTGGGACGCCGCGACTTCGCGCATGACCGCCCTGGATTTCCGCGAGGCCGCGCCCCGCCACCTGCGTGCCCAGGACCTGGACCATCGCCCGGTCGACCAGATGCGTCGCGGACTGCTCGTCGGGGTGCCGGGCGAGGTCGCGGGACTCGCCGAGATGCACCGGCGATGGGGCCGCCGCACGTTCCAGCAAGACGCCGAAGCGGCGATTCGGTCTGCGGAGCGCGGCTTCGTCATCGAGGGGCACATGGCCCGCGCCGTGCGCAGCCACCACGCCGGGCTTCAACAGAGCCTCGCGCTCGCCGACCGCTTTCTTCGACGCGGCGTGCCGATCGGTACCGGCGCGCGTGTCGCCAACCCTGCCTTGGCCGGCACCCTTCGGGCTATCGCAACCTCGGGTCCGTCGGCGTTCTACCGCGGCCCCATCGCCGCCGACATCGCCCGGGTCGTGCAAGACTACGGCGGTTGCCTGGACGAATCCGATCTTGCTGCCTACCGTGTGGTCGAGCGTGAGCCGATCCATGTGTTCCGCGAGGGCCTGGACGTGTACACGATGCCACCCCCTTCGGCGGGGGGGCTGCTGCTGGCCCAGACGATGCTGTTGCACGACAGGGGGCAGATGACGCGTGCGGGGCGCGCATCGGCTGCGTACGTACACCGTCTTGCAGAAGGGCTCCGGGGTGCCATCGCCGACCGCATGCGCTACGTGGGCGATCCCGGCCATACCCGTGTGCCGATCGACCGGCTCCTGTCCGATGCGCACATCGATGCACGCCGGGCGATCATCTCCAGCGGCGGGTCGCACCTGCTGCCGACTTTCGCGCAGCCCGAACACGGCACCATGCACCTGGTCGTCGTCGATCGCGAACGAAACGTGGTCAGTCTCACATCGACGGTGAACAACGCCTTTGGATCGCGGCTGGTTGCGCCACAGTCCGGCGTGTTGCTCAATGACGAACTGGACGACTTCACACCGCGGGATGTTGCGGGCCTGTTCGGGATGAGCGACGGCGGTCCGAATGCGCCGCGGGGCGGCGCGCGACCCACGTCGAGCATGACGCCGACGGTGGTGATGAAGCACGGGGAGCCGGTGGTTGCGCTGGGCGGCTCCGGCGGCACGTTGATCCCGACGAGCGTCACGCAGGTGCTGCTCGATATGCTGTGGTTCGAAATGCCTGCACAGGCAGCCGTGTCTGCCCCTCGATTCGGCATCCGTACGGTCGACGGCGCGCTGATGGTGGAACCGTCGCTGCTGCCCGAGGCTGCCGTGGCGGAGTTGAGAGGGCAGGGGGAGATGGTTGTTCCGCTCGCCGTTCCGGCGGCGGTGCAGGCCGTGCGTCTGGGCGTTCGGGGACAGATGCAGGCGGGTGCCGACCCGCGCAAGTTCGGCAGCGCCAGCGTCGTGCGATGACCGTCGATCTGGCCCGCGCCCGGAACCGGTGCAAATCCCGCCCCGAAGGCATCCATATCGCGCTATCCACCCGACGCAGACCATGACGAACCCACGAGCCCACTACGAGCGACGCAAGGAGCAACTCACCAGGCAGCTTGCCGCGACCAACCGGCGGTTCGACCTGGTTTCGTGGGCGAGGCTCGCCACGTTGCTGACGGCCATCGGCCTCGTCGTCGCCAGGACATGGCTTCCCTTCGGTACTGCCGGGTGGTTGGCCGCAGGGACGGCCAGCCTCGCTTTCGTCGGGCTCGTCGCGGTTCACGGCCGTCTGGCCGCCCAGCGTCATCGCAACCGCGCGTCGCTCGAGTTCATCCATCGGGCACTCGCGCGCATGGACGGCAAGTGGGCATCGTTTCCGGCAGACGGCAAGGATCTGCAACGTGACGACCACCCGTACGCCCTCGACCTCGACCTGTTCGGGCCGGGGTCGCTATATCAGCTCCTGAACGACACGCGGACTCATCCTGGCAGGCGCCGGCTGGGCCTGTGGTTGTCCGAGCCCGCCGACGCCACCGTCGTGGCGGAGCGTCAGCAGGCTGTCCGGGAGCTGTCCGGCCTCCACGAGCTGAGAGAACGCCTTGCGGTCGAAGGCGTCGCCCTCGTCGAGACCAACCCCGACCCCGAGCCGTTCCTCGCGTGGGCGTCGGGCGAGCCCCATCTGCGCGTCAGCCCAGGTTTGAAAGCCCTGATGTGGGCGCTTCCGATCGCCAACATCGGCTTGCTGATCGCAGCCATGGGCGCGTCGGTCGGGGTGTGGGCGTTCGCGGCCGGCTTCGGCGCCTCCATGCTCATGCTGGCGCGCCTCGGGCCGCGGCTGCGACCGGCCATCCAGGCTGCGTCCCAGCGGTCGGGTGACTTCGAGCGATTCGCTCGCCTTCTCGTCATCGTCGAATCCGGGCGGTTCGAGGCGCCGGTGCTTCGGAGGATCCAGGCTCGACTGCACGGGTCAGGGTTCAAGGCTTCCGTCGAAATCGGCCGGCTGGCTCGGATCGTGTCCACCCTGGAGGCCAGAGAGAACGGGGCCTTTCGCGCCATCGTCGGCCCTCTACTGTTGTGGGATCTTCACTGCGTGGCGGCGCTGGAGCGGTGGCAACGGCGTGCAGGGCCGCATGCCCGCGATTGGCTCGATGCTCTCGCGGACTTCGAAGCCATGACGTCTCTTGCGACCTTCGCCTTTGAACATCCGGAGTATGCCTGGCCGGCGGTCGACGCCGGGCCGCTCCACTTCGAGGCGGTCGGGCTCGGCCATCCGCTGCTCGATGCCTCGCGCCTGGTCGTCAACGACGTGGCCTTGCCCGAGCCTGGATCCGCGCTGCTGGTGACCGGCTCCAACATGTCGGGCAAGAGCACGCTTCTGCGGTCGATGGGAGCGGCGGCGGTGCTGGCGCTGGCGGGCGCTCCAGTCTGCGCCCGGAGCCTGCGTGTGTCCGTTTGCGCCGTGCGCACGAGCATGCGCATCAGCGATTCCGTACGTGAGGGGGTCTCCCGGTTCTATGCCGAGATCCTCAAGATCAAGGGGGTCGTCGACACGGCTACGCAAGGTCGGCCGGTGCTGTTCCTGCTCGACGAAGTGTTGCACGGCACCAATTCGCGTGAGCGGCATCTCGGGGCGCGCGCCGTGCTGCGTGCGTTGCTGCAAGCCGGCGCCATTGGAGCGATTTCCACTCACGACCTCGCTCTCGCCGACCTGTGCGACCTCACCGAGGGCAGGGTGCGCACGGTTCACTTCCAGGAGCAGGTCGACGGTGACAAGATGACCTTCGATTACCGCCTTCGCGACGGGCTCGTGCGCAGTGGAAACGCGCTGCGGTGGATGAGGACCGTCGGTCTGCCGGTCCCGGAGGACCTCGCCCAGGAATACACGGCATCGCCATGACGCGACGTTGCGGGGGCCGGCCTCGTCTCGTCATCGTCCCGCCTCCAGCCGGGTGGAGTTGACAGCCTCAGCCAAGTCTTCAGGCATCGTACGCTCGCATCATCGATGCCGTTTCGCGCGGTCGCCTTGTCGCCGTCACCTGCAGGCCGCGCTAGTGCTCTTCGAGGATGCCGGCGCGCAGCGCCCACCGCGTTGGTACCGGCAAGGGGCCCTCTTTGCCCGTCACCGGGTTGCGCGAGTGGCGGTAGGTCGAGCAGCGCATCCCGTTGCGTCGGCACCACTGTCTGCCGCGCAGGAAGTACGGGCAGTCGTCGTTGAAGCACACATGCAGCAACTCGACCCCATAGTCCATCTCCCAGGGCGTCTCCGGCGGCTGCCAGAGTTTCATGCGCTGGCCGCACCAAGGGCATTCGCGGTCGTTTCGGGTGGCAAGCCGTTCGAGTGGAGCCAGGCGCGGTGTCGTCACCTGCGATGCCGGGGGGCGATAGCCCCAGACCACGGACAGAACCTCGTCACCGAAGGTCGCGCCTGGGCCGTGAATGATGCAGCCCGGCGTCTTGATCTCCTCCACCTCGACCATGGGGCGCAGGAATGCCCCTGAGAAGGAGAAGTACGACGTAGCCAGGACGATGCGGCCCTCGTTGTCGTTGTCACGCCACGCGTGGATGCACTTGGGCTGGATCATCCTGTCGGTGAAGGTGACGACGAGCACGCCTCCGGGGATGAGAACCCGGGCGATGTCCCGCATCAGCTCCAGCGGTTGCGTCACGAGGTCGATCGAGCCTGCACATACCACAGCGTCGAACGACGCATCGTCGAAGGGCAGCCGGGGGTTGCGATTGACGTCGTGGATCACGGCATCGCACAGTTCTGGGTTCCGCGCCATTTCTTCCGCGTTCAGACCGAGACCGATCACCTTGCGGCCTTCCACCGGGTCGAGATGGGATTGAAGGCTCGACATCAAGTCGAGCACACGCCTCGCTGCCGACGGGATCAACCTGGCGTGGTGGACCCTGATCGCACGATCCGTCGTCTCGGCGAAGAACGGCCGCCTGTGCACGCCTTGGTAGAACTTCGCGTCGTCGTCTTCGTTGTCGCGTCGGATGTCGTCGCGCGACAGCAGGTCGGCCGACGACCATGTTCTGCGCCGGACTTCGGGCTCGATGGAGATGGAGAATGCGGAGCTCATGGGCCTGGTCGTTGCGGGTGCGAACGTACCCTGGTGTCCCCGACCGGATCGTCAATACCCAGCGGCAGCCAGGTGGCGGACGTCGAGATCGGGTGGCGGATCGCCACGAGCGGCGCAATCCCCGGGATATTTGCGGTGTCGGCATCGTCCAGGGGCCCTTTCGAGGTGGCGGCCGCCACGCGAGCCTCGATGCATCGGCCGGCGTTTCCCCGGCACGCGGCATGGCGCGGGCCTTGCTGCAGGGGCGGGCATGCCGCAACGTCGACGCTATTGCCATGAAACGCCGCCCGCGATCCTTGCAAGTCTTTCCGACGAGGATCTGCTGGCGCGGATCATCCAGCGGGCCGGCGACGATCCGGACCCGCATGCCTGCGCACAGCGGATCTTCGCCGCATTCGACCGATGGCAAGGCCTGGCGCGGGCGTCGCCCTACGACCTCCAAGCCCTGGCCGGTCTCCAGCCATCGCTGGCCGAGATCCTCGCCGCAGCGGTCGAGATCGGTGTCCGGTGCTGTGAGCGCACCACGCCCCCGGTGCCGTCCATCCGATGTTCGGTCGATGTGCTGCGGGTCATTGGGCCGCGTCTGCGACTGCTCGACCACGAACAGCTTTGGATGGTCGGCGTGGATGGTGGAAACCATCCGGTTGGCGCGCGGCGACTCGCCGAGGGCGGCCGACACGGTTGCGCCGTGCTCGCGCGCGATGTCCTGCGCGTGGCGCTCTCGATGGGAGCCGTTGCATTCATCCTCGCCCACAACCACCCGGGCGGCGACCCTACCCCCAGCCGCCACGACCTGCACCTCACCCGCGCGATTGCGCGCGCGGCATCGGTGATCGGACTGCCCTTGCTCGACCACGTCATCGTCACGCCGTCCGCGCACGTCTCGATGCTCGATGTCGGGCTATTCGAGCGGACGGAGCAGGACGACCGCGCGACGGTGGTCCTGGATGGTCGTGCAGCCGGTTGACGGGGGTCTCGTCGAAGCTCATGCGCGATGCAGGACGGGCGCGCAGGAGCGGCAGCCACAGGGCGAGAAGGATCGACCTGGTGCTGGGACGGGCGTTCGGAACGAACTTCCTTCCCAGCCGTGCGCGGCCTGCTACAAGCATGGGGCCATGAAGGGAGTTCTTACCATTGACCCGCTCTACGCCACTCCAAAACGGCAGAAGAATCTGGCCGCAGCGCTCACTGCGCAGGGCTTTCGGTGCGAGTTGCGTATGCGCTTCGACCGGCTCCACATCGTGGCCTTTGAGAAGGACGAAGTCGTGGGAGACCCGGCCGAGGTTGTGTACCGTATCGTACGAGAATCTCCTTCGTGGCACGAGAAAGACTGCCACATCAAGATCCTCGGCTGATGCATCAGCGTTTCTGACAAGCGACGAAACGTTGCACGGATCGGTCGTAGGTGCGCTCGACCTCGGGTGGGAAGAAGCAGCCTGGAAGCTCGCCAGCGTTGCGGTGGTAGGCCACACACTCGCAGCAGCGGCCCTTGCGGGGGCACGGCTCGTAGGTGCAAGTGCATGCCTGCAAGTTCGTTTTGAGGTGTGTGCAGTTGGCCATCGTGCTCGTTCCTGCGTTCGCACCCTATCACGTGCATGGTATCTTGTACGCGGCCATTCTTGGCAAGGAAGGTGCTCATGACCTTGCGATTGTCTTGGGCTGCGTGGGTTGCGGTGCTCGCGTTGGTTTCGGGGTGCGGGTCGTCGGACGGCGGTTCCAGTGCGGGCGGGCAAGGCGGAGAAACGGGCGGGAGCGGCGGAAGCACGGGCGGGAGCGGTGGCGCGACGGGTGGTGATGGGGGGGCCGCGAGCGGAGGCAGCAGCGGGTCGTCGTTCGACCCAGAGCATCCGGGGATCAGCATGTCGTTCACGGTGGGCGTGGCGCTGCTCATGGGGAAACCGACGATCTTCGCGGCAGGTGTGTTCATGCCGACGGCGCGCGAAGACCTCGAGCCGGCACCGTCGAAGCCGCTGGTACCCCTGGAGACGTGCCAGGTTTCGGAGACCACATACACGCCAAGTTGCAAGGGGCCCCAGGATTGCGCGCCCGAACAACAGTGCGTCGCCGAAACCGACTTGAACGGAGCCGCGATCCCCAACAGCGAGCATTGCGCCACGCCGCGGTCGCCCATCGACGTCGGACCGTTCACCGTGACCGGGTTCGCGTCCGGCCCCAAGACGATGGCCTACAATGCCCAGCAGAACGGGGCGTACACCACGCCTGGTGGCGACGGCACCGTGTCGTACGCCTACGTTGTATTCGACACGACGTACACGTTCGAAGGGGCGGGCGACAGTGCGCAAGGTCTTGGGCCGTTCAGCGGTTCAGTGCGTCTGGCACCCGAGCTTGTGCTCACGTCGCCCCCGCAGGTGCAGACCCAGATGGGCGTGCCAGCCATCGAAGCGAGTGTCACGCAGGACCTGACGCTTGTCTGGTCCGGCGCAGACCCGGGCGCAGAAGTCACCATCACGCTCGCGGGAGGCAGCTTCAACGGGGAGAGCCACAGCATTGTGTGTCGTACGGCCGACGCTGGCGGGTTCACCATCCCGGCCACGATGGTTCAGGCGGCACAGCTCGGGGACATGGCTTTCCTGAACATGCTCACCATCGAACGCCCCACTTCGGGCAGTGTCACGGGCGACGGCATCACCCACCACGACATCGGGAGCATTCAGACCGTCGTGATCAGCGTGGCCAAGAAGCCATGATCACGGGCGGTTGATTTCGACGCGGTTGCGGCCTTTGCGCTTGGCTTCGTAGACGGCGCGGTCCGCCGCCTCGAACAATGCGGTAGGGTCGTGCAAGCCGGGGAGGGAACAGGCCACGCCGGCGGAGGCGGTCACGGCGGGTCCTGGTGTGCCAGGACAAGCGGTACGCACCGCCATGATGAGCTTCTCTGCGACCGACTGGGCCTGCTCGAGCGTGGTGTCTGGCAGCACCACGGCAAACTCCTCGCCGCCGTAGCGCGCAATCAGGTCCGAACTCCTCGCGTTGCGCCGCAGCGCTGCTCCCACTGCCTTCAGGATGTCGTCGCCCGCGAGGTGACCGTACCGGTCGTTGTACTGTTTGAAGTGGTCCACGTCGATGACCACGAGGGAAACCGGACGTCCCGTGCGGTTGGCGGCCTGTAGCGCGCGCGAGAGCTCCTGGTCGTAGACGCGGCGGTTTGCAAGGCCGGTGAGACCGTCGACCTCTGCGAATCGGCGCATCTGGCTGAACAGGTGGCCTTTCTCGACGGCGATGGCTGCCAGATTCGCAAGCGCAAACAGCAGGTGCCTGTCCGCCGCTGACACCTCTCGGTCGATGAAAGCGTCGTCCGCCACCAGCATGCCCACGACCCGGTCCGGGGTGAGCAGCGGAACCATCCACCAGTTCCTGAGCCGGAATGCCTCATCCTGGGCCCCCGGCTTGCGCCAGGTCAGCTCCAACGTCCGCGAGGACAGCGGGGAGCGCTCCAGCAGGCAATGCGCGAGCATCGGCTCGAGCGGCGCCTCGCCCTTCATGTCGACGGGCACATGCGACGCCGCGAGGTCGTCCAGCCGGTCGAGGGGCACGGACAGGTCGGCGAGGCGACGGGTCAGGTGGTGGGCGTTGGGATCGCTTTTCTCCGAGTCATAGTCGGCCAGCAGGGCGCTCAAGGTCAGATCCTTGGCCTTCATGTCCTCCCAGATCCGGTGCGCGTCCTGCTCGTCGGTGGGGCCGATGCCCATACTTACCCGCAGAAGTCGTTGCCCTTCGTCGGCAAGCAGGAACAGCCCGCGGTTGAACCCCAGGCCGTCGCCTGCCGTGATGCCCGACAGCACCACGTACAGGATCTGATCGACGTCGAGCGATCGGAGAATGGCCTTCGTGACGTTCAGCTCGAACTCGAGGTCGTGGGGCGAGAAGACGATCTTCTCGCCAGGCTCGGAAGCCCGATCGCGCAGCGGAGGTGGCGTGCTATTGGGCATGCGTCGGCGTCCGTGGTCACGTCTCCGTGAGCTGGATGTGCAGCTCGGCGAGTTGCTCGGCCGCCACGTGCGACGGCGCGTCCGTCATCGGGTCGCCCCCTTTCTGCGTCTTGGGGAAGGGGATGACGTCGCGCAAGCTCTCGACGTTCGAGAGCAGCATCGCGATGCGGTCCCAACCCAGCGCGATGCCGCCATGGGGAGGGGCGCCGTGGCGAAGCGCGTCGAGCAAGAAGCCGAACTTCTGGCTGGCCTCCAGTTCCCCGATCCCCAGGGTCTTGAAGACCTTTTTCTGAACCTCCGGGTCGTGGAGGCGGATCGAACCGCCACCGATCTCGAAGCCGTTGAGCACCAGATCGTAACGATAGCAAAGTACCCGCGCCGGATCGGTTTCCAGGTACTGCACGTGATCGTCGTGCGGCCGCGTGAAGGCATGGTGCGCTGCCACCCATCGTTTCGATTCGTCGTCGTACTCGAACAGGGGAGGATCCACGACCCAGAGGAACTCCAACTCCCCCTTGTGCCCGAACTCTGGGATCAGTCCCAGTTTCTTGCCCAGATGCACCCGCAGATTCGCAAGGACCGTGTGCACCTGAGACGCCTTACCGAACTGGAACAGCAACAGGTCGCCTTCTTGCGCCCCCAACGACGCATTGATCGCTTGTCTGAGCTCCGCCGTGATCGTCTTGGCGAAGGGCGACTGCGTCCATCCGCCGTCCGCGGTGACCTTCGCCCGCGCGAGCCCCTTGGCCCCCATCGACTTCGCCACCGATTCGAGCTTGTCCGCTTCCGTGCGCGACAGCCCCGCATTCGCCGGCACCCGCATCCCCTTGACGATCTCCGGCTTGATGTCCCTGCGGAGCGTGCCGTCTGCGTACCGCCCGGCCAGATCCACGAACAAAGGCACTGCGCCGCCGCTGTGCTCGATCACCAAGTCCGTCAGGTCTACATGCTCCATGCCGAAGCGCAGATCGGGTTTGTCATTGCCGAACCGCGTCATCGCCTCGTCGAACTTCATGCGCGGGAAGTGCCCGTCCGGATACCTGGCCTTGAGGTCCACCCCTACGACCTCTTCGGCAAGACGGAACATCAAGCCTTCCACGACCGCGAAGATGTCATCCTGGTTGACGAACGACATCTCGATGTCCATTTGCGTGAACTCGGGCTGGCGGTCGAGGCGGAAGTCCTCGTCGCGGAAGCACTTGACGATCTGGAAGTACCGATCGAAGCCGGCCACCATGAAGAGCTGTTTGAAAAGCTGCGGGCTTTCGGCCAGGGCGTAGAACTTGCCGGGCAGGTGCCGCGACGGCACCAGGAAATTGCGCGCGCCACCGGGGGTGTACTTGACCAGGAACGGCGTCTCGAGCTCCAGGCATCCCTGTTGAGCCAGGTACGCACGTCCGACCTGGTTCATCTTGTGACGCATGCGGAAGGTGCGCTGCATGCAGGCGCGCCGTAGATCCAGGTAGCGGTACTGCAAACGCAGTTCTTCTCGGGTGTCGAGATCATCGCGAATCTCGAAGGGCGGCGTCTCCGATCGGTTGAACACCTCGGCTTGCAGGACGTGGACCTCAATCTCACCGGTGGGGATCTTCGTGTTGATGTTGTCGCCGCGCGAAACCACGACGCCGCGAATCGCCAGCGCCCACTCCGGCCGGACTTGCTCAGCGAGCGTGTGAGCCTGCTTGACCTCATCGGCGAACCAGTCGCAGCCGTCGTCCGGTCGGTACGACGGATCGAACACCACCTGTGCCACGCCCTCGCGATCGCGCAGGTCGATGAACACGCAGCCGCCGTGATCTCGTCGGTTGTCCACCCACCCGAACAGCACGACTTGCTGACCGATGTGCGAACGGCGCAGATCGCCGCAGTAGTGGGAACGCTTCCAGTGGTCGATGAATTTGCGTGTGGACAAGACCTGATCCTCCGTTGGAACGGACCCCGGAGCCTAGTACAGCAGCGTGCAACAAGGTACCCGATCGAAGCCCGGCCCCACGAGACGATGGGACCGGATCCAGAGCCCCGAGCGGATTCTGGATGCGACAGGGGTTCCGGCGCAAGCGGTACCGGCTCACGCTAGCGCAGCAGTGCGACCGACCGGCAGGCCGGCTCCCGTATCCAAGGGGGGGCCCGCGGTGCCGTCCGGTGCTGTCGACGAGCAGGAGCTGCGGCGCTCGTGTCAGCAATCAGCCGAGCGACCACGACAGCGCTGGGCGCGGGGCTGGTCCGAAGCTGGCGGCGTTCGCGGCGCACGAGACCCACGCCGCTTGGGTCTCGTTGACCAGGTTGCTTCTGCGGGACTACGAAGCGTTGTGAGGCCCGCGGAGTGGATGGGTGACGTGCCGATGCCAGCGACGCGCTTCTTGGGGGGCGTCATCGACCCAGGGCCGGGGTGGGCCGACTCGGTGGTACCATGGGCAGGCGGAGGAGTGGGAGTGGAGCATCCTCATCGTTTCATCGTCTGCGGGACAAGGGATGTTCTCTGGAAGGCGCGGCCGCAGTCCTCGCCGGAGCCCAGAATTGCTCGGTTGGAATCCTGGGCAGCGTCTGTTGCTCCAACCGGCAAACACGACGAATCGGCCGCCACAACGGCCTGTTGACGGAGTGAAGAGAACGATGGACATGACGATCACCTTTCCTGGCGGCAAGCGGGTAGACGCCCAATTCGGGGGCCACACGATTCGGACCGACCAGTCCAAGGAAGCGGGCGGGGAGGGATCCGCGCCGGAACCGTACGTGACGTTTCTGGCGTCGTTGGGTACCTGTGCAGGGATCTACGTGCTGGGATTTTGTCAGGCCCGCAACATCCCGACCGATGGAATCCAGCTTGTGCAGAAGCACGAGTTCAATCCGGTCACGCACAGGTTGGAGAAGATCCGGATCGAAGTGCAAGTGCCCCCCGGCTTTCCGGAGAAGTACCGTCCAGCGGTGCAGCGCGCCGCGGACTTGTGCGCGGTCAAGCGGACCATCCTCGATCCGCCCCAATTCGAGGTCGTCACCACCGTCGCCGGTTCTTGATCCGCGGGGGTGTCGCTTCAGCCGAGCAACGCGGCCGATGCGATCCGCCAGGTCAGACGTGCCTGGTCGCTACCGAGGGTGATGGCCGCCATGTCGTCGCGTACCGCGGAAGACCGGAGACCTGCGCGGAAGATGCGATCAAGCAACCACGGAACGGAGAACACCCACCTGAGCCAACCGTTGAGACGCAGCACCGCGCCGAAGCGCTGCCTACACATGCGTGCGTAGGGCAGGAGGGTCGCCACGCTGAAGTCACCCTGCGAGGCGGCCGCTGCGGCGACTTCCCCCGCCAGTTCACCCGATTCGAGGGCATACTCGATCCCCTCGCCGGTCAGGGGATTGACGAAGCCCGCAGCGTCACCCGCGAGGATCGCGCGGTCGAACACCACACGTCTCCAGCGGGACGTCATCGGCAGGCCGTGGCCTTTGGCACGACCATCGAGGCGGGCGTGTCGCAGCATCATGCGGAGTCGCGGGCTGTCGAGGAATCGATCAAAGATCGCCCGCAGACCCACGTCGCGCTCCCGGAGCCTGTCGGTGCGGAGGCCGATGCCGACATTGGCGCGTCCGCCGGGCAGGGGGAACACCCAGCCATAGGCGGGCAAGACACTCCTGTCCCATACAATGGTGAGCGCTTCGGGGTGGTGCAGGTCGACGTCCTCGAAGATGCCTCGCATGGCGAAGGCATGCTGGTGCGGCGAGAAGGCCCCAGCGCCCAGCGATTTTCTGACCACTGACGGCATGCCGTCACAGCCGATGACGACGTCGGCGTCGATCGGTTCGTGCCCTCGGCACAGGACACGGATCCCGCAGTCGTGGAGCTGAACGCTTTCGACGTGGACCTGCTCGCGAAGCTCGGCGCCTGACTGGACCGCGCGATCGACGAGCCGTGCATCGAGGGATGCGCGGGGCACGACCAGCGCCCTGCCGCCGTAGACAGCGGTGGGCAGGGGGGTGTGCAACTCGATACCCCCCGGGGAGACGAGGAAGGCATGGGTCACCTGCGCGCCCTGGCTTTGGAGCGACCGGAGCAGGCCCATGCGTTCGAGGTTGCGCACGGCGCGGGGGGTGCATCCTTCGCCACAGACTTTCTCCCGAGGATGTCGGGTGCGTTCGAGCAGGATCGTTCGGATTCCCCTGCAAGCGGTTGCGTGGGCTGCCGCCGCACCGGCGGGACCGGCGCCGACGATCACGACCAAGGGAGATGTCTTGGTGGACGGCATGGCGCACTCATGGACCAGTTCTCCGGTCGATGCAACGCCGACAGCACTCGCGCGCTTTGCGGCAATTGTGCGCTGTTGGTTGCGCAACTGGCGCGCCAGGTTGGCGCACGCGGTGGCGGCAGCAGAGGAGGATGAATGACGACTTGCAACGCCGCGCCCTGACTGCGCGGCGAGCCGCTGTTGGCTGGCCGTGTACGATTCCGTCGGCCCATCGCGCGGCAAGAAAGCGACCGGTGAGGCGGCCACGAACGGTCGACCACGGGCAGCTCACCCAGACTTCGCCGGGGCGCACGAGGTGGCCGGGTGCCTCGGAGACGAATTCGCTGTCTGCCTTGTCGACGCGCGTCGAGACCATGGTGTGTGGGCCGTCGCGGTCCGCGCTGCACAAGAGCATGCCGGGCATGATGCCCTGGTCCGAGCCCAGATGAATGATTCGGCGTCAGGGCTTGCCACGCATGGCCCATCGTGGATACGGATACAGGGATGTGATGGTCGCCCGCAAGGGAGCGTGAGCAAGGAACCGATCGAATATCGGCGCCATACGATCCACCCGATCGAGGGGCAGCTTCGTTGGAAAGAACCACGAAGCGACGTCGGGGGGGAGCGCCGCCTTCTGCGCTCTTCCCACGAATAGACCTGTAGCTTATCGATGCTGAACCGGCGCCCATCGTGCCAGACAAAGCGCCCGGCTTCCTCCATCTCCCAGTCGTAGCGTGGAGTTGCCCACTCGATGTCGATCCAGAACGTATCGCCTTCGGACGCGATACGCCCCCAGGCGAAGTCGGAGTAGCGCGAGCAGGAGCCGGAGAGATAGGCAAACCGCCCCGATGGGGTCAGCGCCTCCTGCCAGGAGGCGGGGTCGAGCACGCCACGGACGCCGGCCCAGGGGTGGCCCGCATGCGCCGGGGCCTGTGCCTCGGCGAACACGTCCTCCACATGGCGCCGAAACGATCGCTGAGAAAAGCCTGAAGCCAGCACCCACCGATGAACCCGAAACACAGCAAGCGAGCCATGCACCTGACGACTGCGGTGGAGCCGTATCGTCTTCGGGTGAGCCCGCTCGAGGACAGGGCGAGGACCACGAGCCAGCCACCCAGGGGTTGAAGGACCGGGTTGAGTGGGGAGTACTCGGTGTAGAAGCAAAAGCCGGCGAATTCGGCGAGGTTGGACGGCACGCCTGCCGCCATCAAGGGAAACATGCCGGAAGCGTAACATGTGACCAGCAGGGCCAGCGAGACGGCGACGATCTCGAATCCGGACAAGGGTCGGATGGCGAGCGACCTGGCGAACCTGGCGAACTGCATGTTCACGTTCCGCCTTGCGTATGGGCGGGCTCTTGCGCGCGTGCATCGAACTGCATCGAGAAGCTATTGCCTGCGACGCTCATTGCAAACTGAATGGCCTCCTCAGGCGAACATGACAGAACCTGTCGAACGTCCATCTGCCGTCTGTCCCACGTCCCGGTTGTTCGGCGGGGGCCACCCCACGGCCCGAGACACTCCCGCTCCCGCGCCAATCGTCGTCACCCCGACCCGGCCCCGACCCGGCAGGGCACATGGATTGCCCGGGTGGGGGTGTTCCGAAAACGAACGTTTGCTGAACGGTCAGCATTGCCCGTTCCAGTCGGCTATGCGCTGCACGGGCCACCGGACGACGGCCAGGACGGCGCGCCATGGCGAGGGCATCGTCAGATCTTCCGATCAGGGGGTGAGGCTGAGCCTGGCAGGCAGACATGTGCCTTCAGCCCGACCCGGATTGAACAACCTCTGTGGCTTCGGTGTTCGGGACCGTTGCGCGAGCGCGGGGCCGGCCCGGCCCGCCAGGCTGGATTCTGCGCCCCACCGTCGACTCGACGTCAGGCTCCGTCACCCGCGTGCTGCGCGGGCGCGGCGCTCCACGAGGCTGTCCAGCCCTGCCTGCATGGTGTCCAGCACGCGGCGGTGACAGGCTTCTACCCATTCGTCGTCCGCTGCCGCTTCCGCCCCGGTATGCTCGAATCGAATCGGCTCCAGCACTTCCTGGAAGAACCGTACGCGACGGGGTACGTACACCAAGGGCGGCACCAGCGTAAGCCCCCAGGGAATGGTGATCGAGATCGGCCATGCTTTCGCGCGCACCCACCTCGCGAGCGGCAACCGCCTGGCGATCCATTGGCCGTCCGTCAAGACGATCAGCACCTCATGCGCCCCGGCCGTGACGACCGGGATGATCGGCACCCCTTCTCGCAGCGCCAATCGCACGTAGCCTCGGCGTGGTCCGAAGATCACCCGGTTGCGGTCTCGATAAGATCGGAATGCATCATAGTCGCTTCCTGGGTAGACCATCACCTTGTGCCCTGCTTCGAACACGCGATGCGCATTCTCGTGGCTCGCCCGCACCGCCCCGAGCGGAGCAAGCACCTCGTTGAGCCCCGGAAAGCCGAGCGCCACCTCGTGCGTCATGCCGTATGGCAGGTCGTCGAGGCCGCGTTGTTCGTACACTGCGGCGCAGAACGTGAACGTATCCAGGCTCAGCATGCCGCCGCTGTGATTGCCCACATACAGGCCCGGGCCTGCCGGAATCCTCTCTACCCCCCGCACGTCCGGCCGGAAATACCATCGAAGCAGGGGAATGACGTACTCGTAGGCCCGTTGGATCCGGACCGGGTCCCGGTTCTCGAGGCTGTCGATGTCGAATCGAGCCATGATTCGATCTTTTTATCATGGGAAAACCGGTTGGCGTGGCCCAAAGCGCCGCACTACGCGGCTCCGGTGCGGCTGCACGGCACAACCGGCGCGTCCGGCCGGCGGGGTTCTCCGGGGCAGCGGTCAAGGGCCGAACTGGACGGCCCCATCAAGAACCTCGTCTAGTTGCCCGGCCGGAGGTATACATCAAGGGCGGCCCGCCGCCTTCACACCGGGCCAAGGAGGTTCGCATGTCTGGCAGATTCGCGCTGGTCGGTGGCATTGTTCTCATCGCGATCGCGCCGGGATGCACGAACGACTACGACCAGTTCAGCGCGCCGTCGGGCAGTCCAGGCAGCGACGCTTCGGTTGGAGGCGGCGGCGCGGGCGGTGACGCGGGTTCGGCGGGTGCGGGCGGCAGCACGGCGAGTGGCGGTACAGGCGGCGCCGACAGCGGAAGCAGCGGCACGGGTGGTTCAGCTGCCACGGCGGGCAACGGTGGGTCCGGCGGCGTGGGCGGCACGGCTGGCGACGGGGGTTCCAGCGGACTCGGTGGCACTTCGGGCGATGGCGGTGCGGCCGGGGCCGCAGGCGATGGTGGTGCGGCAGGCGATGGTGGTGCGGCAGGCACCGGCGGAGCGGGAGGCGCGGCGGGCGATGGCGGTACCGGAGGGAGTGGTGGTTCTTCCAGCACCGGAGGCACGGCAGGCGCGCCCGGTCAGGGCGTCATCGAGTGCGGCACCGAGCCTTGCGATGCCTCGCTTCAGGTGTGTTGCTACACGGACCCACCGGGCAATCCACCGTCGACGTTCGCCTGCACCGACACGGGCGCCGGTTGCGACATCGCCTACGAATGCGACGGTCTCGAGGATTGTCCTGCCCCCAAGGTATGCTGCGGCAGACGGACGCAGGGCGCATACACGGCGTTCGAATGCAGGGATGCCTGCGACGGGAACGACACGATATTCGGCTGCAGAGGGCCACAGAACTGCCCACCCAACCAGGTCTGCTGCGGGTCGTTCAACGGTGTCTACTACACGCAGACCGCGTGTGCCGACGCATGCGCCGGCCCAGGGCAACCTGTCATCCTCTGCGAGGACAACACGCAGTGCCCTGTTCCAACGTCCTGTGTGCCGAGCACCGTGCTCCCGGAGGGGATGAACGTGTGCCGTTGACCGGACGTTGGCGAAGAAACGCCTGCGCGCAGTGTCACGCAATCCCCCTCCCGGTTGCCCTCCTCGATGCCCCGCCGCAACGGGTTTACTTCGCGGTCGTGCGTACTACCCTGCGGACGTCCCGCTCCGGAGTCGTCCGTTCGATGAAGTCCCTCTTTCGTTTTTTCACGCGCGCGCAACAGCCCGCGAACGCCTTTGCACGTCGACTCCGTGCCGCGTTCGACAGGCTCGAGCTCGCAGACCGGCTCTGGGCCGTGCGCGCCACATCGCACCGTCATCCGGCGGATCGTGCGCCGGGCGAGCCGTCGATGCTCGTGGTGGATACCTGGGTGCCCACTCCGGATCGCGACTCTGGTTCCCTTCGCATGTTCAATCTCATGCAAGCGGCGCAACGGGTGGGCTTCCGCGTGAGCTTTGTGCCCCACGCAGTCCGCCCAGGCGACGAGCCGTACTTCGATGCGCTGCGGTTGGCCGGCATTCGCGCGCCCTCGCGCGCGGAAATCGTCTCTCCCCGGCATGAACTCCGTGCCCATGGGCGGTTCTACGACGTCGTATTGTTGAGCCGCGCGGACATCGCAGCCCGTTATCTCGATGCAGCCCGGCGCAATGCGCCCCGCGCCCGTCTCGTCTACGACACGGTCGACCTGCACTTCGTACGCGAGCGCCGCGAAGCCGAGATGCACAACGACCGCCGCGCGCTCGCTGCGAGCGATCGCCGCAGAGCGCAAGAGATCGACCTGACCAGACGCGCCGACTTCGTCTTTGCGGTCAGCGCGTCCGAACGCGATGTCTTGCAGCAAGCCTGCCCCGAGGCGTCCATCCTCGTCGTGTCGAATATCCACGAACCACGCCCGACGGCCACGCCCTTCGAACAGCGCACGGATCTCCTGTTCCTGGGCGGATTCCGGCATCCACCCAACGTGGACGCCGTCTTGTTTTTCGCCGAGCAGGTGTGGCCTTCGCTTGCCGGCGACCTGGCCGACGCGAGATTCGTCGTCGTGGGTGCCGACCCGCCGCAGAGCATCCGTTCCCTCGCAAGCGACCGCGTCCTGGTCACCGGCCATGTGCAGCATCTCGAGCCCTGGCTGGAAAGAGCCAGGATATCGGTGGCGCCGCTTCGCTATGGCGCGGGTGTCAAAGGCAAGATCAATACGTCGATGAGCTACGGTGTTCCCGTGGTGACCACCCCCGTGGGCGCCGAAGGGATGGAACTGTGCCACGAACGCGACGTGCTCATCGCGAGCGATGCCTCGGCATTTGCGGACGAGGTGCGCCGGTTGTGGTCGGACCAAGAGCTGTGGCACAAGCTGGTCGAGGGGGGATTGCGATCCATCGAGCGGACGTTCTCGTTCGGCGCCGCGGAAGCAGCGATCCGACGAATACGCGCGGAACTGCACCCAGCCTGGTCAGCGGAAACGCACACGCGGATCGCGACGTGAGAAGGCCCACTCGGCTTCGATCCTTGCCCGATCGACCCTGGCATGACGCGCAATCTCGCGTCGTTCGCGCAGGAGCGCCGGTGCGTTGCGTACGGCGCGTCCGAGGATGCCCGGGCCTTTCCACCGCACGAGCGTGGCTGCATCGAGCAGGGTGGTAGGGAGGCTGCGCAACAGGAATGACGGGGATGCATTCCGGAGCAGGGTGCGGACACGGTTCTTCATGCACTGCAGTTCGACGAAGTTGGGACCATGCTTGCGCGAACTACCCTGGAAGGCGTGATGCACCACGGCCTCCGGCGCGTAGTAGGCGCGCCAGCCGGCCAATCGGCATCGCCAGCCCAGGTCCAGGTCTTCCGCGTACATGAAGAAGCTGCGGTCAAGCCAGCCGGACGCCAGCCGGACCTCGTCGAGCATGCTGCGGCGATAGAGCGCTGCACCTGCAGTTGGGCAGAAGATCTCGTCCTCCTGCTCGCTCTGCGCACGCGGCTTGTCGAAGTCCCGGTCCCGGGCCTTGCCGTCGCGGAAGAGCACGATCCCCGTACTGTTGGTCCGGTCCGGTGCCTGGATGAACAGGATCCGGGCCTGATACATACCGTCCTGGGGGCCTGCCTTCCGCACTCTGGCCCGCAGAGCCGCCACCAGCCCCTCGTCCGCTATCGCATCGTTGTTCAGCAGAAACACCCATGCCCCCGACGACACCGCGATCCCGCGATTGCACCCCTCCGCGAATCCGAGGTTCGCGCCCGTTTGCACGAGCCGCGCGTCGGGAAACGCCGAAGCGACCATCTCCGCGGAGCCGTCCGTCGACCCGTTGTCCACCACGATGGTTTCGAACCCCTGGTCGGTCTGTCGGTCCAGCGCACGCAAACAGGCGGCGAGCCCGTCGCGCGCGTTCCAGTTCACGATGATGACTGAGATGTCGGGGTTGCCGAGCTGGGAGGGTCTCACGACGTCATCATGCCCTACCGCATCGCCCCAGCACAGGCCACCGTTGCCGTGACACACGGGTGTCGGGATCAAGGCTGGCATGCGACGAGAATTGGTTGTAGGAGAAGGGGCAATGGCGCCGTGCTTCGCGCACCGAGCACCGCGTCTGCCGCCCCGGCGGCCTTTCCGTCACGATAGCCCGTGCATACGCTTTACCTTCGCCTCCGGTCCTCCTGGCTTGGCCGCCCTGCCCCGTTCGACGCCGCCTTCGCAGCCGTGCTGGCAGCGCTGTACGCTGCCTCCTCTGCGCTCTTCTTCTCGAAGCTCGATCACGCTGCGTGGGGCGACGTTGCGCTTTCCCTCGTCCAGACGATAGCCCGAGGCGTCGCGTTCGTCGCCTTCGCCATGCTGCTGGCCGACGGCCTGCTGTACCGCACACCGCGTCTCCGGGCGCTGGTGGCGGGGCTGTGCTTCTTCCTGCTCGTGGCGCTGTTCGTCGACTTCATCCTGTTCCGCCTGATGGGGATCCATCTCACGTATCTGGTGCGGGTCTTCTGGAGCGGCGGTTGGCGAGATCTGTCCGACTACGTGGCTGCTAGCCGCATCGGCCCCAGGCGCCTCGGTCCCATGCTCGCCATCTTCCCCATCGCCACCGCGGTCGGCGCAGGGCTTTCCTGCGCCACACGCAAGCTCTCTGCGCGTCTTGGGTGGCAAGCGAGCGCCCCTGGCCTCCTGGCCCTCACGCTCACGGCCCTTGTCCTGGCCTTTGGTGAGCAGGCGATCTCCAGGCGCGTCAAGGACCAGAAGTTCTGGCGCGCCGAGCAGGAAACCTTCGGACTGTACCTGCCCCTGGTCCGGCCCCGCCCCTCCAACGTCGTCTATCACGTCAAGCTCCGGACTACCTGGGATGAAAGCCTCGACGAGGAAGCCGTCCGCATGGCGTCGCAGGCCCCCCGCCCTCCGGCCGGACGGCACGTGTTCCTGTTCGTGCTCGAAAGCCTCCGCGGAGACTTCGTCACGCCCGAAACCGCGCCGAACATCACGCGCTTCGTGCAGGACAACGGCCGCCCAGACCTGGCTCACTCGAATTCGAACGCGACGATGCACGGCTGGTTCGCCATCTTCCACGCCCGGCACCCGTTCTACTGGAGCCGGTACAACGAGCGGCCGTCCTTCGAAGGGGCGACGCCCCTGCGGATCCTCAAGGCGCTGGGATACAAGATCGCCCTCATCACGGCCGCCGAACTCGATTACTGGGGATACCAGAAGAGCGTGTTCGGCGATGGCTACAAGCTCGTCGACATGCACGAGGATCTTTCGAAGCTGCCCCAGGCCCCGGCCGACAGAGCCGTCATCGACAAGGCCATCGCCCACCTCGATGAGATACAACGCTCCCCCGACAATTGGATGATGAACCTCTTTCTCGAGAGCGCACACCACGACTACCAATGGGGCGACGAGATGCAGCCCAGGTTCGTGCCCTACCTCGAGAGCTTCGACTACACACGAGTCCGGTACAACGCCGCCGACCTGCAGATGGTCATCAATCGATACCGCAACGCCGTCGCCTACGTCGATATGCAGATTGGCCGGTTCCTCGACGAGCTCCGCCGCCGGGGCATGTACGAGAATTCCGTGGTGATCATGGTGGGGGACCACGGCGAGGAGTTCCTCGAGCACGGCCGCATGACCCATGCTTCGAACCTGTTCGAGCCCCAGATCCGCCCCGCCTTCTTCATGAGACTCCCCCGTCGTGGCAAGCAAGCGCTCCACACCCACGTCTCCCAGGTCCAGATCATGCCGTCGCTGCTTGACGATCTCGGCTGGACTCCCCCCCGGGCGGATCTGTTCGACGGCGTCCCCGTGGGCACCGGAGCCCAGCCCTTCCAGGTGATCAACAACGTGCGGAGCGTACCGCCACCGCATCGCTTCCTGATCCACACGGGCTCACGCAAGCTGATGTTCGAGCTCGACGAGGACGACCCGTACCACTCCACGGGCTTGTGGCCCACAAGAGTGCTCGACGGCGACGACAAAGAGATACCGTTTCACGCCGAGGGCCCCGGGCTGCTGCACGAGATTGACGATCTGTACACGGCGAAGCTCTCTCGGATCAGCTTCATCGAACGGATCGACGGGCCGTACTACGAATAGGTCAGCCGGTCCGTTCCATCGGCTCCTCGGCGATCGAGAATTCCCAGCCACAATGGTACGCTCGCGGATGGGCATCGGGCGGGCAGGCGAGGCAGCGAGTCTGGATGCGCGGGTCGATCGCTCTGGCGAACTCCGCGTACTCCACGAGACCGACCTGCTTGCAGGGAAAATCGGGGAGCCCTTTGCGCATGCGGGCCCACTGCACGCGGCAGTCGTCCATGTAGAATCGTAGAACGCCTTCGGCGAGCACCGCATGCTGACGGTTGAGCACCGCGTACATGCGATGGTCGAGGGCCGTGCGCAGGGCCTCGAGTCCGCCACGCTCAGGCAGCGCCAAGCGCTGCCGGATGCGCGCTGCCTCGATCGGAGAGAACCGGCGCCAGGCCTCCGCGTCCGCCGTGATGGCAGCATCCATCCCGTGCGCATGCTCGATCGCCTGGAACCAGAGGCCGTCGTGAGCGAGCCAGTTCTTTGCGAAGTCGTGAATCACCGCGACGAGCTGTGCTCGCGACATGTGTTCCAAAGCATCCATGCGGCTGGCAGTGTCCTTCAATCCGTTTGCCCGGTCAACCACGGGCGCGGAAAACACGGTCGTACGCGGGCAACAACGCGGACAACCGTCGAGCGCGCGAGGCTTGCCCGCGCGGTCCGCTCATTCCGCAGGCACCGTGTCCAACGACACGTCGTTGGTGGGGGCGATGTCCGGCCCCGCACCGTCGAGGCTGATCACGGGACCATCCGGTCCGCTGTCCGCGTCGGCGGAGCCGTCGACACCGCTTTCGGTCGGAGGTCCCTTGGGCTCAGCCTTACCCCCGCAGGCTTGCACGACCGCCGCGATCCCCGCGGAGATTGCCGCGCCGGCGATCATCGCTACCAGCGCGCTCCATCTTGCAGCAGTGCGGACTACGGCCATGGTCGGTCGTCCTTTCCGCTTGTCATGCTACGTGAGAATCCCCCGGCAGGCAACCCGCCGTGCAACCGGCCGACCTCGGGGTTGCGGTAGCGCTCGTAGAAGTGTCGGTAGAAGCTGTGGCGGTGGTGACGCTTGAAAAGCTCCCGGTAGAACCTGGGAGCGTTGATCGCTACGAGGCGGTCCAGGTGGCGGCGTATCTCGGGAAAGGCCACGGCGATGCCGAAGAGCCGCTGGAGGTTCTCGATGCGGGCACGGTCGCCGGGCACGGATTCGCGCATCTGGCAGGTCGAATAGTAGTTGGTGTCGATCCGCTCGAAGTCACCGTGGAAGTCGCCGGTTTCGATAGCACGCTGGGCCAGGACCGTGCGTGGGTACGGCTGGAACACGGTTGCCATCGCGTACTCGACACGTGCCTCGATGTTGAGGTCGACCGTGCTGCGAGCCATCTCATAGGTTTCTCCCGGCAACCCGACCATATTGAACGACATCACGGCGATGCCGACGTCGTGCAGGCAACGGCACGCGTTCAGGATAGTTTCGCGGGAGATGTTGCGCTCGAGCACTGCGTTGCGAAGTCGGTCGTCACCGCACTCCACGCCCATGCCCACGCCCGTGCAGCCCCCGAGCGCAAGGGTTCGCGCCAGCGACTCGTCGACCAGGTTCGGACGCACCTTGCAGTAGAAGGGCAGACCGACATCGCGCGCGAGCCGCTCGCAGAGCTCCTCGACCCAGCGACGCGATACGACGAAGTTGGCGTCGAGGAACCATACGAGCTTCATGGGCCAGCGTCGGGCGACCTCACGGATCTCCGCGACCACCGAGGCGGGGCTGCGCGTGCGGACCGCGCGGGAACGCCCCCGGTACATGTCGTTCAGCGTGCGATTGAAGCAGTAGGTGCAGCGGTAGGGGCAACCTCGCGACGCCAGGAACGGCTTGACGGGAAACCGCGCGTGAAAGCGGCTCCGGTTGAAGAACAGCTCCCGGTCCGGCCACGGTAGCGTGTCGAGGTGCTGCTCCGGAGCACGCAGACCGCCCTGGACGATCGCGCCATCGAGCTTGTAGCGCGCACCGTCGACCACCCGGCCATCGCGGGCCCCGAGGGCGTCCAGGAGCAGCGGCGCCGTGGCCTCGCCCTCGCCGATCACGATCGCGTCGATCGAGGGATCCTCGACGATCTCCGGGAAGAACGTAGGATGTGGTCCTCCCATGAGCGTGATGACCCATGGAAATGCGCGCTTCACGGCCCTGGCCCACGCGAGGTAGATACGGTGCAGTCCGGTGGTGACGCTGAATGCCAACACGTCGGGCGGGTCGCGACCGATTGCGCGCAGCACGATGTCCACCGACTCCGACTCGATGAGTTCGACTTCGTGTCCAGCCCTGCGCAGCGCAGCCGAGACATACATGATGCCGAAGCTCGCCACTTCGCCGGTGCCCATCGAGGCGAAGACGACTCTCATCCCGTGCAGCTCCCAGATTCAGGTGGCGTTGGCGTGCTTGCGAACGATATCCACGTATCTGGGCCAGTTCTCCTCGAAGGCGTCGCGCACTTTGCCCTCGACGACGCGCCCGACGAGAGGAATGCTCACGTCGATCTCGACGGCAAGGTCCATCCGCGTTCCGTCACCGTCAGGGTGCAGGTCGTAGGATCCGCTCACGTTGACCTTGGGGCCATGCGGCCCACGCCACACCCAGGTTCCCCGACGCGTTTTCAGATCCCACGTAACCCTGGTGTGGTTCTCGTCCGTCTTGCTCTTGTCGATGCCCGTGACACCACGGGAATACGTCACAGTCATGATCTCGTACTCGTGGGTGCCATCGGTGCGGCGCAGGTCGATGACTTTCACCTGCAGAGCGTCGCGCGACCTCTCCGACTCCTCGATCGTGGCCGGGTTGCGGATGGCGTTCATCACCTGGTCGGGCGCGGCGGCCACATGAAACGTCTTTCGTAGTGTCGTGGACATGCGAGTCCTGTCTCCAGAATGGGCGGGCGTGACGCACGTTAGCGGAACGCGGCGGAAGAGTCGACCTTGGGATTCCACGTCAACGTCGAACTCTCGGTCTCCAGGGGCCGTGCCAGGGCCGCGTCGGATGCCCCTGGTTCGGGGCCGCGCCCCATGCGCCACCCGTTGCGACAGAGTCCTCGATCGACGGGGCGAGCCACGACGGAGCCCCGGGTGGTCCCTGCCCAGACGACAACCTCTCGCCTTGCGGCCAGTGCGGTGCTAGGGAGCCGCCATGCCATCCGATCACCCCTCCGAAAGCTTCGCGTCCCTCTTCGAACAGCAGGGCGATAGTCACCCTGGCCGGCGATTCCACGTCGGCGACCGCCTCGAAGTCACCGTCGTGCGCCTCGGCAAGAGCGCCGTGTTCGTCGAACTCGACGGCAAGCGTCAGGGCTTCTTCGAAGCCACCGACCTGCTCGACGACAGCGGCCAGATCACCGTCGCGGTTGGCGACAGGATCACGGGTCACATCGTGGAAATGCACGAAGGGCAAGGCATGTTCCGGCTCGCGCGGTCGATGGGCAAGACACACGGGGTCGAAGGACTCGAGCAGGCGCGGGCTGCTGGTTTGCCGGTCGAGGGCAAGGTGACCGGCGTGAACAAGGGCGGCTTTGACGTGGACGTGGGTGGCATCCGAGCGTTCTGCCCCCTCGGCCAGATCGACGCCCGGTTCGTGCAGGATCCCAGCACGTTCATCGGGCAGACGCTGTCGTTTCTCGTGAGGGAAGTGAAGGACAACGGCAGAAGCGTGACGTTGTCGCGGCGCGCGCTGCTCGAGCGCGAAGCACAGGAGAGCTTCGCCAAGATCGCGGAGAAGATCGTGCCTGGCGCCACGCTCCAAGGCACCATCACGGCGGTGCGCGACTTCGGCGCGTTCGTGGACCTCGGCGGCATCGAAGGCATGATCCCCCGGTCCGAGATCGGGCACGACCGCCATGTCGCCGTGGCCGACGTGCTTCAGCCCGGCGAGCGGGTCGAAGTACTCGTGCGCGACGTCCAGGAAGTGCCCGTGCCGGAGGCGGGGCGTGGCCGCGGCAGACCAGGCCCGGCGCTGAAGATCACGCTGTCGCTCAAGGCGCTGATGGCGAATCCCTGGGACGCGCTCTCCCTCGAGGAGGGGCAGGTGCTTGCTGGCAAGGTCGTTCGCGTCCAGCCCTTCGGCGCATTCGTCCAGCTTGCGCCTGGCGTGGACGGCCTGTTGCACATCTCGGAGACGTCGGGAAGAACACTGCCCGCCGAGGGACAGGAACTGCTGGTGGTGGTCAAGAAGCTCGACCGCGAGGCCAGGAAGGTGTCGCTCGGCCTCGCGCCCGAGGGGGCGGAAGCCGGTAGCCGCGTGACGCTCGCCGTTCAACCTGCCCCGCGCGGCACCCTCGCCATCCACTCCATCGTCGAAGGCGTCGTCGAGAAGGTCGAGCCGTTCGGGTTGTTCGTCCAAGTCGACGGCACCACCGGTAGGGCCGGCCGGGGGTTGGTGCCCAATGCGGAAACGGGCATGCCCAGGGGAACCGACATGCGCAAGGCGTTTCCGGAAGGGTCCCGGGTGACTGTGAAGGTTCTGGAGACTGGCGAAGGCAAGCTCCGCTTGTCCATCCGAGGGGCAAAGGAGGCCGAAGAGCGAGCGCAGTTCGAGGAGGCGCGCGCCCAGAACCAGGGCAATCAATCCTTCGGGAGTCTCGGCGATCTGATGAAGAAGGCAGCCGAAGCCAGGCAGAACAAGAAAAAGCGCTGATCGACAGGCAACAGCGTTCCACGCGCGAACCAGGAATCAAACCATCCAAGCTGGTCAGGAGGCGGAAGCCTCCGCTCGTTTCTCCGTGCGTTCGAAGGACAGGGTCGAAGTCGCCCGGATCGATAGCTCGATCGCAGCGAGCTGCCCCAGTCTGTCGTTGAGACTATACGTTCTTCCCCGGATCTGCTTCCTTTTCGGACACATGGTCCAGGATCGCACGCACCTGTTTCGTCAGGTCCGACTTCGAAAACGGCTTGGCGAGAAAAGGCACGTCATCACGCACGCCATGCCTACGAA
>Ga0209018_1000269_pt1 | contig 49393 bp, 52 predicted proteins | sample YNPBryBLVA2012_FD_185814 | JGI IMG/M metagenome (GOLD analysis project Ga0209018, IMG submission 185814) | Anoxygenic and chlorotrophic microbial mat microbial communities from Yellowstone National Park, USA - YNP Bryant BLVA 2012 (SPAdes)... ...
GGAAAACTTTATCGTTTTCCAAAAACTTAGAAAATCACATTGGTATCATCTTTAATTTCATCCATCACTATAATGAAGCATTACTTGGATAGCACTACCGTTTTTTCCAATAAGCTAGGAAATGCCGTTGACGGCGGCGGTACAACCAGAGGGCGATCAGCCCCACCAATAGACCCAAGAGGAAGGGCATCATTTTTGGGAATAATCCATAATTTCTCCATAATATAAATAATCTCCAATTGTTTTGCCAGTTATGTCTTTACCCCAAACTCTGCCGGAGGCGATTGCCCAAGCCCAACGTGCCACCCAACAGGCAATTGCCCAGGGAGAAACCCGTCTGCTGGTGGAGTTGTGGTTGCCGGAGGTGAAACCCATGCCCCTGGTGCGGGAATTTTTGCAAGCCTTTGTGGGGTGGGGAACGGCGGGACGGGTGGTGTTTAGCGATGCGGGGGGGGCGGCGCTGGCGCGGCGGGACTGGGGGGCGGTGCCCTGGCGGGTGGAAACCCTGCGGGAACCCCATCAATCGGGGGATCAGGGAGTGGTGCTGGTTGCTCCTGACCCGGCGGCGGTGGCTCAGGTACGGGCGTTGGTGGAAATGGCGGTTTGTCCGGTGATTCTGCTCAACCCCCGCTTGGAGGATGCGGGCACGGTGGGAATTGGCTATGCGGGACGGCGACTGCGGCAGGAATTTTTGCAAACCCTGGTGACGGCGTACCATTTGCGCCCGGTGGAGGGTGGGGCGGTGCTGAGAATCTACCCCCAGCCCTGGCAAGTTTGGCGGGAAGAACCGACGGGGATGTACGTTTTGGCGGGGGAATTTCCCCAGCATCCCGATGGGGAGACGGTCACGGCAACCCTCAACCCCCAACCCACAGGTGAAAATTTTTGGCGGGGCTTGGGGCGGTTACTGCGGGCACTGCGGGCTTAATCGTCCCGAATTTGCTCCGCTTCGGGGCAGTCGTCGGACACCAATGGCTCCAGGTCGCCCCGGGGCACGGAGGCTAGTTTTTGGGTGATGGCACCAATGCTGTCCATGCGGATCAATTCTTCCCAGGCGCAGGTTTCGTCTTCCTCTTCCGTTTCGTAACGCAAGGTCACCAAGTCCCCCTCAATGTCTATGATGCGCGCCCGCTCGATCATCCGCTGTTGATCCTTGAGGTAAATCCACACTTCCCGACCGTCGCAACAGATTTGGTAAAGCTTGCGGTGTAGCATCGGCGGTCTCCTTACGCGAAACAGCTACGAACAAAAAACCTGGTTGACTGCCCACAGGTTTTTCATATTTTCTAACATGGTGATCATTCTAACAATAGTTTTGCACCAGTGAACCATGAATCAGCGGGCGGTTGTCCTTTTATCGGGGGGGTTGGATTCCGCGACGGTTTTGTATTACGCTCAGTCGCTGGGTTATGCCTGCTATGCGCTCTCGTTTGATTATCACCAACGGCATCGGCGGGAACTGCGCTCGGCTCAGGCGGTGGCCCAAAGTGCGGCGGTTCACGGGCATGAGGTCATTCCCCTGGATTTGGGGCGTTGGGGGGGGTCGGCGTTGACCCAACGGGATATGGATGTGCCCGGTCACCGGCTCCCAGCGGAGATGGCTCAGGGGATTCCCGTGACCTATGTGCCGGCTCGGAATACGATTTTCCTGAGTGTGGCGCTGGCGTGGGCGGAGGTGTTGGGGGCAGAGCGGGTGTATCTGGGTGCCAATGCCCTGGATTATTCGGGGTATCCAGACTGCCGGGAGGATTATCTGGCGGCGATGCAGACGGTCTATACCCTGGGCACCAAACGGGGGCGGGAGGGTCAACCGATTACGTTGACGGCACCGTTACTGCATTTGCATAAGAAAGAAATTATCCAGTTGGGGCAGGAATTGGGGGTGCCCTGGGAACTCACCTGGTCGTGCTACCGGGGGGAAGAACTCGCCTGTGGGGTGTGTGATAGCTGTATTTTGCGCCGGGAGGGGTTTCGGCAAGCGGGGATTCCCGACCCTTTGCCCTATGCGGTGAAGTAATGATGATGTAAATTTATTCATAATCGTTTGGGATCACTTGGTGGGCATCTCTATTTATTTGAGCTAACCATAAATCTCATCGTTGGAATGCCCAGGTTACCTAGAACCAAAAACGGGGGCGGTGCCCCTGCGACCCCTAGACTATTGGGGCTGGCTAACTAACTTCGGAGGAAGGCAAAAGTTCCTTCAGGGTTTTCAGCACATCCGGTTCCAAATAGGGCTTGGTCAAATAGGCATTACAACCTAACTTCTGTGCCAGTTTTCGATGTTTTTCCCCCGCCCGGGACGTGAGCATAATAATCGGCAAGGTTTGATAACGCTCGTCTTGGCGGCAGGCACTGAGAAATTCAAACCCATTCATACGGGGCATTTCCACATCAGAAAATACCGCTTGGATGTGGGGATTTTGGGCTAATAATTCCAGGGCTTCCCGACCATCGGCGGCGGTATGTACCCGATAGCCATGTTTGGTCAGCATTTTGCTCAAAGTTCCCCGAATCGTCAGGGAATCATCTACCACCAAAATTTCCGTTTGCGCGAGGGTACGCACCGGGGTCTTGGGCACCACCACTCCCACGTCCGGCGTGCGTAACCAATGGTTGACCAACCCTGCCCCATCCAGCACCGGCACCAACCGCCCATCCCCCAAAATCGTACAGCCATACACATAGGCGGGGGGGCGCAACAGACCACTGAAGGGCTTAATCACCAGGTCTTGTTCTAACAAAATCTGGTCAATTTCCAGACCGTAAACCTCATTGTCCACACTCAACAGCAGGAGGGGTCGTCCCTGCCCAGCGGGTAAGGTGAACCCGGCTCCTTCCCCAGCCCCCCACCGCACCGGGTAACGATACTCCAACACCGAGGGGGGAATCAGGGGGACCAACCGCCCCTGCCACCGGTACAACTGCCGCCCCTGCATGGTCACCAACGCCGCATCCGTCACGGTCACAATCGCCGCCAAACTGTCCACCGCTAGGGCAAACCGCCGCTGGTCTAAACTGAAAACCAGGAGCTTAGTAATGGTTAACGTCAAGGGTAAACGAATGGTAAACGTGGTTCCCTGCCCCGGTTCCGTATGAATTTGAATCGAGCCTTTGAGTTCTTGAATTTGCAAGCGCACCACGTCTAAACCGACCCCCCGCCCGGACAGGTCACTCACCGTCGCCGCCGTTGAAAATCCCGGTGCAAATAGACAATTCAAAAGGTCAGCTTTACTGGCATTCGCCGCCTGTTCTGGGGTGAAAATTTGCTTTTCAATGGCTTTTTGGCGCACCCGTTCTAAATCAATCCCCTGCCCATCATCCCCAACGGTAATATAGGTTTGATTCCCCCGGTAGTAGGCTTGAATTTCAATCGTACCCTGAGGATTTTTACCCCGTTGAATGCGGGTTTGAGGGGGTTCAATCCCATGATCAAAAGCATTACGGACTAAATGCACCAAGGGGTCAGTGAGTTTTTCTAAAACCGCTTTATCTACGAGGGTATTGGCTCCGATTAACTTAACTTCCACTTGCTTATGGTGCTGAACACACAAATCCCGTACCATGCGGGGAAATCGCTGTAAAATTTCCTGCAAAGGCACCATCCGAATCCAGAGTAAATCCCCCCGAATTTGCTTGAGGGTTTGTTGTTTTTTCCGCAAACCTTCCTGGGATTGCTGGGTAATCAACCCCATATCCCGCAGGACTTCCCCTACCTGGGCAATTTCTTCAATCACCGTTTGTACCCAGGTGTAAATTTGATTGTAGGAATCCATTTGCAGGGGGTCAAATTCACTATGTACTTCACTCTTGGACGGGGTTCCTACATTGGTTGTTACGGTGAGTTGGTCGGCGGCATCTTGCAACATCCGACTGAGCATTTCAAACTTATTTAACCGTTGTCCAAAGGTCTGCACTAGGTTTTGCAACTGTTGTTGATGCAATAGGGAACCGTTTTCCTGAATCACCAATTCCCCAATCAAATTATTCAACCGCTCCAGCCGACTGACTTCCACCCGCACCACCGCACCCCGGGTTGGTTGGGGTTGAGCAGAAGGAACCTTGGGGGTAGCCGCTGGGGGTTCAGCCACATCCGTCGCCGGGGGCAATTGTGTAAATAATGTATTGATATTATCTGCGGTTAAAATCTCGGTTTGCGGCTCTGGCACCGGGGATTCCACAGGCAATGACACCTGTTGCAAATTTTCTACTAAAAAGGCTTGCAATTCTGGGCTAACCCTGCCCCCATGTTCCCGGTCGCCCGCCATCACCTGGTCGTAACCCTGGCGCAAATCCCGCAGGAGTACCTGGGCAATGGCAGTTGCCTGATCCGGGTGTTGGGTCAAAGCGGTTAAGCCAGCCTGACAAATTGCCCGCCAGCCCGGTAAATTCAGCAATTCCCCCAAATTAGTAAAAATTTCCAACTGACTGATGACCTCGGCAACCCAATCCCCCGTCGGGTGCGCCAGCAGACCGCTCAACTGGGTCAACCCCTGCTGAATATCCCCCCCAAAAATGGTGGCAGTCATATCCACCCCCAAATCCTGGGCTGAGGGCATATAGGCATCCGCCCCGGTGGGTTCGGTGGGTCCGAGGATTTCCTCTAAAAGTAAAAAGGCTTGTTCGGCATTATGCAGTACGGTGTCGGGGTCAAGATGCCCGTTGGTCAACTGGGATTGCAGGGGCTGGCGCAGGGTGTCAAAAGCACGCAAAAGGGCTTCTTCCAGGGGAACATCCAGCGTCCCGGGCCATTGGTAAAGTTTTTGCAGGGCATTTTCCAAGCGATGGGCGATCACCTGAATCACCGCCAAACCGACGGTAGCCGCTCCTCCTTTGAGAGAATGTGCCGCCCGCATCAGGGCATGGATATGGGGAATGTCATGGTTTTGTCGGAGGGTTAAGAGTCCCGATTCCAATTCCTGTAATAAATCCTGGGCTTCCTGGGCAAAAAATTCCAGAGCTTCTGAATTGATTTCAGTGGCAGGGGGTAACGCTGGCCCCGTCCACAGGGGAGTAGATGGGTTTTGTTCTGATTCTGGATGGTTTTCTTCCCAAAATGAGCTAGATTCTGGTAAATTTTGAGGTTCGGTTTGGCTAAGCTCTCCTATTTCTTCCCAAAATGAATTGGTAGGATTTGCTGGTTCTGCACCGTTTACTTGAGTTGTTTCTATATTGTTAACCTCCTCCCAAAATGAGCTAGATTCTGGTAAATCTTGGGGTTCTGTTTGGTTAATTTCCCCTATTTCTTCCCAAAAAGAATCGGTAGAATTTACTGGTTCTGTTTCGTTTATTTGTGGGGTAATAGTATTGTTGACCTCCTCCCAAAACGAGCTAGATTCTGGCAAATCTTGGGGTTCGGTTTGGCTAAGTTCCCCTATTTCTTCCCAAAAAGAATCGGTAGAATTTACTGGTTCTGTTTCGTTTATTTGTGGGGTAATAGTATTGTTGACCTCCTCCCAAAATGAGTTAGATTCTGGTAAATCTTGGGGTTCGGTTTGGCTAAGTTCTCCTATTTCTTCCCAAAAAGAATCAGGAGGATTTGCTGGTTCTGCACCATTTACTTGAGTTGTTTCTATATTGTTAACCTCCTCCCAAAATGAGCTAGATTCTGGTAAATCTTGAGGTTCGGTTTGGCTAAGTTCCCCTATTTCTTCCCACAAAGAATTAGTAGAATTTGCTGGTTCTGTTTCGTTTGATGGGGGGGTAATAGCATTGTTAACCTCCTCCCAAAATGATAATGTTGGTGGTTCTAGTGGTTGGACATCTGCACCTGCGTCTCCCCAGAAATTAGACTCATCTGGTATGGACATCTCGTTGGATTTTTCTAAATTATCGGCTGTCAGAGAATCAACCTGGGGCTGGTTCACTTCACCGATTGCATCCCAGAATAAATCATTCCCTACTGGGTCATCAAACGTTTCCATCCCCATTTCCCCCCAATTAGGGATGGTTTCTTCCTGCGTAATCAATTGATTTTCCCGATCCTCAGATGATTTTGTCCAAGCGAGTAATTCGGGACTGGGTTCTCCCCCCTGATGCTGACCGCCCATCACTGCTTGTAAATCCCGGATCGCCAACCGGGCAATCTCAGCGGCATGGCTGGGATGATGAATCAATGCCTGCACCACCACCTGACCAATCCGGGTTAATCCTGGGAAATTTAACATCTCCCCCAAACCAACTAATACATCAAACTGTGCCCGCAATTCTCCACACAACAAGGCGGGGTCAGATTGGGATAATAACCCTTCAATTTCTGCAATTTTGGGGGCAATATCATTATCAAAAATAGCCTGCTCGACATTCACTTCTAAATCTGTGGAAGTTACTGGCTTAATTGTGGCTGGCACCGGCCCTAATATATCTGTCAATTGCTTATAAATGGTCTTCGCTCGCCGCAGGGCAAAATCTGAGTCACACACCCCCGTTTTTAACCATTGGGACAAGGGCAGACGTAAACAATCAAATCCTTGCAATAACAAATCTTCGATGGACTCAATATCCCGATCCGGCTGAGTTAATAGGGTTTGAAACACCTCCTCTAAACATTGCGCCAAGGTTTGAATCCCGTACATGGAAACACTCGCCGCCCCGCCCTTGAGAGAATGCGCCGCCCGCAGTAACCGATAGTAGGCTGGGACGGAATGATCCTGCCGCAACCTGCGTAAACCCGTTTCCAACTCCGCCAATAATCCCGGCACTTCTGCCCGAAAGTAGGCCGTAATTTCATCCGGGGATAGGTCAGTCATAGGAACTGTGGGAATAGGTCAATCAAATCATATGGCTTGATTCTTACCTTAAACACCAGGAAGCGATGAAACTTCCGTGAAATGACGTAATTTCGCCGCTACCGATAACCATCCTACCCGCTGGGTGCGTGAACTTTCAGGAAAACTACGCCCGCTACCTCTGCAACCGTTGTTGAAAATACAGGGAGGATTGTTATATTCCCAAATTACCATTTTCAAACTAGGAAGAAACCGCGAGCTTTCACTCCCCTCCTTTAGCGACAATTATTCTTCCTTACCGGTAATTTTGAACAACCGTCCCGCCGAGGATTCGCCGGTGAGTTTAATCAATACAAACCCCGTGGCGACCCCCACCAATACCATGCCAAAGATTACCCCCGCATGGCTAAAAATTTCTGCGGCCATCAGCTTTCATCCTCATAACATCACCTTTGATCATAGCGAAAAGTTCCCCCCTAATACCCATGAATCCGCCCCAACCGGGTGCCGGGATAAAAATACCCCAAAATTTGCAGGTAATTGTACTGCTGTTTTGCCAGTTCATACGCCCTCTGCTGACTCATCCCCCGCCCGCCAAATACATCCCGAACGATATTGTCATTCGCCGCATACTGGGTCAAGACCACGCCGCCCTTGTAGGTGAGTATTTGCCCCCGGGTCGCATTGACCGCCGCTCGGGTGGTGGGCTGTTCGGAGCGCACCCCTTTGTAAACCTGATGCCGTTCGGTCGTCCCCAGATCGTAATACTTATCCACCGGCTGAATCCGTTTGGTCACCGCATAGGAACGAGCCGCCACCGCCTGCGCCTGGAGTGCCGATGAGGGCCAGTGGGCGTACATTTCCGCCCCCACCACGCTGTACAGATACTCCTCCAAGTCCACATAATTGATCACACTCAACCCGTTGCGTGCCAATAGCAGAACCCGCCCCCGATACCAGTCATCCCCCACATAAACATAGCCCCCGGCACTGGGTTGGAGCCACAAAAAAGGGGCTTTGTACCCCCCCAAAGTCACCTGTCCGCCGCTGGCTTGGCTCTGTACCCGCTCCATAGGCGCAAGACTGGCCACCAAACGTCCCTGGGGGTCAACCACCTGCGCTGGGGTGGAACTGCCCAATGGTAAGGTTCCCCCGGTCTGGGTCAAAAAAACCCGCATGATGACGGTCGCTTGGGCGGGCATAACCCATCCCACGACTAAAAGCAACCCTATCCATCTCCTCAACCCACCCATCAACCCATGAAAACGTAAATGCTAACCTAATCAATAATAAATACAACATTAAACCGAATATAGCAATCACATCTGAAGAGAACTTTTATTTATTTTTTGAACCAATCATCAATCCCATCCTGGGAATGCTCATATTACCCAGAACTAAGGGCGGGGGTGCCCTCCTGCGAACGTTAACTTTGAATTTATAGAGTTGCCCTGAATTGTGAGGAAAAATTTTATAGTCGTTTCACAAGAGAATACAACACTTTGAGGCACTGGTAATCACTGTATCCCCTTCTAGGAAAGGGTTTACAGGTAAAGGGGAATGTCGCAAACTTGCTTGAAATTACTATATCAAGTTCACAGAGAAGGCAAAACTAGCTTGACTGCCCTTGCGTCCTGGTGGAGGGACACTACCCGGAAAGGGAAAACATCAAGACAGGCGAGCCTCTTCATTTGCGGAGTTTTCGTATGCCTATGGCACACCAGCTAACGCTAATCAAATAGGACTGCTATGTATGGTTTAACTGTGCAACTCCTGTTGGTGATGCAAATGCTCTTCCTCAATCATCAGGGCTTCTTGATCCAAGTGGCTGTACAGCACCGGCAATGCTTCCCCCGGCCCGAGTAATGGGCGCAGACCGTTCAATTCCGCCAAGATCGCCGAACCATTGTTGATCACGATGGCGAGAATCGGGTCGAGGGCGAAGAAAATCCCCGCCAACAACGCCCCTAGGTTGGGAATCGCCACGATCAGGGTATTTTGCCAGATCACCTCCATCGTGTACCGCGCCACCTTGATCGCCTGGATCAAACCCCGCAGGTCATTTTCCATCAAGACCACATCCGCCGTTTCCCGGGCAATATCCGTCGCCCCCCCAAAGGAAATGGACGCATCCGCATAGGCCAAAGCCGCCGAATCGTTGATCCCATCCCCGCAGAACGCCACCACCCGTCCCTGGTCATGGATGTTTTTCACCACCTCCACCTTCCGCTCCGGGAACGCCTCCCCATACACCTGCCCTGGCGCAATCCCCACCTCCGCCGCCACCGCATAGGCGACCCGTTTCACATCGCCGCTGAGCATATAGGGCGTGATCCCCAGGGCTTTTAATTCCCGAATCACCGAGGGGGTTTCCGAGCGCAGGGGGTCACGGTACAAAATCACCCCCAGCAGGATGCCATCAGCGGCCACATACACGGGGGAATAACTGCCGGTTTTAATCTCCGGGTGTGCCTCCTCAAAACTCTGCACCGCCACCCCCATCTACGCCATCAGCCGGTGACTGCCCACCAGGATTTCCCGTTCCCGGATCACCGCCACCACCCCCATGCCCACCCGGTATTCCCAACTTTCGCAACTCCCCGGTTCAATGCCTTTTTCCCGGGCATGACGCACAATCGCTTCCGCCACCGGATGGGTCAACCCCTGCTCCGCCGTTGCCGCCAACTCCAACACCCCCGCCACCGTGTCCATACAGCCGTCAGCCAGCCGTACCTCCGTCACCGTTGCCTGTCCCCGGGTCAAGGTACCGGTTTTGTCAAACACCACCGCATCCACCCGAGCCAACATCTCAATCCCCCGCCCACTGCGGATAAAGACCCCATTGCGTGCCGCATAGGTCAAGGCCGAAAGAATCGCCGTCGGCACCGACACCCGAATCCCCGTCCCAAAATCCAAGGTAATCAAGGCAATCGCCCGCTGGGTATCCCCGGTGAACCCCCACACCGCCCCGCCGATCAGCAACGTGGGCACCACCGCCTGATTCGCCACCAAAGCGGCATAATTTTCCACCCGGGTATCATGCACTGGTGCCGATTCCATCAGGGACACAATCATCCCCGCCCGGGTTTCATTCCCCGTCCGCTCCGTCAAAATACAAGCCGTCCCGTCCACCACCATCGTTGAGGCAAACACCTCATCCCCCACCTCCCGGCGCACCGGCACCGATTCCCCAGTGAGCTTGCACTGGTCGACCACCACCGTCCCCCGCAGGAGATAGCCATCCACCGGAATCTGATCCCCCGGATAGACCAGCACATGGTCCCCCGGCACCACCGCCCGCACGGAAATTTCCACCTCTTGACCGCCCCGCTCCACCCGCACCGTCTGGTTCAAACAATCCAACAAGTCCAGGCTGGCCCTGTCCGTCCCCCGTGCCGTCATATCCCGGATCACCTCGCCGCCCTCGATCAAATTCAGCATGAACATCGGGGCAAAGTAATGACCTTGTAAGGTATGGGCACTCAACGCCAACGCATCCAAAAAGTCAATATTCAACTGATGTTCCTCGACGATCCCCGCCCATGCCCGTTGGAATACCGGCACCGCCGCCACAAAAATCAACCCCGCCACCAGAAGTTCCGGGATCGGGAACCCCACCATCAGCGCCAAACTCAAAACCAAGCCCAAAACGGGTAATCCCAATCGTTCCCCGTAGTTGATCTCGTGGGTAGCGGGAACTGCGCCCTGGAGATGGGCTGGCGGATTTTGGATCACCCCGAAAATCTCCTCCTGCACCTGCGCCACCGGCATATCCGGGTTATAGTCCACCACCACCGCCCGGGCATCCGGGTTCACCCGCACCTCCTGCACCCCCAGCACCTTCGTCAACCCCTGTTCCAACCGCCGCCGATAGGACTCGTCGTAGGCCACCTGGGGCACATACAGACGAAACCGCCCGGGCAACCAATGCTTGACTTGGTAATGAATTTGTTCAACGGAAATACTGGCAGAAACTGGAATAGATTGTGCAAAACCTTGGGTAGGACGGGGTTGAGTACTGGTCATGGTGGGTCGGGGCAATAAAAAAAAAGTATTCCTAACATACCATAACATCACATATAGCAATCCTACTTGATTAACAAACAGAAATTCTCCAGAACCAAGTACGGGGGCGGTGCCCCTGCGACCACTATTCTATTCTTATTTAGGACTGCTATAGCATCAAATCTATAAGGCTCCCAGCCAAATTTTTGGGAATACTAGCGATACCTTAAGGAAATCTCTATTTCTTTGAACCAATCATCAATCCCATCGTGGGAATGCCCATACTAGTCAAAACCAAGGGCGGGGGTGCCCCCTGCGACCGCTAACCTTGAATTTATAGAGGTGCCCCTAATACGATAATCTTATACTTAAGTAATTATATCAACAGTACTTGAGAGGGGTACTAAGATACTTTTGTTATTAAATAAAATATAGCAATCCTACTTGATTAGTGAACAAAGATTTCCCAGAACCAAAAACGGGGGCGGTGCCCCTGCGACCCCTATTCCATTCTCATTTAGGATTGCTATAGATATTCCCCAGAACCAAGGATGAGTGCGGTACCCCTGTTCTCATAGCGACAGCGTGACGTAGCCATACTCAGTTATGACTGCCATATTGCTCAAAATTGCTCAAATCTTATAGTTAACCAGAGGGTTGCACAGCACACCCATCAGCCCCACAATTTCATTGGGAATTGATGGAGCCGAGCGGAATCGAACCGCTGTCCGTATCGGGTATTAACGTCCCACTCATTCACAGGCATAGGTGCCTTGACCCAGACACCAGGAGCCAGTTTTGTCCCAAACTGACCAGGGGCTTACGGTTCAGGCTTAGCTAACCGGCAACCGCACAAATCCAGTTAGCGCAACCGTTGGGGGGATACGTTCCAGGATTAACGGTGTCACCAGGAACGCCTCGAAGTCGGTCTAGTTCTAACTAGGGACTCTTAGGCAGCCACAACGGCCGCTTTACGAGCAAAAGGAACAATGTTGTTCGCAGTTACGTTGGTTTGAGCCTGGATTTACGAGAGTGGACTCCCTCTCGGCCTGCATCACAGGATGCGTGTTCGCCGACACGTCGAAACCATTACGGCCCCTTGTGTAATTATTTATTATAGACCAAAAATTTAGCCTGTGGGGGTTGGAAGTTTGGGGATGGAACGGGTGATAATTGAAAGGCGTATCAACCATGCCCATGATTATCCTGGAATGGCAGGCAGATAACCGCATCCATCGCCGTGAAATGGCTATGGGAAATCCGTCCCAGGTGATCCGTTTGGGGCGTGACCCAAATCTGTGTGATGTGGTTTTTAGCGACCCGACGGTTTCGGGATTGCAGGCGGAAATTGCTTGGGATGGGCAAGGGGTGTACTTGCGTTGTCTGCGAGAATCCAATCCCCCTTGGGTGGATGGACAACGCTTGGGCAGTACGCCGGTGCCGTTGAAAAGTGGTAGTGTGGTGCGTCTGGGGCGGACGCAGATCAAAGTCATCAGTGTGGGGGCAACCCCAGCAGACTCGACGGATTTGAGTTTGAGCCAGTTGATTCCGGTGCTGGGGAGTGGGCAGGCTCTAGCGCACAAAGCCCATTTGGTCCCGGCGGCAGTGACGGTAATTGGGGTCATTATTTTATTTTCCACGATTGGGAATCCGACCTTATTTAATGCCTGTTTGGCGTTTTTGTTAGGGATCGGTGGGTTTTATTTTATTTATCAACTCTGTGGTAAATCCAAACCCTGGTGGGCGATGGTCTTGGTGGGGTTAATGACGGTCATGCTTTTGGTTAGCCCGGTCTGGAGCTTGTTTGTGTTAATTTTTCGAGAGATTTTACCAGGGAATTTGAATGCGAGTAGCCAGAGTTTTACGGTGCAATTTACGTCCCATTTTTTTGGGGCGGGGTTGTTGGAGGAATTATTAAAAGCTCTGCCAATTTTCCTATTTTGGGGGCTGGGGATGCTCCTGCCACTGCGGGCACGCTCCCGGATTGGGGTGGTGGAACCGTTGGATGGGATTATTTATGGGGCGGCTTCGGCGCTGGGGTTTACCTGGCTGGAGACGATGGGGGAGTACGTGCCGGGGATTGTGGAGGAGGTGGGACAGCAGGCGGGCACGGTGGCGGGGGAACTGGTGGGGTTGCAGTTGCTGATTCCCCGGATTTTGGGTTCGGTGGCGGGGCACATGGCTTATAGTGGCTATTTTGGCTATGGGATTGGCTTGGCGGCGTTGAAACCTCGGTATGCTTGGCTGGTGATTCCCTGTGCCTATCTGGGCGCATCGGTCGTCCATGCCCTGTGGAATGCTTCGGATACGATTGGCATTTGGGCGGCGGCGGTGGTGGGAATTTTGGCTTATGTGATGCTCTCGGCGGCGATTTTGAAGGCACGACAACTTTCCCCGAACCGCCATGAGAATTTCGCCACCAGCTTAGTCAACAAAACTCGCCCATGAACAGTGCCATGGATTGGGAGCAGTTTCAACGTTTGAGCGAGCGGGGTAATTTTATCCCGGTGTATCAACAGTGTCCTGCGGATTTGGATACGCCGGTGTCGGCTTGGTATCGGGTGTGTCGGGGTCAGCCCTATAGTTTTTTGCTGGAATCGGTGGAGGGCGGGGAGCGCATCGGTCGGTACAGTGTGCTGGGGTGTGACCCCCTGTGGGTATTGACGGCTTGGGGGGAGGACTGTCGGCAGGTGTTTCGGGATGGGAGTGAGCAACGGTGGTCGGGGCAACCTTTTCAGGTGATCCAAAAATGTTTGGCGCCCTATCAGCCGGTGTCCCTGCCGGAGTTGCCGCCGGGGTTGGGGGGGCTGTTCGGGTTTTGGGGCTATGAACTGATTCGCTGGATTGAACCGACGGTGCCGGTGGTGGCGGGGGGGGACTTACCCGATGGCTGTTGGTTGCAGATGGATCACCTGTTGGTGTTTGACCAGGTGCGGCGGCACATTTGGGCGGTGGCGTATGGGGATGTGCGGGGGGGGGATGTGCGTTCTGCGTATGAATATGCTCAGGACAAAGTCCAGCAGTTGTTAGCTAAATTACAGCAACCCTTGGCACCGGCAACCACCCGCATGGTCTGGCAACCGGGGATACGGTCTGTGGAGATTGCCAGCGATACCACGGCGGAGGGGTTTCAAACGGGGGTGGCACGGGCGAAAGAGTATATCTACCAGGGGGACATTTTTCAGGTGGTGTTGTCCCAGGAATTCAGTACATCGTACTCAGGCGACCCCTTTTTGCTCTACCGTTCCCTGCGCTTGGTGAATCCTTCGCCCTACATGGCGTTTTTCCAGTTTGGGGATTGGCAGTTGATCGGCTCTAGCCCGGAGGTGATGGTGAAAACGGAGGGGCGGTTGGCGACTTTGCGACCGATTGCCGGGACGCGCCCCCGGGGGCATACGCCGGCGGAGGATGAACGGTTGGCGCAGGAATTGCTTAGGGATCCGAAGGAAGTGGCGGAACACGTGATGTTGGTGGATTTGGCGCGGAATGATTTGGGGCGGGTGGCAGAGCGGGGGACGGTGCGGGTGGATCAGATGATGGTGATTGAAAAGTACTCCCATGTGATGCACATTGTCAGTAATGTAATTGGCAGGTTAGCCCCGGAATATAGTGCTTGGGATGCCCTGCAAGCCTGTTTTCCGGCGGGGACGGTCAGCGGTGCCCCCAAAATTCGGGCGATGCAGTTGATTTATGAATTGGAGCATCGGCAGCGGGGGCCCTATGCGGGCTGTTATGGGTACTACGATTTTGAGGGGCAGTTGAACACGGCGATTACCCTGCGGACGATGGTGGTGCACCAGGGGCGGGTGCGGGTGCGGGCGGGGGCGGGGGTGGTGGCGGATTCGGACCCCCAGCGGGAATATCAGGAAACCTGGAATAAGGCGAGGGGCTTGCTGACGGCGATTGCGGCGTTGGGATGAGGGACTTTGTGGTAGGGTAAAGGCACGTTCCATGCCCTGATCTTTCCTGGGTTGTGCCATGAACCGGCAAAAGATTTTAGCCTTGACTCATCCCAAATGGCGGATGGTGTACGCCCTGAGCATTGCGGGGTTCACCTGGGGGTTTTTATCCTTATTGACAAACCTACATGGAAATTTTATTTATCTGATTACCTACAATTTGGCGGTGCTGGGCTATTTGTTGGCTTTTTTTATTCGGATTAATGTGGCTTCCGTTGAGGATACCTATCGGTTTATTCGCCATCAGGAACCCAGTAATTGGGTGATTTTAGTTTCAGTCGTTATCCTTTCTTGGGCAAGTATTATGTCTTTGGTGAGTTTGGCGGAAACGCCCAAGGATTGGACAAGGTTGGAATCGGGAGCGCATATTTTTTTATCCATTTTAGCCCTCTTTTCCTCCTGGGTGTTGGTCAATGTTTTTTTTGCTTTACACTATGGTAGGCTCTATTATTTTTCCCAGGGGAAACATCTATCTGCGGAGCAATCTACGGAGGTGGATCGGGGGTTGCTCTTTTCGGAAGAGACATTGCCTAATTACTGGGATTTTATGTATCAGTCCTTTGTGATTGCCATGACGTTTGCCACTGCGGATGTGAATATTGCCCGGAAAGATATTCGGGTATTGGCACTGTTTCATGGGGTTTTTTCGTTTATGTATAATTTGATTATTTTGGGCTTGGTGGTGAATTATATTTCTAATTTGTTTGGTAATTAGGGCACCTCTATTTATTGCCATCACTGGAAGAGTACTTCGTTAAAATGCCCATATTAATGGCTACGCCATGCAGGCTAGCGAGAACCTACACCGCAGGTGCTTCTTTGACGGGGGCAGTGCCCCTGCGACCTATTTTTAGAAGTGCCCATGAGTTAAATGAGTCAATTTACCGAGCTACCGCTGAGATAATTGCACGGGATGTCCCCCTGGTCTTAGACTGGGGCTGGTGATCAATCATAGTAGGCACACGTATGGTTTGGATGTGGAATGGACTGCTGGGAGCGCCTCTAGCTAGTCTGGAGGTGGGGGAGCATTTGTACTGGGAACTGGGAAATCTGAAAATTCACGGGCAGGTGTTTATCACGTCCTGGATTGTGATGGCATTGCTGATTGGGGCTGCGCTTTTGGGAACTCGTAACGCCCAACGGGTGCCGCAGGGGTGGCAAAATTTCATGGAATACGTGCTGGATTTTGTGCGAACCTTGACCCGCAATCAGTTGGGGGAAAAGGAATACCGGGCGTGGTTGCCGTTTGTGGGGACGCTGTTTTTGTTCATTTTTACCTGTAATTGGACGGGGATTTTGGTGCCCTGGAAGCTGATCGAACTCCCGGCGGGGGAATTGGCGGCAAGTACGAACGATATTAATACAACGGCGGCGTTGGCACTGTTAACCTCTTTGGCGTATTTTTATGCGGGGTTCAGCCGCAAGGGGCTGTTGGGGTATTTCAAGGGGTATTTGTACCCATCGCCGATCATGTTGCCCTTCAAGATTATTGAGGATTTCACCAAGCCTTTGTCCCTGAGTTTCCGTTTGTTCGGGAATATCCTGGCGGATGAGTTGGTGGTGGGGGTGCTGGTGCTGTTGGTGCCGGTGCTGTTGCCCGTGCCGTTGATGGTGCTGGGGCTGTTCCTGAGTGGGATTCAGGCGTTGATCTTTGCCACCTTGGCTTCCACCTACATCGCCGAAGCCCTGGAGGATCACGAACACGAAGAAGAAGCCGAAATCGCCTAAGATTTTGGTGGTACCGGGAACAAAACCTGGTATGGTGATTTGCGGGGCCTTCGTATCCCGTTACACAACCCTACTGCGAGGATGGATTTATGGATGGTTTAACGTCTGCTGCTTCTGTGTTGGCCGCCGCTCTGGCCGTGGGCTTGGGGGCAATTGGGCCGGGTCTGGGTCAAGGTCGTGCCGCTGGGCAAGCGGTGGAAGGGATTGCTCGGCAACCGGAGGCGGAAGGGAAAATCCGGGGCACGCTACTGCTGAGTTTGGCGTTTATGGAAGCCTTGACGATTTACGGGCTGGTGGTGGCTTTGGTGCTGTTGTTTGCCAACCCGTTTGCCGGTTAAATGCACAGACGGAGTGGGCCTGGTGGGTGCCCCATCGGGCCTGAATTTTGGGAGGGCGGTGGATGATGATGTCCGTAGGTACGGTTTGGTTGGCAGAGGCGGGGGGGTTATTCGACCTGGATGCCACCCTGCCCCTGATGGCGGTCCAGTTTTTGGTGTTGGTGGCGGTCTTGAATGCCGTTTTCTACAAACCCTTACTGCGGGTGGTGGATGAACGGGAGGAGTACATCCGGTCCAATCAAGCCCAAGCCAAGGAGCTTCAGGCGAAGGCGGCGGAATTGATCCGTCAGTACGACCAGGAATTGGCCGTCGCCCGGCGGGAAGCCCAGAAAACCCTGAGTGCGGCGCAGGAGCAGGCCAAACAGGAATCTCAGGCTCAAATCCGGGTGGCGCAACAGGCGGCCCAAGCTCAGATTGCTCAGGCGCAGGCGGATTTGGCGGCCCAACAGGCGCAAGCCCTAGCGCAGTTGGAACCCCAGGTGCAGAGTCTGGGGGAGGCGATTTTGGCAAAGTTACTGGTTTGATCTTATGGATTCCCTACTGCTGGCGATGGTGGAAGAGGGGGCTGGGGTGCGGTTCAATCCCGACCTGCTGGGTACCAATGCCCTCAATATCTTTTTGGTGCTGGGATTGTTGATTTACTACGGGCGGGGGTTTTTGGGGAAACTGCTGGGGGAACGGCAGGAGACCATTGCCCAGACCATCCAACGGGCAGAAACGGCCCAAAAAGAAGCGGCGGCGACGCTGAAAACTGCCCAGCACAACCTGGCCCAGGCGCAGGCGATGGCGGCCCAGTTGAAGCAGGAGGGGCTGGCTAAGGCGGAACAGATGCGGGCAGACCTGCTGGCCCTGGCGGCGCAGGAGGTGGAACGGATTGGTCTGCAAGCCCAACAGAGCATTGAATTGGAGCAGGAGCGCCGGGTGGAGGCGATTCGCCAACGGATTACCGAACTCACCCTGGCACAGGTGACCGCCCAACTCCAACAGCGGTTGACTCCGGAGATGCAAAGCCGGTTGATTGACCAGGGCATTGCCCGGTTGGGAGGTGGGGCATGACGGCACAGGTGGCCCGTTTGACCGAACCCTACGCCGAGGCCCTGTTGGATTTGGCACAAAGCCAGAACCAGTTGGTGCCGATCGAGCAGGAATTGGCAGAACTCAAACAGTTGCTCCAGACCGTTCCGGAGTTGGCACGGGTGTTGCAACAGCCCACCATCAGCCCGGAGCGCAAAAAAAATGTCCTGCGGCAGGTCTTGGCGGGGCAGGTGCAACCGGTGGTGTTAAATTTTCTCTTGTTGCTGGTGGATCGGGGGCGGATTGTCCTGCTGGAGCGGATTATCAGCAGTTTTCAGGACATGGCCCGCAACCTGCGGGGTACCCGGTTGGCCCGGGTGCGCTCGGCAGTGCCCCTGACCCCAGAACAGGCACAACGGTTGACCGAACGCCTGACCCAGTTGAGCGGTGCCCGGCAGGTGGAATTGGAAATGACCGTGGACCCTTCCCTGCTGGGGGGCTTCACGGTACAGCTGGGTTCCCAATTTTTGGATACCAGTTTGCGGAGTCAGTTGCAGAGGCTGGCTTTACGATTGAGTCAAAGTGTTGTTTAGTCCCTAACCCCACAAGGAAGGAAGGTTATGATCAGCATCCGCCCCGATGAAATTAGCCAAATTATCCGGCAACAGATCGAGCAGTATGACCAAACGGTGCAGGTGGCCAATGTGGGCACCGTGCTCCAAGTGGGCGACGGTATTGCCCGCATCTATGGTTTGGACAAGGTGATGGCCTCGGAATTGCTGGAATTTAGCGACGGCACGGTGGGGATCGCCCTCAACCTGGAGCAGGACAATGTGGGGGCGGTGTTGATGGGGGATGGCCGGGATATTTCTGAGGGGAGTACGGTCAAGGCCACGGGGAAAATCGCCCAGGTGCCGGTGGGGGAAGCCCTGATTGGGCGGGTGGTGGACCCCTTGGGGCGACCGATTGATGGCAAAGGGCCGGTGAACACCACGGAGAGTCGTCTGTTGGAATCCCCTGCCCCGGGGATTGTGGCCCGGCGGTCGGTGTATGAACCGATGCAGACGGGGATCACGGCGATTGACTCCATGATTCCGATTGGGCGGGGGCAACGGGAGTTGATCATCGGCGACCGGCAGACGGGCAAGACGGCGATTGCCCTGGATACGATTTTGAACCAGGCGGATCAGGATGTGATCTGCGTGTATGTGGCGATTGGGCAAAAAGCCTCCTCGGTGGCCCAGGTGGTGGGGGTGTTGGAGGAACGGGGGGCGATGAAGTATTCGGTGGTGGTGGCGGCCAATGCGGATGAACCGGCTACCCTCCAGTATTTGGCTCCCTACACCGGGGCGGCGATTGCGGAATACTTTATGTATCGGGGCAAGGCGACCCTGGTGATTTACGACGATTTATCCAAGCAAGCCCAAGCCTACCGGCAGATGTCCCTGCTGTTGCGGCGGCCCCCGGGGCGGGAAGCCTACCCAGGGGATGTGTTTTACTTACACTCCCGGTTGTTGGAGCGGGCGGCTAAGTTGAACGATGCCCTAGGCGGCGGCAGTATGACGGCTCTGCCAATCATTGAAACCCAGGCGGGGGACGTGTCGGCCTACATTCCCACGAATGTGATTTCGATTACGGATGGGCAAATTTTCCTGTCGGCGGATTTGTTCAATGCGGGGGTGCGCCCGGCGATCAATGTGGGGATTTCCGTGTCCCGGGTGGGTTCGGCGGCGCAGATCAAGGCCATGAAGCAGGTGGCGGGGAAACTGAAGCTGGAATTGGCGCAATTTGCCGAATTGGAGGCGTTTTCCCAATTTGCCTCGGATTTGGACAAGGCCACCCGGGAGCAGTTGGCCCGGGGTCAGCGGATTCGGGAAATGCTCAAGCAACCCCAGTTTTCTCCCCTGCCGGTGGAGGAGCAGGTGGCGATCATTTATACCTGTACCAACGGCTATGTGGATGACCTGGCTCTGGAGCAGGTGCAGCCCTTTTTGACCGGACTGCGGGAGTATCTGCGGGCGAATAAACCGGGCTATGGGGAGGCGGTGCGGACGGAGAAAAAACTCACCCCGGAAGCCGAAACCCTGCTCAAGGAAGGGATCAAGGAATACAAAGCCAGTTTCACCGCCTAGGGGGATGCGATGGCGAGTTTGAAAGCGATCCGGGACCGGATCAAATCCGTGAAAAATACCCGCAAAATTACCGAGGCGATGCGGTTGGTGGCGGCGGCCAAGGTGCGGCGGGCGCAGGAACAGGTATTGGCGACCCGGCCGTTTGCGGACCGGTTGGCCCAGGTGTTGTACGGGTTGCAGTCCCGTTTGCAGTTGGAGAATCTGGATGTGCCCCTACTCCAACGGCGGCCGGTGCGGCGGGTGGCGTTGTTGATCCTCTCCGGGGACCGGGGGTTGTGCGGTGCCTACAATGCCAACGTGATTCGCCGGGCGGAGAACCGGATTACGGAATTGCGGGAACTGGGGTTGGATTATGTCCTAATTCCGGTGGGGCGCAAGGCCACCCAGTATTTCACCCGCCATCAGCACCCGATTGACCGCTCCTTTACCGGGTTGGAGCAGATTCCCACCGCCGAGGAAGCCCGCCGGATCAGCCAGGAGGTTTTGAGCCTGTTTCTTTCCGAGGATGTGGACCGGGTGGAATTGATTTACACCCGTTTTGTGTCGTTGATTAGCTCCCGCCCGGTGGTGCAGACGATTCTGCCCATGTCCTTGCAGGGGCTAGAACCCCAGGATGACGAAATTTTCCGGTTGACCACCCGGGAAGGGCGGTTGGAAGTGGAACGGCGACCCCAAGCCCAGGTGCCCGGCGAGGTGTTTCCCCAGGAGATGGTGTTTGAGCAGGACCCGGTGCAAATTTTCAGCGCCCTCCTGCCCCTGTATCTGAATAACCAGATGCTCCGGGCCTTGCAGGAGGCGGCTTCCAGCGAGTTGGCTGCCCGGATGACGGCGATGAACAATGCCAGCGACAATGCCAAAGCTCTGATCAAAACCCTCACCCTGTCCTACAACAAGGCGCGCCAAGCGGCCATCACCCAACAAATTTTGGAGGTGGTGTCCGGGGCAAACGCCCTGCAGGATTAGGGGGCAAAGGCGTCGCAATACCCTTCGGGAGCCACCTGCAACCCCACCAGGGGCGAGTCCGGTTGGGTACAGCGTTGGCCCCGGTAAAAGCGACAGTGGGCGCAGGTACGTTCGGCGGTGGGGGGGGGTGCCAAGACCTCCTGGGGACTCAAGCCCCGGATCAGCAGGTCTTCCCCCTGCCAGCGGGCAGACACCAGCCCAGTCGCCCCAAAGTTTAGCCAGCGGGGGTCGTTGGTCACGGTTGGGGGCAGGTCAATGCGGATGCCGGTGGCCGTTTCCGTCAGTTCCCCCTCGTAGCTCCCCGTATGTTCCGGGGGTGGGCTAGGCATCAGGGGCAAACCCACGGGTAAATCCAGCCAGGCCCCCGCCTGGGGAATGTGTACATGGTAGCGATTGCGGAGTTCCGGCAACCCCGCCAGGTCCCCCAGATAGGTGGGCGAGCCATGCACCAGAACCAAATGCTGAGGGCGCAGGGTGTGGATCAGTTGCAGGGTGGCGGCGCCATCGTTGTGCGCCTGGAGCTGATAGGGTTGGGTGGGCATATCCGGCGGCAGGGACTCCCCCTGGGGCCACAGCACCAGCCAGTCCCCGGAGCGCAGATAGTCCACATCCGGTGGGGTACAGGCAACAATAATGTCAAAATTCTGCGGGGCTGACCCCTGCCAGCGGTAACTCTGGGGATAAACCCGGTCATCCCAAAACAGACTTTGGTGGCGGGCGAAATTCTGCACCGGCTCCGGCAAAAAGGGCAACAATTCCCCCAGGGCATCACAACCCCTGGCCACCCCCGCCCCTACCCCAATTTTCACCGGTCGCCCCGTGAGCAGATAGTGGGTGCGCAGAACCAGTAAAATCTCCTGGGCTTCCCCAATCCCCCCCGCCCCAATCCACACCCGCTGCCCCTGGGTCAACCCCCACACCACCGCTTCCACCAGTTGCTGTTCCTGCTGTTTGCGCCGGGGATATTTGCAGGTGCCCGCCGTACCATCCAGGATCAACACATCGGGACGGATGCCCCGCAAATCCGCCAACCGCAACCCCTCCGTCAAGCGGGTATTGGCTAAAAAACAATTCCCCGTGTAGAGCAGGGAAAACATCCGCTGGGGGGTATGGTACTGCACCCAAACCAACGCCGCCCCCGGCAAATGCCCCGCTGGGATCAATTCCACCGTCACATCCGCCGTCAGGGGCACCGGCAGTCGCCAGGGCAACACCGTTCCCAACCCGGTCAACCCCGGTTCCACCGGCCAATTCAGGGGGAGCAACGCCCGGGTCACCTCGCTGGTGTAGATCGGCAAATCGGGAAAGCCCCGATGCAGTGCCAGCAACCCCCGACCGTGCTGGGGATGGGCATGGGAACAAATGACCGCATCTGCCGGAGGCGTGAGGTCAAAATAGGGGTCCAAACCCGACAAGCCACAATCCAACATCAGGCGGTAGGCACCCAAATGCACCACCAGACACACCCCTGCCCCCCCGTGCCCTGGACTATAGACCCGACACCCCAGGGTCATGCCTTAAGGATTAATGCGCCGAACCGTTGCCGTGGTAGTCATCCGTGTCGTAAAACCCATTGCGGGTGCCGAAATAGAGGCTGGCCACCGTAAACACCACCGTCAACCCCACCACAATCAGCTTCACATCCATGCTGCACCTCCAGCGGTTCCCAGCTTCACCATAGCGAAAAAACCCGGCACCAGCCCAATACTTAAAATTTTCCTGAGAATGCCCCTCGCCCCACCCCGGCGCAAACCCCCATGTTAAAATGGCATTTACACAAGCTAGGGGTGTCCCCACCGGGGCTGAGAACATACCCTGAGAACCTGAACCGGCTCATACCGGCGGAGGGAAGCTGTTTTTTTGAGGAACCGATTATGGCTCATTTACGCACCCATTGGCTCGCCCCCCGGCGGGGTCAGGACAATGTCACCCAAATGCACTACGCCCGCCAAGGCATCATCACCGAGGAGATGAATTATGTGGCGGAACGGGAGCAATTACCGCCCTCGTTGATCCGGGAGGAAGTTGCCCGGGGACGGCTGATCATCCCTGCTAATATCAACCACAAAAATTTAGAACCGATGGGGATTGGGATTGCCACCAAATGTAAGGTGAATGCCAACATCGGCGCTTCCCCCAATTCTTCAGACATGCAACAGGAATTGGAAAAACTGTTTTTGGCGGTGAAATACGGTGCGGATACGGTGATGGATTTGTCCACCGGTGGGGGCAATTTGGATGAAATTCGCACTGCCATTATCCAAAATTCCCCGGTGCCGATTGGGACGGTGCCCATTTATCAAGCCTTGGAATCCGTGCATGGGAATTTGGACAAGCTCACCCCGGAGGATTTCCTGCATGTGATTGAAAAACACGCCCAGCAGGGGGTGGACTACATGACCATCCACGCCGGGATTTTGATCGAGTATTTACCCCTGGTGAAAAATCGCATTACCGGCATTGTCTCCCGGGGCGGTGGGATCATTGCCCGCTGGATGTTGCACCACCACAAACAGAACCCCCTGTACACCCATTTCCGGGACATTATTGAGATTTTCAAAAAATACGATGTGTCCTTTAGTTTGGGGGATTCCCTGCGCCCGGGTTGTCTGCATGATGCGTCCGATGCCGCCCAACTAGCCGAACTGAAAACCCTGGGGCAACTCACCCGCAAAGCCTGGGAGCATGATGTGCAGGTGATGGTGGAAGGCCCCGGTCATGTGCCGATGGACCAGATTGAATTTAACGTGAAAAAACAGATGGAGGAATGCTCGGAAGCGCCATTTTATGTGTTGGGACCCCTGGTGACGGATATTGCGCCGGGGTATGACCACATTACTTCAGCGATTGGAGCGGCACTGGCGGGGTGGTACGGGACGGCGATGCTGTGCTATGTCACTCCCAAGGAGCATTTGGGTCTGCCCAACGCCGAGGATGTGCGGAACGGGTTGATTGCCTACAAAATTGCCGCCCATGCCGCTGATATTGCCCGCCATCGTCCGGGGGCCCGGGACCGGGATGATGCCCTGTCCACCGCCCGGTATCACTTTGACTGGAACCGGCAGTTTGCACTGGCGCTTGACCCGGAGCGGGCCCGGGAATACCACGACGAAACCTTGCCGGCGGACATTTACAAAACGGCGGAATTTTGCTCCATGTGCGGTCCGAAATTCTGCCCCATGCAGACCAAGGTGGATGCGGAACAACTCCAGGAACTCGAAAAATTCCTCGTCAAACAGGGGTGATTCGACCGATTACCCTGGGGGATTTAGGGCAGTTGGCTGTACTGTTAGCCGATTGTTTCCCGCCGCCTTTGAACCCGGGGGGCTGGGGCACGGCCATTTGGCAACGCACGATTGAGCAGGATGTGCGGCAACGCCTGGAACGGGAGGGGGACAAAATCCTCTGGCTGGGGGTCTGGCGGGAGGCAAAGCTGGTCGGAGCGGTGGAATTGAGCCAGCGGCAATGGTTGCATGTGCATTACATTTACCTGGCGAATCTGGCGGTGGCGGCACCCTATCGGCGGCAGGGGTTGGGGCGACAATTGCTCATGGCGGCGGAAGCGGCGGTACAGACCTGGCCCCAGGAGAATTTGTACCTACACGTCATGGAAAACAACCAAGCCGCCCGGGGACTCTACCAGGGGTTGGGCTATCGGGTGGAACGGTGGGAATGGACCTGGCAAACCTGGCTGGGGGGCCCCAAACGGTTACTGCTCGCCAAACCCCTTTGCCGGTACAATCGAGAATGTTCCCAAGCGTGAGTACCCCTGTGAATCTGAGCCAAATCCCCGCCCAACCCGCCGAAGGTCTGGTGAATGTGATTATCGAAATCCCCGCCGGTTCCCGGAATAAATACGAATTGGACAAGGAATTGGGGGTGATCAAACTCGACCGGGTGTTATACTCAGCGGTGCATTACCCCTTGGATTACGGCTTTATTCCCAATACCCTGGGGGATGACGGCGACCCCCTGGATGGCATGGTGATGATGGATGAACCCACCTTCCCCGGCTGTGTGATTACCGCCCGCCCGATTGGGATGTTGGAGATGGTGGATGGGGGGGAACGGGATGAAAAATTGCTCTGCGTGCCTGTGGATGACCCCCGCTACGCCAACGTGAAATCCCTCAGCGATGTGGCGCCCCATCGGTTGGCGGAAATTGCCGAATTTTTCCGTACCTACAAAAATCTCCAAAACAAAAAAGTGGAAGTTGGGGAATGGAAAGATGTGTACTCCGTCCTGCCCCTGGTGGCCCAATGTATCCAAGCCTATCAAAATGCTTAATTTACCCTAAAAATCCCTGTGTGGCGCACCTTTCTCCTCAGTAAACTCCACAATGCTACCCTCACGGGGGTCTATCTGGACTATCAGGGAAGCATTGCCATTGACCAGGAGTTGTTGGAACAGGCGGGCATTTTTCCCCAGGAACAGGTGCAGGTCGCCAATATCACCAATGGCCAGCGATTAACGACTTATGTCATTGCGGCACCAGCGGGTTCGGGCAAGGTGGAATTAAACGGGGCGGCGGCGCACTGTGGCAGGGTTGGGGACCGCTTGATTATCATGAGTTATGGATTATTAACCCCAGAAGAATGGGTGCATCATGTGCCCAAAATTTTAATTTTAGATGCACACAATCGGGTGAAAATTAACTGTAGTAATCCTAAGTGAAAATAGCACAGGGGTCGCAGGGGCGTAGGTTCTGGAGAATTTCTGTATGCCTACGGCACGCAAGCCAACACTGTAACCTTTTTTTGGGAAGAATTTAGAAGTCCAACCTCTCCCCAAACGCCAGGGATGAATTAATCCCCTTCCTGGGCAATTTGCCGACACAACAGCAACACCGGGATCATCCCCACCACCACCAACGCCAACGCCGGCCCCGCCGCCTCAATAATCCGACTGTCCTGGGCATAGCGATACACCCGAATCGCCAAGGTATCGAAATTAAACGGCCGAATGATCAGCGTCGCCGGTAACTCCTTCACCACATCCACAAACACCAAAATCCCCGCACTCGCCAACGTGCCCGCCAGCAGAGGCAAATGCACCCGCACCACCGTACTCCAAGGGGGATGCCCCAAACTGCCCGCCGCCTCGTCCAACTCCGTCGCAATCCGGGCTAAGCCCGCCTCCACCGCCCCCAACGCCAACGCCAAATAGCGCACCAAATAGGCAAAAATCACCGCCCCTATCGTACCGCCCACCACCATGCGCCCCAGGGTTTGATCCACCCAGCCCAACGCCCACAACACCCCCACCGCAATCACCGCCCCCGGCACCGCATAACCCATTCCCACCAAGCGGGTTAGCCCCGGCAGTGGCCCCCAGGGGAACAACCGATTGCCATAGCCCCAAAACAGCGCCAACAGCAACGCCAACCCCGTACTCACCGTCGCCAAAATACAGGTATGCCCCACCGCCTCCCAAAACGACGCATCAAAAGTTTCCGCCCGGTAGCGCACCGCCAACTCCAGCAGTACCCCCCCCGGAATCACAAACCCCAACAGCACCGGCAGTCCACAGACCAGCCACGCCCCCAGCACCGCCCAGCCCCGCAGCCGCACCCGGATTGCCCGCCCCCCCTGGGTTTGGGTATAACGAGCCTCTCGCCGGGAGTACAATTCCAGTACAACCAATCCCAAAACCACCACCAGCAAACACACCGCCAACTGGGTCGCCGCCACCCGTGACCCCAGATTAAACCAGGTGCGATAAATTCCCGTTGTGAATACAGGCACCCCGAAATAATCCACCACCCCAAAATCCGCCACCGTTTCCATCACCGCCAAGGCCAACCCCGCCATCACCGCCGGTCGAGCCAAGGGCAAAGCCACCCGCCAAAACGTACCCCACCGCCCCCACCCCAACAGCCGACTGGACTCCAACAGGGGACGGGACTGCTGGCGAAAACTCACCCGCACCAATAAATACACATAGGGATACAACACGCAAATAAACATGAGAATCGCCCCCGGCAGAGAACGGATATTCGGGAACCAGTACTGCCCCACCGCCCAGCCCGTCACCCGCCGCAACCACCCCTGCACCGGCCCAAACACCTCCAACCATTCCGCATAGGCAAACGCCAAGACATAGGCAGGTGCCGCAAAAGGCAGGACCAACGCCCACTCCCAAAACCCCCGTCCCGGCCAGTCACACACCCCCACCAGCCAAGCCGTCGCCACCCCCACCACCGCCACCCCCACCCCTACCCCCACCGCCAGGATCAGGGTATTGAGCGCATATTCCGGCAAAACCGTACTGAGCAAATGCTGCCACACCTCCGGTTGCGGGTCGAACACACTGGCAAGCACCACCAGCACGGGCACCAGAAACACCCCCGCCAACAGCAGACCCACCCCCAACCAAACGTCAGCCACCCAGGTGCGCAAACCAACCATCATGAACTACACTAAAAAAGAACTTTTACAATCTATTGAACTTATTTTGCAACAAAAACCTCCCCTGTGTGCCCATGTCAGCCCCGGATTTACTGCACCTTGACCAAATCAGTTACCGGTTTCCCCGCCAGTCCCAGGGTACCCTCACGGACATCAGCTTCTGCCTCCCTGCCGGAGAAATTCTGGGATTATTGGGAGCGTCCGGCTGTGGCAAAACCACCCTATTGCGACTTATTGCCGGTTTCATGGCTCCCACCAGCGGTACGATTCGCTTAGAAGACCATATTGTTGCCGGTGCGGGTCAATGGGTGCCCCCGGAAGCCCGACATTTGGGCATGGTTTTTCAGGATTACGCCCTTTTCCCCCACCTGAACGTGCGCCGCAATCTGGAATTTGGACTCAGGAAATCATCCCCCTCCCAACGTACCGAGCGGGTGCGCCAGGTTTTGGCATTGGTACAGTTAACCGGTTATGAAGCCCGGTATCCCCACCAACTCTCCGGCGGTCAACAGCAACGGGTCGCTCTGGCACGAGCCTTGGCACCCCAACCCCGGTTGTTGCTTTTGGATGAACCCCTGTCCAACCTGGATACCCAGGTGCGGCAACAACTGCGTTTAGAAATCCGCCGTATCCTCAAAACCACCGGCACCAGCGGCATTTTTGTCACCCATGACCAGGAGGAAGCCTTTGCCGTCTGCGACCGGGTTGCCGTCCTCCACCGGGGTAAAATCGAGCAGATTGGCACCCCCGCCGAACTTTACCAAAGCCCCGCCTCCCGGGTCGTGGCGCAACTGGTCACCCAGGGAAATTGGCTCCCGGCGACCCCCCAAGGGGATGGCGTTTGGCACACGGAAATTGGTCCGATCCCCTACCCCGCCCCCCGCCCCGACCTCACCAGGGATTGCGAACTGATGATCCCCCAGGAGAATGTCATCCTTGAGCCGGACGAGCAGGGGGAAGCGGTGATCCAGGACCGGCAATTTTTGGGGCGGGAATACCGCTACTGCCTCAGCACCCCTTCCGGTCGGGAATTGCACGCCCGGGTGCGGCAAGAGCCTTTATTACCGGTGGGCAGTCGGGTGCGCCTACGGGTCAAACCCCAGGGGGTACAGGCGTTCCCCAGCAATCCCTGAAATGCCCATCCGATAGGGCGTTCCGGGAATTAACCCCCTATTCAATACTCGGTTTGAGACCCTCCGCCAGGATCATTTCTGCCGTCGCCGCCTGCTGAAATTGGATCAACCGAGCCACCATCGCTGTCCAACCGGTTTGGTGGCTGGCACCCACCCCCGAACCATTGTCCCCGTGAAAGTATTCGTAAAATGAAATCAAATCCCGCCAGTAGGGGTCATTCTGGAACTTTTCCGACCCCCCGTACACCGGTCGCTGACCCTGGGCATTCCGCTCGAAAATGGCGATCAAGCGGCGGCAAAGTTCTTGGCTGACCTCCCAAAGGGTGAGCAATGAACCTTCCGGCGCAGGACAGGGCACCCGGAATTCATCCCCATAGTAGCTGTAAAACACCACCAGGGCTTGGAACAACAGCGCATTCAAGGGCATCCAAATCGGTCCCCGCCAGTTGGAATTGCCCCCAAACATTCCGGTGGTGGACTCGGCGGGTTCATAGCGCACCTCGTAGGGGTGATAGCCCACGTGAAATGTGTAGGGATGTTCCAGGTGATACCGGGACAGGGAACGGATGCCATAGGCGCTCAAAAACCGGGATTCATCCAGCATCCGCCCCAAAATCCGCCGCAGTTTGGTTTCATTCACCAGGGCAATCAACCGCCGACCATTCACCCCCGGCTTGGTCGGGTCGCTGACATTGGCAAACAGATGGGGATGCTGGGCTTGAAATTCCTCAATTTGGCGGCGGAACACGGGCAAACGCTCCAATACCCATGCCTCAATCACCGTAGTGGCAATCAGGGGAATCAACCCCACCAGGGAACGGACTTTTAAGCGCAACGCCTGACCGTCTGGGAGCCGCAGTAGGTCGTAGAAAAAGCCATCCGCCTCGTCCCAGAGTTCATCCGCATGGAGACCCACCCGGTCCATCGCCCCGGCAATGTAATAAAAATGCTGATAAAACTTGGTCGCCACCTCCTGGTAAGCCGGATTCTCCAACGCCAATTCCAGAGCCATATTCAGCATATACAGGGAAAAACCCGCCATCCAGGCACTGCCATCCGCCTGCTCCAACACCCCCCCCGTCGGCAAGGGGGCACTGCGGTCAAACACTCCGATATTATCCAGCCCCAAAAACCCCCCCTCAAACACGTTGTTGCCGATGGAGTCCTTGCGGTTGACCCACCAGGTAAAGTACAGCAATAACTTATGAAATGACCGCTCCAAAAATTCCCGGTCGCCCTTACCCGTGCGCTCTTTTTCTAAGAGATAAATTCGCCATACGCCCCAGGGATGCACCGGCGGGTTGACATCGTGGAAATTCCACTCGTAGGCAGGCAATTGCCCGTTGGGATGGATGTACCGGTCCTTGGTCAAAGTGAGCAATTGTTCCTTGGCTAAATCTATATCCACCATCGCCGCCACCGCCACGTGAAACACATGATCCCAAGCGGCAAACCAGGGATATTCCCACTTATCGGGCATGAGTAAAATATCTTTCGCCTCAAAATGAAACCACTCTTTATTGCGAACCACTTGCCGCCCCATGTACCCCGGCACCCCGGAATCACTCGTGCGCCATTCCTCCACCGGGTAGTAGTAAAACTGCTTCGTCCAAAGTAAATTGGCAATCGCCTGCCGCATGATATTTTTTTGATCCGCTGGCGTACTCGGGGGAATTACCTGGGCATAAAATTCATCCGCCTCTCGAATGCTTTGGCGCAACACGTTCTCCCCCACTTCCGGGGCAAACCCTTCCCGCCGGTCACTCAAACGCAACAGGATTGCCACTTCACCGCCCCCAGGCACATCCAGCAGGTAATGCACACCAGCTTTGGTGCCGGTTTTAGCGGGGTTGACCACGTTGGTTTTGCCCTCGATCAGATAGCGATGGAACGCATCCTTGACAAAGGGATGAATATTCGGGGTATCAAACAGCCGCTCCAGGTTGGTTTCGTTGTCCGTAAACAGCCAATACCCCCCCGGTTGCGCCGTGAGATAGTAGGGTTCCAACAGGGGATGTGCCGCCACCACCGTTTGCCCGTCTAAGGCTTTGATCCCCGGCTTGCGTTTATCCTTGGCATCCGCCCAACTCCAGGTATTGCGAAACCAGAGGGTTGGTATGAGATGAATTGGGGCAATTTCCGTCCCCCGATTGCAGGCACGAATTTTGATCCAAATGTCCCTCGCACCCGCCTTGGCATACTCAATAAATACGTCAAAATAGCGATTATCATCAAATACCCCCGTATCCAATAATTCATACTCCGGTTCATGGGCAGAACGATGGCGGTTGGTATGCACCAAATCATCGTACGGAAAGGGTTTTTGGGGATATTTGTACAGGTATTTCATGTAGGAATGGGTGGGGGTATTCTCCAGGTAAAAGTAATACTCTTTCACATCTTCCCCGTGATTGCCTTCGCTGTTGGTGAGACCAAACAACCGCTCTTTCAAAATTGGGTCCTGTCCATTCCAGAGGGCGAGGGCGAAACACAACAATTGCTGGTCATCGGAAATCCCCCCCAAGCCATCTTCCCCCCAACGGTAGGTACGGGAGCGGGCTTGGTCATGGCTGAAATAGTCCCAGGCGTTCCCCGTATCGCTGTAGTCCTCCCGCACCGTGCCCCACTGCCGTTCCCCCAGATAGGGCCCCCACTGCTTCCAGGGTTGCGTGGTATCTGCCAAACGTTGCGCCTCTGCGGACATGGGAACCCCCTTTTTTGCGATTCACCTCAAACTGTAGCCTGTTTCCCAAGCTGGGGACGTAAACAACAGATAAAGAACACATTAAATTTGGTTCAACGGCGGGGGTATAATGAAGAGCAAGGCACTGCGGCAAACAGCATGGATTTAATGCGGGTTTTTGGCACGACCCATCCGGTGATCGGGGTGGTTCATCTCCTTCCATTGCCCACATCACCCCGGTGGGGAGGGAGTTTGGCGGCGGTGATGGAGCGGGCGGAGCAGGAAGCCAGTGCTTTGGCAACCGGGGGCGTGGATGGGATCATTATTGAAAATTTTTTTGATGCCCCCTTTACCCAGCATCAGGTTGACCCGGCGGTGGTCAGTGCCATGAGTTTGATTGCCCAGCGGGTGCGGGCGTTGGTGGATGTGCCCCTGGGAATTAATGTCCTGCGAAATGATGCCCTGAGTGCCCTGGCGATTGCTGAGAATGTGGGGGCGCACTTTATCCGGGTGAATGTACTGACGGGGGTGATGGCGACGGATCAGGGGTTGATCGAGGGGTGTGCCCATCGCCTCCTGCGCTACCGGCGGGAGTTGGACAGTGGGGTAAACATTTTTGCCGATGTGCTGGTCAAACACGCCCGTCCCCTGGGTACGCCGAATTTAACCACAGCGGTACAGGAGACGATCCACCGGGGGTTAGCCGATGCGGTGATTCTCTCCGGTTGGGCAACGGGGCATCCCCCCACCCGGGAGGATTTGGAACTGGCACGGGCGGCGGCGGGTCATGTGCCGGTGTTGGTGGGGAGTGGAGCCAATGCGGACAATGTGGCACACTTATTAACAGCCGCCGATGGGGTGATTGTCGCCAGTTCGTTGAAGCGCAAAGGGCAAATTGAACAGCCGATTGACCCCCAACGGGTGAGCCATTTTGTGCAAGCCGTGCGTCGTGCCCTGGAACCAGAGACCCCTGATCTGAGTCCTGGGTATGGCAGTTCCTATCCAAACCCTAACGAATCTCCCACCCACTCCTATGAGCAAATTACTCAACCGTCGCCGTAGTGCCCCCTGGTGGCAACGCCATTCTCGCCCGATGATGGGCATCCTGGCTGGGATTGGGGCAATTGAAACCGCTTACATTACCATTACCCACTGGTTGGGCGGGAATGTGGTTTGCCCGACTACCGGCTGTGAACAGGTATTGAAGAGTGAGTATGCCCAGTTATTTGGCATCCCCCTGTCTTTGGTGGGGTTTGGGTTTTATCTGGCGGTGGCGGTAGTGGCGGTGGTTTTAGCACCCAGGCAGGACAAGGAGCAGGATTTCCCCTGGGCATGGGCGTTATTTGCCCTGACGACGGCGATGCTGGTCTCCAGTGGTTATTTCGTCTATTTAATGGCGGTAAAAATTGGTGCCTGGTGTGTGTATTGCATTACTTCGGCGATTTTAAGCGTGTGCCTGTGGTTTTTGGCGACCTTTGGGCGGGCGTGGCGGGATGTGGGGCAATTATTCACCACGGCTTTGGTGGTGGTTTTGGTAGCGCTGTTGGGCATTTTGGCGGCGTATAACGGGGTGGAGGCTTCAGCGCAGGCGGGCAGTTCCAGCACACAAACGGAGCAGGGGTCGCAATCGCCGCCCCCGGTGACCACCCGTTCCGGTCCAGCGGAATTGGCTTTGGTGGAGCATTTGAACAAGGTGGGTGCCCGGGAGTTTGGTGCCTATTGGTGTCCCCATTGCCATCAGCAAAAGCAATTGTTTGGGCAAGAGGCGAGTAAGAAAATTAACTACGTTGAATGCGATCCCAAGGGGGTGAATAGCCAAACCAAGTTATGTGTGCAAGTGGGAATTAAGGGCTATCCCACCTGGGAAATTAATGGCAAATTGCACCCTGGGGTGAAAACCTTGGATCAGTTGGCGGATTTGACCAATTACAAAGGTCCCAGAAATTTCATCAACCAGGTGGTGAAGTCCCAGTAGTTTTTATGTAGGTAGCCATGAATCTCAAAATCATGCTTGAACCGGGGGAAGATGGTGATTTTTTTGCCCACGTACCGACGCTCAAAAGTTGCTGGTCTCAGGGCAAAACCAGGGAAGAAGCCCTAGATAATATCTGCGAAGCCATTGATTTATATTTAGAGGGCACCTCTATAAATTCAGAATTAGCGGTCGCAGGGGGGCACCCCCCGCCCTTGGTTCTCGGTAATATGGGCATTCCCACGATGGGATTTATGGTTGGTTCCAATAAATAGAGGTTCCTTAGAGCCGGAATCTATTGAATTGGTGGAAAATCAAGAATTAATCGCATTGTAGGTGTGAAGTTACCTTTGCGTTCCGGTCGGCAGAAATGAATGGCAAAATCTTGGCACAGTGATCAACCCCAATGCGGTTCCCCGGAACCAACCATCACAATTAGCATGAAACGTGCTTTAGCAGGCAATTTAGGAATATTACTATCCCTCACCCTCACTGCTTGCCAGGGGAGTGGACTAGAACGTTCCCTCGCCCCCGACCCGAAACTCACTTCCCCTAGCCCCACCATCCCGGCGAAACCCAGCCCCACCCCTACCCCCCAACCTACGGATACCCCTACGCCGGAGGAGGTCACTTCCCCAGAACCCAGTCCCACGCCGGTGGTAGTTGCCAATCTCACTGCTGTGCCAACTGCCCTGCAACCCCTGGTACAGGAGGTGTTGAATTTGGGGGTGATTCCCGCCAGCGAGGTGCAATTGGAACAACCCGTGACCCGCCGCCAGTTTGCCCGGTGGTTGATGGCAGTACAACAACGGCTTTACCAGGATCAGATCGAACGGCAGGTGCGACCCGCAACCCCCGGCAGTCCCCCCGTATTTACGGATGTGCCCCGTTCTGACCCGAATTTCCCCGCCATCCAGGGTTTGGCAGAAGCGGGCATTATCCCCAGCCGGTTGACCAGCCCCACCGCCCCCACCCGGTTTCAGCCCGACCAACCCCTCACCCGTGCCGCCCTGATTACCTGGAAAGTGTCCCTGGATGTCCCCGGCACCCTACCCACAGCCACCGTGGCGGACGTGGCGAAAACCTGGGGGTTTCAGGATTCAGCGACCCTTGACCCCCTGGCGTTGGCGGCGTTGAATGCCGATTACGGACATGAACCCAGTACAGTCCGGCGGGTATGGGGACGCACCCGTTTGTTTTTGCCCCAAAGGATGGTCAGTCAAGCCCAAGCCCTCGCCGCCCTCTGGTCCCTGGGGAACGGGGATACGTTGGTCACCGCCCGGGAAGCCCTTAAATAACCCCCCGCAGTTCCTGCACCACCCCGTCCCGGATCACCACCTCCACCTGCATTTTTTCGATCAAATTTTCCCCCACCTTAACCGTGAAATAGCCATCCAATTGCCCCTGATTCACCTCCTGTTCCATCTCCAGGGTTTGCACCTGGGTGAGTTGGGTGAGAATTTGATTTTTTTGATCCAGGAGTTTGCTTTTTTCATCATTGGCTTGAAATTGGATCGAGCTAATCTGCTCCGTCACCTGGGGGCTAGGCGGTTGTTTTTTAAGTTCCGTCATTGCCCGTTGTACCTGCACGTCAATCTGTTGGGTACGGGCATCAATTTGATTGATTTGGGACTGCAAAATTTGCAGGGTTTCTTCCTTCCAACGGGGGGTCACAATGACCTTGATATTTACCGACCGTTTGAGCGTCAATTCTGTCATGCCTGCCATGTTTCAACCCGGTGTGAAATGAACATCTGCTATCATACCCCGGATGGTGAATTAACTCACCCCCAACCCGGCAAATTGCAGGCGATGCAAATGGGCATAAAGCCCCCCTTGGTTCAGCAATTCCTGATGGGAACCCATTTCAATCACCTGACCCGATTTCAACACCAAAATCCGATCCACCTGGCGAATGGTGGCTAAACGATGGGCAATCATCACCACCGTGCGATTTTGCCATAGCCGTTGCAGGGCAGTTTGGATCACCGCTTCCGTGCCCACATCCAAGCTGGCGGTTGCCTCATCCAAAACCAAAATCCGGGGTTGCCGAATTGCCACCCGGGCGAAGGCAATCAACTGTTTTTGCCCTGTGGATAAATTGCTTCCCCGTTGCCGCACCGGCGTATGGTATCCCTGGGGTAAATGGGTGATGAATTCATGCAAATTTAACTGGCGAGCAATCGCTTCCACCTCCTCAAAGGTATAGGATTCTCCCAGGACAATATTGCTGTAAATATCCCCGCTAAATAAGAATGGGTCCTGCAAAATTACCCCCACATAGCGGCGCAAATCCGCCTGTGCCAAATGTCGAATATCCACGCCATCAATCAAAATGCGCCCCTGGTTTGGTTCGTACAAACGACAGAGCAGACGAATCACCGAACTTTTCCCCGCTCCGGTGGGTCCCACCAGTGCCACTTTTTCCCCCGGTTGAATCACAAAATCCAAATTTTTGACCGCCCATTCCCCCGGTTGATACGCAAAAGCAACCTGCTCAAACCGAATTTCTCCGCCCCCTTGTGCCGGTAACATTAACGGTGTCTGTGGGTCACGAATGGTCACCGGTTGGGAGAGAATTTCTTGAATCCGTTCCACCGCCGTCAACCCCGATTGGATCAGGGTAAATTTCTCCGCCAATTCTCTGAGGGGGTCAAACAATCGCTGGGCAAAAAGAATAAAACTCGCCAACACCCCAAACGTCAAATTATCCCCCAACACCAACCATCCCCCAACCATCAATACCGCCGCCGTTGCTACTAAGGCAATCCATTCTAAAGTCGCGGAAATTGCCGAGTCATGAAAGATGGTTTTATCCACCTCCCGGTTATACCGTTGATTCACCTTGCGAAACTGATAGGCGTTGTACCGTTCCCGCCCAAAAATTTGCACAATGTTTACCCCCTGGATATTCTCCTGGATCAGGGTATTGAGGCGGGATAATTCTTCACGGGATTGGTAATTTGCCTTGCGAAATTGGGCTTGAAAATAGGTAATTAATCCCGTAACCGGAATCAGCAAAGCCAACAACACCAAAGCCAATAACCACTGTTCCATAAACATAATTACAGCGATGGCAAGGATGGTAAACATATCAATCAAAATCCCCACCGCCCCGGTCGCAAACACATCCCCCAGGGCTTCCACATCGCTGGTCAAACGGGTGATCAATTTCCCCACCGGCGTGCGGTCAAAATAGGTCATGGGCAGTGCCAAGACATGGTCAAACAAATTCTGACGAATGTCTGCCGTAATATTTTGTCCCACCTTTTGGATCAGGTAACTTTGTATCCCCTGCAAACTCAGGCGCAATACCACCGTGACTAATAACAATACAGCGATTAATCGTAACCCCTGGGAAAGGGAAAGCCGCTGTAAAAATTCCGGCACCGGTTCTTGCCGAACCAGGGAAATTGCCTGTCCAATCAAAACCGGTTGAATGGCACTGGCAAACGCTAAGGGCAAGAGTAAAATAAAAGACAGGAAGAGCAATTGGCGGTAACGAAACGCATAACGCCCCAAATGTTTGAGTAACTGCCAATCTCCCCCAGGACGACCAAACTTCTGCGAGTATTGCACCACAAAAAACCCCATGATTGACCCTTTCTAGTATGGGACAAATAGGTAGGCAACGGCTTCCATCTGAATTTGCTAAACTATAGGGCGAATCAGTCAGTAAAACCAACAGGGTGTGGGGTCATGGTTTCCATGTGGCGATGGCGGCGGCGACAAGCGGCTAATTTGTGGCTCTACCTCGCATTTTCTCTGCTGTTTCACGGGGCGGCAGTTCTCACCCTCCACTGGGTTGACCCCCCTTTAGAACTCACCAAAACCGAGGAGCCACCCCCGATTGAAATTGTGGATGCCCCCAAGGTGGAACTGGATGAAACCCCACCCCCGGACACCCCCAACCGTGCCGCTCGCAATACGGTAGCCCAGGGAACGGTGCGCCCCGATAGCCCCCGCAATCTGGAAACCACCCAACGGGCACCGGCGAGTTCTGATTCCCAAACGGCGGCAGCATCCCCCCCTGAACCTGCAGCCCAAACGGAACCCCAACCCCAACCCAGCCCGGTAGCGCAAGCGGAACCCGAACCGGTTGCTCAACCCACCCCCCAACCCATCCCCAGCCCCGTCGCCCAGGCGGCACCCCAGCCCCAACCCAGTCCCGTTGCCTCCCCGGAGCCGCAACCTACGCCCCAGCCCATCCCTAGCCCGGTGGCTCAGGCGACTCCCGAACCCCTGCCCAGCCCGATTGTCCAACCCAAACCCCAGCCCCAACCCCTAGCCCGGTTAATCCCACCCCGCCCCGCCCCGCCCGTTCCCCAACCCAACCCCAGTCCAGCGGTGCATCCCCCTGCGGTCAGCCGTCCCAATCCCACGCCGCCCCAGGTCGCCACCGCCCCCACCCCACCCAAGGGGAATGCGTCTCTTTTGGGGGGCACCCTCAGCAAAGATGCCCGTCAAGCCCAGCTAGACCAGGAAGCCAATACCACCCGCAACGCCCCTGGCCCCACCCAATTGGCGGCTCGGCAGGAGGTGGATTTAGGACCCTATCTTGCCAACCTCCGGCGGCGGGTGCAGGAACGCTGGAACCCCAACACCCCGGATCAACGGCGACAAGCGGTCATCGGCTTTACCATCAACCGGGATGGGCAAATTTCCAATATGCGGGTTCTGCAAACCTCCGGGAATGCCCAAACCGACACGGAAACCATCCTGGCAATTCAACGGGCGGCTCCCTTTGGTGCCCTACCGGAGCAATATCCCCACAACAAACTGGAAATCGAATTTACCTTTAACATTTACGTCAATAATTCTGTGATTCAAACCCCCCGCAGTTGGTATGGTTTTTAAGGAACCTGCTGGATCGGGGTTCCCGTGCGTACTGGGAGGTGCAGATGGAAGTTGCCAGTCGTTTATTTGCCGCCGGGGGGGTCGTCATGTGGCCCTTGCTGGGGTTTTCGATCCTCGCCTTGGCGCTGGTCCTAGAACGGTTGGTCTTTTGGGTACGGGTCAGCACCCGCCAGCCCGAAATTGTCCAGGAAACCCTGAGCTTGTACCAACGCAGTCCCCGTTCGGCGATGATTCTCCTCAAGCAAAATAGCCATTTGCCCCTAGCCCGCATCTTTTTATCCGCCCTGGAACTGGAGGACCCCAACCCGGAGGAATTTCGCCTCGCCCTGGAAACCGCCGCCCAGGCGGAACTCCCCCTGATCAAACGGTTTAATACGGTTTTTGAAACCATTATCAGCCTGTCTCCCCTGCTGGGGCTGTTGGGCACGGTGCTGGGTCTGATTACCAGTTTGGCGAACCTGCGCCTGGGGGATTTGGGGGGCACCCAGTCGGCGGCAGTGACTGCGGGGATCGGGGAAGCCCTGATTTCCACAGCGGCGGGGCTGGTGGTGGCGATGGTTACTTTGCTGTTTGCCAATATCTTCCGGGGTTTGTACCAGCGGCAAATTGCCCTGATCCAAGAATACGGCGGCCAGTTGGAATTAATTTATCGCCATAGGTACGAAAAAGGAGGCAGTCATGCGGCTCAATGAGGAAAATGAATCCCCAGCCCAGATCAACATTGTCCCGATGATTGATGTGATTTTTGCCATTTTGGTGTATTTTATCGTTAGTACCCTCTCCCTCACCCGCCTGGAAAGTTTGCCCGTGAATTTGCCGGGAGCCAGTACCGCCCAGGTGCAAAATGCCCCCCCCGTGACGGTCAGTTTAACCAAAGCAGGAACGGTAGCGGTCAACGAGCAAACGGTTCCCCTCAGCGAAGTCCAAAACCGGGTGCGGGTCTTGGTGCCGACGGGTCAGAATGCGGTGGTGGTGATTAATGCGGACCGGGAAGCCAATTATGGGCAAGTGGTGGCAATCATGGATCAACTGCGGCAGATTCCGGGGGTGCGGATTGCGGTGGCCACTCAACGTCCTTAGTTTTGCTGTACTTTGTCTGGTCATGGCTCCGGCGGGGATTGCCCAAGAACCGAAGGGACGGGCGGCGGACTTACCTACCCGTGCCCGCACGACTGGGAATGTAAATTATGGTTCAGGGGGGCCAGCCAGAATTGAATTACGTCAGGAACGACCGGGGGGCTGGCCTCTGCCCTTTGGGGTGCAATTTAGTCCGGGGTTAACCGGTGGTGATCCGGGTTCGGGGCCAGCGGGTTATGGATCGGATTCGATTTTGGTGGAAATTGTCGTACCCGTGAATTAGCTGGATTTTTGATTTGTCGGCACCTCTATTTATTGTTGCCACTGGAAGATTATTTCGCTGGCAGGCAGATATTCTGGAGAACCAAGGGCGGGAGATGCCCCGGCGACCCGTGTATCTATAGCCGCCGCCAGATATTTTCCCCGTGGGTATCGGTGCCACAGGTCACCCACAAGCCATACACCCGGCTGAGATGCAGTACCCGAGCCGTTTGTTCTGGGCTGGGCCGCCAGGGGTCGGGGTTGTGGTAGGCATAGTAGGCTTCTACCCCGTCAATTCCCAGGGCGCTGGCTGCGGGAATCAACTCACTAGCGGGCTTTTTGTAGCGTTCCGGGTGCGCCAAAACCGCCAATCCCCCTGCCCCCTGAATCGCCGTAATCACCGCCGCCGCCGGGTAATCATCCCCCAAAGGCGTACTGCCTTGCAGATAGGGAGCCATCAGTCCGTGGTTGGGGTCAAAGGCGTAACCCAAAATATGCACTTCCAAACCCAACAATTCACAGCTAATTTCCACCCCCGACCAGAGGGTAGGTTTGTGGGGGCTGTTCAACTCCATCAGGTAGCGATAAGCTCGTTCATACCCCTGCACACTGTGATGGTCAGTGATCGCCAAACCCTGCAAGCCACCATCCCACGCCTGCCGAATCACCTCCTCCGGTTCCAGGCGACCATCCGAATGCACCGTATGCAGATGAAAATTGTACACATCGGGACAACTCCGGGCGTGCAGTCCGGCCAAAGCATCCTTGAGTTGTTTTATTGTTGGCCGTTGCTCGGCTAAAATTGCCGCCATGCCCACCTCCCCGCTCACAACGTAAAACTTTGTTAAGATTTTACGATTTACAGCATAGCACGACCCACCAATTATGGATAATGCGCTTGCCTACTCGCCGCTAGGGTCGGTCATCCATCCCATGAATTGAGTTATTGAGTTTTATAGTCATTTTTAATAAAAGTGCAACATTTTATGAGGTTAGAATGTTCAGATAGCAATCCTGCTTGATTAACAAACAGAAATTCTCCAGAACCGAGTATGGGAGCGGTGCCCCTGCGACCCCTGTTCCATTTTCATTTAGGACTGCTTATAGTTCTTTGGCGACATTCCCCAAAGCTGGCAAAATTGCCGTTTAGACAGCCCGCCGCTGTGCCGCCCCCGGAAACCCCACCGGTACCAATTGCTGGTGACTGCGAGCGGTTTCTAAGCGGTGTAAATCCCGGTAATTCACCCAATGGATGCAGTCCACCGGGCAGGTATCAATGGCTTCCTGAATCAGATACTCCGGGTCGCCATCCTGGTTCACCACCCGGGAGCGTCCGTAGTCCGGCTCGATGTAGAAGGTATTGCGGGCGACGTGAGCACAATGTTTGCACCCAATACAGACCGCCTCATCCACATAGACAGCTTTTTGCCGCCATTGACCGCCCAGTTCTGGCTCAAATCCCGTCCGCTCCATCAGACCGCCCAGCGTTGTACCACCAACCGCAGGGAACCATCGGGCAATTGTTGGGACTCGCTCACCTGAAACCCTTGCTTCTGGCTCTGGGCAACCACTACTTCGTAGGCATATTGTTGGTGCAATTGCTTGACAAAACCTTCCACGCTCAGGGGCTGTTGCCAGTACTGCAAATCTGTCACCAAATTGTACTGCTGACCGTCCCAGACAAAGCCGATGTCATAGCCATTGTCCTGGGGAATGACCAAGTCTGCGGTTTGGGTTTGTCCCCGATAACCCCGTACCGGCTGGGAACCGACCCGATAGGTATAGTTGAGCCGGGTGAGAGCGGCTTCGAGGGCTGACCGGTGCCGCAGGCTGGTGTGAATGGTGCTGAAATGGGACATGGGAATACCGCCTTTAGTAGTGGGGATGGATGTGAACGTCCTGGTGGTGGGGCTGGGTATGGGTGGTCTGGAAATACTCCGCCGTCCATTCCCGGTGGACAACGTGCCCCAACTCCTGCTCGATGGGGTGGGAAACCTGGGTGCACTCCGCACTGGCAATGCCCTGTACCTGCACCTCGACCCGTCCATCCGGGCGAATGATAAACTCTATGGTTTCCATCGGTTGTCACCCACGAATTACCTCAGATTGTAACGAAGATTAGGGAGAATGACATCTTGCTCATAATTTTTAACATTTGCCAGTTCTGAATCCTGGGGTATGGGCTACACTGGAGTTCACAGAGTGCTCCCCGGTCATGACCCAGCAACGCCCCCCCAGCTATGTCCGTCTCGCCATGCGGAATATGGTACGCAAAGGCAGGGTATCCCTTTTCCATTTCACCCTGACCGCCCTGGGGCTGATTGGGGTCTTGGTGGGGCTGGCTTATCTCACGCATTAGTCAACAATTAAAAATTAAACTGGGTGATTTTGCCAAGGGGTGTCCCAAAATGTGCTACCTTGATGGGCACTTGTGAATTTTAGGGCAACCCATGACTGCTGTTGATGCGTTGGCGAGCGAACTTCCTGCCCTCACCCAAGCGGAGTATGAGCGTTACTCCCGCCATTTGATCTTGCCGGGGGTGGGGTTAGAGGGGCAAAAAAAATTAAAAGCGGCGAAGGTGTTGTGCGTGGGAACCGGGGGGCTGGGTTCGCCGGTGTTGCTCTATTTGGCGGCGGCGGGCATTGGTCGTTTGGGGATTATTGATTTTGATACGGTGGACATTTCTAATTTGCAACGCCAGATTATTCATACGGTGGAACGGGTGGGGCAATCCAAGGCACAATCTGCCAAAGAACGCCTTGCCCAGTTAAACCCCCATTGTCAGGTGGATGTGTATGAAACCCAGTTAAATGCCAGCAATGCCCTGGATATTATTGCCAACTATGATGTGGTGGTGGATGGCACGGATAATTTTCCCACCCGTTATTTGGTGAATGATGCCTGTACGTTATTAAATAAACCCTTTATTTACGGCTCAATTTTGTGGTTTGAAGGACAGGTTTCCGTGTTTAATTACCAGGGGGGACCCACCTATCGGGATTTATTCCCGGAACCGCCACCGCCGGGAGCCGTGCCCTCCTGTGCTGAGGGGGGCGTCTTGGGGGTTTTGTGCGGGGTAATTGGCTCGTTACAGGCGACGGAAACGATCAAAGTGATTCTCGGCTTGGGGGACACCTTGAGCGGGCGTTTACTGCTTTATAATGCCCTGAAAATGCAGTTTCGGGAATTAAAATTGCGTCCCCATCCCGACCGTCCGGTGGTCAAAGAACTGATTGATTACGACCAGTTTTGTGGCATCACCCAAGCCCGACAGCAGGAGCAAACCATACAGGCAGAAATTCCCGAAATCACGGTGCAGGAATTACACCAACGGCTGACCCAGCAACCCCAACAAACCTTGCTGGTGGATGTGCGGAATCCGGGGGAATGCGAAGTGGCACGCATCAACGGTTCAGTGTTGATTCCTTTGCCGGAATTGGAGCAGGGGGCGGGTCTGGAAAAGTTAAACCAAATCTGGGGAGATCAGGAACTGGTGGTGCATTGCAAATCCGGGGTGCGTTCCCTGAAAGCCTTGCATTTGATCAAGGAAAAAACCGGGCGGGTGGGGATGAATGTCAAGGGTGGCATTTTAGCCTGGAGCCGAGAAATTGACCCTTCTGTACCCCAGTATTAATGCCGACGCAAGACACCCAATACATTCATTTATTGGCAACCCAAATTGCCCTTTTTCTCCTTCATCCTTTGGTTGGTTATACCGCTTCGGGCAACTTGGTCATTGTTTCCCTTTTATTTTGGGCAATTATGGTCATCACCCGCACCATTTTACCCCGGCGCACCTTCCGGGCTTACTTGGGTTTAGCCCTATTGGGGTTGGGGGTACAATTGTTGGGATTACTGCGGGATTTAGCGGGGGTGCAATTGTTACCGGTGGATGTGACCGTTGCCCTTGATCTGCTGGGGCAAATTATTTTTGGCGGTTTTTTAATGGTTCCGATTCGTGCCATCATTCAGCGGTTATTTCAAGAGCGACGGGTGACGGTGAATACCCTGCGGGGGAGTGTTTGTGTTTATTTACTGATCGGCACCCTCTGGAGTATTGTTTACAACATCATGTACACGGTCAATCCCGAGGCGTTTGCCTTTACCCACCCCACTACTGGTGCAGAGTTGTATTACTTTAGTTTTGTAACCTTGACTACCGTTGGCTATGGGGACATTACCCCGGTCAGTCCCTTGGCACGGACCGCCACCAATGTGGAGGCAATCCTGGGACAAATGTATATTGCCATCATCGTGGCGCGGGTGGTCGCCCTGTACCGTTCCCCTTGGGAAGCGCCAGTTACCCCCCCAAAACACCCCCCCCAGGGCACAATTGATTGATTAAACCTAGCAGGGAATGAGCCAAACCATGAAAAAAGCGCTGATTACTGGCATTACGGGTCAAGACGGTTCCTACCTCGCCGATTTTTTGGTGCGCCAGGGCTATGCGGTGCATGGCATTATTCGCAGGGCTTCGCTGTTCAATACCAGCCGGGTGGACCATTTGTACAAGGATGCCCACGACCCGGATGCCCGTTTATTTTTGCACTACGGGGATTTGACCGACGGGACGGGTTTGCGGCGGATTATCGAGCAGGTGCAACCGGATGAGGTGTACAACCTGGGGGCGCAGTCCCATGTGAAGGTCTCCTTTGCCCAACCGGAATACACGGCGGATGCGGTGGCGACGGGGACGCTCCGGTTGTTGGAGGCGGTGCGGGATTACGAAAATATTTCCGGGCGCCGGGTGAAATTCTATCAGGCGGGTTCCTCGGAGATGTTTGGGGCGGCCCCTCCTCCCCAGCATGAAAAAACCCCTTTTTATCCCCGCAGTCCCTATGCGGTGGCGAAGGTGGCGGCTTATTGGTATTGCGTGAATTACCGGGAAGCCTACGGGATGTTTATTTGTAATGGAATTTTGTTCAACCATGAGAGTCCCCGGCGGGGCGAAACCTTTGTCACCCGTAAAATTACCCGGGCGTTGGGGCGGATCAAAATGGGGTTACAAAAGCATTTGTATTTGGGCAATTTAGCGGCGAAACGGGATTGGGGGTTTGCGGGGGATTACGTGGAGGCGATGTGGTTGATGTTGCAACAGGAACAACCGGATGATTTTGTAATAGCCACTGGGGAGGCTTATTCGGTGCAGGAATTTTTGGAAACGGCGTTTGGGTTGGTAGGTTTGGATTGGCGGGACTATGTGAAAATTGACCCCCGTTATTTTCGCCCAACGGAAGTGGATTATTTACTGGGGGATGCCACCAAAGCCTCGAAACAACTCCATTGGCAACCCCGGTGTAGTTTCAAAGAATTGGTAGAGATGATGGTACAGCATGATTTGGAATTGGCTCGCCAGGAACTAACGCTCAAGGAGGCGGGGCATTGGGTGAATTTCCCTGGCTTGAGTGATTAGGTTTGGGCGAAACATTTCTGGGTATCTGGATGGTTTTGGGGCTGATAGGAAGCCACCACCCGCCCCGCACCCCGCCACTGCTGGGCATAGGTTTCCCCAATGGCTCCCCGGTCCTCCCCCAGGGAATCCACCCCGATACCATTGCGCCCCTGGGCGATGCCAGAGCAATGAATGTACTGCTGATTGCCTAAATAAATCCCCACATGGGTCGCCCGCTCTGCGGTACCAAAAAAGACCAAATCCCCCGGTGCGAGGCTGTCCCGGCTGATGGGAGCCACAAAGGCTTCCTGCTGATAGGCATCCCGGGGCAACCAAATGCCCGCCTGGGCAAAGGCAGTCTGCACCAGACCAGAGCAGTCAAAATCCGGTGGCACCGTGCCGCCCCAGCGATAAACATGGGGTTGTCCCATGGCGTGCAGAGCAAAAGTGAGCACCAGGGGTAAACGGGGGACAATCGCCGCCCGGTTCAGTTGGGGGGGCTGGTAGGGTTCGCAGGTAGGCTGAACGTTAGCCCAATCCACTGGGGTCACCCAACCCCCGTAATCGTCCTCGGCTAAAGTGACCCACCGGCGTTCCCCGGACGTTTCACCCGGATATAGCCACCGACCCGCTTGGGCTTGCGTCGCCAGGCGTTCCCCGGTGGGGGCATCGTAGAGATTGACCACCTGCTGACAGCGGTACCACATCAGAGATTGGGTTCGGACTCCGGGGCATTCTCCCGGGGCGAGCGACCCCGGCGATTGTTGGTGGTTTTGCGGCTAAATTTGCGGGCATAGGCCCGGTTACGCAGGGCTTTTTCTTTCTTGGGATTACGGCGTTTCGCCACTGATAGTACCTCAAATGGGAATAACCCGGAGCCGACCCAACCGGAGCCAGCCACCGGGTCAGGGGTTTTCTAAAATTTAGCTTAAACCCCAGAACGGTTAAAATCCCGGCGACCGCCGCCAAAACTTTCCCGGGGACGGTCTTCCTTCGGACGGGCTTTGTTCACCCGCAGTTGGCGACCCATCCACTCCGCTCCATCCAGTTCGGTGATGGCCTTGTCTTCCTGGTCGTCCTCGTTCATCTCCACGAACGCAAACCCCCGCATCCGACCGGTTTCCCGATCCATCGGCAGTACCACGTTTTTGACACTGCCATATTCAGCAAAGACTTCCTGAATATCTTCTTTCGTCACCCGGTAATTCAGATTACCAATGTAAATCGTCATGAGCTAGCCTCGATGTAAATTGAAAATGACCGTGCAGTCGGTTGCGGAAAATTTCTTCAAGCCGTATCGGCGAATGGAAAATCGTCGAATGGAAACTGGGAAGAACGCTGAGTCCAAAACTACATCAGTACACCCATATAATAACCTATAGGAATTAAATTGGAAAGATTTTCCAGTTCGGATCGCAAAATGTAATAAAAATTTAAGAACATTGGCGAGGTGTGGTGATGGGATTGGCATCCTTGGGGCGGATTCTGGAGCGGTTGGACACCAGCCCCACCTGGGAGCAGTGCCGTCAGTGGCGGGAGTTATTGCGGGTGTGGGGGGAGTTGGTCGGGCCGACGGTACAGCATCAGACGGAGCCGTTGTACATTCGCCGGGGGGTGTTGTATGTGGCGACCCGTTCCCCCGTGTGGGCGCAAAATCTCGCCTTTGAACGGCATCGCCTCCTGCAACGGCTGAATCCCTTACTGCCCCAGCCTTTGAAAGACATTCGTTTTCGCCCCACCCTGACTCCGGAGGGGCAACCCCCCGCCGGGAGGGTCTTTCGAGGGGGCACCCGCCCGCCCGGAACCGCCCCTGTCCCGCCCCCCACCTACCGCCGTCCCCCCATTTGTCCCCGCTGTCACGCCCCGGCACCCCTGGCGGAATTGGACCGTTGGGGGGTATGCAGCCTCTGTCGGGCGGTGGAACTTTCCCGGCAAACGCTACACTAGGAAGGAATTGCGAGGAACTCTTATGGTGCAATCACCGTATTACGGAGATAGTTACTACCGGACACCGCCGCCGGATTTGCCGTCCTTGTTGTTGAAAGAGCGGATTATTTACCTGGGTCTGCCGATTGTTTATCAAGTCACGGAATTGATTGTGGCGCAGTTGCTTTATCTGCAATACGAAGACCCGGAAAAACCCATTTATTTCTACATCAATTCTACGGGTACCTCTCGGTTTGATGGGGAGCCGGTGGCGTGGGAAACGGAAGCCTTTGCGATTTGCGACACGATGGCTTATATTAAACCGCCGGTGCATACGATTTGTATTGGTATCGCGATGGGGATGGCGGCGGTTTTGTTATCCGCCGGTAGCAAGGGCAACCGAGCCAGTTTACCGAATGCGTCCATTATTTTGCGCCAGAGCCGCAGTTACACCCGGGGGCAGGCTTCGGATATTCAAATTCAGGCGCGGGAAGTCCTGCACAATCGGGCGGTGATGTTGGACATTTTGGCGGAAAATACGGGGCAACCCCGGGACAAAATTGCCAAGGATATGAGCCGTACTTTTTACATGACCCCCCAGCAGGCGAAAGACTACGGCTTGATTGACCGGATTTTGGAAAGTACCCGGCAACTGCCCCAGGCGGCGCAAAATCTTGCCCTACCAGGGAAAACATAATTTATCCCAATTCACCCCAATTTATCCCATCAGCAGGAGTAAAACGATGCCCCTTGGTGTTCCCAAAGTTCCCTACCGTTTACCCGGTGAACCCTATACCCAATGGATTGATATTTACAACCGTTTGTACCGGGAACGGATCATTTTTTTGGGTCAAGAAGTGGATGATGAAATCGCCAATCAAATTGTGGCGGTGATGCTGTATTTAGACTCGGAAGACCCGGGGAAAGATATTTATCTCTACATCAATTCTCCTGGGGGTTCGGTCCATGCGGGGTTAGCCATTTACGATACCATGCAACACGTTAAATCCGATGTGGTGACGATTTGTGTGGGGTTGGCGGCTTCCATGGGGGCATTTCTATTGGCGGGGGGAACTAAAGGCAAACGTTTAGCCTTGCGTCATTCCCGGATTATGATCCACCAGGTGTCAAGCGGGACCCGGGGGCAGGCTTCGGATATTGAAATTGAAGCCCGGGAGGTTCTGCGGATTGACCAACAATTGAACCAACTCCTGGCGTACCATACGGGGCAACCGTTGGAGAAAATTCAGCAGGATCAAAAGCGGGATTTTTATATGTCGGCGCAGGAGGCGTTGGCGTACGGTTTGGTGGACAAGGTCATCGAAGGTAAAGCCCCGTGACATGGCTGACCCCAAGCTGGTGCGGAGTTATCAATGTTTGGGATTGCCTGTGGGTGCGTCCTTGGAGCAGGTGAAAGCCACCTATCGCCGCCTTGCCCGCCAGTACCACCCGGATGTGAACCCCGGCAATCAAGCCAGCCACGAACGGTTTATCGCCCTCAATCAAGCCTACACTCTCCTGTTGGAACACCTGAGCGCAGGTACCCAGGGGCACCCCCCCGTGACGCCCCAGGTGCGGGTGGAGGTAACACCCCAGCCCACCCCAGCCAGCCCACCCCTGACCCGGGAGGAGCAGGAGTTCAAACATAAATTTCACGTCCAATGGCGCACCTTACTGGAGCAGGGGCGATTTCCCCGGGCGGTGGCTCTGTTGGATGCCCTGGGGGAACGACTGCCCCAAGACCGGGATATTCCCACCTGGCAAGCCCAAACCTATCAACGGTGGGGGAGTCATTTGATTGATCAGGGGCAATGGGAGAAGGCACGCAGTCATCTGAAAAAAGCCCTGCGCCTTGACCCCCACAACCGGCACCTGTGGGAGGAGGTGAATCGGGAATTTATTCGGCTGGATCAGCGGATTAATAAGTATTGAATGAATTGGTAGGGGTGTATCTTTGCTTGCGTAGGTTCACAATGAGGGGCGCATTCCTCAATTAATTCATCAGTCAATTCCCAATAGGTGACTACATGGACATAACCTCTGTTTTGGGTTCCCCAAAAGATCGGTTCACCAAGGGGGTATGATCATGATACGCTAAAATTAAAATAAATAAATTAGTAGATTATTGAATCAAAATTAAATTGGGAGGTTGTCCAATGACCCAAATGCAAAATCTAAATGACCTTTATGAGCAGGATATTTTGCTATGGTCAGAAGATACGGTTGCCAAACTGAAGGCACGGGATTTTGATCATCTCGACATTGAACACCTGATCCAAGAAGTAGAAGCCTTGGGCATCTCTCAAAAGAAAGAATTGGTTAGCCGCCTGATCGTCTTATTGGAGCATTTATTAAAACGGTTGTATGTGCCTCTCGTCAATGACTACGCAGGTTGGGAACGAACAATTCGCACCCAAAGGGCAGAACTAGAGGTTTTATTGGATGCCGTACCTAGCTTGGAAAATCGCTGGGAAATCAGTTTTGATAAGGCTTGGCACATCGCCCTAAAAAATGTGCGAAAAGAATATCCACAACATTCCTTCCCCGATCAATGGCCGAGGGAGCGTTCCATTGCACCAATGCTGAACTGTGACTTTTGGCTGGAGCCATCTCGGGGCTAAAAACAAACTGAATTCACTCCCTCGCCAGGGTAGGAATGGGCAGAAAAATAAATTTTATACTTCAAAACAGCAATGCTACTAAAAGACCGTTTCCGCCTTTATAGCTAGGTAGGTTAAGGTTGTCGCCTTAAGATTCATGGCTACGCCACGCAAGCTATGGGAAACCAATGTGGGGCTACGCCCAGCGACCCATATC